>VFSW01001203.1_pt1 | contig 39164 bp, 32 predicted proteins | sample 5358111 | NCBI WGS metagenome assembly VFSW01 (sample SAMN11554181, study PRJNA540505) | mine drainage metagenome | isolation source: sediment from site ElyBrook_90M | place: USA: Ely Copper Mine, Vershire, VT | collected 2017
ACCGTATTATACTTGACCGGGTTTATAACCAATCCCAGCGCTAAGGGCGGACCTTACGCCTTATTCTATCAATTTCATTCAGAGGTAAATCCATGGACACAACAATCGATGTAGTACAAGCACAAGAAATCCTCGATTCGCGCGGTAATCCCACAATCGAGGTCGAGGTTGTCCTCGAAGATGGCTCGTGGGGTCGGGCAGCCGTCCCATCCGGAGCTTCAACAGGCATTCACGAAGCCCTTGAACTGCGCGATGGCGATAAAAAGCGCTTTGGCGGCAAGGGTGTACTCAAGGCAGTTGAAAACGTCAACACCGAAATCGTCTCCGCTCTGGTTGGTTGGGACGCCCTTGAACAGAAGGCCATTGATGCGATGCTGATCGAGCTGGATGGCACACCCAATAAATCGAAGTTGGGCGCCAATGCCATTCTAGGCACCAGCCTGGCAGTCGCTAAAGCTTCGGCGAACGCCCTGGGCCTGCCGCTCTACCGCTATATCGGCGGGGTGTATGCACACGTATTACCCGTACCGATGATGAACATCCTCAACGGCGGCGCCCACACGGCCTGGCAGTCAACGGACGCCCAGGAATTCATGGTCATGCCCCTGGGCGCGGCGACCTTTGCCGAAGGCCTGCGCTGGGGTGCTGAGATCTACCAGGCCCTCAAGGGTGTGCTCAAGGCGCGTGGTTATGTGACCCTGGTCGGCGATGAAGGCGGTTACGCCCCCTCGCTCAAAGCCAACAATGAGGCGGTCGAAGTCATCCTCGAAGCCATCCAGAAGGCCGGGTACAAGGCCGGTGAACAGGTCGCCATTGCTCTCGACCCGGCTGCCTCCGAACTGTATGATGAAGAGACCAAAACCTACAACCTGCGCAAAGAAGGCAAGAAACTAAGCAGCGATGAGATGGTGGCTTTCTGGATCAACTGGGTCAACCAGTACCCGATCGTTTCCATCGAAGACGGCCTGGCCCAGGACGATTGGGAAGGCTGGAAGCACCTGACTGCCGAAGTGGGTGACCGGATCCAGATCGTGGGCGACGACCTACTGGTTACCAATACCGAGCGCGTGCGCCGCGGTATCAAAGAAAAAGCCTGCAACGCCCTGCTGGTCAAGCTGAATCAGATCGGTTCTTTGACCGAGACGATGGAAGCCGTAGAAACCTGCCACCGGGCCGGTTGGCGGGCGGTTGTATCGCATCGTTCGGGCGAAACCGAAGACTCTACGATCGCCGACCTGTCCGTTGCTCTCAACACCGGCCAGATCAAAACCGGCGCTCCCGCACGCTCCGACCGGGTAGCCAAATACAACCAGCTCCTGCGCATCGAGACCGAACTGGGCGAAACTGCTTCGTATGCCGGCTGGTCTGCCCTACGGCGTGGGTAGTTGCGGCCAACCCTGATTTTTCTCTTTCCTATCTTAGAGAAATATTTCCTGCTGAATATTGGGGCTGACGATTGTCAGCCCCTCTTTTCTAAAATAAGAGGTGTGAATGACTGTTCCTGCGTGGGTCAAAAATTTTCCTGGCGCTGTAACCGTGTGTGACCCTTCAGGGATTATCCTGGCGATGAATGATAAATCGGCAGAACACTTTTCCCAAGAAGGGGGGCTTGGTTTGATCGGAACGAATCTGCTGGATTGCCACCCTGAGCCGGCTCGCTCTAAAGTGAAGAAAATGCTGGATACACAGCAAGTTAATATTTACAGCATCGAAAAAAACGGGGTCAAGAAACTCGTCTACCAGACTGCCTGGTTCGAGGAAGGGAAATACGGCGGGTTCATTGAACTCGTCCTTGAAATACCCTTCGAAATGCCACATTTCATCCGGGATTAGAGACTTTGGCTGCTGCTTCTCCTCCTGAAGGGCAAACCCAGGCCAACCCGGGTTCGTGGGTCTGGCTGCTGGTTTTATTTACCGCGGGCGCATTTTTTGAAACTGTCTTCTACGGGCAGCTAACGGCCTTTTCCCCGCTCTACCTGCCATATATAGGCGTGAGGCCCGACCAGGTGGCGCGCTGGATTGGCATCATCGCTGCCGTTTCAGGCATTCTCGGCCTGCCGTTCCTGCCCTTTTGGGGCGCCCTGGCAGATCGCTTTTCGCGTAAACCCATCATCATCCGCTCCTTCGTGCTGCACCTGACTGCCGGCCTGGCCACTATCCTGGCCGGAAACATCTGGGTGTTCCTGGTGGCGCGCTCGATCAGCAGCCTATCCTTGGGCAACAGCGGCCTTATGATGACCACCCTATCCGAGCGTGCCCCGGCCAACCGGCATGGCCTGGCGTTTTCGATCATGAACAGCGCCAGCCAGATTGGCGGTTTTATCGGGCCGCTGGTGGGCGGGCCGATTGTCGACCGGTGGGGTTTTCGCACGCTGATAGGCATCGATACGATCCTGATGCTGGCGGTGGTATTATCGCTGACCTTCGGTTACCACGACCTGTTCAAGAGCCGCATCAACCAGCCGATCTTCCAAATGGCCGGCGACTCGCTAAAGATTCTGATGAATTCCTCCCGCTTGAAGGCGCTGTTCCCGGCGCTTTTCTTCCTGTTCGCCGGGTCGATGCTGGCGCGCACTTACGTCCCGCTGGCGATCAGCCATATTTACCCGGTGCAGGATATTAACACCATCATCGGTTTCATCCTGGGGGCGGGTGGCTTTCTGGCCATCTTTGTCAGTCCCGGTATGGGCGCTCTGGCCGACCGGTATGGGCACTGGAAGTTGCTGTTTATCGGCTCCATCATAGAGATATTCCTCTGGCCGCTGCCGGCCCTTACCCACAACCTGTATACCTTTGGCGCGGCCTGGGCCTTGATCAGCAGCATCGGGGCGGGTGTGTTTTCAATCTCTTTCACGGTGCTCTCTAACTCCACGACCAGTGAAGTGCGTGGGCGGGTCATGTCGTTCGCCTACCTGCCGGTCAACGTGGGCTCGATCATCGGGCCTGCCATCGGGACGGTGATCGCGCATGGCAGCGTGCTGACGATCTTTCCGGCGGCGGCTGTGCTCACCGCCATCGGTGTCGGCTTGCTGGTCGCGGCCTGGCGGTTTCCGGTATCCAACCAATGAGCCGAGAGGTATAATTTAGTCAGTCAAAAGAATTTTTACGAGGTGAGCCATGCCTTTTGTCAGCCAGATCATGGGACGGGCAGTTGTAGATTGCGAAGGTGAACGGGTCGGCACCATCAAAGACTTGATTGCATCCCAAAGAGAAGAATTTCCCCACCCCAAAGTAGTCGCCCTGGTGGTCAAACAGGCGGATCACTCAACCGTAGCGGTTCCTATTGCAGAGGTGAGCGTACTTTTTGTACCGGTAATCCCGCTCACTAAAGCGTTGAAAGATATTATTCCATTCCAATCCATCGAAAAAGAAATTTTTCTGGTCAAAGACGTCCTCGATAAGCAAATCATCGATATCAATGGGGTGCGCGTCATCCGGGTCAATGATCTCGAACTGACCCGCGTCGGCGTAGATTATTACGTAGCCAACATTGATGTAAGCGGGCAGGGCTTGCTGCGGCGGCTTGGTCTTGCCCGCCTGCCCCGCTTGAGGACTAAGAAAAGCGAAAAGAACCCGTCCGGTTTCATCACCTGGGATGTGGTCGAGTTGTTATCCAGCGACCAGCCTATGCGCCTGAAAGTCCCTGGCGACAAAATCGCCGAGCTGCACCCGGCCGACCTGGCAGAAATCGTCAGCGATCTCAGTCACAGCGAAGGCAGCAAGCTGCTGCAATCCCTGGACGATAAGACTCTGGCGGATACCCTTGAAGAGGTTGAGCCTGATTTCCAGGCCAGCCTGGTAGAAGAAATGCCTGACGAGCGGGTGGCCGACGTTCTGGAAGAAATGTCCCCCGACGAAGCGGCCGACCTGCTGGCTGAACTGCCTGAAGACCGCAGTAAAGAACTGCTGAACCTGATGGAGGAAGATGAAGCTGAAGATGTACGGCGGCTGCTGACTTACCCGGAAGATTCGGCCGGCGGCATCATGAATACGGAGTTCATCGCCGTGCGCCCTGATTTTACCGCCGCCCAAACCATCGAGCACCTGCGTACGAATTCAGAAGAGGCTGAAACAGTTTATTACATTTACGTGACGGATGAAAGCGATCACTTGATTGGCGTTTTCTCCCTGCGCAGCCTGGTGCTGGCGCGGCCTGAGACGCTCGTGTCCAATTTCATGGAAACCCGCATGGTGACCGTTGACTTGCTCGAAAAACAGGAAGAAGCCGCCCAGGCCGTCGCCAAATACAACCTGTTGGCCCTGCCTGTGGTCGATAGTGAAAACCGCATTCAAGGCATCATCACCGCCGACGACGCTCTGGATAAGATCTTGCCCACGGCCTGGAAGAAACGCCTGCCGCGGTTTTATCACTAATGTAAAAAAGTAAACCTCAGGGAGATAACATTTTCCTGGCTAATTCCCATACGCGGTCAAACATTTCCCTGGTCAGACGCCCGGTCTGGGTGTTCTGCCGGCTGGGATGATAGGACGCCAACAACCAGGGCGCCTGTTTATCTTGTGGATAAAATGCGGCATGCGCAAACTCTATCGCCGGGGTTACACCCCATTTCATTTTATAAATCGGGATAAGCCGGTCAAAAGCCAACTTTCCCAGGGCGACGACGCCCTCGAGATTTTCGAGCAGAACCATTTCGTTTAACAAGAAAGGCTGGCAGTTGTCGATTTCAACGCGCTCCGGCTTATTATCCGGCGGAGCGCAGCGGCACACGGCGCTGATAAAAATATCTTTTAGCGCCAGTCCATCGCCCAGGGACCTTGAAACCGGCTGGCTGGCAAACCCGGTCCGGTACAGGGCATCGTAAAGGAACTCACCCGAAGCATCCCCGGTAAACATGCGCCCGGTGCGGTTCGAGCCGTGCGCCCCGGGCGCCAGGCCAACCACCAGGATGCGCGCATTTCGATCGCCAAACCCTGGCACCGGTTTACCCCAATATTCCTGGTCCCTGTAGGCGCGCCGCCGGGTGCGCGCCACCTCTTCTCGCCAGCTCACCAGCCTGGGGCATAGACGGCAGGCCATAATCTTATTTTCCAGGTCTTGCCAATTGAGAATATTTGCGGTTGGATCGGTTTTTTCAGATGAAATGCTCACCGTCGGGTTACTCCTTCAAAGAAAACCGAGACCAGGAAGGGAATGATTTCTTCCGGGTTGCCCATTTCACGGTCATGCCCGGGATAGAAGAAGGGATACATCATTCCAAGCAAGATCCAGGTGGTGGCTTTAGGGTCTAAATTGCGCAGTTCGCCGGCGTTCACACCTTCTGCCAGGAGCGCTTCGATCTGCCCGACGAACTTTTCGTAATAAATCTGGCCAAAATAAGCCCTGGATTGCGGGCTCAAGTTGGACATTTCCTGGCTGGCCAGGCGGATCAGGGCGCGCTTTATGGGGTCTTGAATCAGGATCGAGCGTACCATGTGACTGATTTTTTCTCGAATTGTGCCAGCTACATTTCGGCTGGCTTTGATGAGCACTTCGATCTCGTCCAGGTAACCTTCCAGGATTGCCATGATCAGGTGCTCTTTGTCTTTGAAATGATAATATAGAGCAGCCTTGGTCACCCCGCAGGCTTCGGCAATCTCACGCATCGAGATACTGTTGTATCCCCTGGTAACAAACAGGCGCGTGGCCTGGTCGAGAATTTGCCTGCGCAGCCCGGTGCTTTCCTCAATAATCACTCAAACCTCCTGAGCCTCTACCGTTTCGTGTCTCGCCGCGCTGTTACGTTCTGCATCATGGCTCTTCAAGCCAAAAGCAACCAGCGCCAGAACCACGGCGATGCCGCCGGTGGCCAGGTAAGCGCTGCTAAAACCGGCCGCTCCGCCGCCGCCGGAGGCGGCTACGGCGCCTACGACTGAGGCGCCCATCAACTGGCCCACGCTGCCGAACAGGGTCAACACTCCTTGAGCAGAGGACCGGTCGGCCACGCTGGCTTCATTGAGCATTATATACCGGAGCGGAGCGCCCAGGAGAGCCGACAGGCCCAATCCGATCAGCAATCCCGCAATGATAAACATGGCCATTCTGGCGGAGTAATTACCCAACAAGAACATGCCCACCGCCAGAATAGCGGTTCCACTCAGGATGACCAGGCGCGAGCCCAACTCATCCAGTAACCGCCCGACCAATGGCGAGCCAATCCCCATCGCCAGCACAACCGGCATTAGTAAGAAGCTGGCGCTGGATTTGGTCACTCCCAGGTAGCCTAGGGCAGCCAACGCCAGGGCCGGCATGAACACCAGGCCAGCTTCGCCAAAACCGGCGCCTGAAGAAAGGATATAAGCCAGGGCCATCTGGCGCTTGCGGAACAGGTCCAGGCGTAGAATCGGGTTCGCCTGCTTTCTCTCGATAAAAATGAAGGCAACTAAAAGCAAGGCAAAGGCAAATAAGAACGGCAAGACATTCAGGCTGCCCAGGCTGGCAAAAAAATGGTCCGTATCGATCTGGTTGATGCCGTAAGCCAGGCAGGCCAATAAGCCTGCCAGCACCAGCATACCGGCCCAATCAAAGGATACGCCGGCTTGCGCATTCGCCCGCCTGGTAGGCAAAAGGCGCAGGCTCATCCACACTACCACGGCTGCAATGGGCAGATTAATGATAAACAGCCACTGCCAGCCTGCCAGGAGCAGCACACCTCCCAGGATGGGGCCGATGATAAACGCCAGACCAAAGACTGCCCCGATCAGGCCCAGGGCGCGACCGCGTTTTTCGGGCGGAAAGGTATCTCCGATCACCGCACTGGCAACCGGGAAGATCCCCCCCGCTCCAAAGCCCTGGATGGCTCGACCGACCAGCACGACGTTGAAACTCGGCGATAAGGCCACCAGTAAGGACCCGGCGGCAAACAGGCTGACGTCGAGAACGTAGACCAGCCGCCGACCAAACAGGTCGGACAGTTTGGCCATCAGGGGTGTTCCGATCAGGTTGAACAGGACGTAGATGCTGAACATCCAGGCCAGGGTCCGCTCGCCCACCGCAAATGTTTTTTGGATAGCCGGTAAAGCAGGACCTACGATGGCGATATCCAGCGCGCCCATCAGCACGCCGATAAATAAAACCAGCAAGATTTGGTTGCGTTTCTTGTCTTCCATGATTTTCCTCCGCTAATAATTTTACTACTTACTGACCGGTCGGTAAGTAAGTCTGCGGTATTTTATTCGATGTCCGGTAGTTTGTCAAGTAAGGTATCCAGACTGATGGAGACCGACTTTATTGTCACCAAGATTCTTCACCCGTCTGCGCAAAGCCTCCGAGGGATTCAGAATGACAGAGAAGAAAGGGCAAAGCCTCCGAGGAATTCAGAATGACCGCCTTTTTTAAGTCATCCTGAGCTTTCTTAAGCGAAGGATCTTATTTGTTGGCGCCGGGGTTCAACCGAATTACAAAATTAGCATCGCGTCCCCAAACGAGTAAAACCGGTAGCCCGCCTGAATAGCGGCCTGGTAGACCTCGAGGATACGTTCTCGCCCGGCAAAGGCGCTCACCAGCATCAGCAGGGTTGAGCGCGGCAGGTGGAAATTGGTGATCATGGCTTCGACCACCTGAAAGTGATAACCCGGTAGGATGAACAGGTCGGTAGCCCCGGCAAACTCACCTACTAACTGACCCGGCGCGGCATAACGCGCCGCGGTTTCAAGCGTGCGTACGCTGGTCGTCCCAACCGCCACGATCTTCGCCCCGGCATTGTGGGCCAAATTGATCTTCTGCGCCGCGGAAGCGGTCATTTCACACCATTCCGTATGGATCTTGTGCTCCTGGGGATCGTCCTCGGTGACCGGCGCAAAGGTATCCAGGCCAACGTGCAGGGTGACTTCGGCAAACTGGACGCCTTTATCTTCCAGCTTCTGCATCAGTTCGGGGGTGAAGTGCAGTCCGGCCGTCGGCGCGGCAGCCGAACCGGGCTGGCGGGCATACACGGTCTGATAACGCTCCGGGTCCTGCAAAGGGGTATGAATATAGGGCGGCAGCGGCATCTGGCCGGCCTGCCCCAGGTAGGTTTCAACCGGTTCTGAAAAATGCACCAGCCGGCGCGAACCCTCCAGCGTAGCGGTAATTTCAACCTGAGGGCCGCCCTCGATTTGCAGCTTTTTACCCGCCACCAACCCTTTTCCCCCCACCAGGGCTTCCCAGGTCAGTTCGTCCTGGCGGCGAAGCAGAAGGATCTCGACCTTCCCACCGGTGAGTTTGTGGGCAAAAATTCGAGCAGGAATCACGCGAGTCTGATTGATCACCAGCAGATCGCCCGGTTGTAGATAGTCGTCCAGGTGCCAGAACTGCGTGTGTTCCAGATCCGGCAGCGCCCGCCGCAGCACCAGCAGGCGTGATGAATGGCGCGGTTCTACGGGCGTCTGGGCAATCCGCTCGGGCGATAGGAAATAATCGAAATCAGAGGTTCTCACCCGCCAACCTGTTCCGGACTGCCACGCCAAAGGATTGGGAATAATAAGTTTCCAGGGCGGTCTGGACGGGCTGTACTAAACTCTCGCTGTGGATATCCCCGCCCAGGTAGCGCCGCCCCAGTTCGGCCTCCTGGGAACAAAGCGCATCGTGTTGGGGAAAATAATGCTCGTGCAGGAAAATAGCCAGATCGACCAGTTCGAAAGGCCCAAAAGCCAACAGCCGGGAAATAACCGGATGGCCGGCCGGGGCCAACGGCATGCTCATGCAGGCAACTGACCTGTGGTCCAGGATGGCAGCCATAATGTCTTCCGGGCTGTTTGACCTGGCCAACACCAACGTCCAGTAACTTCCAAACGTGTGTTGCGAGGAATGGGTATCCGAATTTCCCAGGATCGCCAGGTTGGCCTTGGACTCCAGCTCGCTGTAGCGCACCAGCGAACGCAGGTTTTCTTCCCACGGCACATCCCCCAGCAGTTCGATGCCATCTAATCCGCCTTCAGCCAGCAGGCGCTCGTATTCTTCTATGGGCTGGTGCAGGCGCCGGTCGGCAGTCCAATATGGATGGGCAAGAAAAGCCTTTCCACCGCGCCGGTGGATTGTCTCAAGGATCTCCTGCACGCCGGCATAGCTGGCCTGTTCATCCGAAAACCTGATCGGGCCATCCGGTCCGATATCGTGATAACCAATCGGGCCATTCGCCCCAATTGAGAGCATATGCCAGGTAGACGAAGTAACTTCCTCACCTGGAAAACAGGTAATGCCCAGGCCGGATTTGCGTACGAATTCGATCGCCTCGATGGAAGCCGGGTAGTAATTGTGATCGGTAATGGCTAACGCATCCAGGCCAAGCTCACGCCCGCGCACCACCATCTCGGCTGGAGAACTCTTACCATCCGAATAAGTTGTGTGAATATGGAAATCACAGCGCAGCGGGCGCATGTTGGCCAACTCAGGTGGTAAAGCATAAATGTGAAATGTGTAGAATGGCTGCGTTTTGCCCGAAACAAAAATGTCGACCAGGGCATCGCCGGCCCAATCTACCGGCTGCCCCCACGACAGGCTGCCATAATCACTCGCTTCGCCTTCATAAACCAGCGTGCGGTCTTTCTCACGCACCGGTGAAATAACAGCCCGGTAGTCTTGCCCGGGCGCCAACCCTCGCACAGACATATTAGCCAGGCTGCCAGTCTTAACCAGTTTGGGCAATAAAGATAAACTCATAGAAATCCCCAGGGGCACAATCCTATTTTCAAGCTATTCTTCTGGTTGGAAGAGGACCGGCTGGATACCGGTGTCCCGGTACGCCAATCCGAGGTGCTGGTAAGCCAGGCGGGTGGCAATCCGGCCCTGCGGGGTACGGCCCAGGAATCCTAACTGGAGAAGATATGGCTCGACGACATCCATGATCGTATCCGGTTCTTCGCTGACCGAGGCAGCGATGGTGTTGAGGCCAACCGGACCGCCATCATATTTCTCGATGATGGTAAGCAAAACACGCCGGTCCACGTCATCCAACCCAAGCGCGTCGACGTTCAGCAAGTTCAGCGCCTCGGCCGCCACCTCACGGGTAATGTGCCCGTTGGCTTTTACCTGGGCGAAATCGCGCACGCGCCGCAGCAAACGCAGTGAGACACGCGGCGTACCGCGCGCCCGCCGGGCAACTTCTTCGATCCCACCCGGATCAGCTTTGACGTTCAACAGGCGCGCCGCCCGCCGGACTACCTCCTGGACGGCGGCGAGGTCGTAAAAATCCAGCCGGTAGACCACCCCAAAACGGGCGCGTAAGGGGGCGCTGACCAGCGCCAGGCGGGTTGTCGCCCCGATGACGGTAAAGCGGGGCAGTTTCAAACGGATCGACCGGGCCGAGGGGCCTTTGCCGATAATAATATCCAGGGCATAGTCTTCCATGGCCGGGTATAACACTTCTTCGACTGCCCGGCCCAGGCGGTGGATCTCGTCGATAAATAAAATATCCCCGGCGTGAAGGTTGGTCAGAATAGCAGCCAGGTCCCCGGCGCGCTCGACTGCCGGCCCGGCGGTGATCTTGATATTAACCTTCATCTCGAAGGCCAGCACATGCGCCAGGGTCGTCTTACCCAGCCCGGGCGGTCCATAAAATAAGACGTGGTCCAGTGGTTCGTTCCGCTGGCGGGCAGCCTGGATCAAGATGGAAAGGTTTTCTTTTAACTGTTCCTGGCCGATTACCTCACCCAGGCTGCGCGGCCTCAGGGCCTGGTCGATCCGGTCATCCGGCTTTACTTCGGGGGCAATCAGACGATTATCCGCTTCACTCATGTAAATGATTATACCCTCAAGGGTTCCTTTTTTTAATATGTGAAAAGCTGGCTCTTTGGGAGTTGCTGTGGTGACCTCCCGGATTTGGTTGTTTTTTATGTGGAGGGCGAAACCCCCCCCCCCCCCCACCCCAACAACAAAACCCCGGGGACCTACCACGTCACATCCCAGAGAACCCAAAAGCTACGCTTTTCACATTTAAAAAAAGGATTCTTTTACCGGCAAAACTTGTAGAAAAAGCTATAATAAGGCCAGAAATTTATCCAGGGAGAATATTTCTATGCAAAACGTGTTTGTTTCACCTCATCCACTGGTCGCGCACAAATTGACCCTGCTGCGCGATGTCGAAACCAACCCCAAAAAATTTCGGGAACTGGTGCGTGAGTTAGCCGGGCTGCTGGCATACGAAGCGACCATGGACCTGTCAATCGATCCGGTTGAGGTGCAAACCCCATTGACCACCACAACCGGGGCGATTTTGAAAGAAAAAGTTGGCCTGGTGCCCATCCTGCGTTCCGGGCTGGGTATGGTGGAAGGGGTATGGGAAATCCTGTCTTCTGCCGAGGTATGGCACATTGGCCTGTACCGGGATGAAAAGACCCTGAAACCGGTACAGTACTACAACAAGCTGCCGGTCATGCCGACCGTCACCGTTTGCTTGATCCTGGATCCCATGCTGGCAACCGGCGGGTCTGCCATTGCCACGGTCGATATTTTGAAGAACTGGGGCGCCAAGAAGATCAAGTTCGTCGGCCTGATCGGCGCGCCGGAAGGGATTGCGGCCTTGCAGGCGCGCCATCCGGATGTCCCGATTCACCTGGCAGCCGTGGACGACCACCTCAACGAACGTGGTTATATCGTGCCTGGCCTGGGCGACGCCGGCGACCGGCAGTTCGGGACGGGCTAAGTAATATCTATCCTAAAATGTGGTATTCTAATTTTCGATAGGTTCTTATTATCCACCGATCTGGCGCATGCAGCGCCCGGTGGGATAATTTTCTTCTTCCAGTTCGTGGCTCGAAGGCTTGAGCGCCACCGCTTTTTGAATCAGGGGTAAAATCGATTCTCCCGCCCGTAAGGCCGGCAGGATGGGGATTTCGATTTCCTTCAACAAACAAGGCCGCAGAAAGCCATCCGCGGTCAGGCGCAGCCGGTTACAACTATCGCAGAACTTTTCCCCAAGTGGTGAAATAAACCCAACCGTACCAACTGCCCCACGCAGCCGGTATTCGCGCGCCGGGCCGCTCCCAACTGAATGTCCCACCGCTTCAAGGCCAAGCGGTTCGAGGATCTCGAGCATTTCCTGAATGGGGAGGTAAACATCCTCCGGAGAAGGAAAACCGGGGCCCCAGGCTTCCTGGTTGCGGATGGGCATGATCTCAATGAAGCGCACCTGCCAGTTATTCTCGATGCTCAAACGGGCCAGGTCGACCAGCTCATCGTCGTTTACCCCGCGCATAGCGACCACGTTGAGTTTGATCGGGTGCAAGCCGGCTGTTTCAGCCGCGTGTAAACCATCCCAGAAACGGGCGAGAGAACCGCCGCGGGTGATTCTGGTAAACCTTTCGGGGTCGAGTGTATCCAGGCTGATGTTCACGCGTTTAAGCCCGGCCCTGGCCAGAGGTCCGGCCATTTGATCCAGCAAGATGCCGTTGGTCGTCAGGCTAATGTCGTTAATGCCGGGAATGGCGCTGATCAAGCTGACCAACTCGGGCAAGTCTTTGCGCACCAGCGGCTCGCCGCCGGTCAGGCGCACCTCATTGATCCCTTGCGAAGCAGCCACCCGCACCACCTCGGCAATCTCTTCGTACTGCATGATGGCTGTGTGAGCCTGCCAGGGGACTCCGTTTATCGGCATGCAGTAAACGCAGCGAAAATTGCAGCGATCCGTTACCGAAATTCGTAAATAAGTGATCCTGCGACCATATTGATCTATAAGCATCAGTTTTCCTTCATTACCGGTAAACAGTTTATTCAATCGAAATCAGTGGGCAAATCCGGGCAGCGGTGGTGCTCGAAAAAGCGGGTAATTTCTTCATTCGTGGTGCGTTGAATCGACAAAGCCGGGATGTGGTCTTCCGGGAAAAAGGCGGCTTCGGCCGTTTCGATGCTGCCGGTAGCCTGCCCGCCCACCAGTTCGCACAAGATAAACAGCTTATAAATGTGGAAAATATAGGGCGGGTGCCCGTGCTTGTTGCGGTCATACACCGCCAGGATCTTTCTCGCCTTGACCAGGTAACCCGTCTCTTCCCAGACTTCACGCTCTACCGCCGAACTGGGCGGTTCGTTGACGTCAACCCACCCACCAGGCAGGGTGAAGCCCCCATCGGCCAACTCACGCACCAGCAAGATCTGGTCGTCTTTAAAAACCACCCCGCGTGCATCGACCTTGGGGGTGGTATAACCTGCCTGAGCATCCAACAGATCGCGGATGATGGGCAGGTCAACCTGAGAATATGTGGAAAGCATTTCTGCCGCGATTTCGCGGATTTCTTCGTAACGCTGGATATCGAAAGGGTTCGGTGAATACGTGAGACCACTTTGCGCCAGCGCCTGTAAATTCTGAGCCCATTCAAGCCATTTTGGATTTGTCATGTGCACCTTTAGAAAGGATTCACTTTTTTATGTGCAAAAAACCTACGGTTTTTTGCACATAAAAAAGTGATTTCCTGATTTTCGGACAGGTTCTGACGGCAATTATCACCGATGATGCGTGGATTGTCTATGGGCTAAACTTCCTGAAGTCGGATTACGTTTGCGTTGACTTTTCATAGCGATTTTTGTATAATAAATGCAACAAATAAATATGAAACCCTGCTAAAAGTAGTAAACCAGCTTGAGCTGACAGAAAAGGAGCGCCACCGGCTGAAAGCCTCCCAAGCCGAACCTGGTCGAAGTCGTTTAGCCTGCATGCCGAAGAAATCCTTAAGAAATTAGGAAGGAGAGTAGAACGGCACGGGTGAGCCCGTTACAGCGAAACCCGGATGTCTGTCCGGGAAGAGTGTGCTGATATGATCAGCAAATTGAGGTGGTACCGCGGAAGTTGATCCTTTCGTCCTCTTGAGACGAGAGGATTTTCTATTTTAATGACCGGTTCCCGGTCGAGGAGCGTACCCATGACTTTACCTAAGAATTACCAACCTGCAGAAGTCGAGCCGCAGCTCGAAAAATTCTGGCAAGAATCCGGGATATACCAATTCGACGCGCAGGCGAAAGGGGAGGTCTATTCGATTGATTCTCCGCCCGCCACCGTTTCCGGTCACCTGCACCTGGGCCACGTATATTCTTACAGCCATGCCGACTTTATCGCCCGCTTCGTACGCATGACCGGGAAACAGGTTTTTTATCCGATGGGTTTCGATGACAATGGACTGCCCACCGAGCGGCTGGTCGAAAAAAGCCTGGGGATCACAGCAGCAAAAGTGGGCAGGCAGGAATTCATCCAGAAATGCCTGGAGGTCAGTGTGGAGGCTGAAAAAGATTACCGGGCTGTGTGGCAGCGCTTGGGGCTGTCGATCGATTGGCGCTACACCTACCGCACCATCGACGACCTGTCCCGGCGCGAGGCCCAGTTATCTTTCCTCGATTTCTACCGGCGCGACCTGGTTTATCGCCAGAAAGCGCCGTCCATCTGGTGCCCGGAATGCCACACCGCCATTGCTCAGGCAGACCTGAACGACCTGGAACGGGACAGCGAGTTCGTGACCCTGCCATTTTCGCTGTCGGACGGGAAGAGCCTGCCTATCGCCACCACCCGCCCCGAATTGCTGGCAGCCTGCGTGGCCGTCTTCGTTCACCCGGAAGACGGGCGTTATAAGCACTTACCCGGAATGCAGGCGCGAGTACCTTACTACGGGCAGCCGGTGCCCATCCTCGCCGATGCGGCGGTCGACCCGACCAAGGGCACCGGGGCAGTCATGTGCTGCACCTTCGGCGATCAGGCCGATATGGCCTGGTGGTACACCTATAAACTGGCCTTGATCGAAGCCATCGACCAGGATGGGAAAATGACCGGGGTGACCGGCCCTCTGGCCGGCCTGCGTATCGCCCAGGCGCGCCAGCAGATCAAACAGATTCTGCAAGACCAGGGCCTGCTCCTCGAACGCCAGCCTACCCGCCAGTCGATCCGCGTCCACGAACGCTGCGACACGCCGGTTGAAATCCTGGTTGCCATGCAGTGGTTCGTACGCCTGCTCGACCGCAAACAGGCTCTGTTAGACGCCGGCAGCCAGGTCCACTGGCACCCTGAACACATGCACGCCCGTTACCAGGCCTGGGTAGAAAACCTCAACTGGGATTGGTGTATCTCGCGCCAGCGCTACTTTGGGGTGGCCTTTCCGGTCTGGTACTGTCGGAACTGCGGAACGGCGATGCTGGCGGATGAAGACCAGCTTCCGGTCGACCCGCAGTTCGACCAGCCGCGTAAAGCCTGCACGTGCGGCAGCACAACCTTCACCCCCGATCCGGATGTTATGGATACCTGGGCTACCTCTTCCCTGTCGCCCCAAATTGTGGGCCAACGCCTGACTGACCCGGAGCTTTACCGCAAGGTTTTCCCGATGAGTCTGCGTCCCCAGGCGCACGAGATCATCCGCACCTGGGCATTCTACACCATCGTGAAATCAACCCTGCACTTCGGCATTGTTCCCTGGAAAGACGCCCTGATCTCAGGCTGGGGCCTGGCAGGCGAAGGCATGGGAAAAATTAGCAAGAGCCGCGGCGGCGGGCCTATGGCCCCGCTTGAAATGATCCAGCGCTATTCGGCGGATGCGGTGCGTTACTGGGCCGCCAGTACCAGCCCGGGCAAAGATGCCTTGATCAGCGAGGAGAAAATCCAGGCCGGCTCGCGCCTGGCGACCAAACTGTGGAATGTGGCGCGCTTCAGCGAGCCTTTCCTGGCAGATGGACCACTTTCCATTTCGGAAACGACCGGCCCGGCTTTCACGCCGGCTGACCGGTGGATTCTGTCACGTCTGCAGCAAGTAATCCGCCGGGTGACGGATGCCTTTACCGGTTACGATTACACCAGCGCCAAGAATGAGGTAGAGGCATTCTTCTGGCAAGAGTTGGCGGATAACTACATCGAAATGGCCAAACAACGCCTGTACGATAAAGCTGCTGCGGGTCACGGCGCAGCCTGCTTTACCCTGCGAACCGTTTTGTTGACCGTGTTAAAGCTGTTTGCTCCAGTTTTGCCCTACGTTACCGAGGCAATCTTCCAAGCCCTTTTTTCTGAACGAGAGCAATCCGGCTCGATCCACCGGGCGAGCTGGCCTCAGGCACTGGAAATATTCAGTAACCCTGCGGCAGAAGAAACCGGGGAAATCCTGGTGCAGATCGCCAGCACCGTCCGGCGCAGTAAAAGTGAGCGAAACATCAGCCTGGGAAGCGAATTAACCCTGTTACAATTGGGGGTGGCAAATTCCGGGCTGGCAGCACGGTTGGCTGAGGCAAAATCAGACCTGATGAGCATCACCCGCGCCAGAACCGTTGAAATTGTTGGGATGTTGAACAACGAGACGATTCCATTATTCCTTGACCGGGCTGACATTTCGGTCGGGATAATCTAAACCTGTATTTCTTACTTGAAAAAATCATCGAATAAAATTCACTTATTGAGAGCCAATCATGACTGAAACAAGCCTGCCAAAAGCCTACGATTTTAAATCCACCGAGGAGCGCATGTACCGGTGGTGGTGGGAAAAGAAATATTTCAAACCTACCAACTACCCGAATGAGCCCGGGCACGACCCATCCCGCGCCCCATTTGTGATCGCCATCCCCCCGCCCAATGTAACCGGCGAGCTGCACCTGGGCCATGCCTTATTCGTATCCATGGAAGACCTGATGATCCGCTACGCCCGTATGAAAGGCATCCCGACCTTATGGGTGCCGGGCGCCGACCACGCCGGGATTGCCACGCAGCTCCAGGTGGTAAAAATGCTGGCAAAAGAAGGCATTTCCAGGGAATCCCTGGGGCGTGAAGAGTTTGTCAGGCGCACCTGGGCCTGGAAAGAAAAGTACGGCGGGATCATCACCCAACAGATCCGCCGCCTGGGCGCTTCGTGCGATTGGGACCGCGAAAGATTCACCCTGGATGAGGGCCTTTCCAGGGCCGTACGGGAAGCTTTCATAAGGCTATACGAAAAAGGTCTGATCTATCGCGGGCCGCGCATGATCAACTGGTCGCCCGGTTTGGGGACGGCGGTGTCGGACCTGGAGGTGGAATACTCTGAAGAACCCGGCACGCTGTACTTTTTCAAATATATCCTGGCGGATAACCAGAACGAGTATCTGACCGTCGCCACCACGCGGCCTGAGACCATTTTGGGCGATACCGCCGTAGCAGTCCATCCGGAAGACCCGCGCTACCAGCAGTTTATTGGCAGGCTGGTCGTCGTGCCCATCCTGGGGCGCACGATCCCGGTGATTGCCGATGAATACGTCACCCGCGAGTTCGGTGGTGGAGCGCTTAAAGTCACCCCGGCTCACGACCCCAACGATTACGCTTTGGCCCAACGGCACGGCCTGGAACTGATCAACATCCTCAATAAAGACGCTACCATCAACGAAAACGGCGGGCCTTATGCCGGGTTGGACCGCTTTGCCGCTCGTAAAAAGATTTGGAAGGACATGGAAGCAGCCGGGTTGGTGATCAAGGAAGAGTCTTACACCATTTCGGTGCCGCGTTCGCAGCGCGGCGGCGAAATCATCGAACCGATGATTTCTACCCAGTGGTTCGTGACCATGCAGCCGCTGGCAGATGCCGGCATTCAGGCCGTTCGGGATGGACGCATCCGCATTGTACCCGAGCGTTTCACCAAAGTTTATTACAACTGGCTGGAAAACATCCAGGATTGGTGCATCAGCCGCCAGTTGTGGTGGGGACATCGCATCCCGGTGTGGTACTGCCAGGACTGTGGGGCGACGATTGTCTCGCGCCAGGACCCGAGCGAGTGCCCTACCTGCCATGGCAGCCGCCTCGAACAGGACCCCGACGTATTGGATACCTGGTTTTCCTCCGGCCTGTGGCCTTTTTCTACCCTGGGCTGGCCGGATGAAACCCCTGACCTCAAGTATTTTTACCCCACGTCTGTCCTTGAAACCGGGTATGACATCCTCTTCTTCTGGGTAGCGCGTATGATCATGGAAGGGCTCGAATTTACCGGGGAAGCGCCTTTCCACACGGTCTATCTACACGGGCTGATCCGCGACGAACACGGGCAGAAAATGAGCAAGACTAAAGGCAACATGATCGACCCGTTGATCGTGATGGACGAGCTTGGCACGGATGCGCTGCGTTTCACTTTGCTGGTTGGGTCTACTCCCGGGAATGATATGAACCTGAGCATCAAGAAGGTCGAAGCCAACCGCAATTTTGCCAACAAGATCTGGAATGCCGGCCGCTTCGTGATCGGCGCGCTCGGCGACGCCGGCCAGGCGCCGGCCCATGCAGAAACGCAGCGGGCTGCAGACTGGACCCTGGCCGATTCCTGGATCTATGCCCGCTTGCAAACCCTGGTGAGCGACGTAGACCGGTTATTCACTGCCTATCAATACGGTGAAGCTGGAAGGCAAATTTACGAGTTCTTCTGGAGCGAATTTGCCGACTGGTACGTTGAAATTGCCAAACTGCAGCTGGCCGAAGGCGGCGACCGGGCCTTCTACACCGCCCAGAACCTGGTGCGTGTACTGGATGCCTGCCTGCGTATGCTGCACCCTTTTACGCCCTTTGTTACCGAAGAATTGTGGGGGCACCTCAAGCGCGCCGCCCAGGCGCATACCCACCTGTTCGATCCCGAGGGCGGCTGGGAAGAGGCCCTGATCGTGGCGCACTGGCCTGAACCCCGCCCGGTTGAAGGCTGGGAAGCACAAAAGACGGCCGATTTCAACCTGGTCATGGAAATCGTGCGCGCCATCCGGAATTTACGCTCCGAAAAGAAGCTCCAACCCAATAAACGCATCCACGCCACGATTGTAGCCGGCGCGGCTTTAAACGTTCTGCAAGACCAATACCGCTCGATTGCCGCCCTGGCCTCCCTGGACCCGCAAGGATTCAAGCTGGTCGAAAACCTGCCGGAGAAACCCGCGGAAGGCACAGTCTCCCTGGTGGTATCAGGGGTAGAAATATACCTGCCAATGGCCGATCTGGTGGATGTAGAAACCGAACGAGCCCGGCTGCAGAAAGAATTGAGCGAAATCCAGAGCCAGATCGAACGCCTGGAGAAACTGCTCGGCAGCGATTTCGCCAATAAAGCGCCTGCGGCGGTTGTCGAAAAAGAACGCCAGAAACTGGCTACCTTCCAGGAAACTGCCAGGAAAATCCTCAACCAGGTCAGCAGCCTGGCCTAGATCCTATTTTTGTTATTTAGCGGGCGTAGGCCCGCTAAATAACAAAAATAGATAACCCTCTACTTCTCGGCAACCATGGCCCGGTCGCGGCCTTCTTGTTTGGCGTGGAACATGGCCTTATCGGCTGCCAGAAGAACCTCTTCAACCGTAGTCCCATGGTCAGGGCAGCCGGCCACCCCCAACGAAATAGTGACTGCGGCAAGTTTACGACCAGCGTGATCGACGGAAATCTGCTGGATGCCCTGGCGAAGCTGTTCGGCACGTTTGTAGGTATCTTCGAGTGAAGAATCGGGCAGGATCAAAATGAATTCGTCCCCACCGTACCGGCAGGGAGTATCTTCGAGCCTGATCTGAACCTGGAAAAAACGCGCCATGGCTTGCAGCATCGCATCCCCGGCGCCATGCCCAAAAGAGTTATTGACCGTACGGAAATGGTCAACGTCGATCATGATCACCCCGACAGAACTGCTGTGGCGGATTGCCCGGCGCAGCTCACGTTCCAGGGTCTCTTCCATGTGGCGGCGGTTGAACAGGCCAGTCAGAGGATCACGGGTTGCCTGGGTACGCAGGCTTTCGCGCAAGCGTAGGTTAGCCAGGGCCAGGGCAATCCGTTCAGCGAAGTTGGCGGCCAGGCTGGATCGGTATTCGATCAATTTCGCATCCCGGCTTTCGACGTATAACAGGCCCAGGGTTTCCCCCTGGGCGGTCATTGGCACGCACAAGTAGGGCAGCAAACCTTCCTGCCCGTCCCTGACGATAATGTGGCGGCAGCGCAGCTTTACCTGGCTGTCGGCGACCACATGGGACCGGCCGCGCCGCAACCCCCAGCAGCTATCTGGGGAAAATATAACTTCAGAGCGTAAGTCAGAACCCCAGGTCGCCACAGATTCGAGCAGGTTTACCGATTTTTTGTACAGGTAGAAGGCGCCTGCCTGACCCTGAAAAATTTCCGCGGCAGATTGGGCAATCACATTGTTCATTTCATCGATGGTAAGGCAGCTTTGCAGTAATTCTCCCATCGTGTTCAACAACAAGGATTCGCGGTTACGCAGCTTTAGCTCATCCACCCAGGTTGCCAGTTGAGCTGTAGTCTGCTGGCCTTCATCCTCAAAGCGCTTGCGTTCAGTGATATCTTCCAAACTGCCCAGGTAATATAAAACCTGTCCGGCGCCATCTCTAACCGCCCTGGAGTTATCCGTCACCCACAGGTTGGTTCCGTCTCGCCGCCTGAGCTGGAAAACAAAATCTCGCAGCACTCCTTCCTGGTCAATGGCGGTTTTCCAGCGTTCACGATCGGTTGGAGAAGCATATAACTGGCTTATGTCAACTGCAAACAGTTCCTGGCGAGTTTGAAAACCGAGCATTTTCACCCCGGCCTGGTTAATATCGGTGATCTTCCCCGCCGGAGTAGTTTGATAAAGACAGATCGGAACATCTTCAAACAAGGCGCGAAATTTTGCTTCACTCTGCCGTAAAGCCAGTTCGGCATTTTTCCGGGCGGTAATGCCTGAAAATCCCAGTAAAACCGCCGGTCGGTCTTGATAACGGATCGAGCCAGTGGTCAATTCCACCCACTGCTCTGCGCCATCCTTCATGATGAAAACAAGCTCTATCCTGGCCGGTGAAGAGTCACCATAGGCCAGGTTGTCATAGATTTTTTTCACATGATCCTGGTATTCGGGCAGTATCTGAGCCAGGAGCTCCTCAAATGAAGAACCGCACAGTTCATCACAAGCGAAACCGGTCAGCTCGAGCATGCCAGGGCTGGCATATACCAGGCGGTCATTCTGAATCACCACCACTCCCTGGAATAATTGGACAACCAGGGAATGAGCAATATTGTTTTTCTCTGAAATAAAACCTTCGTCTAGCATTAAAAAAATCCTGGGCGTAGACCCACCATTCACAATCCAGACCGGATTCATTTTGCAGAATCCTTCTAACTTTATTTTATCGCTTTTCAATATTGTTTGGCGGCATCACTTCTCCATATCACCTTACAAATATGAAAGCCGTAGGCCAAGGCAATACACTCCGAAGAATTAAATCGGCCATAACGAATGAATGAAGGAAAGTGGCCTTTTTATTTGTTATACTTCAAGGTACACGATCAAGTGAATGATGCGAAGGTAGGAATAATGAATAGAACTGTGCCACGGGCAACCTCTGAGGAAATTCAACTATACCGCTCAACGCTATATTCGTTGCTGCGCTCAACCGCTGAAGTGAAGATAAGAACGCTCGAAGGCGTTCACGCCGGGATGAACTCCTTAATGCATCCGGATGCAAGATTTGCGAAGCCAGACATATCCGCATTTATTTACAGCGCACTGCGGCTTCCAGATGTAATGCCAGGTATTCGCCTCGTGGTGCTCGGCCAAAATGCAGATGTCCTGTGCAATAACGGGTATCCAGATGTTGAGCAATGGCAATCCGTGTCGGCCAGGGCGCGGCGGCGGCGTTGTTTCTTTGATGGCCAGCATACTTTAGCTTGCTATATCGCCAGCCGGTCCGATATCGAGGATGCAATCCCCTGTTTGACTGCTTACCAGATTGAATGGAATAAGATCCATTTATTAGCTGCCAATTGGCCGGAAGAAATTGACCTCAGTGTTATAGAACAGGATGAGGCAATGTTTACCCGGTTATCCGAAACTTTGGAGATTGCCGTTGAGGATCTTCAACGGTTGCGGATTATTTGGGGCGAGCGCTTCATCCCCACGCTTCGGCAAATTTTCAGTTATGAGCTTTCACTATCCGTAAAACTACTGGGTAGCTCGCTTTCTCAATATTTCAAAGCGACCCATGAGTGGTTTGGAAATATAACCAAAGCCATTCCAGGGCTGCTAAAACAACCCTTATATTTTGTATCGAGTAACCCCCACAGTATCTCCAACATGCTGACCGGCTTTGCCCTTCGCTATGAGGATGAGCTGGATGCATTTATTCAACAAGAGGATGATAAAGATTTACAAAACGAGTGGCACAATATTCTCTCCGGAAAGACACCAGCCAGCAAAGAGAACTTCCTCTATTATGTGCTTAAGAAATACCAGAGCACCAGGCCGGGACATCGTTCAGTGAAGGAACAGGTTCACGATGAAAGAGAGCATGGCATTTATAGAATATATCCTACCCATACTTTTGATGTTGAAGCCCAGGTGATTGAATTGCGAAAACTTGATCCTTCACGATTGGACAAACGCTTAAATGGGCGAGACCTTTCCTACCTGGCCAGGAGTAATGCGCTTATTCTCAATATCGATTACCCGCTCGGCGTAGCCGCATATAATATCCTTTCTACGGTCAGTATTCACACCGACCTTCACGGCATCTATTCAATGGGGAAATCGGCATCTCTCAATGCGGCGCGTGGGGATGTCATGATTCCTAATGTAGTACAGGATGAGCACTCTCATAACACCTACCTGTTCGATAATTGTTTCAAAGCTGCGGATGTAATTCCCTACCTGAAGTATGGCTCAGTCCTGGATCACCAGAAAGCAATCAGCGTTCTGGGTACATTCCTCCAAAACTCTCATATCATGGACATCTTCTTCTCGGAGTCGTTCGGAGATGTTGAAATGGAGCTGGGTAACTTTTGCTCCGCCCTTTATGAGGCAACGCGACCCAAGCGATATCCATATGATGAGATTGTCAATCTTCATGACGCGGCAATCGATTTTGGCGTCCTGCACTATGTCTCTGATACACCATTGTCCAAAGGCAAGAATCTTGGTGCAGGAACGCTTTCGTATTTTGGCATGGACTCAACCTACGCCTGTTCAACAGCGATTTTGAACCGGACCTTTCAATTGGAATCTCAACGAGCACAATAAGAATCCACTCGAAAAATCGGAAGGATCCACTTTTTTATCTTCAAAAAACCTGCGGTTTTTTGAAGATAAAAAAGTGGTTTCCTGATTTTTCGGATAGGTTTTAAAGGTATACTTGGCAACCTTATACTATAATTAAGCCTATCCTGGTTACAGCCGGTGAATAAAGTCGTTTGGAGGGCCATTGCAATGGTAGATTCCGCATTCGCATCAACTGACGAAATAGAAATCCATAAAATCTACCAGGATGCTTTGGAGTTCGCAAAAATTGGCACATGCCTTCTGAAAGTAGACGGCACGATCATTTTTATCGATCGCAGCGCCCTACAAATCCTGGAAATTGCCGGCGCCTACCCGGATACGAGCGCCCTGGTCGGGAAAAAAATGGGGGATTTAATCCATTACATCCGGCCTGCAAACTCTTTACTGGGAGAAATCCTCAGGAATAAACACGTCAGTAATGCCGATTACCCCTTTCAGACCCTGGAAGGGAAAGAGAAATGGGTATTGCATGATTCCCGCCTGATTGAAAATACCGAGACCGGGGAAAAAGTTATCCAGAGCATCTTCCAGGATATTACCTCCCATAAAAAATCGACCAGGATCCAGAACTCTGTCTACAGTATTTCAGAAGCCACCCTGAATGCGGATAACGTCGACGAACTCTTCCTGGCGGTTCATCTGATCATCCGCCAGTTAATGCCGGCCGAGAACTTCTATATTGCTCTGTATGATGCGGCGACCGGCCTGATCTCTTTTCCATATTTTAAGGATAAGTACGACCTTCCACCTCAACCACGCCGCCCCGGAAAAGGCGTTACTGAATACGTCTTGCGCACCAAGAAACCTTTGTTAGCCACCCCACAAATTATCCATAATATGCGGTGTGCGGACGATATAGAAGATATCGGGACCGAATCGATCGATTGGTTGGGCGTCCCGCTGATTTTAAAAGGGGAGACCATCGGCGTTCTGGCCGTACAGAGTTACAGCGAAGATTACCGTTATCGCGACGAAGACAAAGAAATTCTTGAGTTTGTTTCTACCCAGATTGCCATGGCGATCGACCGTAAACGCTCTGAAGAAGCTCTTCAGGAAAGTGAAGAGTTGTTCAAATCATTTATGGATTTCCTTCCCGCGGCCGCTTCGGTCAGAGATGAGCAAAACCGGGTGGTATATCTCAACCGCTACCTGGCAGATTTCTTTAGCATTAAAGATTGGTCCGATAAGACTTTTTCTGACCTTATCCCCGAACAAAGTTCCGATGTTTCCGCCCTCAGCGATGTGCATACTCTAAACCACGGCGCAATCGCCAGGCTGGAAAAACTGCGCAACCAGCAAGGAGAGGAACGCTTTTTCCAGACTTTCAAATTCCCGATCCGCAGGGAATCGAAACCCAATTTAATCGGCGGGATTTCCATCGACATTACCGACCGCATCCGCGCTGAAGAGCAGGTGCAAAAGCAGCTTGAACGGCTGGGGTCGCTGCGTACCATCGATCTGGCGATCAGCGGCAGCGTTGACCTGAGCGTCACCCTGAATATTTTGATCGACCAGGTTATTTCCAGGCAGCACGTGGACGCCGCAGATGTGCTCATCTTGAATGAGAATAATCAACTGCTGGAATTCGCCGCCGGAAGAGGGTTCTTCACCGGTAATCGCCACCGCGCCAGGCTGCGCCTGGGTGAAGAATACGCCGGAAGGGCAGCTCTCAACCGTGATATTGTGTGTATTCCGGACCTGTCAAAAGAAGCCGATCCTGCCAGGTTTTCACCATATTTTCCAAAAGAAGATTTCTACGCTTATTATGCAGTGCCTTTGATCTCAAAGGGGCAAGTCAGGGGCGTTTTGGAACTTTTTCACCGCTCACCCCTCAACCCCGATCAGGATTGGTTGGATTTCTTCCAATCTCTGGGCATGCAAGCTGCTATCGCCATCGACGATGCGCTGCTTTTTGAGAATTTGCAGCGCAGCAATACAGAATTAATTGTCGGCTACGATGCAACCATCGAAGGCTGGGCCCGGGCGCTTGAACTGCGTGATCTGGAGACCTCCGGCCACACCACTCGGGTCACTGATATGACCGAACGCCTGGCATCCCGCCTGGGAATTGGTAAGGACGCCATGATCCACGTCCGCCGTGGGGCGATCCTGCACGATATCGGGAAAATGGCCATTCCTGAAAGCATCCTGCTAAAAACAGGCGCACTTTCGATGGAAGAAGCCGAAATCATCCACCAGCATCCTGGCTATGCCTATAAACTGCTCTATCCAATCCCCTTCTTGCGCAAGGCTATGGAAATTCCCCTGTGCCACCACGAAAAATGGGATGGTTCCGGTTATCCGCGCGGGCTGAAGGGAGAAGAAATTCCCCTGGCTGCCCGCATCTTCTCTATCGTAGATGTGTGGGAAGCGCTTACCTCAGATCGTCCTTATCGAGTAGCCTGGCCCGAGGAAACCGCCTTGCGCTATATTTCCTCAGAATCCGGGAAACAATTTGACCCGGCGATCGTGATCGAATTTTTGAAGCTTTACACGGAATCAGAATAAAGTCGAATTTATGAATAGTTGCACGATGAGCAACATCGTGCAACTATTCATAAATTCATATATGAGTCATTTCGACGGGTTCAGGGTGGACCGAGATCGTCGCATAAGGGATGATACCCAGAATGGTCTTCTCGATTTTATCCATCAATTGATGTACAGTCCATAGATCCTGTTTCCCATCGATCAGCACGTGGATGTCCACGAACAAGGTCGGGCCTGAATAGCGCACGTGGACGTCGTGGCAGTTGACTACGCCAGGCAGAGATTCCACGACCTGGATGATCGTACGGGTGGTTGCCCCCGCATCCTCACGCAGTTGGGCCGGCTCAGGATGGACGGTTACGTCTGCGCCCGGCACAATCCGGCTGATGGCAATCTCGATCACCTCGGTCATAGAATGAGCTTCTTCCAGGGACAGGCGGCCATCTACCACCACGTGAGCGTCTACGAATAAAGTCGGTCCTGAGTAACGGATGCGCACGTTATGGCAGTCTACCACGCCGGGGAGAGATCTGACTTCTTTCGAGACCTGGTCTACCATCCCCTTTGGAGCGGTATCCAACAATCCTTTAATCGTGCGCATACCCAGTTGGACGCTGACATAAACGACGATAACTGCAACCCCCAAAGCTGCCACCGAATCGGTCTTCTCGAGGAACTTTAAACTGGTAAAAGCTCCCGCCAGTTTTACCCCAATCAGGCCGACAATCACCACGCTCGAGCTCCAGATATCCGTGCTGAAGTGTAAAGCATCGGCTTCCAAAGCCTGACTTTTATATTTCACGGCCGCCCGATAGAGTATGCGCGAACGGGTGTAATCGATGACGATAGAAGTCGCCATGACAATGAAAGACCAGGTATTGGCTTCGACCAGCACTTCCTTGAAAAAAAGGCGGTTTACCGCTTCGGAGATAATCCATACGCAGGTGATGAGCAGCAGCAGCGTTTCAAAAAGAGCGGATAAATTTTCAACCTTACCATGCCCATAAGTATGTTCAGTGTCGGCCGGTTTATCAGAAATCCTGACCGCCAGATAAGTGACCAATGCGGCCACCAGGTCTAACCCGGAGTGAGCCGCTTCGGCCAGAATACCGAGGCTGCCAGTTGCGACACCCACGATAATTTTGAAAGTGGTCAGAGCGATTGCAGCAATTACCGAGCTGAGAGCTGCCCCTTTTTTTTCTTTCCCAGCTATGCCAGCTTGAATTTCAGCCATGATTTATCCTGTCATCTTTATGTATCGATTTAAATTAAGAACGAATTGTATGCTAAATTTTACCGTACGTGTCAAAGAATTATCACACTTCCGGCATGATATATGTCCGGTTCTTTGGGAGTTGGCGTGGTGACCTCCCACCACGCCAATACCCAGACAGCCAAATGTCCCAATCGGGACATTTTTTCGTTTATAATAACATTTTATCCAATGTTTATTGAAATTTTCTAAAATGGCTCGTCCGCCCCAAAACCAACCTAAAGGAGACCTTTCCGGTAAGGTTTGGTCTGTTTTCTTTTATTTGTGCTTTGTCGAGGGCCTGGTAAACCTGGCCAGCCTGTTCCGCCTGCCGGCAGACCCAAAAAATGCCTTCCTTTTTGGATATTCTGCCAGTCGCCTGGGATTGGTCATGCTTTTGTTGTTACTTTCCGTGGCTGCTTTGTGGTTCGCCTTTGCCGGCTGGCTTAATCCGGACTGGCGAGCCAGGTGGCTTGATCCTCTTTCCGGTGATGAAAATACTTACTGGAAAGCCATCCTGCTTGCGACGGGAATCCTGGCCGGCGCATGGCTCTTCCTGGTCGTTACGCAAGGCTATCCCAAGGGGGCCTGGCTGCCAATCCATGAACGGTTAGCTCCCTTTATCAATTTTGTTCTGCTGGCAGTCGGCCAATTTGTGATCTGCATCACTGTCCTACGCTACGGAATTTCTTTGCGTTGGTTGGCAGCCGAGAAACCTGTACTGGTCTCTGGTTTGATTGTTTGGGCGATCCTGGTCGCCGGATGGGTGTTTATCTTGCTGACCGGCATTGGCATCGTTTCCGATAGCATGGGATGGGGCAGGCGCGGCGTTCCTCTGCTGAGCTGGCAGGTGGCTCTGGTGTGGCTGCTGGCCCTCATATTCATGGTGGTAGGTCATAAGGTCAAACCATACTTTCAACAAGAAAAATCACGCTGGTGGGTCAGGCATCTGGACTGGATCATTGCTATCGGGTTATGGGCGCTGGCCGCCGGATTATGGATGAGCCAGCCGACCGAGCTGTACAGCCAGAATCACCTGCCTAACCATGAATCATATCCTTCACGCGACTCTGCCTTCTATGAATTGGTGGCGCAAAGCGTTCTAAGCGGGAACGGCTTTTTACAGAGCGAGGTAGTCCCCCGCCCGCTGTATATTCTGTCCCTGGCCATCTTTCACCTGGTGGTAGGGAACTCGTATCCCGGCATCATCTTGCTGCAAACGCTGGTCCTGGGGTTCTTCCCGGTGGTGCTGTATTGGATCGGGAAAGCCGTCCACAGCCGCCTGGCGGGGGTTTTTATTGCTCTACTGGGCATAGCCAGGGAATTGACCGCCATCCAGGCTACTCCTTTTGGCTACGTCTCGAATTCCAAGCAGATTATGTCCGACCTTCCGTCAGCGTTGGCAATTGCGATACTGGTATTGCTCATCATTCGCTGGCTGCAAGACCCGGCGCGCCGCAGGATTTATCCACTGGTGGTAGGAGGCATGCTGGGAGCAGTTATCCTGGTGCGCTCGCAGGCGGCTTTGTTTGGGCCATTCATCGTGTTTTTCTCCTGGCTGATATACAGAAAGAATTGGAAACGCTGGTTCCAGGATGGCCTGCTGGTCACCCTGGGCGTGATGATCGTGGTTACCCCCTGGTTGTGGCGAAGTTGGAATTTGACCGGAGCGCTGCTTTTCGACCGTCCACGCCAGGTTGCCATGATCTCTCAGCGCTACACTTCCACTGTACAAGAACTCGACCTGCCGCCTGCCCCCGGTGAATCCGACGCAGCTTACACAGCCCGCTTATCGCAAAATATCCGCACATTTATCTTCCAACATCCCGGCGTGGTGCTCAATTTCATGACCGACCATTTCACCAAGAACTTGATCGACAGTATCCTGGTCGTACCGGTAAATTTTAGTCTGGATAATTACAAGGATAACCTGCTGCCAGTCACTCCTTTCTGGCAAGATTGGGAAATAAAACTGAACGCCAGCAGCGGGATGTTGTTAATCTTAAACCTGCTCTTGATAGGCCTGGGGATGGCGTATGCCTGGCATAAAATGGGTTGGGTCGGGCTTTCACCCCTGGTCATTTACCTTGTCTACGACCTCAGCAATGCCATGGCGCGTAATTCTGGGCATCGTTTTATCTTACCTGTAGATTGGATCCTTTACTTTTATTACGGCCTTGGGGCAGTGCAAATGCTGGTTTACCTGGGGGCCATGCTGAACAACACCTACCCAACCGACCAGGTAAATACGACTCCCGTAAAGGCGGATGGATGGTCTGAAAAACCGGCTTGCCCATGGCCATGGCGCAAGGCGCTTGTCCTGGGAATTGTGTTCCTGGGCCTGGGCGTGTCTGTCGACCTGACGAAGGTCGTTTTCCCCACCCGCTATCCAACCCAGGATAATTATGGGATAATCAAGGCCATCATTCAACCAGGTAACAGCAGTTCTGCTGGTTTGGAGGCTGCCACCCTGACCAATTTTCTTGTTCAACCCGGGGCAGTGGCGTTGTGGGGGCGAGGGCTATTCCCATATATGTACGAACCTGGTGAGCACACCATTGGCTACCCTTCGATGGAAGCGCGAAACTATACAAGACTTGGTTTCGAGCTGATCGTGCCATCTTATTATCACATATCTTTGCGGATGCCCAAATCTCCCGGTTATTTTCCCAACGCTTCCGACGTGATCGTCATAGGCTGTGCCGGGAAAGACCATTACGTGGATGCCATTGCCATAAAAGTAATGGGGCAACAACAAATGGTGTATACCTCGCCGGCGCCCGTAATCTGGAAATGTCCACAACCAGGCCAGCCATGAGAGATTCGCTTACTCTGGTTGTGCCTGCGTATAACGAAGCCGACAATCTCCCCACGGTCCTGCCTGAGATGGTCGAATTTTGCCGCCAAAGACAATGGCAGTTAATCCTGGTCGATGACGGATCTACGGATGATACCGTGTCTGTACTATGCAATTTCAAGGGTAATCCTGACCTGTTGATCCTGAGACACAAAGTTAACCAGGGCTATGGAGCGGCCCTGAAAACCGGCATTCGAAAAGTTAAATCAACCTACGTGGTGACCCTGGATGCAGATGGGCAGCATATGCTCAGCTACCTGGATTTGATGTGGCAGGTTCTCCGTACTCACGATGCCGATTTGGTGATTGGGAAACGGATATCAAATCATTCGCAGGGGGTTTACCGGCAGGCTGGCAAGTGGCTGATCCGTAAAATCACCGGTCTAATTCTGCCTTTACACATTGGCGATCTCAATTCAGGGCTAAAAATGTACCGTACCAGGCCACTGCTACGCTACCTGGACCTTTGCCCGAGCTCGATGGCCTTTAGTGACGTGATCACCCTGGTTTTTCTCAATCAAGGGCAGCGCGTGATAGAAGTGCCGGTACAGGTGCGAGAACGCGCAGGCGGAACCAGCAAAATAAACACGTCCACGGCTTTCACAACCGTAATGGAAATTATCAACATCGCCATGTTACTCAAACCCATGCGCATCATCATGCCGACTTCGGCCTTCTGTATAGCAGTGGGCATCTTGTGGGGGATTCCGTTCGTGCTGATGGGGCATGGCGTTAGCACCGGATCGCTGCTGGCGATCGTCACCGGGCTGATCCTGTTTATCGTCGGGCTGCTAGCGGAGCAGCTTTCGCTCATTCGCAAAGAGATCACCCGCATGAAGCCAGACCTGGATGAGGAAATCCAGCCAGAAGAGGAAAATTCCTGACTAAGCTGCGCTCATCCAGTTGTTCAGTTCAGCCACAACTTCATTTACAGCCCGGCTAACCTCACCAGAAAGCGGCTGGTCCATTTCCATTTGCACCGGCTGGATTCCCAGCAGCATCACCTGGCAGTCGAGTTCACTGACCAGGAAGGATGACAGCATATTCAGTGGCAGGCTATGCGTGGAGGCGCTCCAGCCGCCCGCATCACCCCAGTCCACGCAGGCAATTTCACCAGCAGGCAACCCCATATCAGCCGCGTCGATCAGCACCACCAGGTCGGGCTGAAAACGGCGCAAGGTCCCGGTAAAGTTTTCCGGCGCCACTCCCGCGTCAACGAACAACCAGGTGGGTTGTTCAGGCAAGTTTTCCTTCAGGCTGCGGATAGTGCGGACACCCGCTCCATCGTCGCCGTTTATTTCATTGCCAATCCCGACCAGGGCAACCCGGGCCGGGCGGTTACGGTTTCTCGCAAGGGACCTGGCCGCCTTCTTGAGCAGCTTTATCCAGGAGGAACTGGACATCTTCATCCCTTCCATAGTTGACCAGGAACGGCGCTTTGCTGGTAGAAGCCAGCTCCCACTGCTCGTTGGACATGCTCAAGCACTTGAAACGGCAGTTCATCACGCATTGCGCGCAATAGATACATTTATCGGCATTGTAACGCATCACAAAGCGCTTGTTGACCTTATCCAGTACGATCAACTCCAGGGCGTCTGCCGGGCAATCTTTCACGCACAACTGGCAGCCGGTACATTTGGCCGGGTCCCAGAATAACTCGCCGCGCAGGCGCTCCGGTGCAGGTTCTTTCACAAAAGGATACATCTCGGTTGCCGGTTTTTTAAACAAGGATGTCAGAATATCACTGAGCATTACACCGATAGGCATGATCCACCTCGCTAAATTACCTTATCCTAAATATCTATCCGAATGGTTTCACTTTTTTATGTGCAAAAAACCTACGGTTTTTTGCACATAAAAAAGTGAATTCCTGATTTTCGGATAGGTTTTAAATGATCTTACCAATGAAAATGCCGATGATTACCGCCAGGAGCTGCACCAGGGCAACCAGGGCTCCAATCCGCCACCACATACCCACGGTCTGGTCGATACGCAAGCGGGCAAACAACGATTGCAGCCCGGCCGTAATCAGCAGCAATACCAGGGTCTTCAGCAAAAATACCAGTGGGTTCCCCAGGCCGCCCAGGTAAAAGGCCACCACCAAAGTCAGGCCAATCACCAGCTCGACGTCCTTGCCGATGTGGAACAAGGCCAGGCCGCGGCCGCTGTATTCGGTGAGAGCGCCTGAAACGATTTCAGTCTCTGCCTCTGGGGCGTCGAAGGGCGGCAGTTCCAACTTGCCCATCAAACCGATCACAGCCACAATGAAACCGATCGGCTGAGTTAAGATCAGCCAGGTATGGGACATGGCGTACTGGTTGATGTCGCCAATCTGCCAGGTGCCAGCCACAATCGCCGGACCCAGTAAAGCCAGCAAGAACGGCGCCTCGTAAGAGAAAAGCTGTGTAAGTGTACGTGTGGCGCCAATGATTGAAAAACGGTCCACGGAATTGGCTCCGGCCAGGCCAATGCATAGAGTCATCATGCTCAGCAGATACAGGGTAACCACCAGATCGCCGCGGAAAGAAAACATGGCTTGAAAACCAAACAATGGCACGTACAACGCCGCCGTCAGCGCCGCCGCCAGGGCTACCACCGGCAGGGCTATAAATAATTGTGGGTTTACCCCTTCAAGCGTGATCTCTTCCTTTGCCAGCAGCTTGAAAATATCGGCCAGAGGCTGGAACCAGCGCGGGCCAACCCGATTTTGGAACTGGGCGACCAGCTTACGGTCGACATATTCGTAAACGAGGCCGCTGGCCAGCAGGAAAAGCCCGCCAGGGAAAAATAATAGAGCAATCAGGGGAGGAATAGTTAGGTTCATTGGTAGTATTTAATCCCGTATTGGCGAAGGTCCTCCCAGCTCCACTCCTGGGATTGGTTTTTACGATTGATGATCACCATCCGGTCGCTGCACGAGAAACAAGGATCGATACCCGCCAGGATCATCGGCATATCCGCCAGCTTGAGCCCAACAGCAAAGTTCATCACCGTGGCCCAGTTACAAATGCTGGGTGTGCGCACCTTGATACGCTCGGGTTTTTCGGTGCCGTTGCTCTTCAGGTAATAGAACAGCTCACCGCGTGGGGCTTCAACCCGGCTGATCGCCTCATTTTCCGGGATACGCCGGGGGACGCGCGTGGTCAGATCTCCCGCCGGTAGTTTATCCAGGATTTCGCGGATCAGGCGATAAGATTCGTACAGCTCGTTGATACGCACGACGAAGCGCGCCGCCAGGTCTCCGCCTCTTTCGGTGATCACCTTAATGGGGAAATCCGGATAAGCAATGTATGGAGCGTCGGAGCGAACATCGCGAGGAATCCCGGAAGCGCGGGCCGTCGGCCCTACGGCTGCCAGGGCGTCGGCCTGGTCATAGGTCATCGTGCCCACATTGCGCGTGCGCCCCAGGAAGGTTTCGTCGGTGGTGACTACTTTCATGTAATAATGCGTGCGTTCTTCGAGAAAGTCGATGCCTTTACGGATAGCGGCGGCCTGTTTTTCATCTACATCGATTTTTACCCCGCCCAATACATTGACAGAATAATTCACCCGGTTGCCGCTCAGACCTTCGAGAAGATCCATCACGGTTTCACGGTCACGCCAAGAATACATGAACAGGGTATCAAAACCACCTTCGTGGGCCGCCACACCCAGCCAGAGCATATGGCTGTGGATACGTTCCATCTCACACACCAGGGTGCGGATGGCCTGGGCGCGGGGAGGAGCGGTGACATTAGCCAGGTCTTCTACACCCAGGACATACGCGGTAGCGTGGATGTGCGAGCAAATCCCGCAGATGCGTTCCAACAGGTACAGGTTCTGCACCCAATTACGGTCCTCAGTGCTCTTCTCGATGCCGCGGTGAACGTAGCCCAAGCGCACCGTGGCGCCCGTTACGACTTCACCTTCCACCGTGAATTCAAAATGGCCGGGTTCCTTGAGCGCCGGGTGCTGAGGACCGATGGGTACAATAAATTTTTGCGGAGATACTTTAGCGTCCATGCTGACTCCTATGCAGGCTTTTGTCCCAGGTCTGCGGGGGCCGTCTGGGGTTTATTAAAACCGGTAAATGATTTGCGCAGTGGATAAACCCCGCTGGGCCAATCTTCAGGTAAAACAAAATGGTCGGTATTGGGAGTGCCTCTGAAGGTAGCCCCAAACATCTCGATGGCCTCACGCTCGTACAGCGTGGCATACGGCAGAATTTCGCAAATCGAAGGGATAACAGGGCGGGCATAAGGGACACTGACCCGCAGGGTGGTAATGGCCGCGCCTTCACAGAAATGGTACAACATTTCCAGGGTACCTTCTTTGGCAGGCTGTTTTCCATCCGGTGAAGCAGGCAGCGGCGGGTGGTCGAGGCCGGTTATCGCCGAGAGATAACCCCAATGGGCTTTCTGTAAGATTCGAACCGCCGGTTTCAGATCCTTGGGCGCCAGCGCCACGTCCAGGCGGCTTAAATCCGGCATGCTCATACCGCTGGTCCACAGGTTCAGTAAATCTTGTGCTGTTTGGATTGCCTCAGTAATATCCATCGATTTCTCCTGGTTATTTCTTCAATGTTTGCAGCAATTGAACTACCCCATAAATGATCGCTTCCGGGCGAGGAGGGCAGCCAGGGACAAAAACATTGACCGGGATGATCTCGCTGATGCCCCCCATGATATTATAAGATCCGTGGAATACACCACCCGATATAGCGCAGGAGCCGACGGCAATCACAAATTTAGGCTCTGGCATTTGCTCATAAGTGCGCAGTAAGCGGTCACGCGCCTGCCTGGTAACCGGCCCGGTGCAGATCAAAACGTCGGCATGCCGCGGGCTGCCCTGCAGTTTGATGCCAAAGCGTTCGATATCATAGCGGGGGGTGAGAGTCGCCAGGATCTCGATATCGCAGCCGTTACAGGAGCCGCTGTTAAAATGGATGGCCCAGGGAGAGTTGATCCGTGCCCAGGTATTCACCTGGTTAATGACCGTCTGCCACGTGGATGGCGCAGTTACAGTTGTTTCCATCTTGTTTAGTCTCCTAAGAAACCAATAAACGATCTTGTTTCTATCCGAAAAATCAAAAGGGTACTCTTTTTTATATTCAAAGAACCTGCGGTTTTTGAATATAAAAAATAGTTGACTTATTACCCAAGGATCAAAGCTACCAGGGCTAAGATTAAGCCTACCACAAAAATCCCGGAAATCAGGTTTACCGGCCCATTGCCGACCACCAGCATTCCCAGGTGCAGGATGGCGAAGAAAAAAGCGATCAAGAAAAACGGTTTATATCCGGGCGCAGCGATGCTGGTGGGAGCCAGCTCACCACTGCTGTAACCGCTGGATTTCACTTTGTTGGGTGTTTCCGGGCCGGCCATCTTTTTGCCAAGCCAGGTAATGATCAGCACCAGGAAGATGTAGATCAGGATAGCCAGGGGAGGAGTGAGAAGTAGATTCAAGCTAGCTCCTTTCTATCGAAGCCCAAAGGCAGTCATCAAGCTGGCGCCGGCCGGACCGGTAAGCCAATCCATCAGGGATGGCCAGATGCCAAGCACAATCACACCGGCAGACAGCAGGACGAGCGGCAGCCCCATGGCGATGGTCATGGGGGCGCCGGATTTGACTGCCGCAGATGGTTCGTGGCGGTAAATGCGGTTGACCAGGGGAGCATAATAAACCAGTGAGAGGACACTGTTCAACGCGGCAAAGATCACCAGCAGGATGATCCAAATATTTTGAGTGGATACACCGGCCATAAAAATCTGCCACTTGGACATAAAGCCAGACAGCGGCGGCAGGCCGCCCAGGCCGAGCACAGCCACGCTGAAAGCAAAAGCCACCAGCGGATAGCGACGTGAAGCGCCATCCAGGTCTTCGACTACGAGGGGTGAATGCTCGCCTTTCGACAGGTGCAGCGTATACAGCAGCGCTCCGGCAGCCAGGAAGGCCAATCCCTTCATCATGGCGTGGTTGAAGAGGTGGAAGAAGGCCCCAACTGCCCCGTCTGCGGTTTGGAACATGACCGAGACGCCCAACCCGAGCAGCATGTAGCCGATGTGCGCCACGGACGAGTAAGCCAGCAGGCGTTTGACCTGGGTCTGGCGCAGCGCCATCAGGTTGCCAATCAGCATATTGAACGCCCCAAAGCCCAGCAGGATGCCACCCCAATTGGCACTCGTGCCTGCCAACCCTCCGGTAGCACGCAGCATGGCGACCAGGCCGGCTTCGATGACCACGCCGGAAAGCATGGCGCTGATGCCGCTGGGAGCCTGCGAATGGGCATCGGGCAGCCAGGTGTGCAGGGGCACCAGAGCGGTCTTGATCCCAAAGCCGATCAGGAAAAAGGCGCCGGCTACGAGCAGGATGGGGGTGGTGGAATTTACTGCGGCAACAATCTCATCCAGTTTCAGTGTGCCAACCTGGGCAAAGACCAGGGCGATACCAACTAGCACAAATACCGACCCGGTAGCGCTTTGAACCAGGTACTTCACGCCGGCTTCCAAAGAAGCCTGCTCATCCCGATAAAAGGCGACCAGCGTATACGAGGTGACTGCCATGGCTTCGAACCACACCCACAGGTTGAAAAGGTCGCCAGCGCAGCCCAACCCGATGATCGATCCGATCATTGCCACCAGCAGAGCGTAATACTTTTCCTCGTTTATTTCTCCGGACATGTAGCTCGTAGAGAAAATCATCACCATCAAACCCAACATCAACACCGTAAAAGCCAGCAGCAAGCTGATGCCGTCCATCCGCAGGACGACCGTCCCAAGGGTGATCTCCAGTTGTGTTTGGCCTTGCAGTTGAAATAGACGAAAAGCCTGGAAAAGGAATCCTCCGGTGACCAGCATGGACAGAACCGCCAGCCAGCGCGCCAGGCCAGGTTTACCCATGCGGCGCTCGTAAAGGCGGCCGCTTAGATAAATCAACGGTGAAGAAATGAAGGGCACGGCGAGCAGCCAGATCATTGTAGATTCTATGTTCATGTCTTCAGGCTCCCAATGCCAGGATAACCAGGATGATGACCAGCCCGGCTACAATTCCGAATATATTCCAATTCAACACACCCGTCTGAGTGGCGCGCAGGGCTTCTGCGCTGCCCTGGGTAACCGTAACGATCGACCGGTTGATCGCCTCAAATCCAAAGCTGTCTGTGGCAGCCTTCGCCACCCCGCGCAGACTCTGCACCAGGCCGCTTAACCGGTCTCGCCACCACCAAGCTGCCAGGCCAAGCAGCACCATTACAATGGCGCCCCAGGTCGCCGGGGCCGATAAGATTTCCATGAAAATTTCTGAGCCAGTTTTGATTTCAATGGCCTGGGAAGGGACGCTGTGCGCCAGCCAGGCAATAAAGGGCCCTGCCAGCAGCCAGGTAGTCAGCGAGCCAAAAGCGAGAGGCACCAGGGCAACCCGCATGGCAACGCCTGCGTCGTGGGCGTGCAGTTCTGAGCGCGGTTCTCCAAAAAATACCAGCCACACGCAGCGGAAGGTATACAGAGCGGTCAGACCCACCACCACCAGCATGATCGCAAATATCCACGCCGGGCCGCCTTGCAGGCCGGCTTCCAGCACCAGCTCTTTACTCCAGAAGCCGTTCAGAATGGGCAGCCCGGCCAGGGCCAGGGATCCAATAATGAAGACAGTGCTGACCAGCGGCATTTTCTTGCGCAAGCCGCCCATCAGGCGCATATCGCGCGTCCCCACCGAATGGATGACCGCGCCGGCCCCCAGAAACAACAGGGCTTTGAAAACGGAGTGGCTCATCAGGTGGTACTGGCTGGCAAAAATGCCGCCTGCGCCAACTGCATAGACCATAAAGCCCAGCTGGCTGACGGTCGAATACGCCAGCACACGTTTTAAGTCGTTAGCGACCAGCGCCATCACGGCGGCCATAAGCGCCGACAGCATACCGACAATCATGACCGCCAGGCGCCAGCCAGGCACGCCGGCAAAGGCAGGGTAGAAGCGCGCCAGCAAATATACGCCGGCGTTGACCATCGTGGCGGCGTGGATCAGGGCGCTGATTGGGGTAGGCGCTTCCAGCGCATCCGGAAGCCAGGTCTGGAAGGGGAATTGGGCCGATTTGGCTGCTGCAGCGATCAGGAAGGCAAAGGCCACCAGGGCAAGCACATTAGCCGGAAGTTTGCCAGCCTGGGCAATAATTACGTTGATATCCAGCGTGTGCAGGTTGCTGTAGAACAGCAAAGCCCCAACCAGCAGGCCGATCCCGCCGATTTGGGTGATGATCAAAGCCTTGATACCGCCGGCAACTGCCTTGGGGTCATCGCTGTGGAAAGAAATCAAGGCGTACGAACACAGGGCAGTGATTTCCCAAAAGACAAAAATCAGCAGCACATTGGCTGTGGTTACCAGGCCAACCATGGCTCCAATAAAGAAGAGCACGAAGGCATAATAGCGGCCCAATTGGGCTTCGCCTTTCATGTAATCGACCGAGAAAATAACCGCCAGGCTGCCGATGACGGTGGCGACCGCGGCGAGGAACATGCCCAGGCCATCCACCATAAAGCTGAAATTACCAAAAGTAGTATTGGTGGGGATGGACAGAACCGGATGGGCGCCCCAACTCTGGCTCAGTGGCACCAATATAACTGCTGCGGCGGCCGACAACACTGCAAATGTGACGGCCAGGTTATGCTGCAGCCGCTCGTGCGCATCGCCCGTAAACCAGACTACCACGGCGCCAATCCATGGTAACAGGATCATAGAAACAAATAAGGCCGGAATCAGCATGGTCTACCTCCGCAGCATGGTGAGCGATTTGAGATCGAGGGTGCCAAAATGGCGGCGCACCTGTACTGCCAGTGCCAGTCCGACCACCGCTACAATCGTATCTGCCACGATGACCGTCAGAGCCATACTTTGACCCAGGTTAGCCTGCCCGCGCAGGCTGCCCGCAATCACCAGCGCCAGTACGGCGCCTTTGCCCAGGATCTGCAGCGCTACCACCACTTTGATCAGGTTGCTGACCACCAGTAAGGCATACAGTCCAACTCCCAGCAGGATAAACACGACTACCAGGGATATCATCGGAAGTGAGAGAGTCATGCTTTATTCTCCAAAGAGACGTGAGTTTTCCCCTCGGCCAGCAAACCAAGCACTCCCAGTACACCGGCGAAGATCAAGACGACCTGTAGAATAGTATCGACCTGCCGGTCACCCCACAGGCTCGTCGCCAGGTTCAAAACCGGTGAAGCAGGCAAATCGACGGTCAGGGTTGGCAGGCTCAGCCAACCGGCGATGATGACGGCCAGAATGACGGCTCCGTAAGCCAGCGGTTTTGGAATCATCGTCTGGACGACGTGGCTATCCTCTCCGGCGATATTAATCGCAAAAACGAACAGCACAGTAACCAGGCCTGCCCCAACACTGAGTTCAATGACGGCGATCTCTGGCGCGCCCAGCAAGTAGATCAGTATAGCGACCAGCGCGCTTGTACCTGCCAGCCATAAAGCCGACACCAACAGGCGCTGTACCCGGATCGACATGACTGCACAGGCCAGGATCCCTACAGCAATTATGACGTGCCACATGGAAAAATCCTCCTCAGAGGGTGAAAGGGTTAATCATAAGTTAATCCTTACATGTATACCCTACTAGGGCAGGTTTGTCATGTGAAAG
>VFSW01001204.1_pt1 | contig 39146 bp, 33 predicted proteins | sample 5358111 | NCBI WGS metagenome assembly VFSW01 (sample SAMN11554181, study PRJNA540505) | mine drainage metagenome | isolation source: sediment from site ElyBrook_90M | place: USA: Ely Copper Mine, Vershire, VT | collected 2017
TCGGAAAAGTGAGCGTTCCATGAGGATCGTAACGAGCCTCAAGAGCAAGATCATTATAGCCGTTTCCGCCATTCTGGCGGTGACCATCGGACTCGGTACGTGGATCAATATCGGCTATCAGCGGGCGCAGATGGAAGATGCGCTCGAAGACAATGTGCTCATCATTTCCAACACGATCGAACGGAGTCTCGCGAATGCCATGATCGACGGAAAGAGCAAGGAAGTGCAGCACATTCTGGAGGCGGTCGGCGCTTACCACAATATCGAGGAGGTCAAGATCTTCAGCCCGAGCGGGGTCATCCTGAAATCATCCAAGCGCTGGCTGATCGGCAGGAAGGTCGCTCCGAACGTGCAGAAATGGTTTTTCGCCGACAAAGTCAAAAAACCGATCAAACGGCGTGAAGAAGGTATTTTTTCGGTCCTGTTTCCCATCCCGAACGAGGAGCGCTGCTTTCACTGCCACGGGTCAAAAGCAAAATTGAACGGCATACTTGCCGTGGATGTGTCCATGGCGCAGACCCAGGAAAAGGTAAGGGAGCTCACGAAGACCATGTTCCTCTGGGCCTTGGGCGTGACGGCGATCCTGGCGGTGTCTCTTTCCCTCTTCTTAACACAGCTGGTCTCCAATCCGATACAGGAACTGATTACCACCATGGAACAAGCCGAACAGGGCCTTGAGGCACGGGCCGAAGTAAAAAGCTTTGATGAGATCGGCAGGCTGGGCGAGGCCTTCAACTCGCTGCTGACGAAGCTGGAACGGGCGCGGCGCAGAGTCGAACGATACCACTACGAACAGATGAAACGGGCCGACCGGCTTGCCTCCATCGGAGAGATGGCCGCCGGCATCGCCCATGAGATCAAGAACCCGCTTGCGGGGATCGCCGGCGTGATCCAGGTGTTGAAGAAAGACCAGGCCGTCGGAGACCAGAAACGGGCGGTGTTGGACGAGGTCCTCTCCCAGGTGGAGCGCATGGACAAGGCAGTCCGGAACCTGCTCTCCTTCGCCCGGCCGCCGGAGCCGAAAATGACGCTTGTGGACATCAATGAGCTGATCGGCAAGCTGCTCGATTTTCTCGCGCCTCAATTCGCCAAGAATTCCATCGTGGTCGAGAGAAGACTGTCTCCGGGGCTGCCGTGGCTGACGCTCGACCCCGATTTGGCGCAGCAGGCGGTGATCAACATTGCGCTGAATGCGATTCAGGCGATGCCGGAAGGCGGGAAGTTTATTGTCGAATCGAAATCACAGAAACCGGCGGGAGAAAATACCGGCTCGGTTGAGATCCTGTTTTCCGATACGGGAAAGGGGATTTCCCCGGAAAACCTGGGCCGGATCTTCAGCCCCTTCTTCACGACGCGGCAGCAGGGCACCGGGTTGGGGCTGTCCATCACCCAGCGGATCGTCGAACAGCATGGCGGTGAGATCAACGTCATGAGCTCTCCCGGAAAAGGGGCGACTTTTACCCTCACCTTCCCCTATCCGCAAAAAGGCAGCGCATAAGAGGAGCACGTTTTTATGACGCAGAAAATTCTCGTTGTTGATGATGAAAAGTTGATCCGCTGGACCCTGGAGCAGCATCTGGTAAAGGAAGGGTATGAGGTTGCCAGCGCAGATTCAGCGGAAAAAGGGCTGGAGCTGATCAACGAGGATCCTCCCGACCTGGTCCTTCTCGATAATCGTCTGCCGGAGATGACAGGCCTGGAACTGCTGGAAAAACTCAATGTGCAGGAACGCGGAATCATGGTCATCATGATCACCGCCTACGGCATGGTCGAGACCGCGGTGAAGGCCATGAAGCACGGCGCCTACGATTATATCAGCAAACCTTTTAATCTCGAAGAGCTCACGTTCGTCATCAAGAAGGCCCTGGAAGCGGGTTCCCTGCGCACCCAGGTAAAACAGCTGCGCCAGGAATTCAGCAGCAAGGTCGATACGATCATCGGGGAAAGCGATGAGATGATGAAGGTGAAGAACCTCATCCGAAAGATCGCGAAGAGCGACGCAACCACTGTGCTGATCCAGGGAGAGAGCGGGACCGGCAAAGAGCTGGTGGCAAAGGCCCTTCACTACAGCAGCGCCCGGGCTGACCAGCCTTTTATGGCCATTAACTGCGCCGCGCTCCCCGTCACGCTGCTTGAGAGCGAGCTCATGGGCCACGAAAAGGGAGCGTTTACCGACGCCAAGACGTCAAAAAAGGGCCTTTTCGAACTCGCCGACGGCGGGACCGTTTTCCTCGACGAAATCGGGGATATGGACATGAGCATGCAGGCCAAGCTGCTCCGCATGCTCGAGGAAAAGACCTTTAAGCGCGTCGGCGGCGTGAAGGACATCAAGGTGAATGTCCGGCTTGTCTCGGCCACAAACCAGGAGCTTTTGAAAGCCATGCGCGAAGGAGGCTTCCGGAAAGACCTGTATTATCGATTGCAGGTAGTGCCGATCTATTTGCCCCCCTTGCGGGACCGGGGGCAGGATATCCTGGTGCTGGCGCGCCACTTTATCGAATATTTCAACAAGGAGTGCCATAAGAACGTGCTCGGGATCTCAAAGGAAGCCGAGCAGATACTCCTCTCCCATCATTGGCCGGGGAACGTGAGGGAATTAAAGAATGTGATCGAACGGGCAATGATCCTCGACATCGACAGCGAGATCCTGCCCGAACATCTGTCGCCTGATATTCTGGAGGGGAGGCCGGCAACGTCGGCTTCGTCACTCACTCCGGTTTCCCTGGAAGGGCTGGTCATCCCCGATTCAGGATTGTCCATCGAAGACGTGGAGAACGCCCTGGTCCACAAGGCGCTGGATATGGCCGGCGGAAACCAGACAAGAGCGGCGCAGCTCCTGAAAATGCCCCGCGACGCTTTCCGGCGGAGAATGAAGCGGTTCGGAATTATTTGATAAGCAGGCTTGCAAGCTGACAAGCCTGAAAGCAAGCGCAAGCTTGATTGCTCGTTGTCTCAAAAGATTTTCTTGACAGCGAAAGCGGGAATAGGGTATAACCTACCGTCTCTCATCTTCATGTCATTCTCGAAACGCCGGCGTAGCTCAGTGGTAGAGCAGCTGATTCGTAATCAGCAGGTCGTCCGTTCAACCCGGATCGCCGGCTCCACTTTTTCAATTCAAAGCTGTTCCCTACTATTACTATTAAACCCTCCGCACAGCACTAAATTTGCCCCCATATTGAGATTAGATGATGGCCTTTGTAAACGGCATTGATCGATCTTGAAGAGAGGGGAGGTCGTCTTTTTTTACATGCTCATCATTGCCTACAGTGTGCCCACGGTATGAAATAAATTTCACAAAGAATATTATTTTGCTTGCATTCATCTATTCTGGATTCGATAACCAGCCTATTCTGTTTTGGAAGTGTGGCAAACGATGATATTGAAATCTTCATTGAGAACACAAAAGACCACCGTAAAATTGCGCAGTTGATGACGTCCAGACTTTTCTCTCGCCTCGGCAAGAACAAAAACAAATGGTAACAAAAAGAAAAAGGTTGACAATACAAATAAACATGTTTAATATCTTTCGTCAGGTAATGTGAAACAACGGGGTGCCGATGAACCTTCCGAATTATATTACGCTTACCCGCGTCATACTGATCCCTTTTTTCATCAATTTGATGATCTACGGTTATTACGGAGCCGCCCTGGCCGTTTTTGTCGTTGCCTGCGTGACCGACGCCCTTGACGGCATGATCGCGCGACTTACCAATTCGAAGACGGAACTGGGAGCGTTCCTGGACCCGATGGCAGACAAGCTGCTGATCGTTTCGGCTTTTGTGACGCTCGTACTCCTGCAGATGCTGCCAATCTGGCTCGTGATCATCGTCGTGAGCCGGGATGTCATTCTCGTGCTCGGGAGCGTTGCAATCTATTTTATCGGACGGGATTTCAAAGCCCGGCCGTCCATTATCGGAAAAGCGGCCACGGTGCTGCAACTGGTCGTGGTAACGCTTGCCCTGGCTCTGAACAATGATGGAACGACCGGGGGATTCATCCCTATTTTACACTGGACGACGGCGGTCTTCACGATTGCCTCGGGCGTTCAATATGTGGTCCGCGGCATAAAAATCGCGGGGAATGATGCGCAGTGATTAAACCATCCGGGAGGCAGTCTATGAAGATATCCGATATGATCAGGCAGGCATTGGAAAAAAAAGGGTTTAAAAACCTGAAGGATGCGTCCAAGGTTCTCGGGATCAGCCCGGAGCTGCTGCGCGTTACGATCAATAAGGGGCATATTCCCAAAGACACGACCCTCATGATGATTGCGGGCAAGCTGAATATCGACAAGTCGGTCCTCATTCTTTCGGCGCACCAGGAAAAGGTCCCCGCCGAGGTAAAAGGGTTTTTTCTCTCGCCCTCGCAGGCCAAGTTCCGGCGGGGAAAGCGCAAATATCCGCTTTCCGAGGAACAGATCAATTATCTCGAAAAAATTCTGAGCGTGGATGAGATCATGATGCTGCGAAAATTCCGGCAAGTGTCCGATGAAGCACGGACCCAGATAGACGGATACGTAGATTTTATGTTTGCTTCCAAGAGGAGCGCCTGATTGTTAGAGATTCTTACGGTCCTTCCGGAAAGCATTGCCGCGCAGTCAGGGTTCAAGCCGGGCGACAGGATCGTCTCCATAAACGGGGAAGAGGTCTGCGACGACATAGATTATAAATTTTTCGTTGCTGACGAGCATATTATCGTCAAGCTGAGGACCAAACAAGGCAGGCTCAGGACCTATGCCATAGATAAGGCCCCCGACGATACGCTCGGCATCGAGTTCGCTCCGATCAACATCAAACGATGCAGGAATAAGTGCATTTTTTGTTTTGTCGACCAGATGCCGGCCGGCTGCCGAAAAAGCCTGTACATAAAAGACGACGACTTCCGGGCGTCGTTTCTGCACGGCAATTACATCACGCTTGGGTCCCTGAGCGAAGCCGACTGGGCCCGGATATTCAAGCAGCGCCTCTCGCCTCTTTACATTTCAGTCCACACAACAGATCCGTTGCTCCGCTCCTTCATTCTGGGGAACAGCAAAGCTCCGGATATCATGGCGAGCATGAGGCGGCTGGCCGCGGGCGGAATCAGGATGCACACCCAGATCGTTTTATGCCCCGGCGTCAATGACGGACACTATCTGGAACGAACGCTCGATGATTTGTCCGGCCTTTTCCCGGCTGTTGCGTCCGTTGCCGTTGTGCCCGTCGGGATCACGTCCCACAGGAATGACCTGTTTCCTCTTGGAAAATTTTCACGGCGCGAGGCCCGTGCCGTGCTCGATATGACCGTTCAATTCGGGAAAGCATGCAAAAAGCAGTTTGGTTCGCGTTTTGTGTACGCTTCCGACGAATTTTATATTCAGGCGGGAGAGGTGTTTCCTTCGGCCTCTTTTTATGAAGATTTTCCACAGATTGAAAACGGCGTAGGCATGGTGTCGACGTTTCTCCGCGAGGTGTCCCGTACCAGGGTGCCTGCGCGTGTTCAGCCTGTAAAAATAACGATTGCGACCGGGGTGTCGTTCAGCAAAGTTTTGAAAGATATCATGCCGAGGCTCAGGAAAGTCCGGGGTGCGGAAATAAACCTCGTCACGGTGAAAAACGTTTTTTTTGGCCCCTTGGTAACGGTTGCGGGCCTTTTGACCGGGAGCGACCTGGTAAAGGCCTTGCAGAACCGGCCCTTGGGAGATCGCCTGCTTATTCCCGCAACCATGCTGAAAGAAGAGGAAGATGTGTTTCTTGATGATATGACGCTTTCGCAGCTTGAGGAACGACTGAACATTGCGATTACGCCGGTGGCCGGTTTTCGGAAACTGATGAATGCAATTCGGGGCAACGGGAGGGCCGGACGATGATCTCGGGCAAAACACGGTTGTATGGAATTTTCGGGTATCCTGTTGAGCACACTTTCTCCCCGGGAATGCATAACGCCGCTTTCCAGAAATTGCGCATGGATGCATGCTATGTTCCTTTTGGCGTGAGGCCTGATGACCTTGGCGAGGCGACAAAAGCGCTTATCCCCCTCGGCCTGTGCGGGCTCAACGTCACGGTGCCGCACAAGGAAAAGATCATTGCCTACCTGGACGAGCTTTCGGAAGAGGCCCGGCTGATCGGAGCGGTCAACACGATCGAGATGAAGGACGGGAAACTGATCGGCCACAACACGGACGGCCGGGGCTTTCTGCGGTCGCTCCGGGAGAATGCAGGGTTCAACCCGAAAGGAAAGAAGATCCTGATCATCGGATCGGGCGGCGCGGCGCGGGCCGTGGGGTTCAGCCTTGCGCTGGCAGGCGCAAAAAAAATCCTGTTGAGCGATCTTGACGCAGAGAAGGCCGATAAATTAGTGGCCGACATCCGCGAAAAAACCGGAAGGGATGTGGAATCCATTGATGGTGCGTCCCTTGCTGCATATTCGGCAAAAGCCGACTGCCTGATCAACGCCACGCCGCTTGGATTGAAGAAGACGGACCCGCTGCCCCTTGCAGCAGACCACATCAGAAAGAACCACCTGGTATGCGATCTGGTTTACAATCCCGTTGAAACCGGTTTTTTGAAAGCGGCAAAAGCACGGGGAGCCAAGAGACTTCCCGGGATCGGGATGCTCCTGTATCAAGGTGTTATTGCCTTTGAGATTTGGACCAACAAAAAGGCGCCGGTAGCAATAATGAAAAATGCGCTTTCCCGGCAGATTACCGCACGGAGCAGCGATCGCGGAAAATAGGCCGACTCATCTTGACATACTTGACGCATTAAAGTAATATTGTAGTTGATTTGCTTTCCAAATTAAGGAGTTTCTATGGCAATGTCAGGCAGACTCGGCTCCATGCTCGTCTCGTCGGGTCTCATTACGGATGATCAGCTCAAGAAAGCCCTTTCCACGCAAAAATCGGAGGGCGGCAGGCTGGGGTCCATTCTGGTAAAGCTCGGCTTTGTGCAGGAAGACAAGCTTATGACCTTCCTGAGCAAGCAGTACGGTGTTCCTTATGTCGACCTGAGCAAGTTCGAGATCAATTCCACAGTCATTAAGCATATTCCCCCCGACGTCGCCCAAAAGTACCGCATCATGCCGATCAATCGCACCGGAGCTACGATAACGATCGCCATGGTTGACCCCTCCAATATATTCGCCATTGACGATATCAAGTTCATGACCGGTTACAACGTCGAAGCAGTGGTGGCGACCGAAGGCGCCATTGTTGAAGCGATCAAAAAATATTATGGAGGCGCGAAAGCCCTCGTTGCGGCCAGGCCCGGGTCCGCGACCGCGCAGCAGGCGGCAAAGAAAGAAGAAAAGCTTACCCTGGAAGCGAAAGATTATGATCTCGAAGACGGCGGAATGGAAGAATCCCTTATCGATGACATCGACACCGGCGGCGAGGTGGATGTCGAAGACTTTGATAATCTCGTTCACGGCGCTGTCGACGAACTCGAGGTCGTGGAGGACGAAAAGCTGGATGCCTTGTCCGGGGAAGTTGAAGCGCCCATTGTCAAGCTGGTGAACGGCATCCTGTTGCGAGCCGCCAAATTGGGCGTAAGCGACATTCACATCGAACCCTACGAAAAAAAATTCCGGGTCCGGTATCGCCTTGACGGCGTTCTGAAAACGGTCATGGGCCTTCCGCTCAAGATCAGGAATGCGATCATCTCGCGCATCAAGATCATGGCCCAGCTCGACATTGCCGAACGCAGGCTTCCCCAGGACGGCAGAATCAAGCTGAAAATGAGCAAGAACAAGGTCATGGATTTCCGGGTCTCCGTTCTTCCGACCCTCTTTGGCGAAAAGATCGTCATGCGGCTGCTCGACAAATCGAATCTGCAACTCGACATGACCAAGCTCGGATTCGATGAAGACCAGCTGGTAGACTTCAAAGAGGCGCTGGGCAGGCCCTTCGGCATGGTCCTGGTGACGGGACCCACCGGGAGCGGAAAGACAACGACGCTGTACTCCGCGCTCTCCGAACTGAATACGGACACGGAAAACCTTATGACCGCGGAAGACCCCGTTGAATTCAACCTGATGGGCATCAACCAGGTCCAGATGAAAGATGAAATCGGGCTTAACTTTGCCGCGGCGCTGCGTTCGTTTCTGCGGCAGGACCCCGACATCATCATGGTGGGAGAGACCCGCGACTACGAAACGGCGGAGATCGGCGTTAAGGCCGCGCTCACCGGCCATCTCGTGCTCACGACCCTCCATACCAACGACGCGCCGAGTACGATCAACCGTATGCTCAACATGGGAGTTGAACCGTTCCTCGTGTCTTCGGCGGTGATCCTGATCGTTGCCCAGCGGCTGGTCCGCAGGGCATGCGTCAACTGCAAGCAGCCCGAGAAGCTGCCCCTTCAAGTCTTTATCGATGCCGGATTTTCACCCGAGGAGGCCCCAACCATTGTCAGTCACAAGGGGACGGGGTGCGAAGTCTGCAATAAAACGGGGTACAAGGGCAGGGTCGCTCTTTACGAGGTCATGCCGATCAAGGACGAAATCAAAGAACTGATTCTCCAGGGCGCTTCGGTTTTCGATCTTAAAAAAGCCGCCATCGCAGGGGGGATGAAAACACTGCGGAGAAGCGGCCTCTTGAAAGTAAAGGCGGGTTTGACATCGCTCGAAGAAGTTGTTGAGAACACGTTCCCGGACAATCAGGCATCATAGCCAAATTAGGTAAACGTCAAACATTCGAGGGGTCCTCTTCATGGCGAATTTACACGATCTGCTCAAATACATGATTGAGAAGGGCGCATCCGATCTTCATATCACCACGGGGATCGCTCCCTGTATCCGCATAGACGGCAAAGTGAAGCAGATCCCCGGGCTCGAGCCTTTGTCCGGAACACAGACGAAAGATCTCTGCTATAGCATCCTCACTGATGCCCAGAAGCATAAGTTCGAAGAAAACAGCGAGCTTGATCTCTCCTTCGGCATAAAAAATCTATCGCGTTTTCGCGCAAATATTTTTGTCCAGCGCGGCGCCGTGGCGGCCGCCATCAGGACCATTCCGTTTAAAATTAAGACCTTTCAGGAACTCGGTCTGCCTCCGGTCGTATCCGATTTGTGCAACAAACCGCGGGGGCTGATTCTTGTCACCGGTCCGACGGGAAGCGGCAAATCGACCACTCTTGCCTCGATGGTCGACAAGATCAACAGCGAGCGGCAGGAGCATATTATCACGATCGAGGACCCGATCGAATATCTGCATCCGCACAAGAAATGTCTTGTAAATCAGCGTGAGGTCAATGCAGACACGAAATCATTCAAGGACGCGCTGAAGTATATTCTGCGGCAGGACCCCGATGTGGTGCTGGTGGGAGAAATGCGCGACCTGGAGACTATCGAGGCCGCCCTGACCATCGCGGAGACGGGCCACCTGACCTTCGCAACGCTCCATACGAACTCGGCAGTCCAGACCATGAACCGCATTATCGACGTGTTCCCGCCCCATCAGCAATCACAGGTTCGGGCGCAGCTTTCCTTTGTTCTGGAAGGCATTATGTCTCAAACGCTCGTACCGAAGGTCGGCGGAGGGCGGGTGCTTGCTCTCGAGGTTCTGGTGCCGAACTCGGCGATCCGAAATCTCATCCGGGAAGACAAGATCCATCAGATTTATTCGACGATGCAGACCGGCCAGTCCAAGTTCGGCATGCAAACCCTGAATCAGTCGTTGTACGATCTCTATGTGAAAAAATTAGTTTCCTATGAAGATTGCATCGGGAGGTCGTCCGTTGTCGAAGAGCTCATGGCGATGCTCGGGCGTTCCGGCCTCGCATCACAGATGGTTCAAAAGGATTACCGGTAATTTTTGTTCCATTGCGCCTGATAATGCATCTCTGATTTGACGTACGATAGAGGAGCGTCTACGGAAGGGCACACGAGTCCGCGGTCGTTAAAACAAGGAGTGAAAAATGGCGGCAAGCGTTTTTGTATGGGAAGGCAAGACACGGCAAGGGGCCGTGCAAAAAGGTGAACTGGCGGCAAACAGCAAGGAAGAAGTCATCGCCCTGCTCAGGAAACAGAATATTCTCCCCATCAATGTGACTGCTAAGCCGAAAGAGCTCAAGCTGAGTTTCGGCGGCGGACCCAAAATCACCGATAAAGACATCGTGATTTTTACACGGCAGCTGGCAACTATGATAGACGCCGGATTGCCGCTCGTGCAATGCCTCGATATTCTCGGCGTCCAGACCGAAAATAAATCGCTCGCCAAGATCGTGGGACAGGTGAGGTCCGACGTGGAGAGCGGGGCGACCTTTGCCGACGCGCTTAAGAAACACCCGAAAGTATTCGACAATCTCTATGTGAATATGGTCGCTGCCGGCGAGGCAGGCGGTATTCTTGACACCATCCTGCAAAGGCTTGCGTCATACATGGAGAAGTTTGCGAAAATCAAGTCACAAATAAAGTCCGCAATGATCTATCCTTCTGTCATTCTTTTCGTGGCGGTCGCGGTGGTTGCTCTTTTGCTGGTCGTTGTGGTTCCCATGTTGGCTAATATGTTTGCCTCGTCGGGGCAGGCATTGCCCTTGCCTACCCGCATTGTGATCGCATTCAGTAACTTTCTTAAGGGATGGGGCGGATTGATTCTTCTTGTTATAGTCGTCGGGTTTTTCGTGGGGCTCAAACAATTTAGAAAAACGGAAAACGGCCTGAGAATAACCGACGGAATTGCTTTGAAGATTCCTGTTGCCGGTTCCTTGATTCAAAGAGTCTCGGTGGCTAAGTTTACGCGTACACTCGGAACGCTGATGACGAGCGGTGTGCCTATTCTTGAGGGATTGTTGATCGTTTCACGCACCGCGGGGAACAAGGTGGTGGAAGAAGCGATCATGCAGACCCGGCAAAGCGTGAGCGAAGGAAAAACGCTTGCTGAACCGTTGGGCAGGGCTAAGGTCTTCCCCCAAATGGTCGTTCAGATGATCGCCGTTGGCGAAGCAACAGGTGCGTTGGACAATATGCTGAATAAAATCGCCGATTTTTACGACGATGAAGTTGACGCTGCGGTTGCGACCCTCACTTCCATGCTTGAGCCTATGCTCATGATTTTTCTTGGAGTAACAGTCGGTTTCGTTATCATCGCCATGTACATGCCTATATTCCAGATGGGATCAACGGTCGGCTGATAGTTAGAACGCACAGTGACTCGAGAATATTCAAGAGAAGAATACTCTATCCGTATTAAATGGCTCATTTGGAGCAGGGTGATCCTTACGACCTTTCTGGTCGGCACCCTGATTTTTTTTCAACAGCGGTATAGAATCTACTCATTTCATATTGCTGTTTTGTATTATGTGCTTTTGTCGGTCTATTTCCTGGCCGTTATTTACCGGTACCTGCTGCGCACATTCAAAAACCTCTCCTTCCTGGGCTACCTTCAAACCTCTATCGATATCGTTTTGATTACGTTTCTCGTTTATCTTACCGGAGGAATCGACAGCGGTTTTTCCGTGCTCTATCATCTGACCATTATATCAGCAAGCATCATTTTATACCGTCGCGGAGGATACCTTGCGGCTTCTTTTGCCAGCATTCTGTACGGGACGATGCTTGACATGCAGTATTACGATGCCTTTTTTTTTGCACGAAGCCAGAACTTTACCGCAGTGCAGGTCCTGTATCAGGTTTTCATCAATATCCTTTCCTTTTACATCGTGGCCCTTCTGAGCGGCTACCTGACCGAGCGTTTGCGCAAAACACACCAGGAACTTCATGATAAAAGCATCGATTTTGACGATCTTCGGGTGCTTCAGGAGCATATCCTGAAAAGCGTCGGCAGCGGAATCCTCACGATGGATTTGAGCGGCAATGTCACTTCGTGGAACCGGGCAGCGGAGCAGATCACCGGCTACAGCCCTGATGAGATCAAGAGCAGGTGGCAGGACGTCTTCGAAAGCAGTATTAAAGAGCTCTTCGGTCATACCGACGCTCTCAAAGAACGGCCGTTCCATTTCAACGCTCAGGTAATAAAAAAAGACGGCGATACGGCCATTTTTCGCATGATCGCGTCACTCCTCAAAGATGATGCCAATGTTGTTCGCGGCGTTATCCTGACGTTTCAGGATATAACGAAAATCATCGAAATGGAGGAACGGATGAGGAGGCAGGAGCGGCTGGCAACAGTCGGCAGCCTTGCCGCGGGCATTGCCCATGAAATACGGAACCCGCTCGCGGCGCTCAGCGGATCGATCCAGGTGCTGCAGGGCGAACTCGACTTGAAGGATGATAATAAACGCCTCATGAATATTGTCGTGCGGGAAACGGACAGGCTCAACACCATTATTACGGAATTTTTGGAATATGCCCGCCCCGCCGGCGCTCAGATCGCCCAGATCGAGTTCCTCTCCGCGATGGATGAAACGATAACGCTCTTAAGAAACAGCAAAAATTTCCAGGAGAATATTATTATTAAATGCGACATCGACCCGCATATTGCATTAAAAGGGGACCCGCAGCGCTTACGGCAGGTTTTTTGGAATCTCCTCATTAATGCATGCCAGGCCATGCCTGCGGGCGGCACGCTCACCATCACGGCTGCGCCTTATTCTCATGGGGAGGATGATGCGACCATGTGCCTGATCACCATAGCTGATACCGGCCGGGGAATTGAGGGCGAGGACCTTGCGAAAATATTCGATCCCTTCTTTACAACGAAAACGGAAGGAACGGGGCTGGGTTTGGCGATAGCATATCGTATCATCGATGATCACGGGGGAAGTATCGCTGTCGACAGCGAGCCGGGAAAAGGAACGCAATGCAAAATCAGACTGCCTATGGCGGAAGGGGCGGCTGATATGCGGGGCGAGACGGAGATCGTGCAGCATCACCTGCGGGATCGAGAGGGTCTGAACTGACATGAGCAAAATTCTCGTTGTTGATGATGAGCAAAGCATGAGGGATTTTCTCGCGATCATGCTCAAAAAAGAAGGCCACGATGTCGTGACTGCCGAGAACGGCAGCGACGCGCTGAAAGCGGTGCAGGCTGAAATATTCGATCTCGTGATCAGCGACGTAAAAATGTCCGGATTGGACGGCATCGACGTCTTGAAAGCAACGAAAGAGATATCGCCGGAAACCGTTGTTATTATGGTCACGGCTTTCGCAACTGCGGAGACCGCGGTGGAGGCCATGAAACAAGGGGCCTATGATTACATTATCAAGCCATTCAAGATCGATGAGATGAAATTCATCATCAATAACTCTCTTGAGAAGCGCCACTTGAGGAAAGAAAATATCCTTCTCAAACGGGAAATAGCGTCTCGCGCGGGCTTCGAAAATTTTATCGGGAAGAGCGGGCCGATGCAGAAGGTGTTTGCGCTCATTCGGCAGGTTGCTGAAACGAACAGCATCGTTTTGATTTCCGGAGAAAGCGGGACGGGAAAGGAACTCGTGGCCCGGGCCATTCATGTGAATAGTCCGAGAAAAAACGGCCCCTTTGTCACGGTTAACTGCGGAGCATTGCCTGAAACTCTGCTGGAAAGCGAGTTGTTCGGCTATATGAAGGGCGCCTTTACCGGGGCAACCTCGAACAAACAGGGACTTTTTGAAGCGGCGAACGGCGGAGCTATTTTTCTCGATGAGATCAGCGCGACGACGCCGGCGTTGCAGGTAAAATTGCTCCGCGTTCTTCAGGAACGCGAATTCATGCGCGTCGGGGGGACGACGGGGATAAAAGTCGACGTCCATATCATTGCCGCCAGCAATAAAGACCTGTTTGCCGAGGTCTCCAAGGGATTGTTCAGGGAAGATCTTTTCTACCGGCTTAACGTGATACCCATTCACCTGCCTCCTCTCCGGGAGAGGAAAGAAGACATCCCCGCGCTTATCGATTTTTTCCTCAAGAAATTCGCTAAAAAAGAGGGCGCGTCCCTCTTGATAAAAAAAATCGACGCTGAAGCGCTGGAAGTACTCATGCAACACCCATGGCCGGGGAACGTCCGGGAACTGGAAAATATGATCGAACGCCTGGCCATCATCACGCCCGGAGATACGATTCGTCTTAAGCATGTCCCCGATGCAGTAAAGAACATCCGATCCTGTTCCGAACTTGTTTCTCTGGACATCCCCGAGGCAGGCCTGGATCTGGAAGCGTTGCTGGAAGATGCCGAGAAAGCATTCTTGCAAAAAGCGCTTGAAAAGACCGGCGGCGTCAAGACCGAAGCGGCCAAACTCCTGGGTCTTACGTTCCGGTCGTTCCGGCATCGTCTGCAGAAGTATGATGCTTCCTGACCGGGAATCCCCGAGTTTTTGATTGCAAATCCGCAATAATTTCGCTACAATTCAAACCCTATGGCATTCGATAATATAAGACAGTTTATCGCTCTTCTGGAGAAACAAGGAGAGCTGGTCAGAATCAAGGCGGAAGTAGACGCGGAGCTTGAGATCGCCGAGATCACCGACCGGGTTTCAAAAGAGAAGGGGACCGCGAATAAGGCGTTGTTATTCGAACGCGTAAAGGGGTCTTCGTTTCCCGTCTTGACCAATGCTTTTGGTTCCATGAAGCGCATGTGTCTTGCTCTGGATGTTGCTGACCTTGATGAGGTCGGCGACCGGATCAGGGAAATCGTCGATCCCACGAACCTTTTCCCCGGCCCGGGGGCGGGGATCATGGACAAGATCCAGATGCTGCCGAAGCTTGCCGAACTCTCCTCCTTCTTCCCGAAAACGGTGAAGAAGGCGCCCTGCCAGGAGGTCGTGCTGACCGGCGAGCACGTGGACCTTTCCAAAATGCCGGTGCTCAAGTGCTGGCCCGCGGACGGAGGGCGCTTTATCACCCTTCCTATGGTTTGCACCGTCGATCCGGCCACGAATATTACGAACGTCGGCATGTACCGCATGCAGGTCTACGACCGCCAGACGACGGGCATGCATTGGCACAAACACAAGGACGGCGCGCGTCACTACCAGCATTATGAAGCTATTGGCAAGCGGATGGAAGTGGCCGTTGCCATAGGAGCCGACCCCTCGATCATTTATGCCTCGACTGCGCCCCTGCCGCCGGTCATCGGGGAATTTCTTTTTGCAGGGTTCTTGAGGAATAAGCCGCTTGAAGTCGTGCAGTGTAAGACGGTCAACGTCCGGGTCCCTGCGGAAGCTGAATTCGTGCTCGAAGGGTTCGTTGATCCCCATGAACGGAGGGTGGAGGGCCCCTTCGGCGATCACACGGGGTACTATTCAGAGGCCGATCAGTACCCGGTGTTCCACATTACGGCGATCACCCACCGGAAAGATGCTATTTACCCGGCAACGCTGGTGGGGCGGCCGCCGCAGGAAGACGCGTATCTCGGAAAGGCGACGGAACGGATTTTTCTGCCCCTTCTTCAGATGGTGGCGCCCGATGTCCTCGACATGGATATGCCCGTCGAAGGCGTATTTCACAATAACGTCATTGTGAAGATCAAAAAACGATATCCGGGCCACGGGAAAAAAGTGCTCCATACCATCTGGGGCACGGGCATGCTGATGCTCTCCAAGTTTGTGATTGTCTGCGACGAAGACGTCGATATCCACGATTATTCCGAGGTCACGTGGAAGGTCATGAACCACGTGGACCCGCAGCGCGACGTGATCATTTCCGACGGTCCGCTCGACATTCTCGATCACTCATGCCCGCAGATCGGTTTCGGCGGGAAAATGGGGATCGATGCGACGCGCAAGGGACCGGGTGAGGGATTCATGCGGCCGTGGCCCGATGAAATAAAAATGGACCTGCATATCCAACAAAAAGTCGAAGAGCGGTGGAAGGAGTACGGGTTCTAGTTACCTCTATGTGGCTATTCGACATACTGCTGATTGCGTCGTTGATCATCGTAAATGGCTTTTTTTCGGCGTCTGAAATATCCCTGATTTCGCTCAGGAAAAGCCGTGTGCGGCATCTGGTCAAGAGCGGGGACCCGGCGGCGCGGAGAGTCCAGAGGCTCCTCGAAGAGCCCGAGCGATTTCTGGGAACGGTCCAGATCGGCATCACCCTCGTAGGGACCCTCGCGGCGGCGATAGGCGGCATTATCGCCGTCGTTCATGTCAAACCGCTCTTACTTTCGTTGCCTGTTGCCTTTATCCAGAAAATCGCCGAACCGCTTGCGGTAGTCATCATGGTGAGCCTGATCACCTACGTCACTATCGTTATCGGTGAACTGGTCCCCAAGTCGCTCGCGATTCGTCATTCCGAGCGGATTGCCTTTTTTACCTCCGTTCCCATTGATTTTCTCTCGCGGGCGCTGTCTGTCGTTCTTCGGGTTCTGGTCAGGTCGAGCAATATTGTCCTTCGGTTATTCAAGCTCGAACAGGGCCAGGAACCCAATTTTATTTCGGAAGATGAGGTGAAATATCTGATACGGGAAGGCCGCAAGAGCGGCGTCTTTGAATCCTCTGAGGAGGACTTGATCCACAGCGTTTTCCGGTTTACCGATACGGTGGTGAAAGAGGTGATGGTCCCCCGGACCGAGATCGTGGCCGTCGAGACCGGAAATGACATCGATGTCATTCTCCGCACGATGAATGAAAAAGGATTTTCCCGTTTACCGGTGTACAGCGAGACCATTGACAACATCATCGGCGTCGTTTATCTTAAGGACATCCTTGCGCTTCACATGGAAAACCAGCGGGTTCAGCTCGAAGGAGTTCTCCGCAAGCCCTATTTCGTGCCGCCGAATAAAAATGTGAGCGTTCTGCTGAAGGAGATGCGCGAAAAGCGCATTCACCTCGCCCTCGTGGGGGATGAGTACGGCGGGACCGACGGCCTTGTTACCATGGAAGACCTTATCGAGGAAATCGTCGGAGACATCCGCGACGAGCAGGAAAAGGATCTGCGCGAAATCCATGAGGTTGCCGCCAATCGCTACGTCGTGGACGGCAGGACGGACATCGGATTGCTGAATAAAAAACTGGGCGTTCAGCTTCCGGAGGATGAGTTCGAGACCATCGGCGGTTTTGTCCTGGGCCTGTTCGGACGGCTGCCCTCGGAAGGCGACCAGGTGAAATTCGCTAATCTGATGTTTACCGTGCTCCGGCTCCGCAAAAACCGGATATCCCGGATCCGCGTCCTCAAGTATGCGCCGGAAAATCATGAACGAGGTGAAGATGACGACACCACTGGTACTCAAGACTGATCTTGCAGGATTGCGGCCGCCCAAACGGGGAAAAGTCCGTGATATTTACGACCTGGGAGATACCCTTCTCATTGTTGCGACGGACAGGATTTCCGCCTTCGACGTCGTGCTTCCGAACGCCGTTCCGGAAAAGGGAAGGGTCCTGACGCAGATTTCCAAGTACTGGTTTTCCCAGATGGAAACGATTGTGAAGAACCATCTCCTGTCCGCGGACGTCAAAGACTTCCCTCCGGAGTGCCGGCCCCATGCGGCAATCCTCGCGGACAGAAGCATGCTGGTGAGGAAGTCGCAGCCGCTTCCGGTGGAGTGTATCGTCCGCGGCTATCTCACGGGTTCCGGGCTCAAGGAATACAAGGCAACCGGGTCGGTGAGCGGCATTAAGCTCCCGCCGGGGCTGACTGAGGCATCGCGGCTTCCCACGCCTGTTTTTACTCCGTCCACCAAGGCCGAAGCGGGCGAGCACGATGTAAATATCGATTTCGGCACAGTGGTAAAACTGGTAGGAAAAGATGTTGCCGAAAAGATCAAGTCGTACGCTCTCGCGGTGTATAACCGGGCTTGTGATATTGCTGAATCCAAGGGCATTATTATCGCTGATACGAAACTCGAATTCGGGATATACAACAATGAGGTCATCCTGATCGACGAAGTGCTCACCCCCGACTCCTCCCGCTTCTGGCCCAAAAGCAGCTATCAAGCAGGGGTTGTGCAAAAGAGCTATGACAAGCAGTTTGTCAGGGATTATCTTCTTTCACTGACCTGGGACCAGAAACCGCCGGCGCCCGTGCTTCCCGATGATGTGGTCAGGAAAACGAGCGAAAAGTACCTTGAAGTACTCAGATTGTTGACTGGCAAATGATAGGCATAAACAAACAGCCTGTGCGCGTGGAGCGCTTGCTTCGCGAATCTTATAAATGCCGTTGTCTTCAAGATCTTTACGTGACATGAAATATTGCCGACGACGGATGCTGTATCAAACTCAAAGGCTCTCTTGCCTGTTGCTCCTGGTTTTCGTAGCGACGACCTCGTACGCCGCGAGCTTTGAAGGGCCCCTCACCATCAAGAATGGACATCCCCTGTATGCTCTGCTCGACAGCCCGTCTCTTGCATCTGCAAAACCGGAAAACTCTTTTGATCTGAATTTCTCCTATTCGAGCACTTACTTGGTCGACGGGAACCAGAATTGGCATTTCGGCATCGATCTGGAGACCGCCTGTTTTGATATCCAGCTCAAACGTCTTATCGGAGATTCCCTGGAATTCGGCTTCGACCTGCCGCTGATCAGGTACGGAAGCGGTTTCATGGATAATTATCTGGAGGAATACCACCGTGATATAGGAATGCCCGGTGCCTATGGGAGAAACAAGCGTCCGTCGAATGTGTTTCTATTCGACGTTACGCAAAACGGGAGAGCTGTTGTTCGCGCGGTGCCTAATAGGGCGGGTGTTGGCGACGTTATGCTTGAAATCAAGAAGGTCCTTTATCAAAAGGACGGTACGATTGCCAGTGTCCAGGGTTTTTTGAATGTTCCAACAGGTGACTCACGATACGGATTCGGGAGCGGGAATATGAACGGCGGCATTGCCATGCTTCTGGATAAACCATTACGAAACGATGTCATGCTGTATATCAATGCCGGTCTCGGCCTCCTGAACAGGTTGAGTGCTCTTCAAGATGTGGAACTCAAGAACTATTATTATGGCGGCGCCGGACTTGAATGGATGTACTCCACGAGGGTGCTGTTTAACGTTCAGATGATCATCCAGTCCTCTCCCTATCCGAAAACGGGGGTGAGGGGTGTGGATGATCCCTCCATGATGGCGACTTTTGGGAGCAGGTATAAGATCGATGACGCGAACTCGCTCGGCATTGCTCTAACTGAGGACCCCGATACTGCCGGCGCACCGGATATTATGGCCGGTGTCGAGTATCGCTACCGGTTTTGACCGGACGATAAGCGAGTCCGGTTTATCCTTGACAGCATCAGTGCATAATCAGTATAATCCGCTTCAAATGATAAAAAATATTTGAATAAAATTGGCGGATTGCAGCATTATTGTTCAGACAAAGGGGATTGCATGGAAGATTACAACGAACTGATCCAGCAGCGTTTTAAAAAGCTTGCTGAAATCAGCGCGATGGGAACGAAGCCGTACGCCGGAAGGTTTGACGTATCGACGTCGGCGCAGGCGCTCATCGATACGTACGGCAATACGACGAAAGAAGAGCTGGAGGCAAAGCGCATCGAAGTTGTTATCGCGGGCAGAATCGTTGCCATGCGAAGCTTCGGCAAAGCAGGTTTCGGCCATATCCAGGACGGTTCGGGCCGGATCCAGGTCTATTTCCAAAAGAACACGCTTGGCGACGACCGGTACGCGCTTTTTAAAAAGATCGACATCGGCGATTTTATCGGAGTGAAGGGGTTTCTCTTCCGCACCAAAACGAATGAACTGACTGTTGAGATGGAGGAATTCACCCTTCTCTCGAAATCACTCCGGCCCCTGCCCGAGAAGTGGCATGGTCTCACCGACGTGGAACTGCGGTACCGCCAGCGGTATGTGGACCTCATCGTGAACCCCGAGGTGAAGAATGTCTTTATACTGCGCACGAAGATCGTGCAGGCGATCCGGAGCTTTCTGAACGCGCGGGGTTATCTCGAGGTGGAAACCCCCATGATGCAGTCCATCCCCGGCGGAGCTACGGCCAAGCCGTTCAAGACCCATCACAATGCTCTGGACATGGACCTCTATCTCCGCATCGCGCCTGAACTTTACCTTAAACGTCTCCTCGTTGGCGGGTTCGAACGGGTTTACGAGATCAACCGGAATTTCCGCAATGAGGGTATTTCCACGCGCCACAACCCCGAATTCACCATGCTCGAATTTTATACCGCCTACGCCGACTACCGGTATTTGCTGGACCTGACCGAGCAGATGGTGAGCCAGGTGGCCCAGGAGGTGCTCGGCACCACGGAAGTTGAGTATGAAGGCCATAAAATCAGCCTCGCGTCGCCGTGGAAACGGGTTACCTACCTCGACTCTCTGCGCCAGGCCGGCGTGCCGGACGAGGTGCTGATCGATGCCGGGAAAGCGCGGGACTATGCAAAGAAGCTGGGCGCGAACCTCAAGGGCGGAGAACCCCTCGGGAAAATATTAAACGAGATCTTTGAGGCCCTGGTCGAGCCCAAACTCATTCAGCCCACCTTTGTCACGGACTATCCCACGGACATTTCTCCGCTCTCCAAGAAATGCGATGACAACCCCGATTATGTGGAACGCTTCGAGTTGTTTGTCGTGGGCAGGGAACTCGCAAATGCGTTCTCGGAGCTGAACGACCCCGTCGACCAGAAGGAACGGTTTCAGAAACAGGTGACGGAACGGGAAGCAGGGGACGAGGAAGCTCACCAGATGGATGAGGATTTTATCCGCGCCCTGGAGTACGGCATGCCGCCGGCAGCCGGAGAGGGAATCGGCATCGATCGCCTCGTGATGCTGCTCACGGGCTCCAACTCCATCCGGGACGTGATTCTTTTCCCGCAGATGAAGAAAGAGAAGTAGCCGAGAGTAACCACAGGCTTCGCACACGGGGCTTCGCCACGCGGATAAGATTCAAGTCTGTTGGTTTTAAAACCGTGCAAGATTTTACTGTGTTCATCCGTGGTTAAAAAATATCATGAAGACCCCCTACGAAATATTCATCAGCCTCCGCTATTTGAAAACGAAAAAGCGTTACGGCACCGTGTCGCTCAATACGTTTATTTCGATCGCAGGGGTCGTCATCGGCGTCGCCACGTCCATTATTACCCTCGCGGTGATGACGGGTTTCCAGGGCTATTTTCGCGATAAGATCCTGTCCGCCATGCCGCACATTGTGGTCATGGAATTCACCGGTACGGGCGTCAAGGACCAGCAGGCGTTGCAGGATAAAATAGATAAGGTTCCGCACGTCCTTGCTACGACCCCGTTCATCTACGGTCAAGCCATGCTCACAGCGCAGGACCGGATGCAGGGCGTCGTTGTCCGGGGCATCGATCCGAAGGCAGAGCCAACGGTCACCGACCTTGCCAAGAACATGACAGCGGGAACGCTCAATGACCTTGAAACCGGCCGGGGCAAGCTGCCGGGGATCATCATCGGAGAGGACCTGGCACGCAAGCTGGGAGCGTCTGTCGGCGATACGATCACCATGGTCAACCCCCTGGGAGGAGAGGAATCAGCCATGGGGATTATCCCGAAAATGAAAAAATTCGAGATTGTCGGGCTCTTTGATGCCGGGATGTACGACTATAATACGACATTCGTGTATATTGCTATTCCTGATGCGCAGAAATTTTTTGATATGCCGGGCCGCATCAGCGGCATCCAGGTCCGCGTCGACGATGTATACCAGGCAGGCGCGATTTCAACGGCTATTCAAAAGGCAGCCGGGTATCCCTACATAACGCGCAACTGGATGGAACAGAACAAGAACTTTTTTTCAGCCCTCCTGCTCGAGAAAATCGGCATGTCCCTCATCCTTTTTGTTATTATCGTTGTTGCGTCGTTTAACATCATCGGTACGCTTACGATGATCGTCATGGAAAAGAGCCGGGAGATCGCCATCCTTAAATCCATGGGGGCCTCGTCCCGGAGCATTGTGAAAATATTCATGTTCGCAGGGCTTGCCATCGGCATGGTGGGAACCGCTCTCGGCGTTATCATCGGTTACAGTGCGGTGACGGTGCTCACAAAAACTGACGTCATTACGCTGCCGAAAGACGTTTATCAGGTCAGCCATCTGCCTCTTTCCATTTCCGGGTTCGATATTCTGTTTATATCGCTGACGGCGCTCGGTATCAGTTTCCTCGCAACCCTGTACCCGGCGTGGCAGGCCGCAAAACAGGACCCGGTCGAGGTTCTCAGATATGAGTAACGCAGCAAATATTCTGCATCTCCATCCTAATGACATAAGGAGGCATGTATGGCAAAAAAAGGCGGAACATTGAAACGGTTCTTTTTTTTACTGGTGCTAGTGGCACTCCTGGTTATTGTTTTTGTCCTCTTCGGAGGCGGCAATCTTCTCCGGTCGACGGGCAACTGGATCGGCGGCGTCGGCAATAAAGCGGAAGACGTAAAACAAACAATTGAAAAGAAGGCCACGACCATAGGAAATACCGTGGAAAAACTCAAGGACGGCGAAAAGCCGGGAGAAAAGAAATAACACAGACAGGCATTCATATACGGGAACTACGGAAAACATTTACGAGCGGGTCTGAAGAACTGCGCGTACTCGACGGTATCGATCTCGATATCCGGAAGGGAGAAATGCTTGCCGTGGTAGGCGCCTCCGGCGTGGGGAAGAGCACTTTTCTCCATATCCTGGGCGGCCTCGACCATCCAACGGCCGGCAAAGTCCTCTACGGAGATGTCGATGTTTTCTCGCTCGGATCGGCGATGCTCGCGCGCTTCCGGAACGAACGCGTCGGTTTCATATTCCAGTTTCATCATCTGCTCCCCGAGTTTTCGGCTCTCGAAAACGTGATGATGCCCGTTTTGATCCGGAGGACCGATCCCCATGAGGCTGCTGAACAAGCCGTCGCTGTCCTGACCGAAGTGGGGCTCGGCAAACGGCTGCACCACAGGCCGGGTGAACTTTCCGGCGGCGAGCAGCAGCGCGTTGCAGTGGCGCGGGCACTGGTGCTGAACCCCGATGTGGTGCTGGCCGATGAACCCACCGGGAATCTCGACACCCATACGGGGGAATCCGTCCATGACCTCCTTCTTTCCATAAATAAACAGAAGGGGATCACTTTCGTGATCGTGACACATAATGATAAGCTGGCCCTCCGGGCGGACCAGGTGCTCAGAATGACCGACGGAAGGCTTTCGCCGGATCGGTAAGTATATAAATAGAATAAATAGAGTGGATGCCCTTTCTCCACTGACCATGCTGGCAGGCGTGTCCCGGCGGTTTGCGCCAAATTCCCCATCGTGCGTTTTTGTTTTTCCCTTGACTTTCAGAGGTACTAAAAAGTAAAATAAAAATTCCATGAAATCATGACACTACCGGGGAAATGATCCTATGAATCTTCTCTTTTTTCAAGCTGCAACGGGCGCTTATCTGGCCGCCGCCGCCGGATATATCTCGTACATGTTTAAACCTGACAAGAAGTGGGTCAGCAGAGCTTCCTTGTGGGCAACTGTTGCAGGTTTTCTCTTTCATATCGCCTATTTTTCCGTGCGCTGGAATGAGGCGGGCCGAATTCCGATAACCAGCTTTTTCGAGGCCGCCAATTTCCTCGGTATGGGCATCATTTTCGTCTACCTGGTCATGGAATTCCGCTTCAAAATAGCCGCTCTCGGATCGTTCATGCTTCCTCTCGTGGTTATCCTTATGGTCCCCGTGCTGATTCTTTCGGGCAACATCAAGGAACTGAACCCTGTTCTCAAGAGCGGATGGCTGGGCGTCCACACCAGTCTTGCGGTTTTGGGCGACGCAGCCTTTGCCTTTGCCTGTATTGTTTCGATCATGTACCTGATTCAGGAGCGCCAGCTGAAGGCGAAACGTCTGGGCGCCATATTCCACCGTTTGCCGTCGCTCGATATCATGGATACTCTTTCGTATAAGGCATTGACGCTCGGCTGGCCCCTTTTCACTCTCGGGATGATCACGGGTTCCATCTGGGCGAACAGCGCCTGGGGCTCCTACTGGAGTTGGGACCCCAAAGAGACCTGGTCGCTCATCACGTGGGTCATCTATCTGGTGCTTCTCCACCTTCGGACCATCGGGTGGCGGGGCAGAAAAATGGCGTTTTTATCCATTATCGGTTTTGTTTTCGTTCTCGTAAGCTTCTTTGTCATAAGCCGTGTGAACATGGGAAAGCATACGTTCTAAGGTGGCATAAGTATGGGAATTGTCGTCGTCGGTCTTAGTCATAAAACAGCGCCTATTGAAGTGCGCGAGAAGCTCAACTTCCCGGAGAACACCCTTCCTGACTCGCTCAGGAAGCTCATGGAGTATGAGGGCATCCGGGAAAGCCTCATCGTATCCACCTGCAACCGGGTGGAGATCTATGCGTCAGTGCAGGACAGCGCCCAGGGCATCGACCGGATCAAACAGTTCATCTCCGAGTACCATGGCCTTCCCCGGGAAGCACTGGAACAGTCACTCTACGTCTATCCCGACGCCCAAGGCGTGCGTCACACTTTCCGGGTCGCTTCGAGCCTGGACTCCCTGGTCCTCGGCGAGGCCCAGATCCTGGGCCAGCTCAAGGATGCCTTCGATATTGCTCTTAAGACCAAGACCACCAGGACGATCCTGAACAAACTGATCAAGAAGGCGATTTCCGTCGCGAAGAGGGTCCGTACGGAGACCAGACTGGCTGAGGGGGCGGTTTCCATCAGCTCCGCCGCGGTCGAGCTTGCCAAGAAGATCTTCGGCGACCTGAACGGGAAAAACGTCATGCTCTTGGGCGCAGGCGAAATGGCCGAGCTCGCCGCCCAGCACCTCCTGGGCAACGGCGTGAAGAACATCATGGTCGCGAACCGCACCTTCGAACGGGCCGAGGAACTGGCCAAGGAGTTCAAGGGAGACGCTATCCGGTTCGAGCATTTCCCCGACGCCCTGTTGATGGTCGATATTCTCATCTGCGCGACCGGAGCGCCGCACTATGTCGTGAAACGGGACATGGTCAGCCGGGCGCTCAAGGAACGGCGAAATAAACCGATCTTCATGATCGATATTTCGAACCCCAGGAACATCGATCCCGAGGTCGACAAGATAGACAACGTCTACCTCTACGATATCGACGACCTTCAGAGCAAGGTCAACGTCAACACCGAGGGCAGGGCAAAGGAAGCGGAGAAAGCGGAAGAAATCGTGACCCAGGAAGTGGAAACCTATCTCCAGTGGGAGCGCGCCCTCGATGCGGTCCCGACCATCGTTGATCTCCGCGAAAAAGTGGAGGATGTTCGGAAGCATGAGCTCGAAAAGACGCTCGGATCGCTGAACGGCATTTCGGAAGACCAGAAGAGGGCGGTCGATCTTATGTCCCAATCGATCGTGAACAAGCTTCTGCATGCGCCCCTCGTTATTTTGAAGCAGGCGGCTTCCAACCCCGGCAACGGCGACAATACCATAGCCATTGCACGAAGACTGTTCAACCTGGACAAGGAACTGAAGCGGCCCGGCCATGAGAAGGCGGCGGAGTCTGATACTGCGGCGATTCCCGACGAGGGCCGGGAATCAAAGAGCAAGTGCCGCTGATCGTTCGGAATAAGCAGCAAGAATCGATTAAAGTCTTTAGTTTGTCCGTCATCCGCGGTTATCTGCACTAACCGGCGGCCAAAAAGTTTTCAAGGAGCTTTCATTGAAAAAAGAAATCAGGATCGGTACCCGCGCCAGCGCCCTTGCTCTCTGGCAGGCGGAGTGGGTGAAGTCGGAGCTGGAGAAGAAGTATCCCGCTGTTCGCGTGACGCTTACGAAAATCAAGACCACGGGAGATAAGATCCTCGACGTGCCGCTCGCCAAGGTCGGCGGCAAGGGGCTCTTTGTCAAAGAAATCGAAGAGGCCATGCTGGCCGCTGAGATCGATATCGCGGTCCACAGCATGAAGGACGTGCCGACTTTTTTCCCTGACGGACTTCATCTTTCGTGCATTACCGAGCGTGAGGACGTACGGGATGCGCTGCTTTCCCGGAACAAGGTGAGATTCAATGATCTTCCCCGGGGCGCGAACATCGGGACGAGCAGTCTTCGGCGTCAGGCCCAGATCATGAGCCTCCGCCCGGACTTCGTGATCCACCAGCTTCGGGGCAACGTGGGCACGCGACTGCAGAAATTGAAAGAGGGAAAGTTCGACGCCATCATCCTCGCTGCGGCCGGCGTGAAGCGGCTCGGCCTTACGGAAAACGTTACGGAGTACCTCTCGCCGGAGCTCAGTCTGCCGGCCATCGGCCAGGGCGCTCTCGGGATCGAGTGCCGGGTTGATGACCGGGAACTGAACGATATGATCTCGTTCTTCAACCATGCGGACAGCCGCACGTGCGTTATGGGCGAGCGCGCGCTCCTCCGGAGGCTCGAAGGCGGATGCCAAGTCCCGATTGCGTGCTACGGCCAGGTGAAGGACGGGAAACTGCATCTCACCGGCCTTGTGGGCAGCGTTGACGGAAAGCGGATCATCAAGGACGCAATCGTTGGCGAGCCGGACAAAGCGGAAAAGCTCGGCGTTATTCTTGCGGAAGCGCTTCTTAAAAAGGGAGCGGATGTTATCCTTCGCGAGGTCTACGGAAACAATACCGATTTCAGCGGCAATAATCTTTTAGAAAACTAAATTATCGCGCCAAGGCGCAAGGGACGCCAGGAGAACCTGATTCTTACCTTGGCATTTCCTTGCGCCTTTTGCTGCCCCCGGCGTTTACACGTGCGACAGCTGGCGTAGCCTGCTCTCCGGCGAAAACACGGCCATAAACGAGTGCAGGACTCGTCCTTGCGAGAGAAAGAATCTGCTGTTATGACCCCACTAATCGGGAAAGTATATCTCATCGGAGCCGGCCCCGGCGATCCCGGGCTCATCACGGTCAAAGGTCTGGACTGCGTGAAGAAGGCGGACGTGATCATCTACGACTATCTTGCGAACGAGCGTCTTCTTGAGCAGCGCAGGCCCGATGCCGAACTTATCTACGTGGGGAAACAGGGGGGCAGGCATACCCTGCCGCAGGAAGAAATCAACTCCCTCATCGTCACGAAAGCGCTGGAAGGGAAGGTCGTCGCCCGTTTGAAAGGCGGGGACCCGTTTATTTTCGGCAGGGGCGGTGAAGAAGCTGAAGAACTGGTTGATCGCGGCATTGCTTTCGAGGTCGTGCCCGGTGTTACCGCGGCCACCTCAGTGCCGACGTACGCGGGTATTCCGCTCACCCATCGTGACCATACCGCAAGCGTTGCCTTTGTGACCGGGCATGAAGATCCCACAAAACCGGAATCAAAGATACACTGGGACAAGCTTGCGACAGGCGTCGGTACGCTCGTGTTCTTCATGGGGATGAAGAATATCCAGAGCATTGTCGATAACCTTGTCTCGAACGGCAGGAGCGCGGATACGCCCGTAGCGGTTATCCAGTGGGGAACGCGCACGGACCAGCGAGTCGTGACCGGATTGCTCAGGGATATCGTTCTCAAGGTCAAAGAAGCGAAGCTTGGGCCGCCGGCGATCATTGTCGTGGGCGAAGTCGTACGGCTCAGGGAAAAACTGAACTGGTATGAATCAAAGCCCTTCTTCGGCAAGCGCATCGTTGTCACGCGCTCGCGCGACCAGGCGAGCGCGTTTGCTGAGATGCTGATCGACCGCGGAGCAACGACCATCGAGTTCCCGACCATCGACGTGGTTCCCCCGGCGAGCTGGGATGAACTTGATACGGCATTGAAAACGATCGAATCCTATGACTGGCTCATTTTTACGAGCGCGAATGCCGTCAAATTCTTCATGGAGCGCCTTCGCACCCGCGGCAACGACATTCGCATTCTTAAGGGTGTCAATATCTGCTCGGTTGGGCCAAAGACAGCTGAAGCTCTGGAAGCGTACGGTCTTCGGCCTGATAAGGTTCCTGCGGAATTCAAGGCTGAGGGCGTGCTTGACGCATTTGCCGGCGAGAATGTTCGAGGCCTCAAATTCCTGATCCCCCGGGCAAAGAAGGCGCGCGAGATCATCCCTGACAAGCTGAAAGAGCTTGGCGCCGAGGTCACGGTAGCTACGGCTTACGAAAATGTAAAGCCGACCGCTGACGTTGACAGGATCAAAAAGCTGTTCGCAGAGAAAAAAATTTCCGCTGTGACGTTCACGAGCTCGTCCACGGTCCATAATTTTATTGAAATAGTGGGCCAAAAAGAGTATAAAACATTACTTGACGGCGTTGTTGTGGCCTGCATCGGTCCTGTAACGGCCAAGACCGCCGAGGACTACGGGATGACGATAGCAATCATGCCGAAAGAATATACCATCCCGGCACTTGTTGATGCGATGGCGGAGTATTTTAAAATAAAATAGTGCGCACCAATCCTGTTATCCCTTCCCCGGAGGGAGGGATGCCCCCCTGGAGGGAGAACAAGGGTAAGAGAAAAAAGGAGAATACATGATAACCATTTCAGATCTGGCAGCAGACAAAATTAAAGAGATATTGAACGCTGAGGGCGTGCCGAATCATGCCTTGCGGGTGTCGTCGGCCGGCGGCGGATGCTGCGGCCCTTCCTACGAGATCATGATTGACGACAAGACCGGCGATGGGGACACGGTTGTGGAAAAGAACGGCGCCCGGCTGTTCCTTGATGCATCGACCACGAAGACCCTTGATGGGGCCGAACTCGGGTTTATCGTCGACGAGCGGGGCGAGGGTTTTGTCATCGGTTTCCCGAACGGGGCGCCGGAAGGCGGCAGCTGTGGCTGCGGCGGCGAGGAATCAGCATCCAAGAAGAGCGGCGGCGGGTGCGGTTCCGGCGGATGCGGGTGCAGCTAGAGCAGTGACGAATTAAAAATTTAGAATTAAGAATTGCGGATTTAAGATTTGTCTTAAACAGTGTTCATCCGTGGTTATAGATTCTTCGAGGTGATCCCATGTTCCAACCCCTGTACCGGCCGAGACGGCTTCGGTCCAATGAGAACATACGCCGCATGGTGCGGGAGACCAAACTCTCGCCTGATGATTTTATTTATCCCTTGTTTGTGACCCATGGTAAAGGGGTGAAAAAAGAGATCAGCTCCATGCCCGGGAATTTTCAGCAATCCATCGAGAATATCGTAAAGGACTGCGAAGAAGTGCAAGGGCTCGGCATTCCTGCGGTCCTTCTCTTCGGTATTCCGGAACATAAGGACGAGGCCGGCAGTGAGGCCTATTCGGACGAAGGCATTGTCCAGCACGCGATCAAAGCCATCAAGAACAAACTGCCGGAACTCATTGTTATCACCGACGTCTGTCTCTGCGAATACACAAGTCATGGCCATTGCGGCGTGATAAAAAACGGGACAGTGCAGAACGACGCCACGCTGGAGCTCCTGGCCAAAGAAGCGCTCTCCCATGCCAAGGCAGGCGCGGACATGGTCGCGCCCTCGGACATGATGGACGGCAGGGTCGGCGCCATACGGCACACGCTCGACAGCGAGGGCTTCTCCGATACTCCGATTATGTCCTATGCAGCCAAATATGCGTCAAGTTTCTACGGTCCCTTCCGTGAGGCAGCGGAATCGACGCCGCAGTTCGGCGACCGGCGTTCCTACCAGATGGACGCTCCGAACAGCCGAGAGGCCTTGCGTGAAGTGGCGCTGGATGTCGACGAGGGAGCCGATATCGTGATGGTCAAGCCGGCGCTCGCCTATCTCGACATTATCTACCAGGTCAAACAGCAATTCAACCTGCCCGTGGCTGCCTACAATGTGAGCGGTGAGTTCTCCATGATCAAGGCAGCTGCAAAGCTCGGATGGATCGACGGCGAACGCGCCATGATGGAGTCGCTCATTGCCATGAAGCGAGCGGGAGCGGATATCATCCTCACCTATTTTGCCAAAGAAGCGGCGGCGCTGTTGAACAAATAGCGGAACGCTGCTGTTCCCCTCCGTTCATGCCGGTCATCATTGGGGTGGGGCCGCATTTCGTCTTAACCGGCTGAAGGTGCACTTTTTTCTTGCATTCCCGTCGCTGCTGTGTTAAAAGATTAGCAACACTCTGGGAAAATCCTTTTAGAGTGGGCAATTGCATTTGCCCACTCTTTTTATTTGGGGGAAATCATGGCCGATATGGCGGATCAGATACGGCAGCTCCTCGATCCGATTCTGGAGTCGCTCGGACTCTCCCTGTGGGACCTGGAACTCCAGAAGCACGGGCCGAAATGGCTTTTGAGGATATTCATCGACCGGGAGGAATCAGGGGTCACCTTAAGTGACTGCGAGTCTGTAAGCAGGGACTTGAGCGCTGCTCTCGACGTGGAGGATATCATTCCTCATGCGTACACGCTGGAAGTCTCTTCCCCCGGACTTGATCGAACGCTGACCACACCCGGGCATTTTGTCCGTTTCACGGGAAGTACGATCAAGGTCAAGACGTACCAGCAGATCAACGGGCAGAAAGTGTTCAAAGGAAAGCTGCTCGGCCTGGTCAGTGAAATAGTGAAAGTGGAGCTCGAAACGGGAACGGTCATGGAAATCCCGCTGAGCGCCATAGCAAAGACCTCTCTTGAGGTGGAATTTTGAGCCGAAAAGTCAGGTAGTAGCAGCATTCTTACCGTAAAGCTGCGGCAACTCGTTCTTATATTTTATTTTTAAAGATTTATCAGGAGGAGAAAGACCTATGAGTCAGGAATTGATTCATGTGATCGACCAGATCAGCAAGGAAAAGGGCATTTCCAAGGAAATGGTGATCGAAGCCGTCGAGTCGGCGCTCGTGAGCGCGGCAAAGAAAAAGTACGGCGCGCAGCGGATCGCCGTACAGATCGATCCGAAACGGGGCGATATCGTCATGTACGCCTATAAGAAGGTCGTCCAGGACGTAATGAATGCCGACGAGGAAATAACGCTGGAAGAGGCCCTGACGCTCTATCCTGAAGCGCAAATGGACGGAGAAGTGCCGCTCCAGGTGGAGTTCCAGGGGTTCGGCAGGATCGCGGCCCAGACGGCGCGCCAGGTCATTGTGCAAAAAGTGCGCGAAGCCGAGCGCGACGTTATTTTCAAGGAATTCAACGACAAGATCGGCCAGCTTGTGAACGGCATCGTCCTTCGTCATGAAAAGGGCGCGTATTACATTGATCTCGGCAAGACCGAGGCCGTGTTGCCCGCGCGCGAGCAAGTGCCCCGCGAGAGCTACCGCAGGGGAGACCGCGTGCGCGCCTTTGTCATGGAGGTGCGGGACACGTCGAAGGGGCCGCAGGTCGTGCTTTCCCGCGCCCACCCCGATTTCGTCTCGCGCTTGTTCGAAATGGAAGTGCCTGAGATCTACGAGAACATCGTCGAAGTCAAGGGCGTTGTTCGCGAGGCAGGCGACCGCACCAAGATCGCCGTTTCCTCGAAGGAATCCCAGGTTGACCCCGTCGGCGCCTGCGTCGGCATGAAAGGCTCCCGCGTCCAGGCCGTGGTCCGGGAACTGCGGGGAGAGAAGATCGACATCATTCCCTGGTCCGAAGACCCGCGCATTTTTATTGCGAAAGCTCTGAGCCCGGCAGTGGTCGAGAAAGTCGGTGTGACCGAAGAAGACCGCTCCGCGCTGGCCGTGGTTGCCGATTCCCAGCTTTCCCTGGCCATAGGGAAAAAAGGCCAGAACGTCAGGCTTGCCGCAAAGCTGACGGGCTGGAAGATCGACATCCTGAGCGAGTCCGAATACGATCAGGAGCGCCAGAAAGAACGGGAGCAGGAGATCGAGGCCGCCATCGTCGAAGAGACGCGCAAAATGGCCGAGGAAACGGAAGCCGCGGAAACTCTGGAGGCCCAGGCAACGGAGAGCGACGCGGCGAATGCAGAAACCGGCGTCGATCTGACCGTTATCGACGGCGTGGGACAAAAAACAGCAGAACAGCTCAAGGCGTCCGGCTACGACACTGTTGAAAAGATAGCTGCCATGTCCGATGAGGAAATTCTGGCTGTGCCCGGCATCGGCGAAAAAACGGCACAAAAGATCTTGGTATCTGCCCGCGCGCTGTTGGGAAAGTAAAAAGTAAGCGGTAAGCACATTCGCGAGGAACATGAAACATCAACCGGAACGAACGTGTATAGGCTGCAGATCACTGTTCAAAAAAGACGAGGTGGTGAGGCTCATTGCCGGTCCTGACGGTCTTCTCATCGATTATCGGGAAAAACTGGCCGGCCGCGCCGCCTATGTCTGCCCTAAAAAAGAGTGCATTGCGAAGGCGCTGACGAAAGAAGCGCTGGGACGAGCGTTGCGACTCAAAGTCCGGCCTCCGGATGTTGAGACGTTCCTGTCCCGGCTCACCGCGAGTATTACCGAGAAGATCAAGGAACTGCTCGCTATCTCGATGAAAGCAGGAAAGTTGGCTGCTGGATATTCTGCGGTGCACGATGCGCTGGAGAAGGGGAGGGTGGAACTCCTGCTCTATGCCTGCGATCTTTCGGACGGGACGCGAGAAAAACTTTCGGTCCACAGCAGGGAATCGATCCGTCACGAAACGCTCTTCACTCGAGATGTTTTCGGAGGCATTCTGAACCGGGAACTCGTCGGGGTCGTCGCAATTCTCGACAAAGGGCTTGCAGACGCGCTGTGGGACCAGTCGCAGAGATTAAAAGGCTTGATAAATATCAGTGAGTAGAGTAAAATATTCTATTCACTAAGTTGACATTTACTTAGAACCGTCCGGGGGTATGCGATTTTATGACCGTGATCAGGGTACATGAGCTGGCAAAAAAAATGGGAGTTGAGAGCAAGGACCTTGTCTCGGTGCTCGAAAAGATGGGCATCAAAGGGAAAACTGCATCCAGCGGCCTCGACGATAAAGAGACAAAATCCCTGATCGAAAAACTGAAAGCAACGCGCAAAGAGAAGGAAAAAGAGAAGACAAAAAAGGAAAAAGATGCCGTCGATCCGCTCCTTTCGAAAGAAGAACGGTTAAAGAAGGCCGCTGCGTTGATCGGCAAGTTTTCTTCCACCCTTGAAAAGCCCGGAACAAAACCAAAACCGGCGCCGGTGATACCACCGCCACCGAAACCGGAAATGCCCGCTCCACCACTCATTCCACCTCCGGGACAAACAAAACCAGCTCAACCTGTTGCCGTAGAAGAGCCGCAGGCTGCACCGCCTGCCGAGGTTACTCCCGTCGCGCAGCTGCAGCCACAACAGCAACAACCGGACCGGGGACACCCTGCAGGACCGCCATCTGGGCCATCGGCACGGTTTCAGCAACCCTTCCGGCCTGGTGGCGCTGCGCCTCGGCCAGGTGGTTTTGCCCCCCGGCCGGGTGGACCTGCGCCTCGCCCGGGCTCCCGACCCTTTACAAAAACGACTTTTGGATCGCCCGTCTTAGCGGCCTCACAGGTGCCTCCGTCCCTGGCTCCCCCTCCGGGCAAGCCTGCAAAGAAGAAGTGGCAAAAGAAGCAGCCCGACTTCGATCAGAAAAAAGAACGGGAATTCAGGGATAAACCGTCTTTCAAAAAGCTTCCCGACCTCAAGACGCTTCCCATCGGCAAAAAGCCGCACAAGAAGGACGACAGACACGGCGGCCCGCAGACGGAAGTTTCAGAGATCACCAAGCCTCGGAAGAAGGTCGTAAAAATCCAGGAAGGCTGTACAATAAAAGAATTCGCCGAGGTCGTTGGCCAGAAAGTGGGCGACGTCATCAAGAAACTCATGGCCATGGGCATCATGGCAACGCAAAACCAGCCCATGGACATGGACGCGGCGCTGCTTATGGCCGAGGAGTACGGTGTGAAAGCCGAGATTGCAAACATCGAATCTGCCGAGGACGTGCTGACGGAGGTTGTTGACGCCGCCGAGACCATGGTCGCGAGACCGCCGGTGGTCACAATCATGGGGCACGTGGACCACGGTAAAACCTCGCTCCTTGATTCGATACGGGAAACGAACGTCGTGTCCAGGGAAGCGGGCGGGATCACGCAGCATATCGGCGCTTATCAGGTCAGCCTGAAGGGACGGGACATCACCTTCCTCGATACGCCGGGACATGCCGCGTTTACGGCCATGCGGGCGCGCGGCGCCCAGGTGACGGACATTGTTGTCCTGGTCGTTGCCGCAGACGACGGAGTCATGCCGCAGACGCGTGAAGCGGTCAGCCATGCGAAAGCGGCCGGCGTCCCCATTATCGTCGCCATCAACAAAATCGACAAGCCCGATGCCAAGCCGGACCGGGTCAAGCAGGAACTCGCGGAGTTCGAGCTCACGCCGGAAGAGTGGGGCGGCCAGACGATCTTCTGCGAGGTGTCGGCCAAGAAAAAAATCGGCATCGAGCATTTACTCGAAATGATCCTCATTCAGGCTGATGTGCTTGAACTGAAGGCGAACCCCGGCAAAATGGCGCGTGGCGCGGTTATCGAGGCCAAGCTTGACCGCGGCCGCGGACCGGTGGCCACGGTGCTGGTTCAGTCCGGTACGCTCAAGGTAGGAGACTTTTTCGTGACCGGCGCGCAGTTTGGAAAAGTGCGCGCGCTGATCAACGATAAGGGCGAACGGATCGAGAGCGCCGGCCCCTCCCGGCCGGCTGAAGTCATCGGCTTTGCCAGCGTTCCCCTGGCAGGCGATCGTTTCGCGGTCATCGAAGAAGAGCGCAAGGCCCGTCAGATAGCGGAGTTAAGGCAGACCAAGCAGAGAAGCACCGAGATGGGCTCGCTGAAGAAAGTGACCCTGGAAGACCTGCACAGCCAGATCCAGGAGGGCATGGTCAAGGAACTCAATATCGTGATCAAGGCAGACGTGTCCGGGTCGGCCGGAGCCATCGTGGATTCGCTCGAGAAATTGTCCACTGCCGCGGTCAAGCTCAAGGTGATCCACAGCTCCGTGGGCGCCATTACCGAGACCGACGTCATGCTTGCGGCGGCATCGAATGCCATTATCATCGGTTTCAGCGTCCGTGCCGAACCGAAGGCAACCGAGCTGGCCCAACGCGAAGGCGTGGACATCCGGTTGTACAACATCATCTATAATGCAATCGACGACATCAAAGCGGCCATGGAAGGACTGCTTGAACCGACGCTGAAAGAGCGCATCCTCGGCCGGGCCGAAGTCCGCCAGACATTCCATGTTTCCAAGATCGGTACCATTGCCGGCTCCTATGTGATCGACGGCGTAATGACGAGACAAAACGACGGCGTCCGGGTGCTTCGCGATAACGTCCTGGTTTATACAGGCAAACTTAATTCACTCAAGCGGTTCAAGGACGACGCCCGCGAAGTGCAAACAGGATACGAATGCGGCATCGGCATCGAGAACTTCAACGATCTTAAAGTGGGTGATATCATCGAGGCCTATGTGATTGATAAAGTTGCGGCTAAACTGTAGCACCGGAAACGCCCCGCTGGAAGCGATTTTTTGCGCCGACCTATGTTTATCGGAGTTTGTACGATAGAAATACATGTTCCTGAAAGCGGTTCCCTGAAAACCAAGAGGCACTCGATTCGCAGCTTGAAGGACCGAATCAGGAACAAGTTCAATGTTTCCGTTGCTGAAGTTGACGACAATGATCTCTGGCAAAAGGCTTCGCTGGCAGTAGCTGCGGTAAGCAACGATAAAACCCACCTCAACCAGACAATGGACCATGTGCTGAACATGGTCCGCGGTGTGCCTGAAATAGATCTGCTGGATTATCATATTGAAATATTTTGAAAGGCAGGAGGCAGAAGCCGGAATCCAGGAGCCTGGAGAAAGTCCTGGGGTTTCCTCATTGCCTCTGACTTCTGGCTTCTGACATCTGATTTATCCCATGTCCAAACCCACATTTAAACGTTCAGAGCGTATCAGCGATCAAATGAAGAGGGAGATCGCTGATATCCTGATGCGCAAGATCAAAGACCCCCGGATCGGCTTTGTTACCGTTACCGGCGTAGATGTCGCCCAGGACTTGAAGAACGCAAAAGTCTTTGTGAGCGTTTACGGCGGAGACAAAGAGGAGTCGCTCAAGGGCTTAAAGAGCGCTACGCCCTTTATCAGATCGGAACTTGGGAAGCGCATTCGCATGCGAAGTATCCCGGAGCTCCTTTTCCGGTACGACGGCACTGTTGAGCAGGGTGCCCACATCATGGAACTTTTGCGCAGCATTGAGGAAGGAAAAGAGAACAAGGACCCATCGGATGAGTGACCTCGCGCGCATAGCAGAATCGCTCAAAAAATGCCAGACTGTCTTGATATCCGCGCACAAAAGTCCTGACGGCGACGCCCTCGGGTCTCAGCTTGCGCTCATGCTTGCGCTTGAAAAACTGAACAAGACCGTCGTTGTGCACAACCTGGACCCGGTGCCGGAGATTTACCGTTTTCTGCCCCATGCTGATCGGATCAAAACAGGACTTCCCGTTCAAGGCCGGTATGATGCTTATGTCGTCGTGGACGCGGACCCGCCCCGTTCCGGTCTTTTTGACAAGACCTATCCGGCCGACATTCTGATCAACATCGACCATCACCTTACGAACCCCCGTGAATGGCCGTTGACATGGCTCAATCCCGATGCGTCGGCATGCGGAGAGATGATCTACAAGCTCATCAACGAACTCGGCGTGGCCATCGACCGCGATATTGCGCTCTGTCTCTACACCGCCATTTTTACCGACACGGGATCGTTCAGGTATTCCAATACATCCCCGGAAAGCATGAAGATCGCCGCGGCAATGCTTGAGTTTGGCGCCGATCCGTGGCTTGTCACGGAAAACGTGTATGAATCCTTCGCCTATCAGCGCTTAAAGCTTTTGGGTGCGGTCCTTGCCGGCATGGAACGAAGCGAGGACGGCAGGGCCGCATGGGTCGTAGTGACGGACGAGCTGTTCCGCCGGACCGGGACCACGTCGGAGGACACCGACAGCTTCATCAATTTCGTCCGCTCGGTTAAGGGAGTGGAGGTTGCAGTTCTTTTCCGGCAGACGGGAGAAGCACAGTACAAGCTGAGTCTGCGCTCCAAGGGCCGGATCGATCTTTCGGGCCTTGCTCAATCCTTCGGCGGCGGGGGGCACAAAAATGCCGCTGGAGGGACAATGAACGGTACGTTCGAAGAAGTAAAAAGGAAAGTCATTTCGGGGGTTGGAGAAGCCATTGCGGCTCAACTCGGCACTGGAGGTGCTGATCCCGATGGACGGCGTCGTTAATATCGATAAGCCGCCGCGCATGACATCGCATGATGTCGTGCAGAAAGTCCGTACGATCCTTCGGGAAAAGCGGATCGGCCATACGGGAACGCTCGACCCGCTCGCAACAGGTGTGCTGGTTCTGTGCGTTGGGAAGGCGACCAGGATCGCGCAGTACCTGGAAGCAGGGATAAAAGAATACGAGGCGGTGATGCATCTCGGCGTGACGACCGACACGCTTGACGCCGAGGGCAGGGTTTTGGAAAAACGGGGTTATGTCCCTCCCGGCAACGAGAAGGTTCTTGAGATCGTGCATCGGTTTATCGGGCAGATCATGCAACGGCCTCCGGCTTACTCGGCCATAAAAGTCGCCGGTGTGCCTTCCTACAAGCTGGCGCGCCAGGGAAAAGCGGAACCGCTGAAAGAGCGGGTTGTCACGATTCATAATATAAAGGTGACAGCCTATAAGGACCCCCTGGTGGAGCTTACCGTAACCTGTTCAAAGGGCGTGTACATTCGTACTCTCTGCGCCGACATCGGCGAAGCACTCGGCATGGGAGCGCATATGACGAGCCTGGTCAGGACCCGATCTGGACGCTTTGATATTGGTCATTCGATTGCTCTTAAAGACCTAGCGGACCTCGCTGCTTCAGGAAAAGCTGATAAGGTCCTGGTGCCGATAACCGAAGCCCTGGCTGATTTCCCGACAGCGCTCATCAGCGATATCGAATCCGCCCGCATACTGCATGGCAACCAGGTTCCCTGTCCGGGGTCTCTCGCAAATGGCGCGAACGATCTTGTGAAGGTTCTGGACCCTGGAGGCAAGCTTTTGAGCATTGCACGGGTCGTTGCCGGGGTTCTTAAGCCGGAGCTGGTTTTTTCTTAGGAATGTAAATAAATTGCTTTACAACCTGCTGTAAATATGATATTTTATCACGCTTTAGAATATTTCAAGAAAGGAGGGTGCGGTTATGGATAAAGAACAGAAAACCAGCGTGATCAGCACGTATCGCAGACACGCAACGGACACGGGTTCTCCGGAAGTACAGATAGCGCTCTTGAGCGGTCGTATCAGTCACTTGACGGAACACCTGCAGGCTCACAAGCATGACCACCATTCACGGAGAGGTCTCCTCAAAATGGTAGGCCAGCGGCGTCGCCATCTGGACTATTTAAAGAAAAACGATCTGGACCGTTACCGTCAGGTCATAGACCAGCTCGGTATACGCAAATAAAACGATCATAATGGATGTATCACCCCTGCCTTTCCATCCTCCCTCATTGGGGAGAGATGGATGGCATTTTTTAGTGGAAAAGTGAGGTTTCATGGTAACAACTGTAGAAACAGAAATTGGCGGCAAACGACTGATCCTGGAAACAGGATTAATGGCCAAGCAGGCGGGCGGTGCTGTCGTTGCCAGGTATGGCGATACCGTTGTCCTGTCGACTGCCGTGGCTTCGAAGGTCGAGCGGGAAAACGTTGATTTTCTCCCCCTGACCGTGGACTATCAGGAAAAGGCCTACGCTGCCGGAAGGATCCCCGGCGGGTTTTTCAAGCGCGAGGGAAGGCAGACGGAAAAAGAAGTCCTGACGTCGCGGCTTATCGACCGACCGATCAGACCGTTGTTTCCCGACGGTTACTACTTCGACACACAGGTCATCGCTAGCGTGCTGTCCATCGGCGAGGAAAGCTCCATGGACCTCATGGGGATGATCACTTCCTCCGCGGCACTCGCGATATCCGATATCCCGTTCAAGGGCCCCATCGGCGCCGTGCGGATTGGCTTCATCGATGAGAAGTTCGTCATCAATCCGGGGCACAAGGATCTCGAAACCACGCGTCTCAACCTGGTAGTGGCCGGTACCGCCGATGCCATCATGATGGTTGAAGGCGGCGCGAACGAGCTGACCGAGGACCAGATGCTTGAGGCCCTCGAGACGGCTCATCGCGAGATCAAAAAGATCGTGGCGCTCCAGAATGAACTAGTCTCAAAAGTCGGGAAACAGAAGCGGACCGTTAAGGTCATTGAAATTGATCAGGCGCTTGCCAAAGAGGTTGCCGCTCTCGCCATGGAACGCCTGCTCACTGCCATCGTTATCCCGAACAAGATGGAGCGCCAGAAGACGCTTGACGTTCTGCTCGACGAGATTAAACAAAAGCTAAAAAAGGAAGATGACCCCACGCGGGGCCGCCAGATCTCAGCGATTTTCCACGACTTGGAAAAAAACGAGGTGCGGAAGATCATCCTTGAGAAGAACATTCGCGCCGACGGCAGAAAGCCCGACCAGATCAGGCCCATCAGTTCCGTGGT
>VFSW01001205.1_pt1 | contig 39136 bp, 30 predicted proteins | sample 5358111 | NCBI WGS metagenome assembly VFSW01 (sample SAMN11554181, study PRJNA540505) | mine drainage metagenome | isolation source: sediment from site ElyBrook_90M | place: USA: Ely Copper Mine, Vershire, VT | collected 2017
TGCCGCCGGGGACGCGGAAGGGGCGGACGAGGTCGGGCTCGCGGTGGCGCAGGACGACGAGTGCGACGAACTCGAGCAGCAGCGAGCCGCCATAGAGTACGAGGTCGATGGCGATGAGACGCTCGAAGGTGAAGCGCAAGGCAAGCGCCCAGATGGCCGCGCACGCGACCACGCTTACCCACGGCACGCCAAGCTTGTTGCGCCGCAAGAGCACCTGCGGAGCCTGCCCGTCTTCTGCCATCGCGAAGGGAACGCGGGTGACGCTCATCATGAGGGGGTTGAACATGCCGACGCCGTTGATCATGCCTCCGGCAACGACGGCGAGAGCGAGGAGCGGCCCTGCGAGGGTGCGCGCTGCGTCGGTCCATGCGCCGGTGGAGAACTGGCTGGGCGCGAGGCCGGCGAGAGCCACCGCGGAGAGTGGCAGAATGTAGGTGAAGGCTACCAGTGCGGTTGCGCCGAGCATGGCGCGGGGATAGTTATGCTGCGGGTCTTCGACCTCCTGCGCAACGGTACTGGCGTTGTCCCAGCCCATGTAATTCCACATGGTGACGGAGATGGCGCCGGCGAGATCGGGGGCTCCGACGGAGTGGAACAGCGCGCCGGTGCCGTGACCGTGCCAGGCCCAGAGGCCCGCGACGACGAGCACGACGAAGGGTGCAAGAAGGACGCAGAAGAGCGCTATGGAAGATTGTCCGACGGCCTTGGCGCCGGTGAGATTCCAGAGCGCGCACCCGATGACGACGGCGAGCGCCCAGAGGGTTCCGCGATATCCCATCGTCCAGGCAGGCGCGAGGCGGCTGAGATAGAGGACAAAGATGGTGGGATAGATGGCCATGTCGAAGACGCTGGCGGCGAGCGAGAGCCAGGCCTCCTGAAAGCCCCAGAAGGGACCCATGGCACGGCGCACCCAGACGTAGAAGCCACCCTCGGCAGGAATGGAGCTGGCGAGCTCGCCGACCATGAGCGAGGTGGGCAGGCTCCAGATGAGGGGGATGATGGCCAGCATGAGGAGGGCTCGCCCGTAGCCCGCCTTGCCGATGATGTCTTCGAGGCCGTAGGGGCCGCCGGCAACCATGAAATAGGTGGCTCCGAGCAGGGGCAGGAGACGCATCTTGCTTCGCGCAGGGAGGCTGCGGCGCGTGAGGCGCGTGGTGGCCGGGATTGTGGCGACGTCTATGGCGATGCTCTCCTAGAAAACTTGTGGGCGATGCTCTTTGCAATGTATCGCTAAATTCGTGCGAGCGTGCGAGAACTCCGGGTTCGCGTGGCGCGGCGTCACAGGCTATAATCAGGGTCTACCCCGCAGGAGAGTTGGCCGAGTGGCTGAAGGCGGCGGTTTGCTAAACCGTTGTAGGACGAAAGTTCTACCGGGGGTTCGAATCCCCCACTCTCCGCCATTTCCATGTTTTAGGTCATCCGAAGACATCAAAAGAATCGACATAAAGCCCAGCAAATGCTGGGCTTTATGTCCTTGTACGTCCAGTATCGTCCTGAGGAAGCCACGTTTTTCGAAGGGTATATCGGGGGGTATTTCGTTTTCGACAGGGGGTATTCTGGTTAAAGTAAGGAGACTTACCGGTTCAGTAAAGGAGCGATGCGGTGTTCCAGATACCACGATCCGCACGTCACGCCGACAGATGAGGAAGCGCCTGCGTTCTATCGTTCGAAGTGTCTGACCTGTCACCAATCCAACAGTTGCACACTTCCGCTGAGTAAACGTCAGCAAACAGAGCCAGTCGACTACTGTATTGCCTGTCATATGCCGAAGCACAGTGCCCCGAAGCTCGTGAAGATTGGCGGGAAGGGAACGTCGCATCGCATTCTCAGGAGCGAGGATGAGCCGATTCCCCCCATGGACGCTCCGCAAACTTCGGTTGATCCACAGACCGGCTTGATTTTGATCGACAGCGACTCTGCCAGCTCCCGGGCGAAGCTTCCAAAGGTCGTGTTGCTGAAAGCCTATCAAAGCGTTCTGGCGCGCGACAAAGATGCTGACGGACGTCTGGCCCAATATCAGGACTTGTTGCAGGAGATGAAGAACGATTCAGGGGAACCCTTTGTGTTCAATGCTCTTGCGGAATCTGAGCTGAAGCAGAAGACAGCGGAGGGAAACCGCCAAGCAATTCATGACCTTGACGAGGCTATTCGTCTGGACACGAACTCTCCCAGGGGCTACATGATGCTTTCTGAATTGCAGTATCGTGCGAACAACATCGGTGCCGCGATCATGGTGTTGTCGACTGCTCTGGCAAAGCTCCCGTATTTGCCAACACCTTATGAGAACCTTGCTATCTATTATTTGCAGTCGGGCGATACGCAAAAGGCCGCAGAGGTCGTACGGCGGGGGCTCTCCATCTTCCCCGCAGACCAGAATCTGATCCTGCTTGCTGGCAGGATCCATCCATAAACGTGTTCTCCGGCCCGTACACGCGAATCTGTGGCTATAGAAGGATGCGTTCCCTTCGGTTCTATTGCCGTCCAGCTACACCGGTGCTTCAAAACCATCCAAATTCATAACGGGGAAATAATGACAGCTCTCTGCAAATTCAAGACATATCGTAATTGTGAACGCCTTCTCTTTGCGGCGATTTTCTGCCTTGGCTACAACGTGTTCGCGCAGAATGCGCCGTCGAGCCCTCACGCGAAATGGCCTGGCCCCGGAGAGCTCTATGTGGGGACGTGCTATCAACCGATCGATCGTTCCCCTGCCGAGATCGATCAAGATATCGCTTGGATGAAAGGCGCTGGATTCAATGTGGTACGCATGGGCGATCTTTCCTGGGACTCATTCGAGCCTCAGAAGGGCCGATTCATGTTCGCGTGGTTCGATAGCATCATGGACAAGATGCAAGCGGCCGGCATTCGGGTGGTCCTCGACATCCCCGGATCGCCGGCTCCTATCTGGCTTCACCGCGCGTACCCTGGCGTCGACATCGTCAATCAGTTTGGGGATCGAGTGCCTCCTGCTGAACGATATATGGATGACACTTCGGACCCTGACTACCGGCGTGAGGTTCTCCTTCTCGGCGAGACCATGATGAAGCGCTATGCCCATCATCCTGCCCTTATAGCTGTCGGTTACAACAATGAAATCGGGAACGGATATCTCTCCTATTCGCCTGCCGACAGGTTGCGCTTCATCGTTTGGCTCAAGAAGAAGTATGGAACCATCGATGTCCTCAATGAGGCGTGGCAGACGCAGCGTTGGTCGCGGCGCCTGCCAAGTTTTGAAGACGTTGATCTTCCGCTGGCGGATGGCCCTGGACCCTCTGAACGTTTCCTCGACTTGCACCACTTCTGGTCCGACAAAACGGTTTCTTTACTGGAAGACCTGGACAAGGAACGACAACGATTTATACCGGACGTTCCGGCGATCTCCAATCTTTGGGACAACTCTTCTCGCAAGGGCTTTGATTATCTCAGTACTTACAAATCCTATGTTTCGTACGGTGCTGAGGGATTCTATCCTGGAGACCCCGTGGGTGGCGCCTTTGGCGCAGTCATGGTCAAAGGGGATCTGCCGACGCCGATATGGTTCAACGAGTTCACTGCCGGGGGCGGCGGCTTCTACGGCACACCTGGCCGAAGTCGCATGTACGCTTACCTCGGCTTGCTTCTGGGGTCACAAGCCACTCTCGCGTGGACGTTCAACAGTCATCTTGGAGGGGAGGAGCAGGCTCTCTTCGGCCTCATCGACCACGACAATACCCCATCATGGAAGCTGGGTGAGTTCACGCACATTGCGAGCGACTTCAAGCTTCTGCAGAAGCTTGGCTTTCCACGCTACACCCATCCCGAAATCGCGATAGCCTACTCGTTCGACTCTTTCGTCGACTCGCACCCCAACGGGCCATCGAGCACGACGCTTCAGTACTTCAAGTACCCTTATGCGGATCAAGTTCAGGGAGCGTTCGCACCGCTCTTCAGGGACAACATGGATGCCAGCATCATCAACGTTGGCCATGCGGATCTCAATTCTTATAAGTTGGTGATCGTCCCGGCAGATTTTGTGATGGACCAGGCGAGCGCGACCGCTTTGCGCGAGTATGTGCGAACTGGAGGCACGGTGTTGATGACGGCCTTCTCCGCCAAAGTGGACGAACACGGGAATTGGTTTGATACCCCGCTGCCGGGTCGTCTGAGCGATGTGTTCGGACTCAAGGTCAACGCCTTCTATGAAACACCGAGTCCCGTAAGCTATGAACTAGACGGCAAGACGATTCAGACGGACGTTCGCTTCTACGAAGTGCCGGAGCCATCGACAGCGACTCCCCTTGCTTACTTCAAGGGCTTACCGACGGATATACCAGCCATCACAATCAATCAGTTTGGCAGGGGCCATGCGCTTTATGTCGCGATGCCATCGAGCGACAAAGTCATGCAGCCGATAGTGGAGCACCTCATCGTGAGCTTGGGTCTTCATCGAGGTCCCGAGACGCCAGAGGGGGTTTACGCGCGGACCGTGGGCGGCAGGATCCTGTATGTGAACAGCACGATCGCGTCGCAGAGTGTGAAGGTTCCTGGTTGGTTTCACCTAACCCTCTCGGGTACCGATGCGCGTGACAGGCTTCAACTAAAGCCATTTGACGTAGAACTGGTGGAAAGCAAAAAGTGGCGAAGTACAGGCACAACTGCCTCACCCAGAGCGCGGTTGCCCTCCGCACAGTAGTAAGAACTCTTGCGATAGCATGTGCGGACTAGCGCGCCACCTCGTATCCCTTCCGTATCACGACCGCGGCGAGAGAATAGGACCTACCGATGCATCGTAGCAAGTGTCGACGGCACTATGTGCACCTTGCACCTCCTCCAAGATATCTCGACTGGCCGAAGCGATCGGCCCACTGTTATCAATACCCTCAGCAGCGTCAAAAAGAATGATTTGTCATCTTCGCTCAATCCGACATTAAGAGCGTGGCCGTACATTCTCTTCGTGCGAGGGGCCAAACGGCCTTCGTCGAATGCTCCAGCCGCCTACTGGACAAAAGCTGCTTTTATGATGCATACCTTAGGCCGGAGCCGACAAAGATCCAATGACAACGCTATCAAGTCTTTTCCAAATCAAACTAACGCCTAATCTGGTATTCAGGCGTCTCCTTCCTCTTTGCGCTTGTGTTTGCGTCGCACTCCCTGGCCTCTCGCAACAGAAGTCTTCGACTCGGACGACCTATGTGAGTCCGGAACTGCCAAAATACCAGCCGCAACCAGTGTCTCAGCCACACGATCACGGCTATATCATGGCGGACGGATCGATTCGGATCGTTGGCTTTGATGATATGGCCGGTATGGTTGCAAAGTGGGATCAAGTATTTACCGGGACTCATCCGCGAATCACCTTCACGCCAATTCTGAAGGGCAACCGGACTGGAATTCCGGCAATTACCTATGACATGACCGTCTTTGCTCCTGAAGGCGGAGGGGCAACACTTCTTGAGCTTCTTCCCTATGAAAAGATATATGGCTCGAAGAAGGATCCCGTGGCTGCCCTCATTATTCGCGTGGCGCATGGCTCGCTCAATCCGGTCGCGAAAATCAGCCCTCTTGGGATCATCGTCAACAAGAGCAATCCGATACCATCATTGACGCAAGAGCAGGTCGCCTCGATCCTTGCAACAGGAAGTAGCACTGGAGACGTAACGAATTGGAGCCAGATTGGAATGACAGGTCATCTGGCAGGTAAGCCGATTCATCCGGCGGGCTTGTATACGGACGCCTATCAGCGGCCCGAGGATCCTGGGATGGGCGAGTACATGATGTATCGCAAGATGGGCAAGTTTCCCGGTTATGTATTCTCTCCGAATTACGAGCAATTTATTCATTACTCTGATGTGGTCGAGAAAGTTGCCGGAGATCCACTTGCGATAGGAGTTATCGCGCTGAACAAGATTAATGCTAGTGTTCGTGAAGTTCCAATCGTCGGTAACGATGGGCACACCCTGACCATCGGTAGTCCTGCGGAACTTGTGGCTGATCAATATCCCTATGCGCGAGATCTCTATATCTATATTCGACGGGAGCCAGGCACGCCATTTGATCCGCTGGTGCTCGAATATATGAAATTAATTCTATCTAAGACAGGCCAAAGCATCATCGCCGAGGATCCAAAGGGATACCTTCCGCTTAGCGCGGCAGATGTACAGGTAGAGCTTGAGAAACTAGAGCGCGCAAAGACATGGGCTCCCCGATCCACGCAAGGGCCCAAGTTGAACTTTCCCTTCCCATCTCCGCAGCCATAGGACATGTCCAATATGAGACTCTCAGTAAAAGCAGCTCCCGTGCCGGTTCGTTCTATCCTGCAGCAGGCAGTAAGATGTTTGGGGATTAGTGCGGGTGTTCTTCTGATCGGTGCCATTCCTCTTTATGCCCAGACGCAGCAGGATATCGCTCAACAGCCATTTACGCCACGCCCACTCACGGTGCCTACAGATCGGCCGTATACCGTTGGGCCGGATACAGCGTTTGTCGCTGGAAATGATGTGCTGATTCCTCTGTTTAGCAAGCTTGATGCTCGCTGGTCAGAGTTAGAGCCAAATATAAAGTTCAAGAAAATCATGATGGGCTCCACTCTTTCCGTGGAAGGTCTGGTGTCTGAGAAATCGGCATTCGGTCCCATCGGCCGCGCAAATCGCCGCCCCGAAGTCGACGAGTTCGTTCAACGCTTCGGCTACGGGCCTACATACCTTAAGATTGGATACGATAGTAATCCGAATAATAAGCTCTCGACCGGGATTTGGGTCAATGCGAGTAATCCGATCAAGTCGATTACGCTTGCACAGGCCGCTAGTGTGTTTACCACTGGAAGCGGTAAAGGAGATGTTACACACTGGTCGCAGCTTGGTGTAGGTGGTGACTGGGGACCGGTGCCGATCCATCCCTACGTGACTCGGGATACGCATGCCATCCTCGCCATGATTGACGAGATGCGCGACAAGTTTGGTGGGTTCCCATTTTCTCCCCAGGTGGAGTGGATGCCGACCGAGGAGAGTGCAATCGATGCGGTTGCCCAGGACGCCTATGGGATGGTTCTCATGGATTACTGGAATAATATTTCCGTGATGAAAGGCGTTACCACTTGGGACCGGCTTGTTGACCTTGGTCCAAAGATCAAGTTTGTGCCTATGCTCACAGCTAACGGTGTCCTGTCCGACGGCACAAAGGAGGGGCCGCTCCATCCGATGGCTTCCGCAATAGGCATTAACATTAATAAGGCACCCGGTAAGCCGCTTGATCCGTGGCTGAAGGCCTATTGCGAATTCCTCCTCTCGAAAGATGCACAGGATATTATCGGATCCGCGTCCATGCGCCAAGTAGGATTTAGACCCCTTCTCCCTGGCGAAGCAGAAGAAGAGCTCAAAAAAATTCAATAGCGGAAAATTCGTCTCGTGAGACAGCCCAACCCGTTTCTTGAGAGCGTAGCGCGTGTTCTTTGCTACGGGTGGGCCTACAAATACAGCTTAGTTGAACTGGGCCGTTTTCTCCGCGCTGTTCGGAACGACCAAGTTAGAACATGGCGAATAGAATGCAATGTAGTGGTCTGAAGAATATATGTTCAGGATGCTAATAGAGTCCGGAAGCCGCAGTATAAGAGCCCTGCGAGTAGTTGGCGTGTTTCTCATGTGTTGTGCCAGTCAACTATGCGGTCCGTGCAGAGCTGCAGGCCAGTTGGTGCCGCAAATTGCTGCCACACGAGGAAAGGAACCCAGTCATGTGCTGTCCCCGGAGGAGCGAGCACTCGCTGGATTCCCACACTACCGTCCACAGCAAATGGTTTCTGGAACGATTAGATTATGGGGGCATGGCGCCCCTGTGCTCGACTTTATGGGACAGTTGGTACAGTCATGGGAGGAAGGCTTCTCCCGATACCAACCGGGAGTGCGCTTTGAATATGACATGTATGGCACTGCGTCGGCAATGGGAGCTCTCTATACGGGGAAGGGCGATATCGCCATTCTCGGACAGGAGATATATCCCTTTGAGGTCACGGCTTTCGAGCGAGTGAAGCACTACAAACCGCTGGGTATTGAGATTGCTACTGGAAGTGTTGATGTGCGAAATTTCGATTTCGCCATCGGGGTGTTTGTCCATAAGGACAACCCTCTCTCGCAATTGACTCTTGATCAGATCGAAAAGATCTTCGTTTACCATGACGGCGGCGCTGCAAGGAACATCACAACCTGGGGGCAACTAGGCGAGACCGGAGAGCGGGCTAATCACACCATCCATCTATATGGATGGCGCGAATCCGATGTGTTTTCTACATTCATTGAGAATGCCGCGCTTCATGGCAGCCACAGGTGGAGATGTGGGATGAAGGAATATGAGCATATCCATCGAAAAGATGGAACGATCTACGATAGCGGGCAGCAGATTCTCGACGCTCTTGCACGGGACCCGGATGGGATAGCGCTTTCAAACCTTCGCTATCTGGAACCTGGCGTGAGGCCTCTTAAGTTGGCGCGCCATGTTGGTAGTCCATATTATGACGCTACAAAAGAGACTCTTATTAATCGGCAATACCCGCTGGGGCGCATTATTCCTGCAGAGATAGACCGCAGGCCTGGACAACCCATCGACCCAAAGGTGAGGGAGTTTCTTCGCTATATTCTCAGTGAGGAAGGGCAAGAAGACATCGTGCGCAATGGAAAGTACCTACCTATGCAAGCCAAATCCGCCGTGAGACAACTGGAGAAATTGAACTAATGCGAGTTCGTGAGAATGGCCGAACGCTAGGGACGATTCTTTTCGTAGCGATCGCGTGCACCGCTTCATGCGTTGGCCAGAATACTTCTCGCCTCCCGAAGTACGTCCCCTCGCCAATACCCGGTGGGGTAATTCGCAGTTGGGGTGACGATGCGATGGCGGACATAATGGCGGCATGGGAAACGACCTTTCGCAGGTATCATCCCGATATCGCGTTCGAGACCACGCTTGATGGCAGCGGCACCGGGATGGCGGGAATCATTACCGGCGTCTCTGACCTGGCTCTCATGGGAAGAGCAGCAAGCGCCAACGAGGTCATGGGATTCGAATGGGTATTTCGCTATAAACCGCTTGGTATCCAAGTCATGTCGGGAGGCTTGGCAAAGGATGGCAGGACCCCTGCTCTAGTGGTCTTTGTATCGAAGGAAAATCCCGTGCGCCAAATCAAGATATCTACCCTCGCAGCCATTCTTGCTTGCCCGAACGAACCTTCCAAGCCTGTTACATGGGCAGCGGCCGGAGCGCAAGGGTTATGGGCGAATAAACATATCCATGCATATCTTTACGATAGTGGAACTGGTACAGGTGCGTTCCTTCAGCAAGCTGTGCTGGGCTCCGAGGACCGTTGGAATTGGGAGATTGTAAAGGAGTTCAAGGACTCCAGACACCCAAACGGAACGCTCTATCCAGCAGGACAGCAAATTGTTGATGCGCTAAGGAGAGATCCGGTCGGAATCGGAATATCCACGCTTGGCTATTCGAAGCCCTGGGTAAGTGTGCTTTCCCTGGAGGTGGGAGGCTCAGTTGCTAACGCGACCGAGAAAAGTGTAATTGAAGAGAGCTATCCACTCTCGCGAGGCGTCTACATTTACGTCAACAAAGCGCCGGGAAAGCCATTGGATGCCAGAGTTCAAGAATTTCTCCGTTTTGTAACGAGCCAAGAAGGCCAAGCTCTGGTGTGGCAGCAAAAGGACTTCCTTCCGCTAAGCAACGAGATCGACCTCCAGCAACGCAAGAAGATCGAATGATCATCGGAGGTGTTATTTCCTACTCAAATTGTCACTTCTGCCTGATGAAGAAGTTTTTATCATGATTCCACTCAAGCTTCATTTGCATGCCGGAAGATTCAAGCGCCTTCAGAAACCAGGTATTGGGCGCACCCAGGCGTATTGCCTGAATCCATTCTTCCGATGATTGCTGCATATGAAGTATTTCCCTCGACGCTTCGCCATGGTTGTCCTGCTCGTATTGAGCACGACGAGTCGCATCCCTGCTCAGCAGCTGTCGGCATCAGCATCGCCTGGGCGAGACCTGATTCATATCTGGGGATACCGGGGGCTTGCCCCTGTGCTTCTCCGCTGGGAAGCTGCCTATGAGACGATTCATCCTGACGTTCACTTTGAGAATCACCTTAACTCCCCCGCAACCGTAATGGCTGGCCTCTATGATGGTGTCGCTGATCTTGCTCTCATGGGCCGTGAACTCTGGCCGGTTGAGACGATGGCATACCACTGGGTGTACCAGCAACAGCCCTTCGGGGTAGTTGTGCTAACAGCCGGACTTAATGCGCCGGATCAGTCCTTTACGCCAGTCGTAATCGTCAATTCCAGCAATCCCCTCACATCCATATCAGTTAGCCAACTGGACGGCATCTACGGGAGCGAGCATCGCATCGCGCCTGCGAACGTCCGCACCTGGGGCGAGCTTGGTCTCACTGGTAAGTGGGCTCAGCAACCGATTCATGCCTACGGCTTCGGACCCGAGGACTCCCTCGGAGTATTCTTCCGCCACGATGTTCTGCGCTTGGACTTCAAGCCGAATCCGGAGAGCAAACTCCTCAGTGACCACGACAGCGCTACGACTTCGGCGGCCGATAGGATCAATCGCGCTATTGCAGCAGATCCCTACGCAATTGGCTACACAAGGCTATCGAGTGGCTCCACAGTGAAGCTACTCGCCGTGGCATCGCCTGCAGTCACCTGGCCATCTCAAGCCACGCTGGCAAGCCATCAGTATGCCCTGACGCGTTCCCTGTCCATCTACTGCAGGCGATTTCCCGGCAAGCCTCTTGATCCCAGACTTGATCAGTTTCTTCATTTCGTTCTCAGCTCGCAGGCACAAGATCTTGTGCGGCCGTCCGACGGATTCCTTCCACTCAATGCTGTCTTGATGGAGGAGCAGCGTCAGAAGCTCGACGCGCCATTAGCCGCAGCCTCAGGCTCAAATTGGAAGGAACAATGACCGTGCGCAACCCGATTCCTTGTTCCGCGGCTGTACTACTATTTGCGTCCCTCCTCCCATGCGTCGCTCAGCAGCCGCAGCAGGAACAGACGCCGATTCGCATTTGGGGTCACGGCGCTCTCGGCCACGACTATATCGGGTCGCTGGTTCTCAAATGGGAAGATGGCTTTCGTAAGCTTCATCCAGACGTGCAATTCGATAACGAACTCCACGGCACAGCGTCTGCCATAGGTTCGCTGTATACGGGCACTGGCGACATCGCCATCATGGGTCGTGAGATATGGCCTGTCGAGGTAGAAGCCTTCAGCGCGGTCCATCACTATCCGCCACTCGGAATCGACATCGTTACCGGCTCGCTGGACCTTCGCAACAAGGACTTCGCCCTCGCTGTCTTCGTCAATGATCAAAATCCCATCAGGCATCTCTCGCAATCTCAACTTGCCCGCATCTTCGGAGCAGAGCAGAAGCCCATTACGACCTGGGGCCAACTGGGTCTCACCGGCGACTGGGCTAATCGCCCCATCCACCTGTTCGGCTTCGAAATTTCTCGCGGATTTGGCTATTACTTTGAGCAGCGCATCTTCAATGGGAGCCCCAAGTGGAACGTCAATTTAGTTGAACTAGGAGACGCAAAGCGACCAGATGGATCCTTGCTTGATGCGGGCCAGGGCATCGTGGACGCCATCGGAGACGATCCGGGTGCGATTGGCTATTCAAGCCTGCTGTATAAGAACCAGGACGTCCGTCCCGTGCCCATCGGTGTAGCTTCTGGTCCCTTCCTAATGCCGACGCACGAGACCCTCGCGAATCACTCCTATCTTCTAACTCGGACGATCACAGCGTATATTGACCAACCACCTGGAAAGCCCGCTGATCCACGGGTCGCGGCGTTCCTTCGCTATGTTCTAAGCCCAGAGGGACAACAGGATGTCGCAGAAGACGGGGGCTACATCCCACTTCCCGGTACACTTGCGCGGATCGAAGCCGCAAAACTTGGACGACCACCTAAAGGCGCTATCACTGCGCGCCCCGCTAAAAAGTAGCGGCAATAGCGAAGTGAACGATGCAGCAGCCCGTAAGGTAGCCATCCCGCAATGAAGGCAACAATTTCACAGGACGTTCAAGGAGAAGATCAATGACGAAGATGAGGTTCGCAACGACGGCATTCCTTTCTGCCGCATTAGTTGCCCTTCCGGCGATGGCACAGCAATCGGGAGGCATCACTCCGACACAAAGTAAGATGTCCACCGATGGACTCGACATGCAAGCCGCTCGCCAGAAGATGATGACTGTGCGCGGAAAGAAGATGGCCTACACGAAGAAGTTTGACCTCTCCGGTCTGCCCGACTACAAGCCCGAGCGCAAGATATCCGGAACAATTAGGCTGCGGGGCAGTAACTACATTACGGATGGCATGATCGGTCAGCTATGGGAGGATGCATTCCGCAAATATCATCCAGACGTGCAATTTGACTGGTCCATGAAGACAACCGAGGCGGCGGTGCCGTCGCTGGTTTTCGGAGTCGGTGATATTGGCATAGGTCGCAAGGAGACCTTCAGCGAATTGCAACTGTATCAGCGCTCTACCAACCGTGATCCGCTGGAGATCGAGATCGCTACTGGATCGTATGATGTGCCAGGCTGGCAACCGGGCTTCGGTGTCCTCGTCAATAAGGACAATCCGCTCACGCATATCTCAATGGAGCAACTTGACGGCATCTTCGGAGCTCAGCGGAATGGTGGTTGGACGGGTACGAGTTGGCATAGCGAGTACTCCCGCGGCGCGGATAAGAATATCCGGACATGGGGACAGTTAGGGCTCACGGGAGAATGGACGACTGCGCCGATTGATGTGTACGGTCTCAATCTCCGCTACCATCAGGCGACAGAGCTCTCCGACTGGCTGTTGCAATCCAGCGATAAGTGGAACGAGAACATGCGGATCTATGCAAACTACGTCAATGCTGAGGGTAAGCTCTCCCGTAATATGAACGCAGATATCGTGGACGACAAATATGGCATCGGTATTGTGGCCGCCCCAACCCTGGCGCTCGAAGGAGGGAAGGGAAAGCTTCTGCCGCTCGGCTGGACCAATGCAGGACCATTTGTTGCCTACACTCTAGATAACTTGCAGAATCGTACGTATCCCATGTTCGACAGGATATATGCATACACGAACGACGATCCACAGCAGGGCCTCGATCCAAAGGTCGCTGAGTTCCTACGCTTTGTCATCAGTCGGCAAGGTCAGGAGCTGGTCGAAGAGGATGGCAAGTACCTACCGCTTACCGCCGATGTCGCGCGTGCGCAGCTCACAAAAATCGACGTCGCGTCAAAAGCAAAATGATTTCACGCACTCCTGTGCGCCGGACCGGTGACGGCAATGATGTTGGTGGCAGTGCTAGGCATGCAGTCCGGTGAAGGACCAACGTAAGCGAATTGAAAGGTCAAAGGGATACGCTGGAGCTGCAAAGGATCGTGCAGAAACTCAGCAAAGATATGGCTGCCCAGTTTACGAGCGAGCAGCAGCTCTTCGGGCCGGAATAAGCGAATTCCCTGCTTCCATTTAATTGAGCCCCGGTGCTGCCGGGGCTCTTCTATGCGGATAGGCTGTGGCTCACCGGATCATCGTCTCGAAGGCGCTCGTCGCTGGGGCCCGCGGCGGAACTCGCCGGAGTCAGAGCCATGGGAAGCTCTATTCTGATCACGGTTTCTTTTCCTTCCAGGCTGCGCACTGTGATGGACCCTCCGTGTGCATTACAGATGGCCTTTACGATAGAGAGTCCAAGACCAGCGCCTCCAGAAACTCTGGAGCGTGCGCAATCAGCTCGGAAAAAGCGATCGAATACATGGGGCAGCGCTTCGGGAGGAATACCGATGCCGGTGTCGTACATTTCAATGACTGCCATCTGCCCCAGGGGGAAGGCGGAGAGCTTAACGTTACCGCCCTTCGGGGTGTATTTGATGGCGTTATCGATGAGATTAACGAAGACCTGCTTCATGCGTGCCTTGTCGAGCAGGACGATCATAGGCGTGGTTTCTATGCACATCGCGATCTCCTTTTCGTCTGCTAGCAGATGCATCTGCTCCATGGTCCAATGACAGAGCTTACTCACGTCTTCCGGGCGGAGGTCGATGGCGTCGGCACCTGAGTCCAACCGCGCAATGGCTAGCAGATTCTCGACGATCTTTGCCATACGGCTTATCTCTTCGAGCGTGCTGACGACCGCCTCGCGCGCAGAAAGCTGGAGCTCCGTCTCAAGCAACACCTGCTCCAACTCGCCGCGCATGATGGTGAGCGGCGTGCGGAGTTCGTGAGATACGTCGGCGGAGAACCTTTGATTATGGCTCAAGGCGTCTTCGAGGCGAGAGATCATGCGGTTCAACGACAGTGCCAGGCGCTCCATCTCGTCGCCCGTTGGTGGCACCGGAAGGCGCTCGCCTAGTTTGGACGTGCCGATTTGTTCCGCTCGCTCGGAGAGGGTTTCAAGCGGTCGCAGCGGCATCTTCATCATTCTCTCTCCACCAAAGGCAGCGGCAATGAGGATAAGAGGTGTGATGATCAACAGGATTCGGAAAAGACTGGAGAGCAAGCGTTCTACCTGCGCCATCGACGTGCCAGTTTCAATCAGGTACGCAGTGCCCGAAGCGGACCGGAAGGGCAGCGTGCAGAGGAGTAACCGCGTGCCTGCCTGCTCCTCGAAATGAAATCGCTTAATGTTTTCGTCAAAGGCAGGGTGTGAGACTTCGGACGCACGAATGATCGGATCGCTCGTGTCCCCGGACTGATAGAGGACGATCCCATCCTCACGGGTGATGCGGATGAAGCGCCCGCTGAGTTCAGGGGAATAGGCTTCAGAGATTTCACCCGCCATCCAGGGCGGCCCCTTTTGCTCTTCGAACGCGAGAAATTTCGCCCCGACGGCTTTGGCCTCGTCAAGAAGCACGTGTTGCAGGGAAGTCACAAGATATCCATGCACGCTGCCATATAGCGTGGCGCCAAATACGACCAGCACCACCGCCAACAGCCCTACATACCATGTGACCACCCGGGCCCGTAGCGTATCCATTCTCATCGATCACTCCTCAAGGTGCGACCTAACCATTAATCATTTCCTTGGATCATGTAGCCGGAACCACGCACGGTTCGAATGAGCTTGGAGGTGTGCCCGTCGTCGACCTTGGCGCGGAGGTGCCGGACGTACACGTCGACGATATTGGTGATGCCATCGAAGCTCTGATCCCATACATGTTCAATTATCATGTTGCGGGAGAGCACGCGATTCTCATTCTGCATGAGGTATTCCAGCAGGGAGTACTCCTTGGCCGTTAGCTCTATTCGCTTATCTCCACGCTTGACTTGTTGAGTTAGCCGGTCCAATTCGAGCTCTCCGACCACCATAGTACTGGAGCGGTTGACGGGGCCGCGACGAAGGAGGGCTTTGGCCCGAACCAGTAGCTCTGCGAAGGCAAAGGGCTTTGTAAGATAATCATCGGCACCGGTTTCAAACAGCTTGACCTTGTCTTCCACCGTGTCCCTGGCGGTGAGCATCAGCACCGGGACACAGGTATTATTACGGCGGATGCGCTGCAGAAGCTCTCGACCGTCCATGCCGGGCAGCATGAGATCGAGGATGATGAGGTCGTACGGAAAGGCTTGCGCCATCTCGAGGCCTTCGCGGCCATCACCGCAAACATCTACGGCGTAACGCTCTGCCACGAGCCCGCGTTGCACAAAGCTGGAGACCTTGGGTTCATCTTCCACAATCAGAATTCGCATAGCACCAGCCTCGCCTCCGCTCACTCAGCACGCTTGAGCTTCGGCCTTTCAGTGAAATCAACATTGCTCTCATGAATAGGCTACGCCCGCCGTCACGGGCGGGCGTAGCTTGCTTTCATGTTTCGCGAAGCTATTGCAGATCGAACGTCAATATCTTTGCGACATTACCGGTGTCGCCGGGCGAGGCTGCAAGCACCAGCCTGTGCAGGTCTGGCAGTAGAATGCCGGTCTTGGCCCCGGGGGCGCTCGGCACTTTTGCGATCAGTTGGATTTGATCCGGATTTGAGATGTCATACACGCCAATGTAACCCTCTCCACCCGGAACATAGAGACGGTGTGCGGAGATGTCCATCATTTCATCATCAGCACGCAATGGCGCTGTCGCAGTGCTGATGACCTTTCCGGTATCGCTATCCATAACGACGACCATGCCAGGATCGCGGCAAACGACATACAGACGCTTTGCCCCTTCGTCGAATGAGACCATCGCGTTGCCCTTTGCCGAAGGTACCGGCCACTCTGCGATCTCCTTGAGGGTCTTGCGGTCGACCACCGCGAGTTTATTGGTCTGGGCAAGGTTGATGAAGAGGCGGTCGCCATGCCTCTCGAGTGCCACAGCCTCAACATGGTTGTCATTGAATTTGAGTTCGCCAAGCTTCTTGCGTGTGTCTGGATTGACAGCCTCGATCTCGGCCGTGCTCATGTCGACATCCTTGCCGCCGGTAACGATGTACCAGACGTTCGCGACCGGATCATAACCCGCGGAATCTGCCCCCGGAGTCAATGCAATCGAGCCCTTCCGCTGGTAGGTGCTTGCATCGAGCACTCCAGTCATCTGCGTACCGCTATCGGTCACGAAGATGTCCGTAGCCTTGGGGCGCACGAGGATCGTGTGCGGCGCGCCGAAACCCGTGATCGTGCTGAGATGATCTCCTGACTTCAGGTCGAAGACCTCCAGTGTTGCATGGTCCTCTGCCGCCACCAGCATGCGGCCGCGCTCGCGATCGGCAGAGAAATGATCAAAGTCTCCGGAGTAGCCCGGAAGGGTAACGGTCTTAACCAACTTCAGTGGCGACTTTTCCTGGGCCGGCGCCTTGGGGGCCATAAGCGCGGCGACAAGCATCAAGGCTCCCGCGAGTTTCTTGTCCATCTTCGAATCCTCATCCCGATGTCCGCAGTGAGCTGCAAAATGCGACTTGACTTCCTTAGTAAGCTTCAGTCCGCTGGATGAGTTGCGGTTGAATCGCTAATGAAATTGCGTTCATGCGGCACAAACTCTGTTCGAATTCCGCACAGAATGAGATAGGATCGTTCCTCCAGTGGGCGTCATTGCCAGATGGATGAAGAAGGGTCTTAGCATGGCGAACCTACATCGTGTCATGGAGTGGATTCACCTGGTCGCGGGACTGACCGCAGCGCCGTTGCTGCTGGTTCTTGGTCTCACCGGGAGTTTTCTGGTATTTGAATATCCGCTCGATCACCTTTTCAATGCTCGCGTTGCTTATGTGCAGCCCTCAGCAGAGCGATTGCCGCTGGATCGGATTCTCGCGAATATCCGGGCTGCCTACCCGACAGCAAAGGTACTTACGTTTGCCCTTTCGCCGAGTTCTCCAGCTCCGGACCTGGCGTATACCGCTTCAGTCCAGCTACCGAACGCCGTCGATGCATCCACCATTTATGTGAATGAATACACCGGGGAAGTGCTAGCCAAGCGTGACGGTATGAGCTTCGCGACCATGGTTCACGAGTTTCATACTGACCTGCTGTTTGGTAAGTACGGTGCCTTTGTGGTCATGCTTACTGCTGGCCTACTGATTGTGCTGAGCCTAAGCGGCCTAGTTCTGTGGTGGCCGCGAAAGATTGTTAAGGTGCGATGGAGTGCATCCGGGCGGCGACTCATCTTCGACCTTCACAATGCCATTGGATTCTATTCTTTCCTGTTTATGTTGCTATTCAGTGTTACCGGAGTGGTGGTGCACTGGCAGGCGACGTGGCTGCCCATAGCTAACCGCTCGCTTAATCTGCCAGACGACGAACCGGATCTAAAGATATCTCCACCTTCTGCGAGGGCACAGCGGGTAACGCTGGATGCCGTGGCTGCGGTAGCAATACAAACAATGCCAGGAGCACGGCTTACACAGATCAATATGCCGGGCAGTGGAGGGGTTTATCGGGCGTGGTTGAAATATCCCGAGGATGGGACACCGCTGGGCCGCTCATTTGTGCTGCTCAATGCCTACTCCGGCGCAGTGCTCTACACGCGCAGCGCTCGCACGATCCATATGCCGACGCGATTCTTCCGCGAGTGGAATCGTGAGTTGCATACGGGCGACATCCTGGGCTGGCCAACGCGGATCTTAGCTTGCCTGATGAGCCTGATGCTTCCAGTACTCGCGATCACTGGACCCCTCTTCTGGTGGCGCAAGAAGAGGCGATTGCTGCGCTGAACTGCAGGCTACGCTCGCCTGGATCCTTGAGTTGTATGCGCGTCGCTTGAGGCCAGAGCAGCCACTGTTGGAGCGAGGCTAGCGGTCACTCCCCCTGGACGGCTAGTTGCATCTCCAGAGACTCCTCACCCATAAAGCTTCTGCCATGCTTTTCGGGACCAAATCCGAAGATCAACAATAGAGAGACAATCACGAACAGTTCAAAAGAACAGAGCGCCCAGGAGTACCCCAGCCTACTGCGCAACATGTTTTCCAGTGGAAGCGCAGGCGAAGCGAATAGTACGCCGAGTTGATACACGAAGCCCGGAAACAAGCCGCGAATCGCATCGGGTGCTAGCTCATTCAAGTGCGCTGGAATCACACCGAAGGCTCCTTGCACCCCGGTCTGCATGGCGTACGATCCAATGACGATCGCTATCACCGACCCGCCAAACGCCCACAACGGCATGGCTAGCAGACATAGCAGCAAAGCGAACATGACTGCGTACCTGCGCCCGATTCTTTCTGAGAGCGCACCGACCATGAGGGCGCCTATGATCGCTCCGATGTTATAGATCACTGGAATACCCAGACCTGCCTTCATGCCGAGAACGGTCGCACCCTTCATCCAGGGAAGCGTCTTGAGGAAGTCGGGATACAGGTCCTGGGTCCCGTGCGAGAGGCAGGTCATTGCGGTCATGAGCAGGAGAAGGTAAGAGAACACTCCCATGTGCTGAAACAGCGTGCTGAAGATCTTCTTCATGGGCGGCCTGTGCTGCCTGCGCCACGCGGCGGATTCGGGAGCGACGAGTGCAAGGATGACTATCAGAACAGCTACACCCGAGCCGACGAAGAACAGGATTTGCCAACCGAACGCAGGAGCGAGTGTCTGCATGCCAACGGCAGCCATCAAGTAGCCAAAGGGGTATCCACCCTGCATGATGCCGGAGAGAAGTCCCCGCTTCCGGGGTGGAGCGCTTTCCATCGCGTAGGATGCACCGATGCCCCAATAGCCGCCCATCCCGAGGCCGTACAAGAGGCGCATGACCAGGAAAACCCAATAGGTGGGTGCAAGGCCGCTGAGCACGGTTACGGTGGAGAAGTAGAGGACACAGATGATGAGCGGCCTCTTGCGCCCGAACTTATCAGCCAATGCGCCAAAGAGAAGTGCCCCGATGGGCCGCATAGCGAGGGTGAGGGTCATGCTCCAGACGATGGCTCCTTTGCCGACGTGGAACTTTCCCATCAATTCGGTGATGAGAAAGACGACGACAAAGAAGTCGAAAGCATCCAGAATCCAACCCAGGATGCCGGCGGCGACGGCGAATCGCCATCCCGGAACTGCCCCGCCGACTGTTGTTCCGTTCTCTTCGAAGTGCATGCGTGTGATCTCGTTTCGCGGTAAGGAAGGGCTAACTATGAGCGGCTATTCCAGCGCACCTGTGCAGATGCGCAGAAACAAAGCGGATCGCTGACAGAAATCCCCGCACATTTCCTAACGCTGATAGGCCACTGAATCGATCACAAGCTTCGCCGGGATATGTGACTTTCCTCGAAGTACCTTTATGCTGGGGCAGAGTGAAGAATGAATGAACCAAAGATAAAAAAGTCCTCACTGCACAAGAATTATCAAGCGGAAGGGCCTCAATCAATGCGGAGCGTCCCGTATGAAAGGAAGTTCATATCGACTTCAGAGGAGCTTCATTCCAGGAGAATATTCCCTTAGTCTGACAGAAAGCGCATCCTCACCCGCGGCTAAACGCAGCGCAGGATGAGAGACCTAGATCACAGGAATCCGTAAATAGTATGAAGAAAACAGCCGTCGTCTCCGTTGCTGCATGGATGGCACTTGCGCTTCCAGTCTTCGCGCAAAGTCCAGATCCAAACCTGCTTTCGCCGTATCATCCACACACCCAGATCCACGGGGCGATACGGGTCTATGGAGGTAATCTCAAGGGCCAAGTCGAGCTCTGGGAGCAAGGTTTCCTGCGCTTTCAGCCTGATGTGGTCTTTGCCAATAATTTCACGACCTCCAGCGAGGGATCGATCGGGGGTCTCTATGCTCTGGGCGTTGACGTGGCGCCCGCAGGCGATGATGCGAAGATTCCCGAGAAGCTAGGGTTCTATCAGGTGAAGGGCTATCTTCCTCTGGAGATCGCCGTGGCGACAGGTGGGTATGAGAAGCGCGGCACCTTGTGGGCGATCCAGATCGTCGTGAACAAGGACAACCCGCTGACGAAGCTCACCATGAAACAGTTGGATGATATTTTTGGCTCCGAGCGGACGGGGGGATGGGACGGTATTTTGTACACCAGTAAATATTCCCGTCCTGCGTCCGAGAATATTCGTACGTGGGGGCAACTGGGCCTGACCGGCGAATGGGCCAATCACCCGATTCAAACATACGGCTATATCGCACCAGGGTTCGAGATCGCCTTTGAGCGCAAGGTGTTTCACTGGTCGGATAAGTGGAATGAGAACTACAAGGAATATGTGGAGACAAGGGAAATTGCGCCCGGTGCGGATGGAGAAAAGGTGGACAGTGAGCGAATGTATGAAGCTCTTTCAAAGGATAAATACGGCATCGCCTGGGGCCCGATCCTGCACTCAAAGGACTATCCGAATGTAAAGCAGATTGATCTTTCGGAAGATGGTGGACCGTATGTTCCGCTGACCGAGGCTAATGTCCAGAATCGTAGTTACCCTTTCAAGCGCGACGCTTATATCTATATCGATCGGGATCCGAGCAAGCCCGTTGACGATCGCGCAGGCGAGTTTCTGCGCTACATTCTCAGCCGCGAAGGCCAGCAGGACGTGCAGAAGCTTGGCCTCTACTATCCGCTACCCGGGGGCGTCGTCGATGAACAATTGAAGAAGCTTCAGTAGTAGAAGCATCGACGTTCGAGATTGTACCCAACAGGCTTAGGAATCTTATTCCAGAGATAGAGACTTATGCAGTTCAATTGCATCTTGTTCAAGCGAACACTGCGAGGTGCGTGCATTATCGCGGCGGCGGCGCTAAGCATGGCCGCCGTCGCCCAGCGTTCGGCAACTGCTCCGAGCTCGGCTTCTATTCGAATCTGGGGCCATGGTCATCGTGGACAGGACTTTATTCAGACGTTGCTTACGGCATGGGAGAGTGGTTTTCGCAAATCGCATCCTGAAGCGCACTTCGAAGATACGCTCTACGGCAATGCGAGTGGAATTGGCAGCCTTTTTACCGGTGTAGGCGATCTCGCAATCATGGATCGCGAGGCTAGCTTCATTGAGCATGATGCATTTCTTCAGGGGGCTGGCTATAAGCTGTTCGGCATTCCAGTGGCGCAGGGTGCGGTTTCGATTCCACACCACGCGAGGGCACTCGTGGTCTACGTCAACCGGGCTAATCCACTGACCGAACTCACCATGGAACAACTTGATGGAATCTTCGATGCGGACCATCGGCTTGGAAGTCGAACGTACAAGACCTGGGGGGATCTCGGACTGATCGGGGAGTGGGCCTCCAGGCCTATCCAGATGTATTCGTATGAGATCGTTAGCTCGAAGATTCAGTTCTTCGAGAGCGCCGCCATGAAGGGCTCACAGAAGTTCTCCTGCTGCCTTACCGTATTTCATGATGGGCCCGGCTTCTCTGCTGAACAACAGATTGCTGCCGCGCTGAGTAAGAATAAGTATGGCGTTGCCTTATCGGCGCCGACGTCGGGGCTCAAGGCCGTTGCGCTCGCAAGCCGGTCGGGGGAGACGGCGGTGCTCGCAAATGCAGAGACCATTACCGCTGGAACGTATCCGCTCGCACGGACGGTTTATATCTATGTGAATCGCAAACCGGGCACACCTGTTCCGCCGAAGGTTGCAGCGTTTCTTCAGTACATTGTGAGCGCCGAGGGTCAAGCGATTGTCGCCCGCACCGGAGGCTATTTACCGCTCTCTGCCGACCTCGCCGCCAAGGCCAAGGAGTTGCTCCAGTGAAACGCAGGATGCTTCTCAGGGTGATTGCCGTCGCCGCCGCCGCTTGCTCAGTGGTCCATGCGCAACTTCCTCAGCACCGCGACGTCTCCGGCCTGAAGCCGTACACGCCAAGCCAACTCGTCTCCGGGGTGATCCGTGTCTATGGAAATGACAACATCGTCGCCTTGATGAAGCGATGGGAAGAGGGCTTTGAAAGACTTCAGCCAGGTGTGACCTTCAACACCAGCCTGCCCGGCACCGAGGCAGCAATGGCAGGGATCACATCGGGCACCGCCGACATTGCGTTCATCGGACGCGAGGGCTATCGCGCGGAGATACGTGGTTTCAGGGGACGGTTCGGCTACGATCCTCTGGGCTTCGAGATCAGTTCCGGATCGTTCGGAACGCCAGACCATGTTTTCTCTTTGCAAATCTTCACGCATGCGTCCAACCCACTCAAGGGGCTGACGATGGCACAGGCTGCGGGCATCTTCGGCTGCGCTGGTCCGAATGGAAAAGCCATCCGGACGTGGGGAGACCTCGGGCTCAAGGGAGCAATTGCTACGCACCCGATCCATGTGTACGGCTATCAGTTCGACACAGGGATGGCCGGCTATTTCAACCGTGTCGTTCTTCACGATTCAGGGCTGTGGAATGCAGATCTCAAGGACTTCGACAATGGTCATCACCCGAATGGAAAGGTGATCAATGCGGGAGTCTATATTCTGAAGGCGTTGGCAAATGATCCCGATGGTATCGCGTTTGCCAATTTGCAGTACACAAACGACGAGGTCAAGCAGGTCGGGCTGGCTGAACGTAGGGGCGAGCCGTTCGTGCTGGCCACGCCTGAAACAATCTGGGACCGCACCTATCCGCTGTACCGATTCTCGACGCTTTACATCAATCGCAAACCCGGCGCTCCGACCGATCCAAAGGTGAGGGAGTTTATTCTCTATATTCTGAGCCACGAAGGGATGCAGGCCGTCGCGGACGACGGAGGATATACGCCGATCAACGAGAAGGTGGCAGAGATGCAGCGGCGCAAACTCTACTAACCTGTGCGCAAGACACCAGAGATGTATGCTGTTTGGTGGAGAAACATCCTTCGATGGCGATGCCGACGAGCGACGTTCTGGATCTGAACCCCGAGGCCCAGGTGTGCACCTCTCCCATGTATTTGTTTGGGCGCAATCGTGCTGTCTCCGGAAGGATCCGGACGATTCGATGTTTTGAAGACAACGCGCTGGTGAAGGCAGCCATGGCGGAGCGTTCTGATGGTGAAGTGCTGGTCGTTGATGGCCAGGGCTCGCTCCGCACAGCACTGATGGGCGATCAGATCGCAGGCACGGGATGCGCGAACGGTTGGGCGGCGGCTGTGATCTTTGGAGCCATCCGCGACAGCGCCGTCATTGATGGGTTGCAGTTCCATGTGAAGTCCCTGGGAATGACTCCACGCAAGAGTGCGAAGGCTGGAACCGGGGAGGAGGATGTAATTATCGAGTTTGGCGGTATGCGCTTCGTGCCAGGGGCATACCTGTACAGCGATCCGGATGGTGTGGTTACCGTCGCTGAGAGCGTGGGATAAGAGTTGAGCGGGACTCGGCTTTAGTAATCAATCCCTGGCAGAGTCCGGGGGCTTACAGTTGCTGTCCCGTCAAAGGGTTTCTTTCGCAACTGTTGAGAACAAACGCGACCGCACTAGCAAGAGCACCTGATGCGAGCGGCTCAGGTTATGCGTGCCAATGGACAAGCTTTGATGAAGCATCAAGGCGACTACTTTCGCTGAATCCCCCGTTGGCCGGTGAGCCGAGGAAGCTTGCATGAACGATCTCTCATCTTCTATCCCTGAGACGTTCATCTGCCAGGTCGACGCTTGTACCGGCGCAATTTTCGGGCGCCAATCATTTCTTCCGATGCATAAGAGGTCCCTCTGATGGCAAGCTACCGCATACTCACCACCACGGCAGTCATGACCCTCGCGCTGCTCTGGACAGCTGCCGGCCACACGCAGATGAGCGACAAGTATCAACCCAATGCGGAATCGAAGAAGTATCCCGAGGGCACAGCGCTCGAACGCAAGGCGCGTATGGCGGAGATCGCGAATCATTCTGCGTATACGCGCAAATTTGACCTAAGTGCACTGCCCGATTACGTTCCGCAGGAAAAGCCGACCGGCACGCTGCGCGTTTGCGGCAACAACTATCTCGGTGACTCGCCGCTCGGCGGTTGGTGGAAGGATGCGTTCAACAAGTACCAGCCCGGCATCATTATCCAGTACGACCTGGAGACCGCGGCGGACGCGATTCCATGCCTCTATTTCGGACTGGCCGACATCGGCGTCACGCATGAGCCGAGTTTCTATGACTATCTCTCGTACCAGCGGCTGAAGGGCCGCGCTCCAACTGGAATCACGATCCTCACCGGCTCATACGATGTCGTCGGGTGGCAGAACAACATGGTCATAGTAGTCAACAAGGCGAACCCGATCACGAAGGTGAGTATGACGCAGCTCGACCGCATCTTCGGCTCGCAGCGCGCTGGTGGCTGGGTACGCACTACGTGGCATCCTGAGTTCGCCCGAGGGCCAGAGATGAACATCCGGAGTTGGGGTCAGCTTGGCTTGACCGGCGACTGGACCAGCAAGCCGATCGACACCTATGGCTACAGTCTGCGTTACGCCACCGCGCTGGAGTTCTCGGACAAGGTGATGCATTCCACCGACAAGTGGAACGAGAACCTCCTCGGTTTCGGAAACTATGCCAAGGCTGACGGCAAAACCTATCTTGAAGGTGATCAGATCGTAGATCACGTCCGCGCCGATCCGAACGGCATCGGCTACGTTCGCTATCATCCCAACTTTCCGCCCGATGTAAAGATTCTGGACCTTGGAGCGACTGATGCAGGCCCGTTCGTCAAATACACGATTGACACGTTGCAGGACCACAGCTATCCGCTCTGGGGTGGCCAGTCGTTCTGGATCGACATCGTGCCTGGTAAACCTGTTGACCCCAAGGTCCGCGAGTTTATCCGCTTCGTGCTGAGCAAGCAGGGACAGGAACTACTGGAGAAAGACGGCAAGTATCTTCCGCTTGATGCCGCAACTGTACAGGAAGGCATGAAGAAGCTGCAGTAATCACTACTGGAGAAATCAATGAACGTCAGGGACAGTTTCAGGCTTGCGGTGCTTGCGCTCTTCGCCGGTACTGCCGCTGCGCAGGGCTTCGATTCGATGCCTGAATACAGGCCGCAGCAGCAGGTTTCCGGCGTCATCAGGGTCAGCGGGGATTACCACGAACAGACGATGCTGACGAACTGGGAACAGGAGTTTCACAAGTTCCAGCCGAACATCATCTTCCATAACAACCTGACCAGCACCGTCCACGGTATCCCGGCGCTGGTGTTCAACGTTGCCGATATTGGACTGCTCGGTCGTGAGATTGCACCTCTTGAAGACCTGTCCTTTCGGCGGATGTTCAAGTACGAGCCGTTCGAAATCATGACCGCAACCGGCAGCTTCGACACGCAATACGAGGCCTTCGCAATCGGGGTGTTCGTGAACAAGGAGAACCCTCTCTCCCGGATTACCCTTCCACAACTCGCAGCCATCTTCGGCTGCGGACCTGGGAAGAGCATCCGCACCTGGGGTCAGCTTGGCCTCACGGGGGAATGGGCGGACAAGCCAATCCATGTCTTCGGGTATCCCACGGGAAACAATATTGCAGCATTCTTCGAACTTAAGGTACTGCAAGCTCCACCGAGCGGCGGCCCGACGCTTCCCAATGGGGCTCGCTGGAACTGCAACCTGAAAGAGTATTCGAATACCTACGATCAGAACGACAAGCCGGTTATCGCGTCCGACGCTTTCATGATGCAGGACCTCGGCAAGGATAAGTACGCGATCGCATACAGTGGCATTCACGAAAAGACAAACCAGGTGAAGACTCTTGCGCTCGCGGCGAAGGACGGTGCGCCTTACATTCCATTCACGCAGGAGACTGTCGCAAATCGCACCTATCCGCTCGTTCGGTCGATGTATCTCTATCTCAATCGCGCGCCAGGGAAACCTCTCGATCCGAAGATCGCGGAGTTTCTGCAATTCATTCTGAGTCGCCAGGGTCAGGAATCTGTCGCTAAGCAAAGTGTCTTCCTGCCACTCACCGCAACCACAGCCGGTGAACAGTTGAAGAAGCTTCAGTAGCATTTGTTTACATGTCGGTGGTCTCACGGACTTTGAGGATTCGGATATGAAGCAGTTTCGCAGACGCATCTGGAACGCGACAATGTTTATGATAATTCTCACGAGCGCACACGCGCAGGTGGAGACTCCCAGCTACGAGAGTAAGGTCGCTGCCTCGTTTCCACACTACGTTCCACAGCAGCAGGTGAGCGGGGTTATCAGAGTCTCCGGACATGGCAGCGCGACCAACCCGTGGATGCGCCAGTTGCTTATTGCGTGGGAGAAGGACTTTCAACGATTCCAACCAGGGATCAGACTCGAGTACAGAATGTACGGGACTTCATCGGCGATTCCTGCGCTCTTCAACGGCGTCGCAGATATCGCCATACTCGGAGAAGAGATCGACCCCGAGGCGGTGCGCGCGTTCGAGCACGTCAAGCACTATCCTCCCCTTGGTGTTGACCTTTTTACGGGCAGCGTCGATATCAGGAACATGGACTATGCGCAGATGTTCTTCGTCAACAAAGACAATCCACTGACGAAGCTGTCGCTCACGGAACTCGACGGCATCTTTGGTGAAGAGCACCTGCGAGGGACTACCAACATTCGTACGTGGGGCCAACTGGGCCTGACTGGAGAATGGGCGGACAAGCCGATTACGCCTTATGGCTGGCAAATTGACGATAGTTTCGGTGTTTTCCTGCAAAACTACCTGATGGAGGGGAGCCATCGCTGGAACTGCGATCTCCACGAGTTCTCGCACATCAAACGTCCCGACGGAACGATCTATGACCATGGTCAGCAGATTCTGGACACTCTGGCAAAGGATCGTTATGGCATTGCGGTTTCGAACATTCGTTACGCGGGACCGAACGTCAAGGCTCTCGCAATTGGAGTTACACCTTCCGGGCCGTTCTACGGAGTCACAAAGCAGACGCTTATCGACCGAACCTATCCGCTGGCACGCGTGATTCCTGCGGTCATCGATCGGGCACCGGGTATGCCGGTCGATCCGAAGCTGAAGGAGTTTCTCCGCTACCTCTTGAGCCGCGAAGGGCAGGAGGTCGTGGTGCATGATGGCCGCTACCTGCCTCTATCGCCTACCGCCGCCCTGAAAGAAATGAGGAAACTCCAATGACTCTCGGCAAACATTTCTACTACCTCGGTACCCTGTGTTTAGCCGCGCTCGCCGCCAGCAACGTCAACGCGCAGGCACCGTCGGCTGCGTTCGACCCGCACCCAGTCTCCGCAGGCACGTTGCGAATCTGGGGAGACACTTACATGTCATCCGTCGTGCAAGCCTGGGAAGAGCATTTCCGCCGCTATCATCCTGACGTGCGGTTCGAGACCCAACTGATGGGTACTGACACGGCCATGCCTGGCCTTTACGGCGGGATTGCGGATCTCGCGCTGTTCGGCCGGGAGAGCAACGCCACCGAGAGCGATGGCTTTCTGCATTCGCTCCAGTACAAGCCGCTCGAACTTCACCTGATGACTGGAAGCCTCGACGTGCCGGGTATGAGCTACGCGCCGGTACTGTTCGTCCTCAAGGACAACCCACTGGAGAAGCTCACGCTGGCGCAGGCTGATTCGGTGTTCGGATGTGGGCAGCCGGGGGTGGTACCGGCGCGGACCTGGGGCGACCTCGGACTCGGCGGCGAGTGGAAGGACAAGCCGATCCACGTTTACGCACTCGACATGGAGGCGGGCACGGGAGCCTTCTTTCTGCACGCGCTGCAGGGCGAAAGCAAGAAGATGAACTGGGCGATCGTGCGCGAGTTCAGCGACGGCCGACGACCGGACGGCACGAGCTATGAGGCCTCCGAGCAGGCGATGGATGCCCTGTTGCGCGACCGATACGGTCTGGCGGTATCCAGCTTGCGCTACGCCGGCGGGGAGGCGAAGGCCCTGGCGGTGTCGGCGGGCGGGCGGGCGTCTGTGAGTGCGACTCGGGAGACGCTGATCGACGGGAGCTATCCGCTGGCGCGGCTGACGTACGCCTTTGTGAATCAGCCGCCTGGGAAGCCGGTGCCTGCGCTGGTGAAGGAGTTCCTGCGATTTGTGTATAGCGATGAGGGGCGGAAGGTGGTCTCAGACTCTCATGGGTTTCTGCCGTTGACGCAGGCTGATGCGGTCCGACAGGTGGAACTGATGAGATGACGCGTTTCGTACTCCTCGCGGGGGTTGGCGGTCCTAAGTTACACGTTTGATCGGCACCGGTGCAGCGGGTGCCCGCTGACTCCTGCCACTCCACCGTGCGTATGGGATCGTATACGGCGGTTCGAGAAGTTACCTGATCCGCCCGGAGGATTAAATGCATCTACTCCTGCCTGTTGGAGTCGCCTAGCTAGACATGCATAACATGAAACATTCTTAATGCTTTATTCATTGAACCGACCGCGATCGGGCGTGTAATAAGCGAGTCATGCGAATTCTACTACTAGAAGACGAACCAAAGTTCTCCTCAAGAATTGAGCGCTGCCTTACGGCCGAACACTACGCTGTGGACGTCCTGGCCGATGGCCGCGAGGGTCTTGAGTTCGCTCACACCTACCCCTACGATCTGATCCTGCTTGATCTGATGCTGCCGACCATCTCTGGATCTCAGGTGCTGCAATGCATCCGCAGAACAAACCAGAAAGTCCCTGTTCTCGTGCTGACCGCACGGGACTCATTGCAGGACAAGGTTGAGCTCTTCCAACTCGGGGCCGACGACTATTTGACCAAGCCGTTTGCATCGATCGAGCTGGTTCTGAGGATTAAGGCCCTGCTGCGGCGCGGTCCGGTAAGCCGGGCCAGCACACTTCGCATTCAGGACCTTGAATTGGACCGTCTGACCCAGCAGGTCAAGCGGAATGGGAAGAGAATCGTCTTGACGTCCAAAGAATACGCCCTATTGGAATACTTCATGATCAATCCGGACAGGGTACTTTCGCGAAGCATGATCGTCGAACATGTCTGGGACCACGCGTTCGATGCAATCACGAATGTGGTCGACGTATATGTTCGTCATCTGCGCATGAAGGTGGATGAGACCTTCGACTCAAAGCTGATTGAGACTGTCCGCGGATCCGGCTACCTGCTGCGGTCGGGAAACGGATGATCCGGCGTTCGCTAGACACGCTTCCGCATTCATTGCGCGTGCGCACAACTTCCTGGTCTGTCTGCGTGCTAACGGTGGCGCTTACTGTATTCAGCATCGGAATGTACGTGGAGGTTCATCGCTTTCTAGTGGAATCGCTGCACCGCTCACTCGACGGAATCGCGCAAACAATCGCGCACTACGATGTGAGCCAAGTTTCGGTGAAGGGCGACGCCTGGATGGCGGCAGTGTTGCAGGAGACCTATTCCGACGAGCGAAGCGACCGCTTCGTGCGCGTGTCATCGGGGGCCGAGGTGCTGTTCCACACCAATGACATGCGCGAGCCATACATCAAGGTAAGCGATATTCCGCTGCCTCGGTCGGCCGAAAGCGGAATCCGCGAGGAGAGGGTAGATGGGCAGAAGATTGTTATCTCCACACTCCTCGTCCCTTCGACGGGCGGTCGTGTGTACCGAATTGAAGCCGGCGCCTCGCCCCACCGGATGGAACAGGCTCTCCGTTCGCTGACATGGTTTTTGGCGATAGCGACAACTGTGATCGTCTTTTTTGCGTCGATCGGTGGATACGTCCTGATGAAGCGCTCGCTGCATCCGCTCGCTGTGCTTACAGAAAATGCAGCGAACATCGGCTACAGGCACCTTGGGCACAGGCTTCCGGTCGTTTCAACGGGAGACGAGTTGGAATTGCTGGCTCTTTCTCTTAACGGAATGATCGATCGACTGGAAGACTCGTTGAATCACAATCGCCGCTTCTCCGCTGACGCGTCGCACGAGTTGAGAACGCCGTTAGCCATTATGCAGGGAGAACTGGAAGACATTATCCAGTTCGACAACCTGCCCACTGATTCCGTTGTGCGGCTAGAGAGCGCCCTGGAAGAGATCAACCGGATGTCTCGCATCGTCAACAGCCTGATGGCGATTGCCCGGCTCGACGATGGAGGCGAGCAACTCGACTTGCAGACGCTCGATCTCGCAGCTCTGGTTCGCGCGACCGTCGAACAGATGCAGTTTATTGCTGAGGAGAAGGGAATCACCCTGACGTGCGACTGCGATCGCCGGTTGACCATTCAAGGTGATCCTATGAGGATCAAGCAGGTGATAGTCAACCTGGTCGACAACGCGATCAAGTACTCACCCAGCAAAGTCATCCATGAAATGCCGGATGCGGAAGCACGCGAGGACGGTTCGCACGGCTCTTCGGAGGGATCGCCGAGGATCTCCGTTTCCGCAGTTGCGGCGGGGACGCTGGTCGAGTTGAAGGTAGCGGACCAGGGCATTGGGATTGCTGCCGCGGCGCTCCCTTACGTCTTCGATCGTTTCTACCGCACCGACTCTGCGCGCAGCCGTGGCGCTGGCGGTGTGGGTTTGGGATTGGCCATCGCAAAGGCGATTGTTACCGCACACGAAGGCTCAATCTCCATCAAGAGCGTTGTGAACCACGGCACCGAGGTGACCGTTCAACTCCCGTTGGGCATGGGGCAGGCTACGACTGCTTTGATAGAGCCAACGCGGATGAGAACCTCAGCCGAATATCATCGTATCTGAGGGCCGAGCACCGCCCGCCACGTCCGCCCCAACTACTCAAGCTTCTTCAGTTCTTCTGGAACCAGACGTGGAGCAAGCGGCACGTATCCCTCTTCGGTGTCCTTCTGCGCAGCCAGGATGGCCTGTCCCTCTGCGGAGAGGATCATGCGGAGATATTCCTTGACGAACGGATCGATTGGCTTGCCGGGCTGGCGATCCACATAGATGTGGAGATAGGACGGAAACGGATACTGGTCCGCACTCACTACGTCATAGGTCGGGAGCACAAATGGGCTACCTTCCTTTGCGGCGACCGGAAGCGGTTTGACATCCTTCGAGACCGGACCCACGTTGGCAAATCCGAGGAGGGCGAGGCCATACGGATCCTCTGCCAGCGCGTGCATTACATCGGCGCCTTTAGGCAGGGGCTCATAGGAACGCGTGTACGGCAGCCCGTTCAGGAACTCTGCGCGGAACCACGCATTGCCGCCACTGGTCGGATCCAGTCCATAGACGTGAATAGTCCGCACCGCCCACTTGCCACCGACGCCCAACTCCGACCAGCGAGATAGATCCCCGTTGGGGTTGCCCTCGGTGAGAACGCGCTTCACCTGCTCGACGGTCAGTCCGGCTAGTGGGTTCTTTGCGTTTATATAGACGCCCGGCGGGCTCTTGCGCCCTTCGCGCGGACCGAAGGCATCATAGCCAATGCGAATATCCAGCGGAACATAACCGTGGTAGATCCGGAACGCAGTCTGGTCTGCTTCCCATATCGCCCTTCCCATGGGCGCGAAGGGCGAGACTCCCATTTCGATGCCGGGAATGGCGCCTGAGGAACCCTTCAGTACAGTATGGAACTTCCGACCGAAGTCTGGATGAGTCTTCAGAAATAGCTCGTCATACTGATCGATGATCGCTTGCCATCCATCGTTTCCGACGATCTGTACAGCGCCATCGCGGGTCAGATAGGTCGCGTCGTCGGAGACCTTGACGCTATGCGGTACGTAACTAACCAACTCCTGCGCCATAGTGGAAATCGCGCTCACAGCCAACAAGACTGTAAGACTACGCAGACTTTTCGGAATCATCGACATCTCATGCACTCCCTTGTGCTTTACCTATTCAAATCGAGTTAGTAGATGGTGAAAACGACCGGCAGGACAACTCCGGCGAGAAGAATGCCGCCGATCAGAAGCTTGTCCCGACGGTATTTGTAAGTCATATAAATGCCACTTGCGGTGGAAGTAACCAGGCTGACAGAGACGAGCAGGAAGAAGATTTTCAGAGGCAGAGTTGGATGCCGTTCCTCTGGCTGGGCGAGCGTCTGCGCCGTTGACGACGCCTCCGCGAGGTGAGTGTGACCTCCAGCTTTGTCCACAGCCGCATCGACTTTCTTTCCGGGAATGGTGTCATCTTCGTCATCACTTGCTTTCGCTGTGGCCTTTAGCTTCAGGATGGGAGTTTGGTTCTTGTGAATCTGGGCCAGGACCGCAAGAGCCCGGGGAGGCTTGTAATGACCGTCTTTCGAAGCTGACTGGAGTTGAAAGGTCTGGAGTGCTCCAGTAATCGCAAAGAAGAGTACGGCAGGCGAAATGAATACACCAAGATGAAGATGGATGAGTCGGGCCACTTTGATGACGGATACTGCAGCTGCCATGCAAGTACTGTAGAGACCCGATTCCGACAGTTGGATGGAATATCTATTAAATATTACTCATGGGCGTTTGCCGCTTGGCAGCAGGGTTACTCAGTGTTGCGCCCTTCATCTGCAGAACGTTGGTGGCCGCATGGCGGATTCTGCTTCAGACGATCATTCTCTGCTGCTGTTACTCCAGCGTCATCCAAGCTTCCTCAACAAAGCACACCAGACGAGCAGCTCACTCCGTCAGAGCCAAACGCCGCAATGTCCTAACCGCCGCAAGCGTCGCCCTCCTCCGAAGCCTCCGAACGTCTGCAGCGCGAGGGCCCGATTGGTCATTGAATCTCCTTTAGTGCCTCGTGCACTGTCGCGGCATCGAGCGGAATGTACTTTCCGTCTTTTTCAACTAGCTCTTGTCCCTGCTTGCTGAGGACGAAGCGGAGGAACTCGCGAATCTTGGGATCCACCTTCTTGCCGGGCTGGACGTCAAACCAGAAAGACTGTCCTGTCCATAGCGGATAGGAATGGTCGAAAATTGTGTCCATGGAGTAATGGACGTAGGGTCCGTCCGCGCTGTCCGCAACGTCGAGAACTTTGACGTTTTCTGGAAACTTCTCATGGAACCGCACGTACCCGATGCCGTTCGGATCGGCGCTGACATGGTCCACAATCTGGTCGGCTTCGAGATAGGTTTTGCCATTGGGCCTGTCGTAGTTGCCGAAGCCGAGCAGGTTGCCATTCCATTTATCTGAGTTCTTCAGGACAAGATCTGAGAATTCGAACGCGGTGGAGTATCGGAGGCTATAGCCGTAGGTATCGATCGGCTTGTTCATCCAGTCACCGCTGACGCCAAGCTGGCCCCAGGTGCGGATGTTATATTCCGGCCCGCGCGCGAACTCTGGGTGCCATGTAGTGCGAACCCAACCCCCGGCGCGTTCCGAACCGAAGATACCATCCAACTGCGTCATTGTGATCTTTGTGAGCGGGTTTGCCTTGTTGACCACGATCGCGAAGTTGTTCTGCCAACCGACGACATCATAGGATCCGTTGACGACAAGTACACCGACCGGAGCGCGGCCCTTGACGCGTTGGAAAGAGAGATAGTCATAAAAATTGGGCATGTGGGTGATCCCGATATCGTCGAGATCGAACGTAAGGCAGGCAGTCGCGGTGGCCGCTGTCAGAAGGTTGAACTCGATCTTGATGCCTGGCTGATACTTCTCAAAAGCATCTCGCCACCAGCCGCCGAGAGGTGAATCGCCGATGTAGTTGTTGCCGCAGAGGCGGAGTACGCCGCTGGGTTTCCCTTCTGGTACATAGTCCGGCAGGCCGCTGAGGTCGAATTTGCGAGTGTAGGCGGGATTCTTGGCGATGGCTGCCATGCGGATTCTACGCTCTATCGCTGAGCCTTCGGGATACTTCTTCGATTCAGCATTGGGCTGGTACTTATCGCTCATCTGCGCGCAGCAGGCACCGGCGCTCAACAGTCCGACGAGCACAGTTCCGGCGGCGATCATTTTGCTGGTGTGTTTCATGGCTTGGTCCTCTTTCTTGATTCGGGTTTGGTTTTGATGTGGGCGGCTCAATCTTCAAAAACAGGGAGAGGCCCGTTGGCTCACTCAAGTTTTTCGAGTTGCAGTATCTGGTCGGCCGCGCTAAGAGGGAGGTAGCTGCTGTTTTGAGGGATAAGGGCTTGCCCCTCCGGACTGAGAACGAAGCGGAGAAACTCCTTCAACATTGGGTCGACCGCTTTATCCTTGCGACGATTGATATAGATGTATAACCCCCGGGAGAGGGGATAGCTCCCCGCTATGAGTGCCTCAGGCGAGAGAACGACTGCGGGCCCGCCGCCTGCAGCTACAGGAAGAGTCTTGATGCCGGGCGCTGCATGATCGAGTGTAGAGATGGCAATTCCATCCGGGTCGCTCTTCAATGCAGCGACGATCTGCTGGCCGGCATTTGTTTGGCTTGCAGCCCCATTCCTATCGCACTGCGGGCACACGTCACTGAACTCTTTGACAATGTTCCAGTTCCAGCAATCCCCCTCGCCCTGCACCGCCTCCTGAAGGAAGGCGCCTGTGTTGGTGGACATTGCGGGGATATACGCATGAACGGGATGCGCGGCGCGTGGCCCGGTGACCCCCGCCAGCGCCCAGATGGGCGTTACGTTCTCATTGGGCGGACAGTCAAGGATGTCGGCGAGTTGCGCCATGGTGATCTGGCGGATCGGATTGGAAGCCGAGACAAAGACGGCCAAGGCTGCGGACTTCCCTTCGCCCTGGAGCCCGCCGGTCATGACCTCGATGCCCAGCGGCTTGTAGCGAAAGACCCATTCAAAGCCCTTGATCTCGTTTGCAGTGGCCCGCCGGCCCATCAGCGAGAGATCTGATGTGCCGGTAATGATGCCCGCCATGCCGCTGCCGGAGCCCAACAGGGTGTCCTGAAAGGTAACCTCAGGGTGCGTCCTGCGGAACGCTTGCTGCCATGCGGCCATGATCGATCGCATCTGGTCATTACCCCAACTGCGGATGACCTGCGGTTGAAGTGGAGAGGGCTGAACTGCAGATGGCTGACCCGTAGGCCGTTGCGCTCCGCAAACAAGCCACGATGCGACAGTAAGCACAGTAACTCCGAGTGCTCGCGTAGTGGACCTGGATACTATCAATTCAACTTCTCCATTTCACTCGCGGCAAGTTCGGGCTGCATGGGCAGATATTTTCCGTTGTGAACGATCTCTGCCTGGCCTTCGCGGCTGAGGATGTAACGTAGAAACTCTCTCACCGCAGGATCGACCGGCTTGCCGGGCTCGCGGTCGATCTCCGCTGGGATGATGCGGCCCAGCGGATACTGGCGATCGATCAAAGTGGCTTTGGTGGATGGATAAAACGGGCCACCAGGCTCGCGGCCGAGATCGAGCGGCTTCACGGCATCGCTCTTTAGGTAGCGAAGGTTCGAGAGCGCCATCCCATAGGGGTCCTTCGCGAGAGCGTCGAGTATCTGCTGTCCACTGTCGTAGATACTGCCGTCTTTTTGAACGATATTGTCGTAGCGTTTCATGCTGCAGCGCCACTCGTGGCTGCCGTGCATGGCGGTGCGCTCGACAAAGGTGGAGAAGACATCCTCATAGTGCCAGCCGTAGAGGTGGATCGGCTTGTCGGCCCAGTCGCCGGTCAGGCCGAGCTGTCCCCACGTCTGAATGTTCTGCGCAGCTCCGCCTTCATGGAAGGCGAAGATTCTATCGAGTTGATCGAGTGTTAAGTTCGCAAGTGGGTTGGCCTGGTTGACAAAGACGCCGATGGAGAAATCGAAGTTCCGCACATCGACACTTCCAGTAGCGATCTCAATCTCCGTAGGCGGGTAGTGCTTCACCTTCGTGAACGTAGCGGTCTCAAAGGGATAGATTTCCTGGCCCAGGATAGCGATATCGCCGGCACCTGTATAGAGAGCTCCCATGGCAGAGGCCGTGCCGTACATGTCGTATTCGAACTTCACATTGGGCTGGAGCTTTGCGAAGCCTTCTTCCCAGTTCTTGACGAGCTCGCCCATGAAATCTAGTACTGGAGCGCCGTGGCCCCAGAGACGTATACGGCCGGTGACCTGCTCTAGCGGGACATAGTGGGGAAACCGGGCAAGAGCAGCCTGCTCGGGGTTGGGTGGGACAGTCGATGTTGTCTGCGCGGGGAGCGACGCCGCGCAGAAGAGGATGGCGCAACCCAATAGGGTCCGAAATCGCGAAGCAGGGACAGTGAGGTTTTCGCTGGTTCGCATGTGGGTTCACTTCGCGGAAGAGCATTCGTTTAGAAGATGATCTTGAGGCCAAACTGGATCTGGCGCTCAGCGGTGGAGGTGGCGGTCAACAAAGGAAGGTCAGATGCTGCACCCGCAACGGAGGGATCCTTAGACGCCTTATAGATGACTGAATTGGCGCGAGAAGGAACCTGGAAGTTAGGGTGGTTCAGGGCGTTAAAGGCCTCCGCGCGGAACTCGATGCGACCTTGTTGTCCCAGCTTAGGCACTGCCGTGTTCTTGATGAAAGATACGTCCATTGTCGTAATGCCGGGGCCGTAAACCGAGTTGCGACCCACGTTCCCGATGCGCGGGTAATAGGTTCCGTTGGGCCCCGGAATGGGCATAGGGTAGGCGAAGCACTGACGCTTGAGAAAGTTTACGGACTGGTTGGTTGGACCCCGCTGAGTCAAGTCAGTGGGATTGCCCCCACAGCCGGGTCCAGAAATTCGGTCCGGGAGAGAGAACGTGTTCCCGCTGGAGAGACCGAGAGGGTCCCCGGAGATCAGCGGAGTGAAGGGCAGGCCGGTGGCTACGCGAATGATGCCGCCCAACTGATATCCATCAGTCAAGGAATGAACGAAACTACCACCCCCCCGGACACCTGGAAGCGTGTAAAGGCCGTTGAAAACGAAGTTCTCCGCCACATTGAAGTCCGAAGGACCCTTGAACCGACCGGCATAGTTGGGGAATGGGGCAATGATCGAGTTAACAAAGTTCGTTCCCGCAGTCGAGGACGATGACTCGTCGATCGACTTGGACCAGGTATAAGAGGCGCCTATGCGGTAGTTGCGTCCTGTGCCGCGCAGGGCGAGATTCAGGGCGTTGTACGTAGTCGACTCGTTGAACAACGTGGTGTCTTCCACGCCGACGGCGGGGTTGAGCTTGGTCCCGCTGGTCTTGTAAGTGGTCTTACCGGCGACGGTGGTCGGAACGAGTGCGGGCCAGATCAGGTTATCCAGCGTGGAGCCCGGGCCAGTCGGTTCGACGATGTTGCCATCGTTGCTCTTGAGCGGCTGACGGATGCCGTGAGAGCCGGTATATCCGATCTCGAGGCTGATGTTCTTGGTCAGCTGCTGCTCAACGTTCAGGATAAACTGCTCCAGGTATGGGCGGCTGAAATTCCGCTGGATGTAGGCAACCTTGTTGGTGGGGTAGGCAATTGCGAGGTCGAATGCCTGCGTAGAACACACTGGAGGCGTTCCGGTGCAGTGGGGGATGTAGTTGCTGTACGGCCCGAAGCTGTATGCGGGCGCGGGATCAAGGTCCGCCGTACTCCCGAAGGGAGCGGTTGTAACGGTATCCAACGCGAAGAAGCTGGTCAGAGGCAGCGTGTCGTAGATACCATAGGCGGCCCGAACTGACGTCTTGCCCGCCCCGAAGGGGTCCCAGGCTACGCCGAGACGAGGTGAGAGGTTGAACAGCGAAGGATTACTGAAGAGAGAGTTGACTACGCTCACGGTTGATGCAGTCGGAGTAAGGAGCTCGCCGAGATGGCCATACTTCTCGCCGACCGATGAGATGGGCTCGTAACGAACACCTGCCGTAATTGTCAGGTTAGTGCGCGGGTGGTAGGTGTCCATGAGATAAGCGCCATAGACGCTCTGACGAAGATAGATGGGTATGCTCTTACCGGGAATATTGGAGAGAAAAGTGGTGGGTGCGTTGGTAATAAAGCTCTCAAAGGACGCAAAAGAGTAGCTTCCGTTTGTTGAATTGCCAACATCATTGGACTGGATGCGCTCGAAAGAAAAGCCTGCCTGAAGAGAGTGCGCGCCTTTAGTGAGGTAGAAGTCGTCCCCGGCTTGGTAGCTATTGTAGTGGTAAGAGTAAACCCCCTGGGCGTTGACACCACCTCCGAAGGTGCTGAGGCCTCCGATCAACAACTCGCCGACAGTAGCGCCAGGCGCGAAGCCGAGCGCAGAACTTGTAGCCAGGGGATTGATGGCTGTATTGGATGCCGGTGAAATGGCGAAGGTATAGGCATACCCTGCGTGCACGAAGTTCAATGTGCTGGGCGAGAAGACGTGCTGCTCAGAAACAGAGTAAACCCGGCGCGTAACGTCGAGGCCCTCTTCGATGAAGTTGAAGGAGTCTGGTTGGGTGTCGGTGGAAGCGTCGTTGAGGGCAGTCACGTGCATGGCATCTTTGGGAGAGAAAGTGTAGTCTGCCCGACCGGTGTAGAGGTCCTCCTTAGCGATATCCGCTGCCCGGAAAGTCCAGGTCCCGGTATCGCCAGAGATGCCGGCGTTGGGTTGGGGATACACCGCAAGATAGGGAACTACGTTGGGGTCGATGGTGTACTGCTCAAGGCCGATGCCATTCGCGGACTCGATGGGACCGCCAGGGCCGGCGAGGCAGCGCTTGTTGGAAATCGTCGCAGTCTGCTTGCATTGCAGCAGGCCGGCGTCGGCATTGGGAGAGGGCACGGTATCGATCGTAGTGGTAGTGAGACTCTGGCGCAGGCCCTCATAGTTGAAGAAGAAAAACGCCTTGTTCCTGCGGATGGGACCGCCGATGGAGCCGCCGAACTGATTGCGTTTGAAGGGCGCTGAGGTACCGGACGGGGTGAAGTAGTTGTATGGATCCAGGGCGCTATTGCGGATGAACTCATAGGCGGAACCGTGAAATTTGTTGGTGCCTTGACGCGTGACGGCGGAGATGACGCCACCGGAGGTCCGGCCGTACTCAGGCGTCGCGTTGGAAGTTACCACGGTGAACTCCTGAATCGCATCGACGCCCAGCGCGAGGCCGAGCGCTCCACCAGGGCCTGCCCCTGCGTAGTCATTGGTGGTAATGCCATCCAGTCGGTA
>VFSW01001206.1_pt1 | contig 39120 bp, 40 predicted proteins | sample 5358111 | NCBI WGS metagenome assembly VFSW01 (sample SAMN11554181, study PRJNA540505) | mine drainage metagenome | isolation source: sediment from site ElyBrook_90M | place: USA: Ely Copper Mine, Vershire, VT | collected 2017
CATTCCGTCCCCCACCGCCCCAACAGGTAACCCTGCACGCGGACGCGATTGCCCCTGCCCCAGATGGCGCAGGCGGGCGCGGCGTCGGCGGGCATCGCCGCCGAATGAAGGGAAGCAGAATTGTCAGTGAACTTGCCGAAAGGGCCTAATCTCGCTGTCCTTCCAGTGACGAAGGACGCGGACTCGCCCGCGGGCCCGCGGATATTGCAGCCAAGCGGTTGGCCGGCGCCAAAAGGGTACGCGAACGGCATGGCGGCCGACGGCCGCCTCGTGGTGACGGGCGGCGTGATCGGCTGGGATCATCAGGGCCATCTGCCGGCAGATTTCGTCTCGCAGGTCCGTCAGACCCTGAGCAACATTTCGGCCATTCTCGCCGAAGGCGGTGCAGGGCCCGAACACCTCGTTCGTCTGACCTGGTACGTCGTCGATATGGAGGAATATTTGGCCAGCCTGAAGACGCTTGGCCAGATCTATCGCGAGATCTTCGGCACGCATTATCCCGCGATGGCGCTGGTCCAGGTCGTGCGCCTGGTCGAAAGGGCCGCAAGGGTCGAGATCGAGGCAACCGCGGTGGTGCCGCGCTGAACCAGCGCGCCCCGCCGGGTCGGACGAGGGGACGAGCTTTTGGTTAGCCCGCCTTGGCGTAACCCTCGTCTTCCGGCGAGTTCAGGTACATTCCTGACATCGTGTCGACCCAGCACAGATGATCATGAACCTTCTTCACCCCCGTCACGTTCTCGGCGGCGACTATGGCTGCCTGCCGCGAGCGTTCCTCGGTGATCACGCCGCTGAGATGGACAATACCGTCGCGCACGACGACGCTGAGGCCGAACGGACACCAATCCTGCTTCGCCATCGCATCGATCACGCGGTTGCGAATGTGATCATCGTCAGCGGTCGGATCGGGGAAGTCGCGGGCGAGGCTCGCCACGGCCTGCAGCAGGTTGGCGCGCGTCACGATTCCGACGACCTTGTCTGCGCGCGTCACCGGCAGACGCTTGACATTGTTCTTTTCCATGATCGCCACGATCTTCTCAAGCGGGGTCTCCTCGCTGATGGTGAGGAGAGGCTCCGTCGTCATGATCTCGGAGATCTTGCGGCCGTGTTCGTGAACGAAATCGGTTGCCGCCTTGCCCGGGCCCAGAATGAATTTCAGGAATTGGCCGCGCTTGCGCTGCGTGCCGATTTCACTGCGGCGAATGAAGTCGCCTTCCGAGATGATGCCGACGAGCTTGCCCGTGGCGTCCACCACCGGAAGCCCGCTGACGTGCTTCTGCAGCATGGTGTTCGCCGCCTCGACGATGGTGGTGTCTGGCGTGACGGTGATAACCGGCCGGGTCATGATCTGATGGGCGCGCATGGGGGTCTCCGAAGGGCTCAAGATTGCAGTTATTATTCAAAGGTAGCCCAGTCGCGGCACCGCGATTTGACACAAGTCAACAACTCCTCGGTCCCCGGCCCATTTGATTGATGCAGCTCAATGTTGACCCGCGAATACGGCCTATTGATTTATCAGATGTAGCAGGATGCAAAATCGGAGGTCGTCATGCCAGAGCTTGCAGAAGCGCGCACCTTTGAAACCCCGGGTATAGAGCCATTGGCGGCTGATGCCGCGGCACGGTTTACCAAGGCGAACAATCGCGTACTGGAGTTCATGTTCGGGGCGCAAAAGATGCTGTTCGAGGAGGCAGTGTTCGCCGGCAGTGAGATGCTTGAGCGGGCACGGACCGAGACACACCTGTTCTCCGAATTCGTCTCGAAAATGGCCGGATCGCATTCGGTCAAGGATTTAGGGGCGATGTTCCGGGAGTGCAGCCAGCACCAGATCGATTTCGTTCGCCGCGACAGCGAGCGGCTGTTCAAGCATGGCGAACGGATGATTGAGGTCACCTCGAAGCTGCTGGCCAGCGGGCCGCGGCTGTGAGCTGTCTTCTGGCTGTCACCGATTTGCGTTCCAGTCGTGCAATGAGATGTTAGGTGAGATCTATGCAGCCGATATCGACCTTGCCGGCGCCTCCAGTACCGAGGCTGCCTGGTCCTACCCATGCCCCGGGCTACGGCGAAGATCACCGTGCCGTGATCCAAAATAAGTCTCCTGCCGGGCAGGAGCCCGAAACGCAGCCGCACCAGCAGGAGCCTTATCCGGGCGACCGCACGTTCCATGCCATGGTAGCGGGCCTGACCGGCGGGTTGTCGCCGGTCGCCCTGTCGCTTGCCTACATCGACTGGGCCTCGCATCTGGCGGCGGCTCCGCAGCGGCAGATCGAGATCGCGCTGGATGCGCTGAACAGTACGCGGCAGTTCTTCGAATCCGCATTGCATTTTTTTTCGCCCGGCCAGGGGCCATGGTCCCTGATCAAGCCGCAGCCTCAGGACCGGCGCTTTGAAAAGCCCGAGTGGGAAAATCCGCCGTTCAATCTGCTCGCGCAGGCCTTTCTGCTGAGGGAACAATGGTGGCACAAGGCGACCACAGGGGTGCGAGGCGTGGCGCCGCAACACCAGGCGATCGTCGAATTCTCGGTACGGCAGTTGCTCGACATGTTCGCGCCATCCAATTTTTCCGCCACCAATCCACAAGTGCTGCGGAAGGCGTTGCAGAGCGGCGGCGAGAATTTCGTATTTGGCTGGCAGAACTGGTGCAACGACCTGATGCGGTTGGTCTCCTCCGGCAAGCCGCAGGGCGACAAGGAGTTCGTGGTCGGAAAAACCGTGGCGACGTCGCGCGGCAAGGTCGTGTACCGCAACAAGCTCATCGAGCTGATTCAGTATTATCCCTCGACGGGCATGGTGCATCCGGAGCCGATACTGATCGTGCCGGCCTGGATCATGAAGTACTACATCCTCGACCTCTCGCCGCACAATTCGCTGGTGAAGTTCCTGACCGATCAGGGCTTCACCGTGTTCATGATCTCCTGGCGCAATCCGGACCCGACCGATCGCGATATCGCCTTTGACGACTATCGCAAGCTCGGCGTGGAGGCTGCGGTCGCGACGATCGGGGATATCATGCCCGGCCGTCAGATCCATGCGCTCGGCTATTGCCTGGGCGGGACCTTGCTGTCGATCGCGGCTGCGACGATGGCGCGCAGTGGAGACAACAGGCTGAAGTCGATCACCTTGCTCGCCGCGCAGACCGATTTCACGGAGGCCGGCGAGCTCACCTTGTTCATCAACGAAAGCCAGGTCGCATTCCTCGAAGACATGATGTGGGAGCGCGGCGTTCTCGATACCGCGCAGATGGCGGGGGCTTTCCAATTGCTGCGCTCGAACGACCTGATCTGGTCGCGGATGGCGCATGACTATCTGATGGGAGAACGCGCGCCCCCGAGCGACCTGATGTCGTGGAACGCCGATGCCACGCGCCTGCCGTACCGGATGCATTCGGAATATCTGCGCAAGCTGTTTCTCAACAATGATCTCGCCGAGGGCCGCTATCAGGTGGAAGGAAAGCCGATTGCGTTGTCGGACATTCACACGCCGATGTTCGTGGTGGGCACCGTCCGCGACCATGTGGCGCCGTGGAAATCCACCTACAAGATACACTATGAGGTCGACGCCGACGTGACTTATGTTCTGGCCAGCGGCGGCCACAATGTTGGCGTCGTGGCACCGCCCAGCGAGGCGGGGCGCAGCTATCAGGTGAGCACCAAGAAGAAGGATGCTCCCTATATCGGCCCCGACGAATGGCTGAAGGCGGCGCCACTTGTCGTGGGCTCGTGGTGGCCGGAATGGGCGAGATGGCTGACCGCGCAATCCGGCGAGCCCTGTGAACCGCCCAAGATGGGCGTTGGGCCGGCCGACGGCCACAGTCTGCCCGATGCACCCGGCGACTACGTCCATCATTGAAGCGTTTTCGAGCGAAGCATACCCCGGGACTTTGATCCGGGGGTCGATACCGGTTCGCGCAGAGAAAACGCGGCAAGACAAGAAATGAGAACGTCGGTTCTTGTTCGATCAGACCCGATCGTGACCTAAATCCGGAACGGCTTCAGCTCGGCGAGCTCTTGATAGGTCGCCGCCGCCGTGCGTATCAGGCGTTTTCTGTGCTTGGGGCCGAGAAACGTTCGTGATAACCCGACGCCGCCTCGTCCCTGCGTGGACGCGAGCGACTGGAACCTCGCGTCGTCATTCAGCTGCCCGAGAGATTTCTGTGCCTTGCGCAGCAGCTTCAACGTTGCCTGCAGCCTCGAAATCTCGCTCCCTGAAACCAGGTCCGCGACAGCTTCGATGGCATAAGTGAGCCTCTTGTTCATCAGACGCAACCGATGCCGTTTCCGGGGGCCGATTTCCCGCAGCTTGCGGCTTCTCTTGATCAGTTTTCCCCGCCATTGCATCAGTTTGCGCCTACCGTATTCGGCAACCGGGCAGGCGCGCTGGCTGGCGGCGTGCTTTTCCGTCTTCGTCGACCAGGAGCCTTTCTCGATCCAATGGGAAATGCCCTTGATCAGCCGCTGGTACTTGACGGAGCGAAGGGCCCGCGTCAGATGCCGCTGGGTCTCGGCGCGCTCCTGGCTCCAGGCTCGGTAGGCCGCCTGCGGACGCGGTTTGATTTCCTCCAGCCGTTCGATCGCGACGTCGAGATCCCGCACGGCGCCGAGACGAACGTTCAGCCACTTCAATCCATCCGCCAGCCGCGCCTGCTGCGGGCCGGCCACCATGGGTGAGAAGAAGGCGATTACTGTCCGCAACCGTGTCAACGCGATGCGCATTTCGTGCAAGGCGCCGGCGTCACCTTCGCATGTCGCCTCGCAATGTGCCGACAAGTCTCCGACATAGCGGCCCGCGGCGCTCCGAAACGCGGTGTCGCAGGGTGTGGCGGCAGTGAGCGGCGTTGGAGGAGGCCGCCGCGGTTGCGTTCGGTGGGCGCGGGCGGTGCCATTGGTTGATGGTTTCGATGATGGCGGTAGCCCCATGGGATTAACGTGCCTCGTCGCGACTTGCCCGACAATCGCCGGTGAAGGAAGCCTGCCCGCTGGTTTGGGCGGTGGAAGTGGACCGCGCGACGTGGGGCAGGCATTGTGCGAGAGTTTGTTCCGGCGTAGCCGATGCATCCACGACCGCCCAATCCATCGTGCCGATGTCATATTTCTCCTGAAGTCCGGCAATCTCCGGCGTGGCGTCGGAGGCATCGGCGTCGCGGCGACCGACCCGTCGCTGCCTGGTCGCAAGATCCGTCACCAGGAAGAGCCCGGAAAACCGGATATTCAGCTTGCGCGCCGCTTCGGCGATCGCGTTGCGCTCCGCAACGTCCGCAAAAACCGCGTCGGCGATCACGGAATGGCCCTGGACCAGAATTCGCGACGCGCGTCGGATGAGGGTTTCATAGATCTTCTCGGTCACCTCCGGCCGATAGGCGCTTTCCGGCAACCGCTCGGCTTCCTTGATCCGGAAATACTGTTTCCGCAGCACGTCCGTGCGGAGCACGACGGCGCCCGGCTGGGGCAGCACGGCCGGGGCAAGCGCGCGCGCCAGCACGGATTTTCCGGTCCCGGACAGCCCGCCGACAGCAACGAGCGTCGGCGCGCAGGGGTGGATCGTCCTTTGCGCAAGGTTGAAATAGGCCCGCACCGATTGCATGACGCCTGCCGTGTCGGAGGAATTCCGGCCGGTGCGGGCGAGCATCACATGGGCGCGGATCGCCGATCGCAGCGACAGAAACAACGGAAGGGTCGCGAGCGCGTCGAGATTGTCGGGCGATGTGATCGCAAGATATCTGTTGAGAAGGGCATTGGCGGCGGCAGGCCGGTCGTAGCGGAGGAAATCCATCGCCGTGAAAGCAAGATCGTAGAGCACGTCGGTCGATGCGATAGCCGGATCGAATTCGATCGCATCGAACAGGACGGGCAGGTCGCCGATCAGCACGATATTCGCCAGGTGCAGGTCGCCATGGCAACGCCGCACGTAACCCCGCCGGCCGCGCTGCTCGAGCAATTCGCGCAGGCGGGAAAACGCGGACAGGGACGTTTGTTCGAGATCGTCGATCTCGCTGGCCTCAAAGCAACCCGCTTCCCGGAATGCCGCGCTGTTGCCCTCGATGATTCCGGGGATCGAATCGATCCAGGGCTGCGCCGCTGCAAGCGGGGCGCTGCGGTGAGAAGCCGCGACTGCATCCGCGACAGCCTTAATGAGGGCGGGATCGAGCGGGCCGGCTTCGGCCAGATGATCGAAAGTCCGGCTCTCGTCGAAGCGGGCCATTTCAACGGCGAATTCGACCGGCGCGCCGGGCCCGTCGATCTCGATCGATCCGTCGTGATTTAGCGTGATCGGGACGACGCGGCGATAGATTTGCGGCGCGAACGGGCGGTTGATCCTGATCTCTTCGTCGCAGGCGGCTTTTCGCTTTTCGAGCGTCGAATAATCGAGAAAAGGGAAACGCACGGCCCGCTTGATCTTTAAGGCGCGCGCCCCCTCGAGAAAAACCGATGCCCCATGGGTATCGATCCGATGGACATCAGGATGCCTTGCGGGGTCGGTCAGGAAGGCGAACACGCGTTCCTGCATGTCGGATTCGGCCGGGATTGAAGTTGCCATGCGCCGATCGATTTCAGGGCTTGAGGACCGCTGCGCCGAGGAGTTGTCCTGTGCGCAGCTTTTTCAGGACATCGTTGGCTTCAGCCAGCGGGAACGCCGTCGTCTGCGTCCGAATTCCCGCGCGTGGCGCGACTTTGAGGAAATCCAGCCCATCCTGGCGCGTGAGATTGGCAACCGACACCAGCTGCCGTTCTTCCCAGAGCAGCCCGTAGGGAAAGCTCGGTATATCGCTCATGTAAATCCCGGCGCAGACAACCCTGCCGCCCTTGCGCACCGCGCGCAGCGCCGCCGGCACCAGTTCTCCGGCGGGAGCGTAGATGATCGCTGCATCAAGCGGAGCGTCAGGGAGCTGATCCGACGCACCGGCCCATGCGGCGCCCAGGCGGCGGGCAAACTCCTGCGCCGCGATATCGCCGGATCGCGTGAAGGCATAAACCGAACGGCCCTGCCAGCGGGCAATCTGGGCGACGATATGCCCGGCCGCACCGAAACCGTAGATGCCGAGCCGCGTGGCGTCTCCCGCCACCACCAGCGACCGCCAGCCGATCAGGCCCGCGCACAGGAGCGGCGCGATCGAAACATCGTCACCATCTTCGCCGAGCGGGAAGGCATAGCGGCTGTCCGCGATGGTGTGGGTGGCGAAACCGCCATCCCGCGTATAGCCGGTGAAAAGCGGATGGTCGCAGAGATTTTCCATGCCGTCCCTGCAGAAGCGACAAACGCCGCAGGTGTATCCCAGCCAGGGGATGCCGACGCGGTCGCCGACCCGGTGGGTCGTGACATTGCTACCGAGCAGGTCGACGCGGCCGACGATCTCGTGGCCCGGGATCACCGGATATTTGATGTCCGGAAGCTCGGCATCGACGACGTGAAGGTCGGTGCGGCATACGCCGCAAGCGCTTACCTTGACGCGAATTTGCCCGTCGCCGGGAAGCGGATCCGCGCGCTCCTGCATTTGTAGTGGCGCGCCCGGCGCCGGCAACACCATCGCACGCATGCACGCTTTCTCCGACCGCCGCCCGCAAGCCATTTTGTTGCATTATATCAGGCCAGCCAGCCCAGTTTTGACCTCAATCAAGGCATTTCCTCGAAGATGTGCTGGGGTATCCATGAGCCGAAAAATGGCTCGGAGTTTGCCAGTCAGGAGGATCAACCATGGCATCGAATTCATTGATTCCCGTCGGAGGCGAACGTGGCGTGACGCGTTCCGCATCCAATCCGTTCTTTGCCCTGCAGCAGGAGATCGACCGCTTGTTCGAGGGATTTTCTCGGGGCTTTGCCGGCTTTCCGTCGAGCTTCGCAGGCTTTCCATCGCGCGAGCTGATGCCAAGCATGGACCTCAGCGAAACCGACAAGGAAATCGAGATTACGGCGGAGCTGCCGGGTCTTGAAGAAAAGGACATTCAGCTCAACGTCGCCGACAATGTCCTTACCATACGCGGCGAAAAGAAGAACGAGCGCGAAGAAACCAAGAAGGACTATCACCTCATCGAGCGCAGCTATGGTTCATTCACCCGGTCCGTCCAGCTCCCGGACGGAGTGAACGCCGAAAACATCAAGGCGGTGATGTCGAAGGGCATCTTGAAGGTGACTGTGCCGAAGCCCGCGCCGGCCCAGAGCAAGAAAATCGATATCAAGGCGGCGGCCTGAGCCCTAAACGCCGAAACAGAAAACGCGCTGCCGTACCCGGCAGCGCATTTTCGATCCGGCCCCCTCGATAGCGCATGCATCCGGCGATCGTCCAAATTGACGGAGATCAACACCCCTTTGCCGCAGAACCCTACGGTGATGGTCAAAGGAGAGCGTGCATGGCGATCAAGGATATCCTCTTGCCGCTGATCGGCGAGTCCAATGCGGCGGCGATTGCCGCAATCGATAAATGCACGGCTGTGGCCGGCCATTTCGGGGCCCGGGTTACCGCGATGGCGGTGGAAGAGGACCTCTTGGTCCGGCCGAAGGTGGCGATCTCGCCCGATCTGGAAAATGCGGCGGCGATCGCGGCGGTACGCAACGTATCGGATGCCCGCGGCCTCCTGAAGGCGTTCGACGCCGCGGCTAGCCGCTTTGCTGTCCGCAACGAACAACGACTTACCCGGCTCGGTTCGGCGGATATTCCGGGAAATTTTGTGGCGCCCGCGCGGCTCGCGGATTTGTCGATCGTTCCGGTCAAGCCGGATGACAGCCAATCGGAGAAGATCGCTGAGCGGCTGATATTTGAGTCAGGCCGGCCGATCCTGTTGTGCCCGGAGGAAATTGCCCCTGACCTGCCCGTCATGTTTGATCGTGTCATGATCGCGTGGGATCATACTGCGCCCGCCGCGCGCGCCGTCGCAGATGCGCTGCCCTTGCTTGAAGACGCCGCCGACGTGCGTGTCATCACGGCGACCGACAACAAGACGCAGGCCGAAATGGATTCCGGGGCCGCGCTCGTGCACCATCTCTCGGAGCACGGAATCAACGCGACGTTCGAAACCATAAGAATTGACGGCAGCTCGGTCGGAAAGATATTCGAGGCCTATGTGAAGAAGAATGCGATCGGCCTTCTGGTGATGGGGGCATACCGCCACGCCCGGCTGAACGAGATCGTGTGGGGCGGTGCAACCAAGACCGTCATCGGACGGCCACCCTGCTGGGTTATGATGTCGCGTTAGGGCATGATGCGCGCATGCGCTGACCGCGCGAGCATCCGTCAAACCTGGAAGATCCGATGTCAACCTATCGCCTGAAAAATCTGCTCGCGCCCCGTTCGCTCGCGCTGGTCGGGGCAAGCCCGCGCCAAGGCTCCGTCGGTCGCTCCATTCTCCGGAACATTCGCAACGCGAAATTCAAGGGCGATTTTGGCCTGGTGAATACACATTATGCCGAAATCGATGGCGTTACCACGGTCGGCAGCTTGAGCAAGTTATCGTTCGTGCCGGAGCTCGTGGTGATTACCACGCCACCGGTGACGGTCGCGGGCCTCGTCGAGGAGGCGGGAAAGCTTGGCGCGGCGGGTGCAGTGATCATTCCGGCCGGGCTCGGCCATGGGGACGGTTCGCTGGCGGAGGCCACTGAGCGCGCCGCACGCAAATATGGCATGAGGCTGATCGGGCCTAATTGTCTCGGCGTTCTCATGCCCGGCGCAGACCTCAACGCCAGCTTTTCAGCGCATACGCCGCTCGCAGGTAATCTGGCGCTGATCTCCCAGTCGGGTGCGATAGCCACCGGCATGGTCGATTGGGCCGCGCAGCGCGCGGTGGGTTTCTCCGGAATCGTTTCCATCGGCGACCAGCTCGACGTCGATATCGCCGACCTCCTGGACTACTTCGCACTGGATGGCAGGACGCGCGCGATCCTGCTCTATGTCGAAGCGATCAAGGATGCCCGCAAGTTCATGTCCGCGGCCCGCGCTGCCGCCAGGATCAAGCCGGTCGTCGTCGTCAAATCCGGCCGCATGGCGCTAGGAGCGAAGGCGGCGGTGACCCATACCGGCGCGCTGGCTGGCTCGGATGCGGTTTACGATGCCGCGTTTCGTCGCGCCGGAATCCTGCGGGTGTCGGATCTTCGCGAACTGTTCGATTGCGCCGAGACGCTGGGGCGCGTCGAGTCACCTCCGGGAAAGCGGCTTGCGATCCTGACCAATGGCGGTGGCATCGGTGTTCTCGCGATCGACCGGCTTTGCGAGTTGGGAGGAATTCCGGCTCAGATCACGCCCGAAACCCGCAAAAAGCTCGACGCGGTCCTGCCGCCGACATGGTCGGGATCAAATCCCATCGATATCGTTGGCGATGCGGATCCGGCGCGCTATGCGGCGACGCTTGAAGTGTTGCTGGCCGATGCGGCCAACGACGCGATCCTGGTGATGAATGTCCAGACCGCGATTGCCCCGGCTGACGACATCGCGATAACCGTGACCGGCATGGTCAAGAAATACCGCGAGCAGCGCCGCAACACGGCCAAGCCGGTGCTTGCGGCGTGGGTCGGCGCCGACCGGCAAATCGGCGACATGCTGAGCGGCGCCGGGATCCCCAACTACCCTACCGAGGATGATGCGGTCCGCGGCTTCATGCATCTGGTGCAGCATCGCGAGGTGGTAACGGCGCTGGCGCAGGTCCCGCCGGCGATGCCCGGCGATTTTGCTCCCGATATCGAGGCGGCGCGGAAGGTCGTTGCCGCGGCCCTTGCCGATGGCCGCCAGTGGCTCGATCCCGTGGAGATCAAGCAATTGCTCGAGGCCTACGAGATCCCGATGGTACCGACATTTGCGGCCGCCGATGCCGATCAGGCCGTCGCTCACGCGTCGCAGCTGTTCGCGCAGGGCGCGACCGTGGTGCTCAAGATCATGTCGCGGGACATCATTCACAAATCCGACGTCGGCGGCGTCGTGCTCAACCTCACCAGCCCCGAGGCGGTGCGCGCGGCAACCGCCGACATCATCGCGCGGGCGAAGGCGCTTCGCCCGGAAGCGCGGATCGCCGGCGTCATCGTGCAGGCGATGGTGGTGCGGCCCAAGGCGCGCGAACTGATCCTCGGCCTTGCCGACGATCCGACTTTCGGCACCGTCGTCGTGTTCGGCCGCGGCGGCACGGCGGTCGAGATCATCAATGACAAGGCCTTGGCGCTGCCGCCGCTCGATCTGCAGCTGGCACGCAGCCTGATCGAGCGCACCCGCGTTTCGCGGCTGCTGCGAGGTTACCGGGATGTACCCGCGGTCAAGCAGGACGCCGTTGCGATGGTCCTTGTCAGGATCACCCAGATGGCGGCCGACATTCCCGAAATCCGCGAGCTGGACATCAACCCGCTGCTCGCGGACGAGAACGGCGTATTGGCGGTCGATGCGCGGATCGTGGTGGGAAGGGTAAAGCGAAAGTTCGGCGGTTCAGGCCCGGCCAATTTCGCCGTGCGGCCATACCCGTCGCAATGGCAACGCCATCTCGAGGTCAAGGACGGCTGGCGGGTTGCCGTGCGCCCGATCCGGCCCGAGGATGAACCGCAGCTCCATGAGTTCTTGAAACACGTCACCAGCCAGGATCTGCGGCTCCGCTTCTTTGCCCCGATGAAGGAGTTCAGCCACGAATTCATCGCGCGGCTGACCCAGCTCGACTATGCCCGCGCCATGGCCTTTGTCGCGTTCGACGAGGTCACGAACGAGTTGGTCGGCGTGGTTCGGATCCACTCGGATTCGATCTACGAAAACGGCGAATACGCGATCTTGCTCCGATCCGATTTCAAGGGCAGGGGGCTCGGCTGGGCATTGATGCAGTTGATCATTGAATATGCCCGGTCCGAAGGCCTCAAAGCGATCTCGGGCGACGTGTTGCAGGAAAACACGATCATGCTGGAGATGTGCCGGAACCTCGGATTCGAGATCAAGACCGATCCGGTCGATCCCGGCATTTGTGATGTGAAGCTGGTGCTGTGAGACGTTACTCCGTATTGGGCAGGCCGTAGCGACCGTCATTTTTGTCCCGCGGTGGCCGATTTCGCCGGTGCTGCGGCGGTCGCCGGCTTCTTCATGCTCTTGATGATGATGCTGAGGAGGGGGATGATCATCAGAGGCAGAATTCCGTTCAAGGGATTGTGAATTACCCCGGACACATGCGATTGCAGCGCGCGAGCCTCGATCTGCAAGGCCTCAACCGAGGCGCCGTGGATTTCGGTCGCAAGTTCAAGCTCGCGTCCCGACGGCGGTCGCGCGGCGATCGCAAACAACAACCCGGCGATTGCGAAGTTGACCGCGCCAAGAATGGCGGCGGCGTAAATCGCGCTCCAGATCTGGACCAGCGCAAAATAGGCGGCCAGTTCCAGCATCAGGAGACCGAAAACCGCGATCAATGCGGCAAAGGCCCGCAAGCCGAAGCCGACGAGCAAATGCCGCATCCTTATGTCGGCGATGATCCGGTCGGTGCGCCATAATACGCGCAGATGTTTGACGACGTTTTCCGTATTCACCCTAGTGCTCCGATTCCGAAGTTCGCAAATCATCGCGGCGACCTCTGATGCGAACTTCGGGATCAAAGGAGCACTAGCAAGTTATTGTTTCTAGTGCGGTCTTTGAATTTGAAGTTCCTATGATGAGATTGCGGCTATACTGATAGGAACTTCAAATTCACCGCACTAGTGTCTCCTCAGCATGAAACCGACAACAACACCCAGCGCGAAGGCCGAGGCGAGCGTCGTGATGGGCCGTTCCGAGACAATGTTGCCGACATGCTCCTCCTGTTCACTCAAGGTCTCGCCCAGCTCGTTCAAGGCTGCCTTGATCTGATCGGCCAGCGCCTCAGCTTGGGTCTTCGAGGCGTCGAAAATTCCCTCGCCCGTGGTGTTGAGCAGGCGCGACACCTCGCCTTTGAGTGCCTGCAACTCGTCCTTTAATTCGCCCTGGTCGAACATCGGTCTTGCCTTTGTTACGTGGTCTAAACAAAAGTCTATGCGAGCATCGGGTGTCCCACTTGATTTGCGTCAACAGCGGCAGACCAGGTGTTCCCTTGAGGCAGGTCAAATTGAAGGTCTTGTGGCAGCGTAGACAAAGCCATTGCATTGAAGAGGAACACAAATCTTGACTTCCCCCCCTCTGTTAACTGCCACGCCATCCGGCGATGTGCTTGAACTGCGTCCAGGCGGGGCCTGGACCGCGGCCAATGCTGCAACCCTGGAGGTGCTTTCCAGTTCGATCAGCGGGGAGCTTGACCGGGCGAAGGCGGTGAAACTGGACATGGCAGGCGTCCGCGAGCTCGATACGCTCGGGGCCTGGCTGATCGAGAAGATATCGCGGCGTGCGACCTCAGCCGGTCGCCACGCCGAAATCGTCGGCGTTGCCGACAATTATGCCGGCCTGATCGAAGAGGTTCATCAGGTCAACCGTCACAACCCCACGCCGGTGCCCGCGCTGAACCCGGTCGTGGCGAACTTGAACGAAATCGGCCGGGCCGCGGTCGGGGCCAGGGAAGACGTCGCCGTGTTCCTGCAGATGCTGGGCTCGCTTTTTCTGGCCCTGGTCGGCGTGCTGCGCAGGCCTGGGTCGCTGCGGCTGACGTCGCTGGTCTATCAGCTCTACAGGGTCGGCTGGCAGGCCATCCCGATCATGGCGCTGATCACCTTTCTGATCGGCGCCATCATCGCGCAGCAGGGCTTCTTCCATTTCCGCAAGTTCGGCGCCGATTCCTACGTCGTCGACATGGTCGGCATTCTGGTGTTGCGCGAACTCGGCGTGCTGATCGTCGCGATCATGGTCGCCGGCCGCTCGGGGAGCGCCTACACCGCCGAGCTCGGTTCGATGAAGATGCGCGAGGAGATCGACGCGCTGTCGACCATGGGCCTCGACCCCGTCGAGGTCCTGATCCTGCCGCGCATCATCGCGCTGGTTTGCGCGCTGCCGATCCTGAGCTTCATCGGATCGATGGCCGCGCTTTATGGCGGCGGTCTGGTGGCGCAGTTATATGGCGACATGAGCCCGGCGATCTACATCGCGCGTCTGCATGACGCGGTATCCGTCACCAGCTTCAAGGTCGGCATCATCAAGGCGCCTTTCATGGCTCTGGCGATCGGGATAGTCGCGTGCAGCGAGGGCCTGCGCGTGAAGGGAAGCGCCGAATCGCTCGGCAAGCAGACGACCACATCGGTGGTGAAATCGATATTTCTGGTCATTGTACTCGACGGACTGTTCGCCGTGTTTTTTGCATCGATCGGAATGTGACGATGCAACAGGAGACTGCTCCGCAATTCGCGATACGCGTCAAGGATCTTGTGGTCGGCTTTGGCCGGCAGGTTGTGCTCGACCATCTGTCGCTCGATGTCCGCCGGGGCGAAATCCTCGGCCTGGTCGGTGCTTCCGGCGGCGGCAAGACGGTGTTGATGCGAACCATCATCGGGCTCATCCCGCGACGAAGCGGAGAGATCGAGGTCATGGGTGCCGTGATCGGGCGCAGCGAGGATCGCAGCACCCAGAGCGCCGCAGGACGATGGGGTATCCTGTTCCAGCAGGGCGCATTGTTTTCATCGCTTACCGTGCGGCAGAACATCCAGTTTCCCTTGCGCGAGAATCTCAACCTGTCGCAGGCGCTGATGGACGAGATCGCCATCGCCAAGCTCGAAATGGTCGGGCTATCGCCGGATGACGCCGACAAGTTTCCTGCCGAATTGTCGGGAGGCATGACCAAACGCGTCGCGCTGGCGCGCGCGCTGGCGCTGGACCCGGCGATCGTGTTTCTCGACGAGCCGACCTCGGGCCTCGACCCGATCGCTGCCGGCGAGTTCGACGCGCTGATCAAGACATTGCAAGAGACGCTGGGGCTGACGGTGTTCATGGTGACCCATGATCTCGCCAGCATGTATACCGAGTGCGATCGCGTCGCGGCGCTGGCGGAAGGCAAGATCGTCGCTATCGGGCCGATGCATGAACTTCTTCAATCCGGGCATCCCTGGGTGCGGGCCTATTTCCATGGCAAGCGCTCCCAGATGCTGCAACCCAAAGCGAGCTAAAGAAATGGAAACCCGCGCTCCCTACGTCGTTGTCGGCGCCTTCGTGCTGGCGACCATCTTCGCCGTGTTCGGCTTCGTGTACTGGCTTAACAACACCGGCGGGCTCGGCCCGCGCACGATCTACCATGTCCAGTTCGGCGGCTCGGTGCCCGGACTGCTGGTCGGAGCCGGCGTGCTGTTCAACGGCATTCGCGTCGGCGAGGTGACGGATCTCGAGCTTGCGCCGGACAATCCCCGCCGCGTCAATGCGACGATATCGGTCGCCTCCAATACGCCGGTGCGCGCCGACACCAAGGTCGGCCTGGATTTCCAGGGCCTGACCGGCGTCCCCGTGATCGCGCTGGAAGGCGGCAAGTTGCTGACGAATTCAGGGGCCGTGCCGACGCTGATCGCCGGACCCGGAGCAGGCCAAAGCATGACACAGGCGGCGCGCGACGCGTTGCGCAAGGTCGATTCGGTACTCAGCGATAACTCCGAGCCGTTGAAGGAAACCATCGCCAACTTCAAGGTTTTCTCGGAGGGGCTGGCGCGCAATACCCCCAAACTCGACAGCATCCTCGCCGGCGTCGAAAAGATGGTCGGCGGCGGGACGCAGCCGCAGAAGATCACCTACGATTTGCGCGCCGCGCAGGGCTTTGCGGCCCCTGAAAAGACCATCAAGGGACAGCTAGTCATCCCGGAGCCGACGGCAGTAGCCATGCTCGAGACGCAGCGAATGCTGTTCTCCCCGGTCAAGGACTATCCGGATTTCGCGGAGTTTCTCTGGGCTGACAGCATTCCGAAGCTGTTGCAGGCCAAGCTGATCGAGAGCTTCGAAAACTACGATATCGCTCACGCGCCCTTGCGCTCGACGGATATCGGCCCGGCCGACTTTCAGCTCCTGATTGACGTCAGGCGTTTCCGGATTGCGGTGGATTTGCAAGCGGCGGCGCAGATCGAATTGTCGGCGAAAATTGTCGACAAGAACGGAAAGGTCGTCGCCTCGCACTTGTTCGAGCAAAGTCAGAGGATTGACAAGATCGAGCCGCAGGCGGCTGTTGCGGCCTTCGATGATGCGTTCGCCCGAATGGCGAAGGACGTGATCGCCTGGACCGTGCAGGCGCTGTAGCCGCTGCGGTGGGCTATTCGAGGGTCTTCAGATACGACAGCAGATCGTGAATCTCATCTGGGTTGAGTTCGAAGGCCGGCATCTCCGCGTGGCCGGTATAGATCCCCTCCGCGAGCGCTTCGCCGAGGGTTTCGATGGGATAGCGCAAATGCAGGGTTCGAAACGGCGGCGCGATCTTGAGCGGGCTGTTCGACACGCGATCGATCGCGTGGCACCGCGCGCAATGGGAGTGCGCATACGCCTCGCCGCGCTGTTCGGCCGGGGAGGCAGCCAATGCCGGCGTTACCCCGAGCAGCGCGGCGAAGGTTTGGCGCAGGGCAAATCGCAACATTGCTGGCCGTTCGCTTTCCGGTGCAAACCACGCCTGTCGATCAATCCTTGATATTGCGCCGAAGGCGGCGGTTGCTTGATCTGCATCAATCGGGATTTCGCCGGCCGGCTAAGATGTGACAAATTTGCGGGTCCAGCGCCGACGGCGAGGCCCATCCCGGAGTGATGCATGACGATGTCTCTGGTTGCAGGCGAGCCGTACGAGCATCCCTGTGCCGAATGCACGGTGCGAGGGCTCAGCGTCTGTGCCGCGCTTGACAAGGCCGGCCTGCGCGAGCTGGCGCATCTGGGTCGCCATGTCCATCTCAAGGCCGGCGAGACGGTGTTTGCCCAGGAGGAGATGACCACTTCTTTCTACAATCTGATCGAGGGGGTGATGCGGCTTTACAAGCTGCTTCCCGACGGCCGCCGGCAGATCATCGGATTTGCGCTGCCGGGCGATTTCCTGGGGTTGGCGGCGTCGGCCCGTCACAACTTTTCCGTCGATGCGATCGGGGATGTGGTGCTTTGCCAGTTCTCCAAATCCGCGTTTGCCCGATTTAGCGAGGACAGGCCGGACGTGTTGCGCCGAATCAATGAATTGGCCGTCCGCGAACTGAGCCAGGCTCAAGACCACATGGTCCTGCTCGGGCGGCGTTCGGCGGAGGAGAAAGTCGCGACCTTCCTGATTGGCTGGCGCGATCGATTGTTTCAGGTCACGGGCCCATCGCGGACGTTGCCCCTGCCGATGAGCCGTCAGGATATCGCCGATTTCCTTGGCCTGACCATTGAAACGGTCAGCCGGACCTTCACCAAGTTTGAGCGTGACGGCGTGATCGAAATCATGCCGGGCAGCGTCTGCCTGCTGGACCCGGCGCGCGCCGAGGCCCTTGCCGCCGCGTGAGGATGCGGCGGGTACTCTCCAAAGGCTGTCGATTTGATCCGCATCAAAGACCGGGATCCGAGCTTGAGGATAATGGCCTCGATTCAAGGGAGGTCCTGATGCCTTTCGATGCGATGCTGGTGAGCGCGGCGGTAGCCGCCATGTTTTTGGCGCTTGCGGCTGTGATCGCTTGGGGTGACTATCAAACGCGGCCGGAGCGCCTAAAGGGGCCTTCTCGAAAGCCCTGAAATTCCCGGAAGTCATCCGCATGGCGGCTGGGCCATGCCTGCCGCCGGCACATGGCGGCCCCGGGATCGCTATTTTCGATGTTGCCGGGCCTCACGGACGACTGGGACAATGCGGCCGACCGGAGGCCTGTACCGTCACGGGCAGCGTGTCGTGATTGACGGCGCCAACAGACACAACTCGAGATAGCTCGTCGCCTCAATGGCGCTCGCAGGAGGATTCCTGTTTGGCCTTTCGCCCGCTCCGGAGCCCGCCGGGAGGCTTTCAAACGCTTGTCCCGCTGTGATCTTTCGCTAAGCTGGGCCGATGGATAAATGCCCCATCGACATCCAGCCTTCACATGCTCTGCCCGAATATGATGGTACGATGATCATGTTCCGGAGCCGCATCATGCCTGCTCCGCTTCTGGAGGTCTGATTGGCGTGGCTGAGGACAAGACGCGGGAGGCTCGGTCTTTCCCGAGCAACAAGTTGGCGGTGCTGCGCAAACACCCGATTTTCAGCGATCTCGATCCCGAGGCGTTCGACCAGCTTTGCCGCTACGCCAAGCCCGCGACGCTGAAACGGGGATCGTCGATCTTCGCCAAGGGAGATCCCGGCAACAGCCTGGTTGCGGTGATCAGCGGCACGGTGAAGATCAGCGTCTCCTCGGCCGACGGCCGCAGCGCGATCTTGAACCTGATCGGTCCCGGCGAGATTTTCGGCGAGGTCGCGGTGCTCGACGGTCAGGCACGGACCGCAGACGCCACGGCAAACACCAATTGCGAGATATTCGTGATCGATCGCCGCGAATTTCTCCCCTTCGTGCGAAGCCAGCCGGCGCTGGCGATGAAATTCATCGAGCTGCTCTGCGCGCGCCTGCGATGGACAAGCGACCAGGTCGAACAGGTCATCCTTCAGGATCTGCCGGGCCGGCTCGCCAGCGCGCTGCTTCGCCTGACCGAACGGCACAAGCTTGCGCAGGGCGGCCGCAGCATCGCCGTCACGCAGCAGGAAATCAGCGAGATGGTCGGCATGACCCGGGAAAGCATCAACAAGCAGTTGCGGGCCTGGGCGGCGCGCAACTGGGTCCGTCTCGAACACGGCGCCATCGTGGTGTTGGATGCCGAGCCGCTTCAGGCACTCGCAGCGGCGGGGAGCCAGGACGATTAGCGGATCGTGGACAATCAGCGGATAGTCGAGACGCGAGATTTGCGCGCGCCATCCCTGTGAAACAGCTCACATTCGTTTGGCGCGCCTTGCGCTAAGCCATGCCTGGGGTACATCCGCACAGTGGAGGCATCCATGCATGGCTCGCTCGACAAATCTGGCAGAAACGAAAACAGCCTCTTTCAGAGATGGGGCATCGGATTCCTGGCCTTGCCGGCGCTTCTTGTGATCGCGCTGGTCGCCCTGGCGATCGTTCAGCCGGCTACCTCCAACTGGATATCGGAAGCCGTGCAGGCGGAATTTACCGGCACTGTCGTCATGCCCGAGCTGGCGCCGGCGCAATTCGCGCAACCCGCCATGCAAATCCGCACCGTCCGCGCCGATTGACGCAAGTTCGGATTCCGAAAACGCTTGGGGCGTCCTTTAGAGATAGCCTGCGCCGGCTTCCGCGGCAAAACGCTCTGGATCGCCTTCCCAGACGATCCTCGCATGCTCCAGCACATACACCCGGTCGGCGTGCGGAAGCGCAAAGGTGACGTTCTGCTCGCCCAGCAACACGGTGATCGGGGTGGTCTGGCGCAGGCGCTCCAGCGCCTTGGACAATTGTTCGAGAATGACCGGCGCCAAACCCAGCGTCGGTTCGTCCAGGATCAAAATTTTGGGCTGCATCATCAGCGCGCGGCCGATCGCCAGCATCTGTTGCTCGCCGCCGGAGAGCGTCTGCGCCATCTGGCCCTGACGCTGCTTCAGGATCGGAAACAGCTCGAACAGCCATGCGAGCTGCTTTTGTCTCGCCTCGTCGGTCAGATGCTGGCCGCCGAGATCGAGGTTTTCACGCACGCTCATTTCGCCGAACAGCTCGCGCGATTCCGGGCACTGCACGATGCCGCTGCGGGCGATGCGCGCGGGGCTGACGCCGCGCAGCTTTTCGCCGTCGCGGATTATGTCGCCGGTATAGGGCAGGAAACCGGAAATCGTATTGAACAGCGTGGTCTTGCCGGCGCCGTTCAGTCCGACCACCGAGACGAACTCGCCCTGGTGGACGTGGATCGAAACATTCTCCAGCGCCTGGGCCTTGCCGTAGAAGACGCTGACATTCTCGACCTGCAGCAGCGGAACCTTGTCCTTGAAGCTGGTTTCCGGACGGGCCGACGTCTCGATTGCGCCGCCGAGATAGACCCGCCGCACCGTCTCGTTGCGCATCACCTCGTCGGCGCGGCCGGTGACGATTTCTTCGCCGAGATACATCGCCAGCACCCGATCGACCAATGCCGCGACGCTCTTGACGTTGTGGTCCACCAACAGCACCGCGCGGCCCTCGTCGCGGAAGCTGCGTATCAATTCGGAAAAGGTGCCGACTTCGGCCAACGTCAATCCGGCGAAGGGTTCGTCGACCAGCACCACTTTGGGATCCCTGGCGATGGCCTTGGCGAGTTCGAGCCGGCGCAGATCCGCGAACGGCAAGGTCGGCGGCCGGCGATCCATCACGGCGCCGAGGCCGACGCGGTCGGCGATCCATTTGGCTCGCTCGGTCAGCGCCTTGTCCGCAAACAGCATGAACAGGCTGTCCGGCAGCAGCGCGACCATGATGTTCTCCAGCACGGTCTGCCGGTTGAGCGGCCGTGAATGCTGGAACACCATGCCGAAACCCTTGCGCGCGATCTTGTGCGCGGGGAGACCTGCGACGTTTTCGCCCTGGAAGATGACTTCGCCCGCGGTCGGGCGCTCGATGCCCATGATCGCCTTCATGGCGGTCGACTTGCCCGAGCCATTCGGGCCGATCAGGCCGAAAATCTCGCCGGCGCGCAGGTCGAGGTTGAGGTTCTTGACCGCGGTGAGGCCGCCGAAACGCTTGGTGAGGCCACGGACTTCGAGAACGGGCGGGTTGTTGCTGGTCGCGTCCATCACGAGCGCGCCTCACGCGACAGGGCCGCTCCGAGGAAGCCGCCCGGGAAGAACAATACAACCAGCAGCGCGACGGCCGAGACGATGAAGGTCGCGAGTTCCCCGGTTGGCCGCAGGAATTCGCCGGCGACGATCAGGAAGATGGCGCCGAGTGCCGCGCCGAGCACCGTGCGGCGGCCGCCAAGCACCGCGGCGACGATGACGTTCACCCCGACCGCGACATCGACCACGGTACCGACCGAAGCGGTGCCGAAATAGAACACCAGCAGCGCGCCCGAGAGCCCGGAGAAAAACGCGCTCACCACGAAGGCGGCGAGCTTGTGCTTGACGATATTGAAGCCGAGCGCGCCGGCCTGAACCGGGTCCTGTCCGCTGGCCTGCAATATCAGGCCGATCGGCGACTGCGAGAGCCCGTACAGGATGATGGCGCTGATGGTCATGAAGCCGAGCGCGATCCAGTAGTTCACGCCGGCGTCGATTGAAATGACGTCGGGAATGGTCAGGCCGATCTCGCCGCCGGTGAGATCGGCGAACACCACGATGAAGTTCTGCAGTATCAATACGGCGACGAGCGTGGTCAGGCCAAAATAAGGTCCGCGCACCCGCAGCGCCGGCAGCGCCAGCACGAAACCCGCGATCACCGACGCCATCGCGCCGAGCACGATGCACAGATAGACCGACCAGCCATACTGGTTGTTGAGAATGCCGGCGGTGTAGGCGCCGACGCCGATCAGGAAGGTCGGGCCGAAATTCACCTCGCCCGCGAAGCCGAACAACAGGTCCCACGCCATCGCGAACACGCCGAAGTAATAGGCGACGGTCAAGAGGCCGAGGACATAGCCGGAGACATAAAGCGGCAGCGTGGAAGCGATGATGACGACGGCGAGCGATATCATGAACAGCCGGGATTTGAAGAAATCGCCCATGCCTAGCGCCTCCCGAGCAGGCCTTGCGGCCGGACATACATGACGGCGACCAGCAGCAGCAACGCGGGAATGGTCCGGTAGGCCGGCGAAACCAGATAGGCGGTAAGCGTTTCGAGGTAGCCGACCACGAAGGCCGCGATCAGCGAGCCCGAGACGCTGCCGAGGCCGCCCAGCACCACGATCGAGAACGCGCTCGCCGTGAGCGGCCCGACGCTGTAGGAGGAGACGCCCAAGAACATTCCGAGCAGCACGCCGGCGATGCCGGCAAGGATGCCGTAGATCGCCCAGACCACGACGTAGATGCTTCGAAGCTCGAGCCCGAGCAGGGTGACGCCGCGTGGGTTCATCGAGGCGGCGAGCACCGCCTTGCCGGTGCGGGTGCGGTTGACGAGCAGCCAGAGCAGCGCAATCACCAGGCAGCAGACCACGGCCGTGAAGATCTCGTTTTTCGGCGTACGCACGCCGAGAATGTCGACAACGCCCTCGACGATCGGAAGCACCGTCTTGGCATTGTTGGTGAAGAAATACGCGATCAATTCCTGGATCATGATTCCCCACAGCAGGGTGCCGGTGAGAACGAAGATTTCCTTCTCTTCGTTGGCAATTCGCGTCGATCGCTGGATCGGCTGCACCACCGCGAAGTAGGTGGCAAAGGCCGCGACCAGCGCCACCGCGACCCCGATCAGCGCCCCGGAATAAGTGTCGACATGGAGCACGCTCGCCGCCGCCCAGGCCGCCACCGCCGCCAGCACCATGATGGCGCCATGCGAAAGATTGAGCACGCCGGAAACGCCGAAGATGAGGGTGAAACCGGTGGCGCCGAGCGCGTATAACGCGCTGATGGCAAAACCGTCGATCAGGATTTGAAACGCAAGCATTTATGTCGGCCGCGGCAGCACCGCTGCCTCACTTCTGGAAAGCTGCATTCGCGAAAATGCACCCGGGCAGGTCCCGGGAGCATGATCGTGCGGAGTTCAGTTCGATGTGACCTTGATGAAGCTTGGGAACTTCAACTTGCTCTTGGCAACTTCCGGCGGCCAGACCGCAACCTGCTGGCCATCCTGCCACTGCAGCATCAGCCCGGTGATGAGGCCCTTGCCGTACTTGATCGAGTGGGTGAACTGATCGTCCCTGCCGTAGAACTGGACGCGGCCGATGGTGCCGACCCAGTCGGTCTTTTCCAGCGCGTCGACCAGCTTGTCCGCATCCGTCGAGCCCGCGCGCTTCACGGCATCGGCGATGTAGTAGACTTCGTCATAGGCGGGGTAACCGGCATAGGACGGGTAGTTGCCGAACCTCGCCTTGAAGGCTTGCGTGAAAGGCACGCTCTTCTCCGTCACCGGAACGTTCGGGCCGGAGACGCCCTGATAGAGAACGCCTTCGGATGCGTCGTTGGTGTCCTTGCCGAAGGTGGAGTTGGTGGCCTGCGAAGAGATGCCGAACATCGGGATCGGAACCTGCTGGTTCTTCCATTGCACCGTCGGCTGCACGCCGACATGCGAAATGCCCGTGATCATCACGTCGGGCCTGGTGCCTTCGATCTTGTTGAAGATCGGCGTGAAGTCGGTGGTGTCGGGCGAGAAGCGGATATGGTCGAGCACCTTCAAGCCGATCTTGGGCAGGCATTCCTCGTAGCCGACGTCGAGCGGCTTGGTCCAGGCGGCGTCCTCGCTCATGATGACCGCGGTCTTCATGTGCTTTTGATCGACCAGCAGATCCTTGGCGGCGTCGCAGACCGACTGCGCAAGCGCAGCCGAGGTCAGGTAGCCGTGGAAGGTGTATTTGTTCTTCTCATAGTCGTTGTGGACGCTCTTGCTGATCTCGTTGGACGCGGCGCCCGGCGTGATGAAAGGCGTCTTCAGGCGCGAGGCCCAGGGCTCCAGCGCGAGCACCACCTCGCTGATATAGCTGGCGATGACGATGTTGACCTTGTCCTCATTGACCGCGCGCTGGAACGCGCGAACGGAATCGGCTGACGAGGAGTGGTTGTCATAGGTGATGACTTCGATCTTGCGTCCGTCGACGCCGCCCTTGGCATTGATTTCGTCGGCGGCCATCTGGGCGGCCTGCGGGATCGACGCCCCGGCAATGGCCTGCGCTTCCGCGATGACGCCGATCCTGATCGGGTCGGCGGCCAGCGCCTGACCGGACGCCGTCGCCAAAAGGCCGAGGGCCGTTGCTCCGAGGAGCCTCCGCAATGACCGGAAATGCAAGGACGGGAAAACAGGAGATCGGGACGGTCTTGTCATGTTGTTTCTCTCCACTTCACTGGCTGTTTCAGCCTTAGAGTTATTGCAGCCTCGGGTTATTGTAGCCTTGCCTGCGCCCTCAGCAAGCGAAACCCCGGCGCAGGTTTCATCCCGACGGCGAGACTTAAGTAGGTGGTACGATCTCGGCATCCCCTTGTGAAGGCTGAAAATTGTCCGCAGCCGGCTGCGTGCATGCCGGGAGCCAGGGTGAGCGGCTGCGGCGCCCGACGGTCCGGCCCGAGGGAAACGGCATTCATCGCGGCTAATGGCATTTTTCTTTTCTTATTCAATGGATTACGCGAGAACCAAAATCCTGATGCCGGCGCAAGCCGTCGTCGGGTCGCGATGGGATCGACAGACTTCGAGATCTGCCCGCATTCGTCGCGACGCGCGAGGCCAGTCACCGGAAACTGACGCATCCCAAACCAACGGCAAAGCGTCACAGTGTCATGGATCGATGATCGCGACCGCCCGCGTCCAGCCCGCCGAGGCGCGCTCGATCTTGACCGGAAAGCAGGACACGGTGAAACCGGTCGAAGGCAGAAGCTCCAGATTGTGCAGCTTCTCGATGTGGCAATAGCCGATGTGGCGCCCGGCCTTGTGGCCTTCCCAGATCAGGCTGGCGTCCTTGGTCTCCGCGTACTTCTTCGCGGTATAGACGAACGGCGCGTCCCAGCTCCAGCCGTCGATGCCGGTCAGCCGCACGCCGCGCTCGAGCAGATACATCGTCGCCTCGTAACCCATGCCGCAACCCGAAGCGACGTAGTCCGGTCGGCCATATTTGGCGCCGGCGCTGGTATTGACCACGACGATTTCCAGCGGCGAGAGCGTATGGCCGATGCGCCTGAGTTCGGTCTCGACATCCTTGGCGGTGGCGACGTAGCCGTCGGGAAAATGACGGAAGTCCAGCTTGACGCCGGGCTGCAGGCACCATTCCAGCGGCACCTCGTCGATTGTCCATGCCCGCTCGCCGCGGTTCATGGTCGGATGATAATGCCAGGGCGCATCGAGGTGGGTGCCGTTATGGGTCGAGAGCTGCACCGTCTCCATCGCCCAACCCTGTCCGTCCGGCAGATCCTGGGCCTTGAGGCCTTCGAAGAAGCCCAGCATGCGCGGCAGGCTCTGCTGGTGATCATGGTACTGAATGACCGGGTAGAGACCCGGCGGATCGGCCGGCACGTCATTTTGCAGCGGCACGGAGATGTCGATCAGCTTTCGCGCCATGGCGCTTCCTCTCGCTTCCTTGTCTTGTTTGTTGGGCCATTGTGAAGGCCAGCCGGCATTTGCTGTCAAGCAGCATTGGCAGGGCACGGCGGCCACACTGCGCGAGCCAAACTCCTGAGGATTTGGTCCGGCGGGCGAATGAACTCTTAATACTCCGCTGGTAGTTTTGTCCGATTGGCAAGGTGGTGCCCTGGTGCTCCCTGCGTTTGAGCCAATGATGCGGGGCCGATGGTTGCGCTCCGACGCTGATTTCTGGACGACGAAGACAGCATCTGAGTGCGGACATGACCGGGACGCGTATCGGACTCGCGGTCCTTCTGATCGGTGCCCTTGCGGTGGGCTTCTCGTTCCTCAGGAGGGAGCCGATTGCCGACCCGCACCGGCAAGCCCGCCAGCTCATTCTGCATTACACGCTGAACAGGGTGGACAGTCCCGTCATCCTTGTCGGCGACAGCATCGTCGAGGCTTCCACGCTGCCCCGGGCAATCTGCGGGCACCCGATCGTCAACGCCGGATTAAACGGCGCATCGACCGCGAGCGATCTGGGAACGTGGCTCATTGAAGCGCTCGACGGCAGGCGCGCGGCTGCAATTGTCGTATCGCTCGGAACCAATGACGCGTTGACGGGGCGGAGCACGCAGGCATTCGAGACGAGCTACCTCGCACTGCTGGGCGAACTCCAGGGGCTAACGGACCACCTGGCCGTACTGGCCGTTCCCGCGATCGAGGTTCAGGGCCGGGTGACGGCCGAGGTGCAGGCCGCGGCGATGAAAGGGATTAACGCCTTCAATATCCTCTTGCCCGCCTTGGCCGCGAAGGGCCGTGCCGTCTTCATTGCGTTGCCGCCGATGCAGAAGCCGCACACGATCGACGGCGTTCACCTGAACGCTGCCGGATACGCGGCGTGGGATGAAGCCATTCTCCAGGGAGTGTCGACGATATGCAGCCCGCATTGAAACCGACGTCGCCTGATGCGGCGAACAAATTGCCGGGACTGGAGGCACTGCGCTTCCTGACCGCATTCGCCATTCTCGTCTTCCACTATCGCCACTTTGCCTTTGTCGCCGACAAGCCCGTCGGTCTCGTGCCGGAGCGCCTTCCGCTTTATGGCTGGCTTCATGCGTTCCACGATTTCGGGGCCTATGGCGTATCGATCTTCTGGTGCATCAGCGGCTTCATCTTTTTCTGGAAATACCGGGACGCGATCGCGGACCGATCCGTGAGGGGGTGGAAATTCTTTGTGCTTCGCTTCTCGCGGCTCTATCCGCTGCATCTTGTTACGCTTCTGCTCGTCGCCCTGTTGCAGCCGGTCTATTTCGATCTGCACGGGTTTTTCTTTGTCTATCAGGCGAACGATCTGCCGCATTTCCTCTTGCAGCTCTTCATGGCAAGCGATTGGGGCATCCTGCGCGGCTACAGCTTCGACGGGCCGATCTGGTCGATCTCGATCGAAGTGCAGGTCTATTTCCTGTTTTTCGTGATGCTCCTCATCACCAGATCATGGTTGTTGAACGTGGTCGTGATCGCAGCCTGCCTGAACGTTAACTGGCAGATCGTTGCCTGCCTCGCATTCTTTTATATCGGTGGGTTGGCGGCGATTGCCCGGCGCGCAGTTGCCTCGGCGAGGTTCGGGCCAGCTGTCGAAGCCGGAGCCTGGCTTGCCGTGGTGGCGATTCCACCCGTCGTGCAGGGTTTGGCGCGCGGCCAGCTTGACCGGTTCGATTTTCCGCTGCTGCTGACATACACGCCGATCCTGCTGTTCTGTCTGTCGCGCGAAATCACCGTGCCGGCCGCCGTTCAGAAAGTCGTCGAGGCGGCTGGAAACATGACCTATTCAAGCTATCTCTTGCATTTTCCTATCCAGCTCATCTTCGTGATTGGATTCACGCTCGCGGGAACGGCGATTCCTCTCTACGACGTCAGGTTTTTCGCGATCTATCTCGCAACGACGCTGCTGGCTTCGTATTTCACCTATCGCCATTTCGAGGCGCCGGCGCAAAATCTTGTTCGTGAGCTCCTTTTGCGGCCGAGGGTGGCTGCTGCGGAAACCATCCTGGGCGTCACGAAATAGCTACGGCGAGGCGGCCGAGATGTGCTCGGTGAGAAGTCTCCACAGGACGACCTTCAGGCGAGCTTCATCAATTTGAGCGCCGCCAGGCCGTTCGGACCGTAGGGATTGCCGAGACTTTCGCACATTTCGAAGTGGTTGAAGTTCGGCGCCTCGATCAGCTCGACCGGCTTGCCGGCGGCCTTCACCGCGGCGGCAAAATCACGGCTCTGGCGCTGGAACTCGGGCGTCTCGTAGGTGCCGTAGGTGACTGTGATCGGCGCGCGCAGCATGTCGATCTGCCGCATCGAACTCAGGGACTGCTCCATGTCGTCGTTGAATTTGATGTAAGCGCTGCGGGTGCCGGAGAGCCGCGCCGGCTTCAGGTCGTAGATCCCGCTCATCAAGAGGCCGCCGGTAATCATGTCGGCCGGCAGTCCGAAATCCTTTTGCCAGTCGGTCACCAGCGCGACACCGCAGAGGTGGCCGCCGGACGAATGACCGCCGACGTAGAATCGTTTTGTGTCGCCTCCGAAGCTCGCGGCATTCCTGAATACCCAGGCGATGGCACGGCGCACTTGCCCGGCCATCGGTCTGATATCGCCGTTCGCGGCGTCCACCTGGATGAAGTCCAGCGCGATATAGTTCACGCCCGCATTGACGAAGAGATCGGCGGGGTAACCGTAGTCCTTGGCATTGCCGCGAAGCCACCTGCCGCCATGGATGAATATGAAAATGGGTGCGTTGGGTGTTTTGGCCGGATAGAGGTCGAGGGCTTCGATCGGCGTCGGTCCGTAGGCGAACCGCTTCGGCGCGCCCAGGCGAGTGCGCGTCGTCTCACTGCTTGAGGCAAAGCGCTTCTGGATCTGGTTGAAGAGGGGCGCGTAGGCGGCCTGATCATAGGCCGCATCGAGTTCGACCTGATCCATGTCCATCCAGACCTTCGGGCCCTTTTCGTGGGCCGGCGGTCCAATTGGACACCCCTCGGCCAGCGCCGGCGTTGCGACCATGGCGGCCGCCGTTCCAAGCAGGGCTCGGCGCGAAATGAGGTTGAAATTCGTTTCGAGGTTTTCAGACATTGGTTCCCCATGTGCGCCTGGATCGGAACAGGATTTCTTCTACCCGCTCGCAGATCGGAGCGGCAAGGCACCGATCCTGCTATTCTGCAGGGAGCATGCAGATCGGGAATGGCAGCGTCGCGACAAGTGGGGTGGACCCGATTGAGCGCTTCGCGACCGGTTTGGGACGCTTGAGAGGGAGCCCATCAGATGAATACCATCCACGTTTCGTATTTCTCTGACGTATTGTGCATCTGGGCATATGCCGCGCAGGCTCGTGTCGATGCGGTCAGGGAGAAGTTCGGCGGCAAGGTTCGGCTGGATTTCCGGTTCTGCTCGGTCTTTGGCGATACTGCCCACAAGATCCCCGCGGCGTGGCAGGAGAAGGGTGAATATGCCGGGTTCAATACGCATTTGCGAACCGTCGCGCAACGGTTTCCGCATATCGAGGTCCATCCGGAAATTTGGCTGAAAACGCGCCCGCTAACCTCGGCAAGCGCACATTTGTTTATGACGGCCGTGCAGCAATGGGAGCACGACATGGCGGCACACGGCCAAGGCGGATCAACGATATCAACCTTTGACAAGGTGGCGTGGGCCTTCCGCTGCGGGTTTTTCCGCGATTGCCGCGACATCGCCCGATGGGACGTCCAATGTGAACTGGCCGAAACTGTCGGCGTTGATATCAGCGCGATTGAGCGGCGCATTCGCGATGGAACCGCGTTTGCCAAACTGTCGGCGGATTACCAGGACGCCGACAAGATGCGCATCGAAGGCAGCCCAAGTTTCGTATTGAACGAAGGGCGGCAGAAGCTCTATGGCAACGTTGGCTTCCGGATCATCGAAGCCAACATTCAGGAATTGTTGCGGGCGCCCAGCGGCGACCAGGCAAGCTGGTGCTGACGGTCGCTTCTTTTGGCCCAGAGCTGTTTCCGGGTGCGCTGACAAGCGGATATTCTCAGGGTCCAAGGGCATTTCCGTGAACGGACCTTTGGCATCCCATTCGCATGCGCCGCACGCAGCTCGCATCCGTTGATCTATCGCAACAGAGCTGCCAGCCGGAGGTCTAAAAGACGCGTTACCAGTGCAAAGCAACACGAGAGGCTGGGGTTGCGAATATGCTCGAATACGACGTCGTGGCGAAGCGCACAAATGCGCACGGCAGCGTTGCCCGCTGCAAAGATGCAGAGGTGAGGCTTGATACAGACGTCAACGGCCGGAAGGACGCCTTCAATCCCGCCGAATTGTTTCTTGCGGCCATCGCAGCGTGTATGATCAAGGGCATCGAGCGCGTTGCGCCAATGCTTCATTTTCAATTTCGCGGCGTCGAAGTTCGCCTTCATGGTGTTCGGCAGGACAGTCCGCCCTTCATGTCGTCGATTTCGTACCAGCTGGCCGTGGACACGGACGAAGACGATCGTCGTCTCGAACTGCTGCATCAGAACGTCCGCAAATATGGAACGATCTCCAACACGGTGGCGGCAGGGACAAAGCTCGGAGGCGAGATTGTTCGAGCCGAGGTTGGCCGGAAATAGATCGCGCAATGCACTCTGGAAAGAGGAGAATGGCCATGGCCAATAGGGAAGTCGTGATCTGTTCGCCCGTTCGCACCGCCATCGGCACATATGGCGGCACGCTGAAAGACATGGCCGCGGCCGATCTCGGTGCCGTGACGGTCCGCGCGACGCTTGAGCGCGCGAAACTGCCGCCCGGCGATATCGACACGGTCGTCATGGGTAACGTGATCCAGGCCGGCAACAAAATGAACCCGGCCCGACAGGCAGCCATCAATGGCGGCGTCCCGGTTGATGTTCCTGCGCTGACGGTCAACCGGGTCTGCGGTTCGGGTGCGCAAGCGATTGCGAGCGCGGCGCAGGAGGTAATGCTGGGCTTGATCGATAGCGCGGTCGCCGGCGGCATGGAGAACATGGATCGTGCCCCGTATCTCATGGGGTCCGGCCGCTGGGGCTACCGCATGGGTGATGCAAAAATATTCGACGCGATGCTGATGGACGGACTCAATGACGCCTTCTCCGGTCAACATTCCGGATGGCACACCGAGGATCTCGTGGCCTCGCACCAGATCACCCGCGAAGAGCAGGACCGTTGGGCCGAGCGTTCACAACAGCGCTTTTCCGCGGCTCAGGCCGCTGGCAAGTTCGCCCCGGAAATCGCAGCGGTCGAAATTGACTCGCGCAAGGGTCCGACAAAGTTCGACAAGGACGAACATAATCGGCCGGATACCACGATGGAGAGCCTTGCAAAGCTCAAGCCCGCATTCCGCAAGGACGGCACCATCACTGCTGGCAACGCGCCCGGGCTTAATACGGGCGCTGCAGCGATGATCGTGGCGGATCGCGCCTGGGCCGACAAGAAGGGCCTGGCGCCTACGGCGCGCCTCGTCTCCTACGGTATTGGCGCCGTCGAACCAGGCATGTTTGGATTGGGTCCGGTGCCGGCGGTGAAGCAGGCGCTCGACCGTGCCGGCTGGAAAACATCGGATATCCAGCGCATCGAGATCAATGAGGCTTTCGCGGCAATCGCAATTGCCGTCGCGAAAGACCTCGGTCTGGACGCAAACATGGTCAATGTGGAAGGCGGCGCAATCGCGCATGGCCATCCGATCGGCGCGTCCGGTGCGGTGCTCACCACCCGTCTGTTGCATTCGATGAAACGCGATGGCGTTAAAAAGGGCGTCGTCACACTCTGCATCGGCGGCGGCCAGGGAATTGCGCTTGCGCTTGAATCCCTGAACTAAGCCGCTTCTTGATAATGATGTTGGCTTCGGGTCCGGCTTGAGTCAATTTCTCCCGGAATGATGATGTGCCCGTCGCCTCCTACGCCAGTGGGATCGTTCCGGCCCAGAACGGCTGCTTCGACTCGCTTGCCGATGTCGCCTCCAGGGGGCGATGGGCCCCGGCGCTGCGGGAAACCGCCAATCTTCGCCGCGAAGGCAGCCGCGGAGACGCTTCGTTAACCATTTTTAAGGAATCAGCGATAGAGACCGAAGCGGCTTCTTCTCAAGACCGGTCGGACAACATGACTGAGCCTGATGTTCTAAGTCGCGACATAAATGCACTGAAGGCCCTGCAGAGGGACGCCTGGCAGGAACTCGCCAGCCCGAGCCTTACGACGTTCGACCGCCGCGAGATCCGGAACCGGATCCGGCAAAGCGAGATCGAGCTGCGGGGTAACCTGCAAATGATGTCGGAACGGCTGCGCTTTCGGCCGCGGCCGGTCGAGATTGTCGACAACGGCCTCGCGAAACTGAATTTCCGGCTTCTATAGTCTTTTGTTTTGATGCGTTTTCCACCGCAGATAAGTCTACGCAACCTGCGTAAACTTGATTGCCGTGCGAACCGGGGTTCACTCCCGGATCAAGTGAATGCTTCGCTCGAAAACGCCCTAGAACTCGAAGACGTCGGTGCTTCGCCGCGCCAGTTCGCGCAGATCGCCGAGCGTTCCGCGAACCGCGTTGCAGCGGCGGCAATGGACCTCCGCATGATCCGGCGCGCTGTCCGGGTCGATCGCCTTGATCGAGAGACTCCCGCAGGCGTCGCAGACAACCTTGAGCCCGGTCCGTCCCCGACAATGATGCTGGCCGAGGTTCATGTGCCTCTGCTCAGCCGATGATCGCGGAAGCAAAATAGCTGACGGTCCCGAGCTTCAGGGCCAGGCGCCCGAAGTTCTGCTGCAGGCCAATCGACGCCGCGACCTGCTCGAGCCGATTCCGCAGGTCGGCGAAAGGCCGCTTGCGGCCGGCAATGTACGGCCCATACAGAACGTCGTTGCGACGTTCGATCAGCTTCGCGGCCAGCGTGACCGCGAGGAAAACAAGTCCTGGAAATACGATGATCTCGATTGTCATTTTTTCGGCCCCCGCCGTTTGATACCGTGGGGCCCTTGATACGCCTGAAATTCTAAGGTTCGGATCTTGGGCATCGCTGCAATTGAGCGAACGCGTTAACGAACCCTGAACCACGTCAATTGCGAGCACCCCTCGCAGACGCAGACCTGCCGTCTCGGCTCCGGTCTCATGACATCCACGATGACAAGCGCACGCCGCCGGTTCGTCGGCGGCAGCGAAGCGCTCAGGCGCGTGGCGCTCGGCTCGCTCAGGGAATTCGGCTATCTGAAGATCATCGACGGCGTGAACAAGATGGAGATCAGGGAATTCGTCGCAGAGAGCGCCAAGAGCGAACCTTCGCGGCGAAATCAACCGTTACCGGATCACCGCAACCAGCATATGTCGCTTGGATGATCACGAGTTTGATCTGGCCGCCTTCAAAGGTTCTCGCCGCAAGAGCGTTGCGGGCCATCTTTTCGATGGTCGGCCAGTTTGAGAGAAGGTATCGCTGCGTCTCAACCTGCGTTTTAAACTTCGTTCTCAGAATGCAGCCCTGCCGCGCATTTCCGTTGGCAATCTGAAAGGAAACCGTCTGGGGTCCTTCGTTGAGTTCTTGTTCGGTGGGTTTGGCCCGATGCCTTTAATCGGCCGCGACCTTGTCGGCTTTCGACGGGCGCTTCGGCTCATCGTCCACGCTTGCTTGCGTGTTGCGGACAGCTTCGGTCAGCATCTGGCGCAGTTCAGCCTTCGTCTTCGGCGGTTCCCGTGTGAATCCAGTTTTTTGCCATCCAACCATCATTGCTATGTGGGGATGCCGGAGGGAGAAGTAAATGCCAGAGGTTACCGCAAAAACGGGTAGCAGGCATTTTGATGGCTGCCCACGGGTAACCAAGTCTGCTAGGAGCAACGGAAGTCAGGCGGACTATTCGATCACCTCGTCGGCGGCGACAATGAGCGACGGCGGCACGTTAAGTCCGAGCACCTTCGCCGTTTTCAGATTGATCTTCAAATTTACAGCTGTGGGCTGTTCGATCGGAAGATCGCCCGGACGCTCTCCCTTGAGGATGCGGTCGACATAACTCGCCGCGCGCCGCCACATCGCCAGAATGTCTGCCGAATACGACATCAATCCGCCCAGCTCGACGGCGTTGCTGAACGGGTAGATCGCAGGCAGGCGACGCTCGGAAGCCAGTTGGATAATCCTGGTGGTGTACGGCTCGAGGAAGGGGTCCGTGGTTACGACAAGACCTTCATAGCCATCGTTTGCAATTGAGGCGAAGCTTGCTTCGACATCCTTTGGCTTGGCGGAGAACGCGGTCAGTTCGAGGCCAAGCTTGCCCGCCGCCGCTTGCAACTCCCCCATCTCCTTCACGATGCTTGGATTGTCGGGACTCCCCAGTGCTGCAACCCGATGCAGGTTCGGGAGCAACTCTTTCAGCAACCCCAGCCACTTGGCGCTGTAATCGCTCGCCAGCAGCGAGACGCCGGTAATGTTGCCCCCAGGCCGCGATAGACTGGCCACGAGACCCGAGCCAACGGGGTCACCGGATGCGATGACGATCGGCACCGTCGTGGTCGCGCGCCGCGCCGCCAGACTGACCGTCGTTCCCGCCGTCACCAGAACATTGACCTTCATCGCGAGAAGATCGGCGATAAGCGCGGGGACTTTTTCAATGTCGCCCTCGGCGTATCGCTCTTCGAAGATGAGGTTTTGTCCGATCACATAGCCTCTATCGGCCAGTCCGAGCCGGAGTCCGGCGCCGCTCGCGGTGTCCGTCCCCTTGGCACCGATCCAGACGTAACCCACCCGCGGTACCGACGGCTGCTGCGCGCGCGCGGAGATCGGCCAGGCTGCCGCACCTCCCACAACTCCAAGAAATTCCCGTCGCCTCACGCCCGCCCCCCGCGCGCAGGCGATAATGGCGCAAGCGTTACCGCCAGATTTGCCGCTCCGAGCCCGGCGCCCAACCTCATGAAGTCGCGACGTCTCACTGGAATCCTCCCCCATTTTTCTATGATTGGAGCTACTTTCGCGCGTCGAGGAAGCCCGCCCGTATCCGCAATTCGCGCTGATCTGCGCCCGTCAATAAATCAATCAAGAGCTGCGCCTGCCGCGGCTGCGACGCGCCCGTCGCGACCGCCGCCGTGTAGACCGTGGAAAGGTCGCACCCCTTCGGCAGCGATCCCGAAACCTTCACGCCGTCGGTGTTGAGGATTTCGGTCGATTGCGTGCAGCCGATCGGCCTGGCCGCGTCGGAGGCTGCGAGATGGCGCATCGCGGTCGCGCCGTTCGGATAGATCCTGAGCCGGTCCGCGACTTCATCGGCAACGCCAAGCTGCTGCAGCACCTTGGCGACATGGATGCCGGCAGTGGAGGCCTTGATGTCCGGCACGAAGATCGCGTCGGTGCCGAGCAGCACCTCGCGCAGGCTTGCCGCATCGTCAACCGAAGCAAGCGGATCGCCGCTGCGGACGGCGATTGCCGTTTCGACCCGGCCGATGTCTGATATCGAAGCGCGGGTGAGGAGATTCTCAGCCGCGAGGTCGGCGATCTGCGCCGCCGTCAGCACGACAATGTCGGCAGGCCAGCCATTGCGCAATTTGCCGGCCATGGCGCCGACCGCGCCGAACTCGCCTTCGATGGCAAGGCCGGTCCGCGCCTTGAACGCCGGCGCGAGGCTCGCGACCAGGCCTTGCGCCGCGCCGCCGCTGAGAATCTTCAAACCGGTCATCACGCGAGCTCCATCGCGGCGATCAGGCGCTCGCGGGTGATCGGCAGGTTGCGAACGCGCACACCCAGCGCATCGAATACGGCGTTGGCGATCGCCGCCGTGACCGGGCCGTGCGCGGCTTCGCCGGCGCCAACCGGATCCAGGTCGGGCCGCGACATCACCTCGACCGTGACCTCGGGCACTTCGCTGAAGCGCAGGATCGGATATTCGGTCCAGGAATTGCTGGTGATACGCTGGCGGTCAAAGCGAACCCGCTCCTTCAGCACCCAGCTGGTGGCCTGGATCGCGCCGCCCTCGATCTGATTGATCACCCCGTCCGGATTGATCGCTTCACCGACATCGACCGCGATCGTCAGTCGTCTGACGCTGATATCCTCCGCGCCCTCGACCTCGGCGATCACGGCGCAATAGGCGCCGGTGTTCTTGTAGCGCGCAAAGCCGAAGCCGTAACCGGTGCCGTCGCGCTTGGCCGGCTTCCAGTTCGCGCGTTTGGCAACAGCACGGATGACATCCTGCGCGCGGCTGTCCGACAAATGCCGCAGGCGGAAGGAAACCGGGTCCTCGCGGCGTTCGGTCGCGAGCTCGTCGAGAAAGGATTCGATCGCAAACACGTTGCCTTGCGCGCCGAGCGTGCGCAGCGCGGAGGTTCGTATCGGCATGGTGGTGAGGCGATGGGATTCGATCTGCCATGACGGAAAATCGTAGAGCGGAACGGAATTGCGGTCGGCGCCGCCGCCATTGGCAGGCGATGGGTTGGTGGCAATCGCGCGCGGAAACGGTTTTGCGAGTTCCGTTGCGGCGAGAAGCGCGGGCAGATCGGCGCGGCCCGGCCGCGCCGTGTGACCATTGCCCCAGATGCTGTGACGCCAGCCGACGATCTCGTCTTTCGCATCGAGGTCGGCTTCGATCTCGATGGTCATCGCCGCGCCGAACGGCGCATGCGACATCTCGTCATTGCGCGACCATTGCACGCGGACCGGACGGCCGCCGGCCGCTTTCGCCAGCAGAACGGCATCGAGCGCGACGTCATCGGCGCCGTTGTGTCCATAGCAACCGGCGCCCTCCATGTGCTCGACCGTGATGTTCTCGACCGGAATTTTCAAGACCAGCGCGAGGTCGGCGCGGAGCAGATAGACGCCCTGGCTGTGGGTCCAGACCCGGACGCGGTCTCCGGTCCACTGCGCCATCGCGCAGGAGGGGGCGATCGATCCATGCGCGATATAGGGGCGGGTATATTGCCGGTGGATCTTGCGTGTCTTCGTGAGACTCGATGACGCCTTCTTGCTGGCGATGACGGTCAACTCGGCCGGCTTGACCTTGAGCCACTCAGCAAGCCCGTCTTCATCGGGGAGCTCTTCGCGCGACGACCAGGTCGCGCCTTTGCGCAAGGCGGCAAGCGCCGATTCCGCGCCGGCCTCGGTTTCGCTGACGACGCCTGCGAAATTGCCGTCGCGCACGATGGCAACGAGGCCCGCGATCTTGCGCGCGGCATCCTCTTTCAACTCGATCAGGGTTGCGGCCGAAAGCTCGGACCGCAGCACGCGGCCGTGCAACATGTCGGGCAGCGGGGAATCGTGAATGAAGCGGGGACGGGCGAAAACCTTGTCGGGGATGTCCAGCCGCTGCACCGAATTTCCGGCAAGGCTGCGCTGCGCCGATGATTTGGGCACGGCGCCCGGCGTGGCGTGACGCTCGAGCGAGACTTCGCCCGCGAGTTCCCAGTAGCTGGTGCTGACATTGCCGGGACCGGAAATGGTGCCATCGACGATATCGAGCGCGCCCGCGCCGACACCGAGCCGATCCGCCGCGGCGTCGAGGAAAATCCGGCGGATCTCTGCGCAGGCCTGCCGGATCGCGCGCCCCGATTGCTGCACGGAAAGACTGCCTGACGTGACGCCTTCATTGGGACTACCGGCCGTGGAGGCGCGAACCATCTGCACGCGGGAGAGTTCGACATCGAGTTCGTCGGCGGCGATCTGGGCCAGCGCCGTGACGATGCCTTGCCCGATCTCGACCTTGCCGGGCGAGACTGTCACATGTCCCTCCGGCGCGATCCGGATCCATGACGACAACATCGGGTTCGCCGCGAGGCTCGGCGGCAGTTTTAGCGCGGAGGGTGAGGGGGACTGCCCGGTCATGGGACCCTCATCTCCGCTGCCGCGCGCAACACAGCCCGCACCATGCGGTTGTGCGAACCGCATCGGCAGAGATTGCGGTCGAGCGCGGCCTTCACGTCCGCGCTTGCCGGATCTGGATTTCGCATCAACAGCGCGGCGGCGCTCATCAAAATGCCGGATACGCAATAGCCGCACTGCAGCGCCTGCTCGGCGACAAAGGCGCGCTGCAGCGGATGCGGCTTTTGCGCATCTCCCAGTCCTTCGATGGTCGTGACGTCCTTGTTCGCGATCGACCACAGCGGCGTGTCGCAGGCGGTCACCGCGTGATCGCCGACGATGACGTTGCAGGCGCCGCATTCGCCCGCACCGCAGCCGAAATGCGGGCCGGTCATCCCGAGCTGCCCGCGCAGGACGGTGAGCAGCGATGTATCCGGATCGGCGTCGATGTCAGTCTCGACGCCATTGAGGCGGAATCGAATCTTGGGCATGAAGATTGAGAATCCCGGCTTTCAAGGCCTGTCGGCGAATTGCTTGACGACGTCGGCCCATTTCACAATATCGCTGCGCAGGAATTTGTCGAATTCCTCAGGCGACATCGACATCGGCGCCGCGCCCTGATCGGCCCAGAGCCTGACGATCTCCGGCCGCCTGATGGCGGCGTTGACGGCGGCATTCAGTTTGTCGATGACCGGCTTCGGCGTTCCGGCCGGCGCCATCAATCCGAGCCAGATGGTGGCTTCATATCCGGGGAGGCCGGCCTCTTCGACCGTCGGCACCTCGGGCAACACGCTGGAGCGCGCCTTTCCCGTTGTGGCGAGCGCGCGAACCTGGCCCTGGCCGACATTGGGAGCCATCGTCGTCACCGCGTCGATCATCATCTGCACCTGTCCGCCAATGACGCCGTTACGCGCTTCGCCGCTGTTGCGATAGGGCACATGCACGAGATCGATGCCGGCCATGGTCTTGAACAACTCGCCGGCCATATGATAGGGCGTGCCCTGGCCGGACGAAGCGTAATTCAGCTTGCCCGGCTGCGATTTGGCCAACGCGATAAATTCCTTCAGATTTTTCGCCGGAACGGACGGGTGCACCACGATCACAAGATCGGAGAAATTGATCGGCGCGATCGCCACCAGATCGCGCATCAATTCGTATTTGCGCCGCGGCACCAGCGATTCATTGGCGGTCTGGGTATTCGACATCATCAACAGCGTGTAGCCGTCGGGCGGCGACTTGGCGGCCTCGAGCGTGCCGATCACGGCGCCGGCGCCCGGACGGTTCTCGATCACGAAGGGTTGTTTGAGGCTCTCCTGCATCGCGTTGCCGAGCAGGCGAGCCGCCACGTCGGCCGGGCCGCCGGCCCCGAAGGGAACGATGATCCGGATGGTGCGCACTGGATAGTCCTGGGCGAAGGACGGACCGGCAAGGAATGCCTGCGCTGCAACAACAATTGCGGCTAGTGCGAGCGTAAACCTTGAAGCGCTTCCCGCGGTGGGCCGCGGAACGGACGCAGGGTCCTTCATTGCAAGCGCCTCGAACCCAACGTCTCCAAATCTTGCGTCCCCAACTCTCATCTTGTTCTCTTCTCGGACCGGTGGCTGGCCAAATCCAGCGTTCGGGTCTAACTGTCAAGTCTAGCGGCAACGGGAATGAGCTGTCGACATGGACTCCTGCTTCGCCGCAGGAATAAAATAACCGGTAATACGGAAATCCTGCCGGAACACGGCGACAGAGTGGGTCAATGAAAAATCTAAAGATTTCCCGCCGCGACGCGCTCAGGGGGGCGGGAGGTTTGCTCGCGGGTGCCGCATTCTCGACCCGCGTCCTGGCGGATGCGCCGCCGGCCGAACCGGTCACGCCCGCCCTGATCGCGGCCGCCACGAAGGAAGGTCAGGTCATCCATTACACCTCGACCGATCTGCCGGTCGCCGAAAGACTGGCAAAGGCCTTCGAGGCGAAATATCCCGGGATCGCGGTGCGCGTCGAGCGCACCGGAGCGGAGCGCGTGTTCCAGCGCATCGGTCAGGAATATTCCAGCAACATCCACGCCGTCGACGTGGTGAATTCGTCCGATGCGGCGCATTTCATCGTCTGGAAGCGCGACGGCATTCTGGCGCAATACGTGCCCGAGGACGTCGCCAGATTCTATCCGCCTGAGCACCGGGATGCCGACGGCCAGTTCGCAAGCTGGCGCGTCTTTCTCAGCATCATCGCCTACAATACGAATCTGGTGAAAGCCGAGGAGGCGCCGAATAGTTTCTCCGATCTGCTCGACCCCAAATGGAAGGGCAAGATCGTCAAGGCGCATCCCGGCTATAGCGGCACCATCA
>VFSW01001207.1_pt1 | contig 39104 bp, 34 predicted proteins | sample 5358111 | NCBI WGS metagenome assembly VFSW01 (sample SAMN11554181, study PRJNA540505) | mine drainage metagenome | isolation source: sediment from site ElyBrook_90M | place: USA: Ely Copper Mine, Vershire, VT | collected 2017
TCCCCCGCCCTCGCCCCCGCATAGCATTGATGAGCTGATTGTTGTGCCACAGTCGCTCGCCTCGCATGCTTCCTGCAAAGAGGAGACCCGGAGGGCTCTCGGTCTGCTTCATGGCTTCGACCCGCGGGATAAGGAAGCCGCTCAAATCTGGGACACTGTCAAAGACGCTCAGGCCAATCAGATGATCTTTCGAGGTATGGAATATTTTATGGGTGCCGTGGGGCTGACAACCCTCTTGTTGGGCGGCCTCGGTGTAATGAACGTGATGCTCGTAGCCGTAAAGGAGCGCACCCGGGAGATCGGCGTGCGAAAGGCCCTGGGAGCTACTCGAAGGTCAATCGTGACCCAATTCTTTGCGGAAACGATCATTATCGCTCTGGTGAGCGGTGCGGTCGGCATGGGTGTAGCCTATGGCCTCTGTGCATTGGTGGACCTTCTGCCGATGCCCGCCCCTTTTGCAGGGATGCTGCCGACATTGAGTTCCGGCCTGGTGTCGTTCGTGCTCCTCGGTGTGATTGCCGTAGCCTCCGCGTTGTACCCGGCTAGCCGCGCGGCCGCCGTGGATCCGATTGAGGCGCTGCGCCACGAGGCGGGAGGCTAGCCTCGATGTTAAAGGAGATTATCATGCAATCGTGGAGTGCGCTGCGCCGCCAGCCCCTCCGCAGCGCTCTGACCATGACCGGAATTGTTTGGGGGATCATGGCTGTGACCTTGCTCCTGGCCTACGGCTCCGGTTTCCGCTCGGTGCTGATGTACACCTTCGAAGTCTTTGGTAAAGGCGCGGTGATCGCTTGGCCCGGGACCACGAGCGAGCAGGCCGGAGGGGAAAGGGCGGGCAAGGTGGTGAAATTCGAGCAGGAGGACGTTCAGCGGATTCGTGCCGACGATCCGCTTGTGAAGCTGGCGTGCAGGGAGACAGTGGGCTTCGAAGACATTTCCTACGGCGACCATTTGGCGAACGCAGCTGTCCGCGGCGTGTGCCCGGCCTATGGCGAAATGCGAAATGAAGTGCCTTCCGATGGGCGCTGGATCGATTCTGAAGACGAACAACAACGGCGAAAGGTTGTGTTTCTGGGAGCGGTGCTGCGAAAGAAATTATTCAGCGGGCGCCCCGCGGTTGGCGAATCAGTCGAGATCATGGGCACGCGCTTCCAGGTGATTGGCTCCATGGACAGAAAATTCCAGGACAACAATTATTTCTCCAGCGACGATGAATCCGCCTTCATTCCTTATTCCGCCGCTTCCGACCTGTGGGATGCGCGCTACGGCAAAGTGATCGTCTTTGAGCCGGTGGCGCCCCAATTCGAAGCCAAAGCAATGAAGCAGGTGCGGGCCACGATCGCCGAGAGACAGGGGTTTTCGCCAAGCGACAAAAGGGCCATTTTCATGGATGGCCGGGAGGAATACCGCCCAATCTATGACGGGATTACGCTTGGACTTGAGGGCTTGCTGCTCTTCGTCGGAACGCTTACCCTGGGAATCGGGGGCGTGGGCGTAATGAACATCATGCTCGTGAGTGTCAATGAGCGGATTCGCGAGATTGGCCTCCGACGGGCGCTGGGAGCACGGCGAAGGCATATCCGGCTGCAATTCCTCCTCGAATCACTGGCCCTCACTCTCACCGGTGGGCTGGTGGGTGTCGTGCTCTCGATGATCGTTGCCAAGGCCATTGGTACGCTTCCTTTCCTCGGCCCGGCGTACGAAGATACCAGCGGAAAAGTGGATATCCACCTGCAAATTTCCTGGCAGACCATGCTGATTTCCGTGGGCGTCCTTCTAATCGTTGGAATCCTGAGCGGAATTATGCCGGCCTCCCGCGCTGCACACTTGGATCCTGTGGAAGCATTGCGTTGCGAGTGAGTGCCGTGCCCTCGCGCGAAGTGTCTAGCGCTTCCTCGGCGCAAGCACGCCATCCAGATATGTGAGCATGTCGGGGCTGTCCCAATCCTGGGGCCCTATGATTTTGCGCACGATTCGTCCCTGGCGGTCAATCACATAGGTTTCTGGAAATAGAAATGTGCCGTAGGAAGCGGAGATGCCATGCGAGCCGTCCCGGTAGGTGGGGAATTGCACTGCGTATTTCCGGAGAAAATCCTCATAGGCCGATGCGTCATCGTCTGAGCTGATGCCAAGCACCACGCCGCCCTTCGGCGCTATCTCCTCCTGCAGGTGCTCCAGTGACGGAGTTTCCTCCACGCATGGCGGGCACCACGTCGCCCAGAAGTTGAGCACCACCACCTTGCCGCGCAGGTCGCTCAGGTGCGCAGCGTGGCCATTGAGCGTCAGGCTGAAATCCCGCGCCATATGGCCCGAAGGGCTGGCTTCGCCCTGGCGGTACTGCGGGCTGACGAAGGCCGCCACCAGCGCTGTTATGCCGGCGAGCATAGCGATCATCATCAGATTGCGCTTCATGATTTTGGTCTCATTCTCTATAATACAAACTGAGGCCTGCCAGAGCGAGAAGATTCGCCTATTCCAGTGGGAACAGAGCTTCCAGCCGCAGTTTCAGTCATTTTGCCCGCCCGCAATGAGGAAGCGAACATCCAGGGCGCCGTCGCGTCGGTGTGTGCCCAGCGCGGAGTCGCGGAATTGATCGTTGTGGACGACCAATCGAGCGACAGCACGCCGGAAATACTGGAGCATTTGGCCGCTGATAACGCCTGCCTGCGCATCGTCACGGTGAGTGAGGTTCCCGGCGGCTGGTCGGGAAAGAATTACGCCATCCGCGCGGGCATGCGCGCAGTTTCCGCGCAATCCGCCTGGCTGCTCTTCGTGGACGCCGATACGGAACTCCTTCCCGATGCCGTTGCGCGTGCCCTACAGGACGCGGCAGCAACCGGCGCGGCGATGGTCTCCTATTCTCCTGAACAGCTATTGCATAGCTTCGCCGAGCGGGCGCTGATTCCCTTCGTGTTCTGCCGCCTCGCGAGGCGATTTCCCTATGAGCGCGTCTCCGATCCTGCCTCGCCCGATGCTGCGGCGAACGGCCAGTTCCTGCTCGTCGCACGAGATGCTTATGAGGCCGTGGGCGGCCACCAGGCCCTCCCGGATGCCATTCTAGAGGATGTCGAGCTCGCGCGGCGTTTCAAGGCGGCTGGCTTCCGTCTCCACTTCGCTTCGGGCCAGGGCATCGCTAGAACCAGAATGTACCGTACATTCGCGGCTATGTGGCAGGGATGGACTAAGAACTTATTTCTGCTGGCGGGCGGAACCACGCGCGCCGCGATGGCCGAAGCCCTGGCAGCCTTTCCCTGGGCCGCCGTGGCCCTGCTTGGGATCGCCCTGGCCGTAGGCGGCGAGTGGCGCTATGCCCTTGCGGCCGCTGGCCTCCTTTGGCTCTTGGCGAAGCATGCCGCCTATGCCGCGGAACTTTCGCGCAATCGTTTTTCCCCCCGGTACATCCAATATTTTCTGCCCGGGGCGGCCCTCTATGTGGCAGCCCTGGCGGCTTCCACCTGGCGCCACACGCGAGGTTCGGTCGTATGGAAAGGGAGGGAATACCCGGCCGGGACACCATGATCCGAGTCACACGCAAAATCGAATTTTCAGCGGCGCATTTTTATTACAATCCCGCGCTCTCCGAAGCCGAGAATCGCCAAATCTTCGGCAAATGCGCCAACCGCCTCGGTCACGGACACAACTATGTCCTGGAAGTGACCATTGCCGGCGAGCCCGATCCGAAGACAGGCATGGTCCTCGATTTAAAGGAATTGAAGGAGATCCTCCAGCGGGAAGTGATCGAACGCCTCGATCACCGCTTCCTCAATCACGAAGTGCCGGAACTCGAAGGCAGGATTCCCACCACGGAAACGATCGCCGAATTTCTTTGGACCGTCCTCGAGCCGCAAATCACAAAGGGCCGCCTCGACCGCATCCGCCTGTACGAGACCCCTGACCTCTTCGTCGAGTGCACCCGCAATGGCCAATAAGCCGGCGCCCGTGAAGCTCTCCCTCACCCGCCGTTACCTTTTTTCCGCTTCTCACCGCCTCCATAGCCACGCCTTCACCGCCCAGGAAAACGCCAGCCTTTACGGCAAGTGCAATAATCCTCATGGGCACGGCCACAATTATTTTGTGGAAGTTACCGTGGCCGGTCCAGCGGATCCTTCTACGGGCATGGTGGCAAACCTCGCTGATCTGGATGCCTTCGTTGCCGAGCGCGTGATCGAACCCTTCCAATACAGTTTCCTCAATGAGGCCGCACCCCATTTCCGCAGCGTAGTGCCCACCACCGAGAATCTCTGCCTTGAGGTCTATCACCGGCTCAAGGATTTCCCCCATGCCCGCATTGTGCGCATTCGCATCGAAGAGACGGCCCTCAACAGTTTCGAATATATCCACGAGGCTCAGTCCACCCCGGAAGGAGCAATGCGGAAATGAGCAATGCCAAGAGTTCCCCCGCGCCCCAGGGGCTGGGGCAGGAGACCATCGCCGACCTGATGCGGCGAATCATCCATTTGCTGGGTGAGGATCCAGAGCGCGAAGGCCTTCGCCAGACGCCCGAACGCTTTGAGAAGGCACTCCGGTTTTTGACTTCAGGGTATGTCCAGGACGCCGGGCGATTGCTGAACGGCGCCATGTTCAGTGTGACCTACGATGGAATGGTGGTAGTGAAGGATATCGAGGTCTTTAGTCTCTGCGAGCATCACCTTCTGCCCTTTTTTGGCAAATGCCACGTCGCCTATATGCCGCAGCGCAAAGTGGTGGGAATCAGTAAAATCGCTCGCGTCGTCAATATGTTTGCTCGCCGTTTGCAGATACAGGAGCGGCTGACCAACGAAATCGCTGCCGCCATCCAGGAACAGGTGAGCCCGGCGGGCGTCGGAGTCGTCCTCGAAGCGCGCCACCTCTGCATGGTCATGCGCGGCGTCGAAAAGCAGCATGCCGCCGCCATCACCAGCGCCATGCTTGGTGTTTTCCGCGAAAATAAACAGACCCGCGACGAATTCCTCTCCCTCATTTCAGGCAAATCGTCCTGACCGCGCGTCCGCCCTTGCTTCCCGCGCCTTTGGGGGCTATCCCGCGCCTCTCGCGCGAAGAATTTCCCTTGCTCCCCTGCGCACGGGGGTGCCGTTCTGCCCCGCCATCCCGGCCCTGATTTCGCGAATGTTCGGTTCTCCTTTCCCTGCTCAACGCCTGGCTGCCCCGCCGGGCGTCCTCTCCCATCTCTACCGGCCCCAATGCAAAAAACTTGTTGGGTGGCGAGGCCATGGTGTGCTAACCTTTTCAGGTACATAGAGAGAGGAAATGCACAAAGAGGGGCCGTCGTGATACAGGGGGGCACGTTGAGCGAAGTCAAGTTCGAAATCATCGAGCAGTTCCGGCAACACGCGAAAGATACCGGGTCACCGGAAGTGCAGATCGCTCTGTTGAGCGAAAGAATTAACTACTTGACATCGCACCTGCGCGCCCACGCCAAAGACCATGCCTCACGCCGCGGGTTGATCATGATGGTCAACAAGCGCCGGAGGCTGCTGGATTACCTGAATCGGCGCGAGCCCGACCGTTACCGTGAGATTGTTGAACGACTCAGCCTCCGCAAGTAGAGCCAGCGCCCACGCGGGCGCCGGCCATTCCCGGACACTCGGTCCTCGCCCGTGCCGTCTCAGAGGCGGCCTGCTCGGACGTTCGTTCCGGCTCTACCCCTCGGACTGAAATAGTTCCGCAGCCTTTTCCCGGCTCATATTTCTCTCTCGAATTCGCAGCGGGCGCGAAGCGGCCCGCAGATGGCAGCGCCCTGCCTTGGTGGCGGGCGCGGAGGATGGATACGAAATGGCACACGAAGTGAAATTGGAAGTCGGTGGGCGTGAATTGGTTTTTGAGAGTGGGCGTATGGCCAGGCAGGCGCATGGTTCAGTCGTGGTGCGCTATGGAGACACGGTCGTTCTTGCCACAGCCTGTATGGACACGCGTACTGCGGAGCGGGATTTTCTTCCGCTGACGGTCGATTACCGCGAATATACCTATTCGGCCGGCAAAATCCCCGGAGGCTTTTTCAAACGCGAGGGGCGGCCCTCGGAGCGCGAAATTCTTACCTCTCGCTTGATTGACCGGCCTCTGCGCCCGCTATTCCCGGAAGGCTGGGCCAACGAAACGCAGATCATCGCCATGGTGCTCTCCGCCGATAGCGAAAATGATCCCGACGTCGTCGGCCTCACGGCGGCTTCGGCGGCCCTGTTTTGCTCGCAGATACCGTTCGAGAGGCCGATAGCGGCGGTGCGCGTGGGCCTGCTCGAGGGCAAGCTGATGGTGAACCCGACCGTGGCTGAACAGAAGACCAGCCTGCTGAACATCGTCGTGGCGGGTTCGGAGGAAGCCATTGTGATGGTGGAAGCGGGGGCCCTCGAGGTCTCTGAAGAGGCCATTGTGGATGCCCTCGCCTTCGGCCACGAACAGATCAAGCGCATCATCGCGGTGATCCGGCAGCTGCAGCGGATGGTGGGTACGCCGAAACTGACGGTCGCCCCTCCCGCCTTCGATAAGAAGCTCTACGCCGATATCGAGAAGAAGCATGGAGAGAAGCTGCACGATGCCCTGAATACGGCCATGCACCCCAAGCAGGAAAGCTATGCGCTGGTGGCGGAAGCAAAGGCGGCGGTTCTCGCCGATATCTCCGAGGATGACGTGGAGAAGCGGAAGCTGGCCATGCGCGCGTTTGAGCGCCTTCGAGAGCATCTCTTCCGCGAAGACATTCTCAGCCGAAAGCGTCGCCCCGATGCCCGCGCTTTCGACGAAATTCGCACCATCACCTGCGAGGTGGGCATTCTGCCGCGCGTGCATGGCTCCGCGCTCTTCACCCGCGGCGAGACACAGGCGCTCGCTACCGTTACCCTCGGCACCCGCGAGGATATGCAGCGGCTGGATTTGCTCTTCGAGCACGACGCCTTCAAGCGCTTCATGCTCCACTACAATTTCCCTCCCTTCAGCGTGGGTGAAGTAAAATTCCTGCGCGGGCCGGGACGGCGCGAGGTGGGCCACGGGGCGCTAGCCGAACGTGCCTTGCTGAACCTGCTGCCGCCGGAAGCGGATTTCCCCTACGCCCTCCGCGTGGTCAGCGACATTCTGGAATCCAACGGTTCTTCCTCGATGGCCACGGTGTGCGGTGGATCTTTGGCGCTTATGGATGCTGGCGTGCCCATGAAATCCGCCTGCGCAGGCATTGCCATGGGGCTGGTGGTGGATGGTGATCGCCACGCCGTGCTTACCGATATCGCCGGCGCGGAAGATCATTACGGCGACATGGATTTCAAGGTGGCCGGAACACGCGAGGGCGTCACCGCCCTGCAGATGGACATCAAGGTGGCCGGCGTGGGCATCTCCATGATGAAGGAGGCGCTTGCCCAGGCGCGAAAAGCGCGTCTCGAGATTCTCGACACGATGGAGCGTACTCTCGCGGCTCCTCGAGGGAATATTTCCACCTTCGCCCCGCGGCTCTTTATCTTGAGCATTCCCACGGATAAGATTCGCGACCTCATCGGTCCGGGCGGTAAGAAAATCCGCTCGATTGTGGAAGCTACGGGCGCGAAGATCGACGTGATGGATGATGGCAAGGTGCACGTATACGCCGCCGACGGGAAATCCGGAGAAGCGGCGGTGCAGATGATCCGCGATGTCACTGCAACGGCGGAAATCGGGAAAACCTATCTGGGGAAGGTGGTCCGCATCGCCGAGTTTGGCGCCTTCGTCGAGATTTTCCCGGGAACCGATGGCCTGCTGCACATCAGCGAAATCGCCGAACAGCGCATTCGCTCCGTGCGTGACGCGCTGAAGGAAGGCGATCAGATCCTGGTGAAGGTGCTGGCGATCGAGGGAAATAAGATTCGCTTGAGCCGTAAGGCGGTTCTGCGCGATCAGAAGCCTAAGCAGGAAGGCAGGGCGGACGACCGGAGCGAAACCTCCGAACAGGAAGAGGAAAGCCAGCCGCAGTAGGTGCCCGCCGTGCGGGGGAAGGATGGCAAAGCCTCCTTCTCCGCCCGTCGGCTTCCCCATTGGCCTGTCCGCAGTGCGAAGAGTCAGTCATGGCCTTTCTATCGGATCAGCTGATCCGCTCGATTTGCGCTCCCACGCTCTTCAATTTCTCCTCGATTCGTTCGTACCCTCGGTCAATGTGATATACGCGTTCCACCCAGGTCGTGTTGCTGGCTACCAGGCCCGCAAGCACCAGTGACGCGCTGGCGCGCAAATCCGAAGCCAGCACTGTAGCGCCGCTCAGCGCAGAAGGCCCGCAAACCGTGGCCAGCCGCCCATCGACAGTGATGTTTGCTCCCAGGCGAACCATCTCGCTGGCATGAAGAAAACGATTTTCAAAGATGGTTTCCAGGATGGTCGAGCTTCCTTCGGCCTGCGTGGCCAGCGCCATGAATTGCGCCTGCATATCCGTTGGAAAGCCGGGATATTCCTCCGTGATGATTTGGCAGGGAAGAATCGGGCCGCTGCGGGAAACGCGGAGTGAGGATTCGCCCACGGGATTCACAGAGATGCCAGAGGCCCTGAGCTGGTCCAGTACGCAGGTTAGGTGCTGCGGCTGGCAGTGGGTGAGCAGCAGATTGCCTCGCGTGATGGCTCCGGCGATAAGGAAGGTCCCGGCCTCAATGCGGTCGGCAATCACCGTGTGGGCCGCACCATGAAGCTCCTTCCGGCCGCAAATACGGATCGTCGAGGTTCCTGCTCCTTCGATGTCTGCTCCCATCGCGAGAAGCAGCTCCGCCAGATCCACCACCTCCGGCTCACGGGCCGCGTTCCGTAGCATTGTCTCGCCCTCCGCAAGGGTGGCCGCCGCCATGATGTTTTCCGTGCCCGTCACAGTGATGCGATCGAAGTTTATTTCCGCGCCGTGAAGGCGGCGGGCCCGAGCATCCACGTAGCCATGCTCCAGGGAAATGTCCGCGCCCATCCGTGCGAGAGCGGCGATGTGCAGGTCTACCGGGCGGGCGCCGATAGCGCAGCCTCCAGGAAGCGACACTCGGGCAAAGCCAGTGCGTGCCAGCAACGGTCCGAGCGTTAGTACGGAAGCGCGCATCGTCTTCACCAGCTCATACGGCGCCTCGCCGTGGCGGATGTTTCGTGCCTGGATGGTAACGCTTCGCTCGGGCAGCGGAGCCATGGCTACGTCCGCCTGCATGTGGGCCAGCAGCTTAGCCATGGTATTGATGTCGCGAACCGCGGGAATATTATGGAGCGTGACCGGTTCGGCCGTGAGCAGTGCGGCGGCCATTGCCGGCAGAGCGGCGTTTTTTGAGCCGCTGATGCGCACCTCGCCTTCGAGCGGCCGCCCTCCTTCTATGCGCAGCTTATCCATGTAGGCGGGCCTTTCGTGTCAGGTGGGGCGACTCGGATTTGTGGCGGCGCCGGGCTCCGGGTTCGGCCAGGGCCTCATGAATATCTCCCCCAGCGCGGTTCAGCGCCCGGCGCGCTTCGCTTGCCCCAATTCCGGCTTTTAGCATCACCAATGCCACCCGGAGATCCCCGCGTGTGAGGCGGAGAGTCCTCTTTGCCGCGGCGGGCGTTGCGTTTGCCGCTTCGGTGAGAATGCGCACGGCGCGCTTCCTTAGCTTCGCATTTGTTTGAGCCACATCAATCATCCAATCGCCATAGACGTGGCCGAGCCGAACCATCGAGCATGTGGAAAGCAGATTCAGAACCATCTTCTGTGCGGTTCCTGCCTTTAGCCGTGTGGATCCGGAAATCACCTCGGCCCCGGTCTGCGGGGCTATTGTGATCTGCGCTAGCCGCCCCACAGGGCTTTCGGGGTTGGCTGTGATCGCGAATGTGCGTGCTCCTCGCCTTCTTGCGTCGCGCAGGGCGGATTCCACAAAGGGAGTACTCCCGCTTGCGGTGATGCCACCTACCACGTCCCCCGGGCCAACGTGGGCCTTCTTGAGGCCCACCGTCGCGCTGTCTTGGCAATCCTCTGCGCCCTCGATGGCCCTCGTCAGCGCATCGCTCCCGCCGGCTATAAATGCGCGCACCACGCCGCGACGTACTCCGAATGTGGGCGCAAGTTCGCTCGCGTCGAGGGCTGCCAGACGGCCGCTCGTACCGGCCCCGGCATAGAAGAGTCGTCCTCCGGAGCGCAGCGCTGGAACAATCATTTCATCCACCACACGTGCAATATTGGGTAGCTCGCGCCTCACTGCCGCGGCAACTGTGGCATCCTCCGTGTTCAGCAGTGAGAGGATATCCAGAGTGCACATCTGGTCGAGACCTTTGGACCGGCGGTGGCGCGCTTCGGTCGCGCTCGATGGCAAAGGGCGCTTTCGCATCAGTCGCGATTATAGCTGGCCTGCCGGAAGACGCGAAATCGGAAGCGGAAACCCGAATGGCGGTGGCGGAAACCGAATGGTTCCAGGCCGGCCCTCATGCCGCTACTTCACCGCGGCAGGAGCGATCAGCCCCAGCGCCTGCAGGATCGCGTCGTGCAAGCCGGGCCGCAGCGCACGGATCTTATCGTTGTCGGCCGAGGGGTTCACTCGATTCGTGAGCAGGATGATGAAGAGGCCACGCTCGGGGTCAATCCAAAGGGATGTGCCGGTGAAACCGAGATGCCCGTAACTCGATTTCGAGAAAAATTCGCCCGAGGAGGAAGGCGCGACGGGCACATCCCAACCCGCAGTTCGGGTGGAATCGCCGATAGTCACAGGGTGGGTGAATTCTCCAATGGTAGCGCGGGTGACCATGCGGTGATGTGCGTAGATGCCTCCATTGAGCATCATTTGAGAAAAAATGGCCAGGTCGCCCGCGGTTGTGAATAGCCCCGCGTGGCCCGCCGCTCCTCCCATGACGAAGGCGTTCGCATCATCCACTTCTCCGCGAAGCAGCCGCTTCCGAAATCGCGAATCGAACTCAGTTGGCGCGATGCGGCTTCGCAGCGCTTCCGGGGGATTAAATTGGGAATCCTCCATCCCCAGCGGCTCGAAAATCTGGCTGGCGGCAAAGCGAGCAAACGAAATACCGGTCAGGCGTTCTACTATTTCGCCGAGCAGGATGTAGCCGAGATCGGAATATACAATTTTCGTTCCCGGCTGGTATTCGAGGGGCTCCGCAAAAATGCCCGCCAGCAAAGTCTGACGGTTGCGGGCGGTGAGGAAATAGTCCTTGTGGGCCGGAAGGCCGGCGGAATGTTCCAGAAGCTGTCGAATGGTAGCGCTCGCGCGCCAGGCGGTCTGTGAGTCTCGATTCCATTCGGGCAGGTAGCGGCCGATGGGAGCGTCGAGCACAATCAGCTTGCGCTCGGCGAGAATCATTGTGGCTGTGGCTGTCACTACGGGTTTGGTCAGCGAAGCCGCATCGTAGATCGTGCTCGCGCGCACGGGTGGAGAACTTTTCGTGTACGAGAGTGTGCCAAAAGGATGCACGAGCAGCTTATTGTGGAGGCCGACGGCGAGCACTCCGCCGGGGAATGCTTTTTGACTCACCGCGCGATCCAGCAAGCCGAATACGGGAGCCATCCGGGATTCCATGGCGGAGGGCGCCCGCTCGAGTGTCATGGGGTGCGCAGGTAGCGTGAGGCCCGCGCCTCGCTCGGCAACTCCGGGGACGGTCACAGGAAGCTTCCCGCCAATGGCGGACTGGCCAAAAATGGCTCGGGCCACCGCACGCTGGGCCACATCGCTGCTCCCAAATTCCGCCACCCATGTGGAAGCCTCTGGAAAATGGGCCACAAGATAAGGGCTGCCAAAGCAGGCCACCACAGTAGGCTTGCCGGATGCCAGCAGCCGATGCACAAAAGCCACCTGCTCTGCCGGCATTCCTACGTTCCCCTTCTTATCCGCCACGCGCACGAAAAGCGCGATGATTACGGCGTCGTAATCTGCGCTAGGCGGGAGCGTGAGGTTGGTCGCCGATGCAAACTGTGTATCCGCGCGAAGCGTGATCAGCGAATCCACTCGAGGGCGGAGTTCCTCCTCGAAATCCACCCCGGGGTCCGCATCGGCATCCGCGGAAATAGCGGCGAGCAGGTAGTGTCCGGGGCGGGTCGAATCAAGTGGAAGCAGGTGGGGGGCATCCCGAAGCAGTGTGACCCCGCGGTCCGCGATATCCAGGGCGGCCGCATCGTACGCGTGCTTCCGAATTTCGCTATTAAGGGCGTCCACATCCACAAGGCGATTCTTATCCAGCCCGGCTCGGGCTTTGGCCAGCAGAATGCGCCGGACAGACTCGTCAATGCGGGCCTCGGAGAGGCGCCCCGAGCGTACAGCATCCTCCAGTGCCGTAATCGTGGCCGTGGTGCTGAGAGGAAGAAGGAGCACGTCCACCCCTGCAGCCACCGCGCGCACCGCGGCGTCCGCGGGCGAATAAAGCGAAGTGATTCCGCCCATCTCGAGGGCATCGGCAACGATGAGCCCATGAAATTTCATTTGGCCACGCAGCAGGCCTTGGAGAATCAAAGGAGAAAGCGTCGCGGGGAGCGTGGGATCCGGCTCGAAAGCGGGAACGGAGAGGTGGCCGGTCATGACCGTGGCAACGCCTGCATCTATCGCGGCGCGAAAGGGAACAAGCTCGACGCTCTCCATGTGGGCTCGATCACCAGGGACGGTGGGAAGCGCCAGGTGCGAATCCACTGAAACATCGCCATGTCCAGGGAAATGCTTCGCTGTGGCTATGGCGCCGTTCTGCTGGACGCCGTGGACGAACTCGGCGACAAAGCGCGCGACGCTTTGCGGGTCTTCTCCGTACGAGCGGATGTTGATTATAGGATTGTCTGGATTGTCATTCACGTCTGAGACTGGTGCGAGAATCCATTGAACTCCCACGGCCCGGGCTTCTTTTGCTGTGATGGCTCCAATCGTGAAAGCGTCAGCGGGCCGTCCCGCGGCCGCCACGGCCATGGCGGAGGGGAAGGAAGTGCCTTCGTTCAGCCGCATGTTGGTGCCCCGCTCAAAATCGGCACTGACGAGTAAAGGTACTTTGGCGGCGCGCTGCAATTGGTTGGTCAGCACCGCGGTGGCGTAGACTTCGCTCTTTTGAATTCCCAACGGCCCGCTATGGGTCGCGAGGATGAATCCGCCCACGCCGTCTTCTTTCACTTCGCGCATCAGCTCCTTATATCCGGCGTCATCGGCCGGAGTGAATCCCCCGAAATAGGCAGGCATGAGCATCTGGCCGATCTTTTGGCGCAGCGTCATCCTCCGCAGGGTGGTTTCCACCCAGCGGTTTCCCCGCCCGGGATTTCGCGAGGATGTACCATGGGTCTTGCTGGCGCGCAGGTGAGGAGTCATGAGAAGGAAAAATACGAGCGAAAGAACCCCGAACAGTGTTGTCTGCCCCTGGGTGATCGCGATTCTTGACGCATGCATCTCCCGCCTGTATATAGCATAGGGTCCGATGCGACACAACCGGAGGCTCGAAAACGGCATGGACGACAAGCGCGCAAAACTGGAAATCAGCCGCTTCATATGGATGCTGCTCCTGCTGCCTGCCCTTGCATGCTGCCTCCCTGCAACCTCGTTTTCGCTCCCATATCAATCGGCAAGGTCAGCGCCAGTGACTCTTGCCCGTGTCGATGCCGTCCTGAAGGATGCTATCGCGGCGGGGGAGATTCCCGGGGCGGTGGCTTTGGTAGGGCAGCGCCGCAGAACGCTCTATTTCAAGGCTTTTGGGGATCAGTCTGAACTTCCCCGGCGCGAGCCGATGTCGGTGAATACGGTTTTTGATCTCGCCTCCCTGACCAAGGTGGTGGCCACGGCGCCGGTGATCATGCATCTGGTGGAGGAAGGAAGACTTCGTTTGAATGATCCCGTCGTGCGTTACCTGCCGGAGTTTTCCGGCCACGGCAAGGAGCAGATTACTCTGCGCATGCTGCTGACGCATACCTCGGGATTGCGCCCCGATCCTCCGCCCGTTGTGGTTGCCGCCGGAGCCCAGGCGGTGATGGATTTCCTTTACCGCGACGAGCTGGTGGCGCCCCCGGGAGCGGAATTTATTTACAGCGATCTCGGTTACATCGTCTTGGGCGAGGTCGCGCGGCGGGTGACGGGAGAACCACTTGACGTCCTGGCGGAAAAGATGGTATTCGGCCCGCTCCGGATGCAGCACACGCGGTTTCTTCCCCCGCGGCGCTGGTTGCCGAGGATCGCGCCCACCGAGGAGATTGGCCTGCCGCCGGGGATGGAGCCGGGTTCCGGGCGTGGTCAGGTGTTGCGCGGCGTGGTCCACGATCCCACCGCTCGTGCCCTGGGCGGCGTGGCAGGCCATGCGGGCGTGTTCTCGACCGCCGCGGATTTGGCCATCTTGTGCCAGATGATGCTGGACGGGGGACGGATTCCCGGTTCAAAGCACGGTCGCATCCTTTCGGCTGCAGCGGTGCATAAAATGACCACAGCCCAATCGCCGCCGTGGCTACCCAATTTGCGAGGCCTCGGCTGGGACCTCGATTCGGTTTTCTCGTCGCCGAGGGGAGAGTTTTTTCCGCTAAGCTCCTACGGGCATTCGGGGTTTACTGGCACATCGATCTGGATTGATCCCGCGAGCGGTGTGTATGTGATTCTGCTCTCCAACAGCGTTCATCCCTTTGTGCGGAGCGGAATCATCAGCCTGCGCTCTCGCGTGGCCACTCTCGTTGCCACGGCGCTGGGCGTCGGGCAAACTGCGGGACCTTCCTCCGCGCTGGAGAGAAGCCTGGGGGCGCACCGTGATTATGGACCAGGCGGGGTACTGGTCGGCAGCGATCAGACGGTGCCAGGCATTGATGTGCTCGAAGCGCAGGGCTTTGCTCCTCTGCGCGGCCTGCGCGTGGGATTGATCGCGAATCAAACCTCTTTGGATTCCTCCGGCCGGCGGACCGCCGATATGCTCTTCCACGCTCCGGGTGTGCACCTCGTGGCCTTATTCAGTCCAGAACATGGCCCCGTGGGGAGGGCCGAGGATCGCGTCAATTCGTCGCAGGATGCGGCAACGGGCCTGCCCATTTACAGTTTGTTCGGTCACACGCTCCGCCCGACCGATGCAATGCTGCAGGGCCTGGACGCCCTGGTCTTCGACATTCAGGATGCGGGGGTGCGATTCTACACCTTCACAAGCACGATGGGATATGCGATGGAGGAAGCTTCGCGCCGCCACATCGCATTCTACGTTCTCGATAGGCCAAATCCTCTCGGTGGCGAAATAATCGAGGGCCCTATGCTGGACGCGGGGCGTACGTCTTTCGTCGGTTATTTCCCCATGCCCGTTCGTTACGGAATGACGATGGGCGAATTGGCGCAGATGTTCAATGGCGAAAAGCGCCTGGGGGCTGATCTCCACGTGATCGCCATGCGCAATTGGAGGCGTGCCGATTTCTATGAGGGCACCGGCATGCGCTGGGTCGCTCCCTCCCCGAACCTCCGCACCATCGATGCCGCAATGTTGTATCCGGGCATCGAGATCCTTCAGGCCGGAGGCGTGTCAGTCGGGCGGGGAACCGACACTCCTTTCCAGCTCTTCGGAGCACCGTGGATTCAGGCCGGACCACTCGCCATGGAATTGAACCGGAGACTGATCCCAGGCGTGAGGTTTGTCCCTATTGAATTCACGCCGCGAGCCGGGCCAAACGCCGGCGTGAGTTGCCAGGGAGTCGCCGTCCTGATTACCGATAGGAGTTCTCTGCGCCCCATGCTGATGGGCATCGAGATCGAGGATGCGCTCCACATCATGTACGGGCCGGCATTTCGTATGCAGGATACGATCGAGCTTCTCGGCTCCGAATCCACACTCGAGAGGCTTCAGCGGGCGGACGCTCCCACGCGCATCGTATGGGATTGGGAACCGGCTCTTGCGCAATTTCAGATCATCCGGAAACGATACCTTCTCTACCATTAATCCGTCGCTGTGTCGGTAACTATGGCGAGGCGCTGTGCTCCTTTTCAGGGCGCCAGTGCCTGTAGAAGAGTAGCCCTGAGAGGATCAGCGCCAGCCCCGCCGTTGATCGAATCGGCCGATCCATCCATAGATTCAATGTGAGCGCGAAAGCTCCCAGAACAAATAGCCCCGGCAGGTACGGATACCCCCAGGCGCGGTAAGGCCGCGGAAGTTCAGGTTCTTTGTATCGCAGCACGATGACTGCAGCCGTCGTCGCCGCGTAGAAGATCCAGCTCGCAAAAATGAATAGCGAATAAAGATCCTCGAATGTGCCGGTAAGCGCCAGCACACTGGCCATGCATCCCTGGAAGATGAGCGCGCGGGCCGGCGTACGGTATCGCGGGTGGATGCCGCGGGCAACACGGAAGAAAAGGCCGTCGCGCGCCATCGCGTAATCCACTCGGGCCCCGGTCAGGATCGAAGAATTGAGCGTGCCCAGTGCGCAGACCACCATGGCCAGCGCGAGCCATCGCGCGGCGTGGGCCCCAAGAAGCTTTTGCAGGATGTCCGCGGCTACCAGGCGGGATGCCGCCACGGAATGGTAGGGAAGCACGTGGAAGCATGCCGCAGTGAAGAGGATGTAGAGGGCGGCAACGAGCCCCACGCCGCCGATCAGCGCCCGGGGAATATTTTTCCCCGGCTGCTGAAGCTCAGACCCTACCCAATTCAAGTTGCCCCAGCCGTCATAGGCCCACAACGCCCCCACCAGCGCCGTGAGGAACGCGGCAAGATGCACCGAGCCGGTCCGCCAGAGGTAGAAATGCGGCAGCGCGGCGTCTGGGCTGGATCCGAGCGCCAAGCCGATGGCAATCACCGCAATCACCGCGCCGATCTTCACCAGTGTCAGCGCCACCTGCACGCGCCCTCCCAGACGGACACCCAGGTAGTTGATGAACGTTACCGCCGCAATGGCGCCTACAGCGGCGGGCTGTGCCGCTGTGAAAGTGAAATGAGCCGCAGCCCCTCCCCAGTAGGGAAGCCGGCAGACAAAAATCGGTGTAGCGAGGGAAGGGACAAAGACGGCGAAAAACCGCGCGAAGCCGGCAGCGATCGTTGCCACCGATGTTGGTTGGCCAAGTATGGAATGCATCCAGCCGAATAGGAACCCGGAGCGCGGCCCATAGGCGCGCGTCATGTATGCGTATTCGCCGCCCGCTTCCGGAATGGCGGCGCCGAGTTCGGCATAGCTCAGTGCGCCGAAGATCGTCAGCGCCCCGCCCGCTATCCAGGCTAGCAGGACAATACCCGGCGAACCGGCATCGCGCGCCATTTCTCCTGGAACGATGAAAATCCCTGTCCCGACCATTGTGCCTACGACGATAGCCGCCGCCGCCCACCCGCCTAGGCCGCGGACCAGTTCCAGAGGCTTCGTGCTCATCGTGTTTGCCCTGGTCCCTCGCCTCGAGCACTCAGGCGAGGAAAATGGCTGGCCGCCAGCCCCAGGGCGAAGGTGAGGAGTGTGCCCGTAACCACGTACCAGGTCCACGCCAGCGGCGTCCAGAAGTGGATGGCCAGCATGGCGGCGAGCCCCGAAAGCATTCCAAAAATCGCGCCGGATTCCGTTGCTCCGCGCGTAGTGGTGCCAAGCAGAAAGACGCCCAGCATCGCTCCATACGCCAGAGAAGCAATGGTGAGCCCCGCCTCGAGCACGGGGCCCCACCTCACCAGCCCCAGAACACCAAGGAGGATCCCCCAGCCCAGTGTCAACAGCCGGGAGCGCCTCACCATTTCGATTCCTGCCCTCGCTTGCTGTTCCGTTGTTTCGGCCCTCCGTCTTGAGAAGTCCATAATGCCCGAGGAAGCCAGCGAGTTCAAAGAGCCGCTCGCGTTGGACATCGCCACGGCAAAAATGCCCGCGAGCACAAGACCCTGAATGCTGCCGGGCAGTGCACGGACGATGAATTCGGGGAAAACGAGGTCATAATCGCCGCCTGCGGCAAGCGGGATGGCCGCATGGACAGAATACGCGTACAACGCCAAGCCCAAAAACAGCAGCAACGCGAACTGGGCGAATACGAGGAACCCGCTCGCGAGCAGCGCCTTCTTCGCGTCGCCCTCGTTCCGGGCGGCGAGTAGCCTTTGCACCATCGTCTGGTCCGTGCCGTGGCTGGCCATCGTCAGGAAGGTACCGCCGATCACGCCGGACCAGAACGTGTAGCTGCGCGTCAGGCTGAACGTGAAATCGAATACCCGTAGCTTGCTCCCTCCGGCCGCCGCGGCAGCGATTTCTCTCACCCCCGTCCATCCTCCGGGGACCGCGTGCAGTGCCAGCACATAGGCCACAATCGACCCGATCACGCAGAGGAAATATTGGAGCATGTCCGTCCAGATTACAGCGCGCAGGCCGCCTTCGAAGGTATACGCCAGCGCCAGCCCCGTCACCAGGAGGACGGCCAGTGTGGCGCCCCAGCCAAGTGCCACGCTCGGGACTTTGCCGATGGCGGCTATGCGCACTCCCTCAGCTAGCGCTCGGGTAATCAGGAACACCCCCGCGGTGGTGTGCCGGGTCCGAAGACCGAAGCGCCGCTCGAGCAGTTCATAGGCCGTGTATAGTTCGCGGCGGAAATACGCTGGCAGCAAAAAAATGCACAGAGCCGCGCGCGCCACCACATAGCCGATGATGAGCTGTAGAAATGTCATGTTTGATCCGAAGGCAATCGAGGGTGTTCCGATCAGCGTCAGCGTGGATGTTTCGGTTGCCACAATGGAAATGGAGAGAGCCCACCAGGGGGTCCTGCGGCCCCCGAGGAAGTAATCCTTCAGTGTTTGCTGCCCTCTTCCTCGGAATCGCCAGCCAAAAAGCGTGACGCCAACCAGGTAAATAGCTACAATCAGCAGGGCTATGGGGTGTATCCGCATGGCATCGGGCCAGCCGTGACGCGCGATGCTACCCGTGGCGCGGGGGGCCTGTCAACCGCAGATGGGGTTGCCGGATAGTGTACGCAAGGATGAGGGAGCACGGAGATGCGCTATTTCCTCGGATTTGACGGCGGGGGCACGAAGACTGAATGTGTGCTCCTGGATGCGGAAGGGGAGTTGCTCGGCCGGTCACAGAATGGGCCTTCCAACCCTTTGCGGGCGGGATTTCCCCGGGCCTGCCTTTCCTTGGGAGCGGCAGCGGATGCTGTGCTGGCGCGAATGCATCTCAGGTCTGTTGATATTTGCGGGGTCTTCGCCGGGCTGGGGGGGGCGGCCAACCCGCGGACAGCAAAGCAATTGACGTCATTCTTTTCCCGGTCCTTTCCGAACGCTTCGGTACATGTTGTCTCTGACCTGGTTTTGTCTCTCGAGGCTGCGGTTGATGGTGGCCCCGGGATTGTGCTTGTGGCAGGCACCGGTTCTGCCGCATACGGTCGAAACGCCAATGGAATCACGGCGCAGGCGGGCGGCCGAGGTCCGTGGTTCAGCGACGAAGGCAGCGCCTTTCAGATTGGGCGATCGGCTGTGGAATCCGTGGTGCGTGCCGAGGAGCAAAGGGGCCCCGCCACCTCGCTTTCACAAAGGCTTATGGATTTTCTCGATTGCCAGAACTGGGCCGGGCTCACCGACCGGGTCATTCGAAATGCCGATGATGTGTTTCCCAGGCTCTATCCGTTGGTCGTTCGGGCGGCCGAGCATCAGGACGCTGTTGCCGCCGCCATCTTGCAGCGGGCTGCGAAGGATTTGGGAACGCTTGTTGTAAGCGTCGCCCGAAAGCTCGGCATGGAAAGCGAGCCCTTCCTTTTGGCGAAGGCAGGCGGCGTTTTCGGCCGCAGCCCCCTCCTGGATGCTGCTCTGGATGCCGCTTTGGCATCCTCCCTCCCTCATGCACAGCTCAAGGCTCTTGAGGGCTCGCAGGCTTTTGCTGCGGCAGTTCTGGCCATCCGCGGAGCAGGCAGAATGGCGGCCACGGCATGACACGACCCGCCGGAGGCTTGCTGGCGACCAGGGAGACGAGCAATGCAGGGTGAACGGCCTAGGCCGAATTTGAAGCCCTTCCTGCTCCTCGCGACCATCGCTTTTGTCGGCGCCCTGGCGTATTTTTCAGTGAAGCAGACGGCCTATGAATTTGAAGTCTGCATGACCTTCCGCGGAAACTCCCACTGCTCCACGGCCAAGGGCTCCACGCAGGACGAAGCGATTCGTGCTGCCCACGATATTGACTGCTCCCAGCTCGCCAACGGCCGCGACCAGAACATGGTCTGCCTCAGCACAGAAGCCACCAGTGTGCGCCAAATCGCTGGCCCGCGTTGATTCTTGCCCGTCCCGCCGGGCTTCCTGCTGCGGGCTAATTCACACCGCAGGAAGTCTCGTGGGGGCTTTCTTGAAGGGTTCAGGGGCAGGCCTGCCCAGAATCCGCAAATAGACCATTAGTTGCGCGCGGTGATGTACCTCGTGCTCATTCATTCCATATAGGATCACGGCTACCTTCCGGCGGAATCCCAGCGCCGCATCCGTGCGCTCCTCCTCGAAGGCTTCCGAAGGGATTGCTTCCACCGCCTCCAGGGTTTCTTCATGGACTCTCTCCATCTCTGCAATTTCTTCCGCAATGCTTCCCGGCGTACCGAGCACCGCCTTCAGCCCCCCGGGTATTCGCGCATTGTAGTAGCTGAAATTCCCCTCCAGGGCCACTCGCCTCACGCCTCTCTCGCTGACCCACATATGCCTCAATATTTCATGGATCGAGAGGGCGCTCGTCGCCGCTCGCCAGGATCCATCCTCGGGACGGAATAGGGGGAAGATCTCACGCGTCCGGCTGCGAATGGCCTTCTTCTGTCGCAGGAAGAAATCTCGCAAATCTGTCATCGTTTAGCCTCCCGGGAAAACAATCCTAGCACCGGGCGCGACGAAGGGCACCATCACACCAGGCAATTTGGTTCTCAAAGTCCCCGGCCACGCGCTGGCCCGCTTGCCGCGGTTTGGTGTCTAATGGAGTTGTGAGCGTTTCCGGGGTCCCACAGGCGAGGGGCAGATTTAGCCGCTGCCCAAATTGCGGTGCCGACAAATATGCCGACGCCTGCGAGAACTGCGGCCTCAGCTCCGATGCCGCCGCGATGGCGCTGCGCCGGCAGTTTGCCAATCGTACCGCGATATTCCTCACCGGCTCGCTTTTCTTTGTGGTTTTCAGCGGCAGATATCCTCCCCTTGAACTCGATGCCATGCTCATCTTTATGGGAATTCTTTTCTTTGTCACTCTGCTTCTCGGATTGTGGCTGGAGCGACGCGTCGTTCGCGGACTGGAAGTCGAAGCTCTCAAGCGCGTGTATTACGGTCTGGTTCCTTTGCCCTGGCTGCTGGGACTTCTGCTGGCGATGAATGGCGCGTTGGACCGCTCGAAACCCGTCGAGCATGCCACCACTGTGGTGAGCAAATTTTCCATGGCGGGTCCGATGCCGTTGCGCCGGCTGGTGGTGCTTTCCTGGAGGCAGGCCGCCGGTGTCGAGCGCATACCCGTGAGCGCCACGGATTTTGATCTCTTTCAGCCGGGCGATGCGATCGTGGTTCGCGTGCAGGAGGGCCTGGTAGGGATACCGTGGGCCTCTTCAGTTTACAGGCGATGATCACGCAATTGTTTCCCCTGCATGCCCCTCTCCGCGGCGGCCGGAAATATGTTCTCTGTGCGCCGCGGCGAAGCGCGAAGAGAAATCAGGCGGCTGGCAGCTAGTAGAACGGTCGCAAATCCGGTGGATGCGGCACCTGCATCTCTACGGTCTGCCCGTAATCTCCCAGCTTTACCCGGACTAGTTCCGCGGGGCCTATATCCCGGGTCACCCAGTCCGAAGAGGGAATTTCGCGCATACTCGTTCCCGGCTCCGGCGAAGTGAATCCGTCGGCCTTGGGCTTCAATGCTTTCAGCGGAACCTCATACACTTCCTCCTCCTTTATGTCCAGCGCCAGATACCGCCAGCCAAGCTGCACGAGCAAATATTGACTCTTCTTATCGGCCTGATAGAGATTCCACTTGCGGAGCGGCCGCCCATTCAGTTTGAGGATGGCTCCCGTGGCGGGCTTCCAGACAATCACACTCCCCGCCAGCGCGCAGCACCCGACGAAAAGGACCGCCAGAAGCAGGGCCTGCGTCCACGCGCGCCACAGCAAAATGAGCAATCTCCTGTTAATAAAGAGAGCCTTCCCGCTGGCGGCCGGTATAGTCCACATAGACGGTTTTCAGTTCGGTGTAAAAATCGAGCGCCGCTCTGCCCATTTCTCTGGCGCCGACTCCCGTGGATTTTACTCCTCCAAAAGGGAGATGGGCCTCGCCACCCACGGTGGGGGAATTGATGTGTGTGATGCCGGCTTCGATCTTGTCGATAAATTCAAATATCTTTGCCGCGTCATTGGAATAGAGAGAGCTGGAGAGGCCGAATTTCACAGAGTTGGCCACTTCGAGAGCTTCCTCGAAATCTCTTACTCGCACCAGAGAAAGCACGGGGCCGAAGATTTCTTCCTGGGCCAGCGGGCTGTGCGGCTGGACGTGATCGAAAATCGTGGGCGATACGAACCAGCCGTGTTCATAGTCGCCGCCGGAGAGCCGCTCGCCCCCCAGCACGAGCTCGGCTTCCCGTTTGCCCATGGCCATGTACCGCAGGTCGGTCTCCATCTGCGTCTCGTCCACGGCGGGCCCCACGTCCACATTTTCGCTCAGGCCATTGCCGGTCACCAGCGTGCGTGTGCGCGCCGTCAGCAGATGGATAAAGCGATCAGCGATGCATTCCTCCAGGATCACACGGCTCGTTGCGGTGCACCGTTGGCCCGTTGACGCGAAAGCTCCGAATGCCGCGGATTCCGCGGCCAGCTCGAGATCCGCATCCTTCAGCACTACCAGGGGATTCTTCCCCCCCATTTCACACTGACATTTTTTTAGCCGCTCCGCCCCGGCCGTGTATAGCGCTGTGCCCACACTGTTTGATCCCGTGAACGAGAGCGCGCGTACGCTGGGATGGATCACCATCTCATCTCCCACCTCGCCTCCGGCTCCATGGACAAGATTCAGCACGCCGGCCGGCAGGCCCGCTTCTTGAAAGATTTCCACCACACGCATCGCCGTCAGCGGGGTGAGTGTGGCGGGTTTAAATACGACCGTATTCCCGGAGACCAGCGCAGGCGCCAGTTTCCACACCGGAATCGAGACCGGAAAATTCCATGGCGTGATCAGTCCCGCTACGCCGATCGGCTGCTTCAGTACGTACGAAAAATTCCGCGGCAGTTCGCTCGGCAGTGTCTCGCCCGCCAGGCGCCGGCCTTCGCCAGCCATGTATTCCAGTATGTTGATGGCTTTCTGCACCTCCCCTCGCGAGTCGCGGATGGCTTTGCCTTCCTCCCGCGTAAGCGTCTGCGCCAGCGATTCCTTTTGTCCCTCCATCAGGCTCATGGCGCGGAAAAGGACGCGGCCTCGAGCAGGCGCGGGAGTCTCGCGCCAAGCGGGCCATGCGCCCACCGCCGCGTCAATGGCCTCACGCGTCTCCTCCCGTGACGATTGTGGGATGATGGCGACCAACTCATCGGTGTCCGCTGGATTGCGGCGCTCCACTCTTCGCCCCGCCTTCGATTCCCTCCATTCGCCGCCAATAAAATTCTGGCAGGTTTCCCCTTGTACAGCCATTTCCATCTCCCTTGATCGAGGCGCCCGCAACCCTTCAGCGCAGCTCGGAGAATGATCGATCCAGCAACCGCATCCCCTCTTCCACGTCCGCTTTCTTCAGGTTCATTGGCGGGGCCATCCGAATCACATTTCCATAGAGCCCGCCCCTTCCGATCAGCAGGCCATTCGATCGTGCCAGTTCCATCAGTTGTAAGGCGATCTCTGGCGCGGGCTCTTTGGTCTGAGGATCCTTCACAAGTTCCAGCGCCTGCATCATGCCCATTCCGCGAACCTCGCCAATCACGGGGTACTTGGCCTGCAGGTTCTCAAGGCCGGCCCGGAAGTAGGCGCCGGCTACGTAAGCGTTTTCCAGCAGATTTTCCTCTTCGATCACTTCGATGACCGCGCGGGCCGCCACGCTGGTCACAGGATTTCCTCCGAAGGTCGAGATGGTCATACCCTGAAATTTGCCGGCCAGTTCGGCGGTGGTAATCGTCGCTCCTACCGGGACTCCGTTGCCCATGCTTTTCGCGCACGTGATGATATCCGGCGTCACCTCCCAATGCTCGATGCCAAACCATTTCTTGCCCGTGCGGCCGAAGCCGGTTTGTACTTCGTCGGAAATGAAAGCGCCGCCGTAGTTCTTCACAATACGGAAAACAATTTTGAAATATTCCGGCGGAGGTGTGATAAAACCACCCACCCCCTGTATGGGTTCGGCGATAAATGCGGCAATCGAGCCACTGGTGGATGTCTGAATTAGATTCTCCAAATCCTTGGCGCAGGCCACCCCGCAATCCGGATACTTCAATCCTAGCGGGCAACGGTAGCAATAGGGATTAATGGCGTGCGCAATCCCCACGCTCACCACGCCTGCCTTGCGGTATGGCGCGTGCCCCGTCATGGCCTTGGTTAGCTGTGATCCTCCCGAGTAGCCGTGCCGCAGCGCCACAATATCGTAGCTCGGGCTGCTCATTCGCGCGAGCAGGATGGCGGCTTCGTTGGCCTCCGTTCCCGAGCTCGTGATAAAACTTTTTTGCAGTGCCCCAGGAGTGATTTCGGCAAGTTTTTCGGCCAGGGCGACGATCTGTTCGTTTGGAAATAGCGTCGAAGTGTGCTGCAGCTTGTCCACCTGCTGCTTGATTTTGGCGGTCACTTTCGGATGGCAATGGCCAATCCCGATCGTCACAATGCCGCCAAAAAAGTCGAGGTACTTGTTCCCCTCTAGATCCCATAGGTATTGCATTGAGGCGTGATCGGCTACCAGTGGCTTCTGGTAGTAGTTGGTAACCGCCGGCCAGAGAAACTCCTTATGCTTGCGGCGAACCTCCTCGGCTCGCTTGGCCCCCTCGCTCTGCTGCTCGCTCATCGGCGCTCCCTTTCTCTAGTGCGCGCCCGTGGCAAGCGCGCACGCTACGAGGCAGCAGTCTAGCGCGGAGCACACGAGCCGACAAGTTTGTCATCGCCAGCTCCTCCCCCGCATGGCCGGCCTTGGCCCGGAAAACGCTCTCTCTCCTTACGGTGCGCATCGGATCGAGCAAGCTCGCACGAGGATGCTGGCAGCCTCTTGGGGCGCACTTGTTTGCCAATTTTGGGGGACGCCATCGGGAAGTTTAACAGGCGAGGCGCTAAATTGTTCAGCCTTCCCTGGGAATCAATTCTTCGCTCAGCTCTCCGCGCACCGTTGCTGCCCCTCACTTCTTCGTGGCGCTCAACGAAAGCACCATCATCTTTCCGTCGGTGAGGATTGCGTCTCCGGTGCCGTTGGTCGATTTGAGAGGGGCGTTTGGGCGGGGCACCAGGGCGTAGCCATCGGAGACTCCCGAATAGAGCAGATCCCGCTTCACTTTCGCTCGTTCCCGGTCAATCCTCGGGTCGATGCGGTGAAACCATTTTGTGCCCTTGCCGGCATTCCCTATGGCAATATCGTGCGTGGCCGCTCCGACCCACACAGCCCGGCCATTGTAGGTCTCCCCCAGTTTCCAGATGCGAATGTGATGGCGCATGGCGAATGTATCGAGACCTTTCTGGTATGCGTATTCAGGGGCCACTCCATTCAGCCGCAGCGTGGAGACCGGGGCATTCTTATACCCGCTCTGGCGGATCGTGGCGGCAAAGGTCTTCGCTCCCGAGGCCGGATTGATCCCATGGGCGGCATGCCATCCTGCCTTTTCAAACGCCGCTTCGATCTCTGTTGCCTTTCCGATGAAAAGCAAATTGGTGAGGTCGGAGGGGGCATCCTTTGTGGTCACCGCCCGAAGCGGCGCTTTCTGGACCACCCCGGTGAGCTTCGGGCTGGCAGCGATCACCGGCCAGTCCCGCCAGGTTTCTTTCTCTTTCAATCGGGAGGGGCGCGTAACCTGCAGCGTGAGATCGGTGCCTGCCGGAAAATAAATTTCGCGCCGCAGGGAGAGTCCATAGGCCGCCTGCGTGCCTTTGATGGCATAGCTCAGCAGCGGATTGGCCATCGAGACGGCAGAGATTGCAACGGAGGATTTGGTGTTGGCATGCGGCTGCACGATGCCGAAGATGACGTTGTTGTGGACGGTCTCGCGGGCATTTTCCACCTCGAGCACCTGCGCGTAGAGGGGAGAGACGGAGCCTCTCTGCTGGATGTTGGCGAAGTCAAGCACAAGAATGGGGCGGGAGTATTTGTCCGGAGCCCTCCGGGCGAAAAGAATGGTCCCCTCGATCTTCGTCCCGGGCGCCAGGGCCACGCGCTGGGGCCCGGCCTGGGCCGTGGCCGGAGCCTTGCGAACCGGTGCGGTCACCGCAGCCTCCACAGGGTCTCCCGTGCGCGATTTATCACTCCAAACAGGAGTCCTCAACCGGATGCGCACAATCATCCCAGGCTCGAGTCCCGCATTTCCGCTGGAGGACCGCGCTCCGGCCGGCCCTCTACTGGCATGGCCGGTGGAGTCCGGGGAAGGGTAATAGTCCGCGGAGAAGTTCCCGCTGGTGGCGCCCTGCTCGATTAAAAGCGTTTGCATCTCGAAGCTGGGCGAGTAGAGCAGGTAATCAAGGGCCGTATTGTGATAAGCATCTTCGCGGTTGATGTTCACTCCCCGGGAAATCAGGAGATCGGTGATTTCCGTGTAGGCCGCCAGAATTCCAGGCTTCGTCGTGTAGCTCGAACCGAAAACGGCCCAGTGGAGTGGAGTGCGTCCAAGAGCATCCACCTTTTGGATGTCTGAGCTTTTTTCGATCAGCCCGCGCGCCGCGGTCAGCTTCTCGAGTATCATCGTCTCTTTGGTTTCCCGCGTCGCCTGGTACAGTGCCAGAATGACCGGGGAATCTCCCGTGGTGTCCATCGAGACGGCGGCCGGTGCCGCTTCTTCTGGATTTTCTTCCTGGTTTGTGGCGGCTTCCTCACCTGTGTCTGCGACAGGTGGTTTCCCCTGTCTATTCTTTTGTTCCGCGCGATCTTCTTTGGGCGCGGGCAGCCCTCCGTGCGCTTTGGGCAATGCGAAAAGGATTCCGGAAGCCGTGGTGAATAGTACGAGGAGAAGCAAGCAGGTCCGATTTATGAGCATTACAGCCAAATGACTGCCTCCTGAATGTTGCCCCAGTCCGGCGGCCCTATCGTCTCTCGACCAGCAGAACTCGGAAGGCCCCGGCTGAATGCTCCAAGGCAAACTAGCGCAGACTACGCGCCCCTCCATAGCAAGTCAAGCGCACATCGAAATGGTTCACTCTGTATCTCTCTGCTCCTCGTCTCCTTCCTCATCCGTCGTATCTTCGCCCGGGGCGTTCGCCGCCTGATCGGAGCCGGCAGCGGCGGCTCGCAATTCACGGCGAATCAGATCGCCGTCGAATCCTGCCATGAGAAGGCTGCGGTAGAGCGAGGCAAGTCTTCGGCTATCGAGCGGCCCTCTTTTGCGGGTCAGCATGCTGCTCAAGCGATTGCGCAGATGTGTCGAGGAGCTCACTTCGGCGTACGCGGATTGTATCGCCGCTTCGATGTGTTGATCCGCAAGGCCTCGCCGCCTCAATTCGCGTCTGATGCGGTGAGGTCCCTGGCGGCGCCCCTTGGCGCTCCGAAGAGCAAATTCCCGGGCGTAGCGGGCGTCATCGAGATATCCCGAAGCTCTTAGCCGATGGAGAATGGCCATCACCTGTTCGGGGTGGGCTGCCTTGCGCTCGAGCAGGGATTTCATGTCATGGACCGAATAGGCGCGCCGCGCCAAGGCGAAGATGGCTGCCGTGTACAATTCCGATTCGGATTCCAATTTGTGCGGCTCCCTTCGCATCGTCATGGGAATACTATGGGGCAGGGAAGGGTAGAAGGGAAGTGCCGGCGCGGGCAGCAACAGGAATGGCCGCGCTGTGCCTGGCTGCCACGCCCGGCCCCCGAATGGCCGCCAGCTTCGATTCCCCAGGAGCGCTGTTCAGCGGCCCGTTAGAAAACTCGCTTCACGGGCGGGGTGCTGGGAGTTTTCCATTTCGTCCCCGGCAGCAGCCCCGGCGGAACGGATGCCCTGAACACGAAGGCGGAATTCGTCGGGATTCGAGGAGCGCAACAATGCTTCTTCGAGGGTGATGAGTCCGCGGGAACGAAGATCGAAGAGAGATTGGTCGAAAGTCTGCATCCCATACTGGCTCGTGCCCGCCGCAATGGCGTCACGAATCAAATGCGTCTTCTCCGGATCGACGATACAATCGCGGATATAGGACGTGGTGATGAGGACCTCGACAGCGGGGACCCTCCCGCGGCCGTCGCTGCGGCAGACTAGCCGCTGGCTGACCACAGCCCGCAGGGTGGACGCCAGCTCCAGTCGAATTTGTTTCTGCTCGCTTGGCCGGTAGACCGCAATGATCCTCTGAATCGTTTCGGTCGCGTCGAGTGTGTGCAGTGTCGAGAGGACCAGGTGACCTGTCTCGGCGGCTAGGATCGCTGTGGCAATCGTCTCCATGTCCCGCATCTCTCCCACTAGAATCACATCCGGATCCTGCCGGAGCGCCGCGCGAAGCGCCGCGGCGAAGCCCGGGGTATCCACGTCCACCTCGCGCTGGTTGATGAATCCGCGCTTATCCGGGTGAAGGTACTCGATGGGATCCTCTATCGTGATGATGTGCTCTGCGCGATTCGCATTCATGTGGTCCACCATCGCCGCAAGGGTGGTGGATTTGCCCGAACCGGTGGTCCCCGTCACAAGGATGAGGCCGCGCTGCTCTCCGCAGATTCGCTCGATCACCTCAGGCAGGTTCAGTTCCCTTATCGATCGAATCTGCGTGGGAATCAGCCGGAACACCATGCCCACCGTCCCGCGCTGCTGGAAGACGTTTACGCGAAACCGGCCCAGCCCGCTTACGCTGTAGGCCAGGTCAATCTCGCTCTTATCCTGAAATTTTGCCCGCTGCCTTTCCGTGAGAACCTCAGAGAGCAGCGCCTGCATGTCCGCCGGCGAAATCAGCCCACTGCCCGGAAGGGGTTCCAGCACTCCATCGACGCGGGCATAGGGCAGATTCCCCACCTTGATATGGAGATCAGAGGCGTTTGTCTGATTGGCCAGACGCAGCAAGTCTTCCAGGTTCACAAGAGTATCCGCACAAAGCCGGAAGGGTGGTCTTTCTTCGAAGGTATCACCGCTCCGCCGGGGGAACAACGCATTCCTTCCCCTCGCGTGCGCCAGCGCAACGAGGCCGCTTACGCGCCTCGCAGAAAAATGCGATCGTAGAGCCAGGAGGCAATCACCGCTCCAAGCAGCGGTCCCACCCAGTAAACTCCGTGATTGGCCCAGTGGTGCGATACCAGCGATGGCCCAAAGGACCGCGCGGGGTTCATTGCCGCTCCGGAGATCGGTCCCCCCACCAGCACCCCAAGCATCACTGTGAAGCCGGGCAGCAATCCTCCTGTCCCACGAGCGGCGCTTTGGGGATCCACCCACGCCGCAAAAAATACCCACGCCAGAAAGAAGGTCAGCAAAGCTTCCACCGCCATGGCCGGAATCCGTGTCGCGTCTGGCGAAAGGGAAGTGGCTCCGAGCGCGGCAACGCGCCAGACGGTTTCCGGGTAAATGTGCGTCAAGGCCCAAGCTCCGGTGGTGGCCCCCGCCAGTTGCGCCGCAATATAGAGAATTGTGTCCAGACTGGAGAGCCGCCGTGTCACCCACATCCCCAGTGTGATCGCAGGGTTCAGATGCCCTCCGGAAATAGGGGCCGCTACGGTGTTGAATACGGCATACGAAAGACCAAAAGCCAGTGCCAGGCCCACCCATCCCAGCGTTTCCGACGCTGTATGGCTCGATTGATCCATGCAAACGGCCCCACAGCCGAAGAGGATGAAACCGCACGTGGCCACGAATTCCGCCACCAGCTTTTGCGGCAGGTTGTACACAGCAAAGCCTCCCTTGCGGGGGCCGAAGTGCGCCTCCACAGGAGCAAGCAGTCTATCGGAATCACGTTGCCGCGGTCAAAAGCCGCCACCGCCCGTAAGCCTGGCGTCTTGACTTGCCAGCCACGCAGGGATAGCATAAAACAGAGATCTTGAGAATGAGTCTTAATAGCAAAAAAACCAATCCTGGCACGCGGCGTACGCGTGAACGCGAACTCATCTTGGATGCGGTGATGGGCGAACACGGCCATTTCAGCGCCGAGGAGCTTGCCCTCGGTCTGGCACGCCGCGGCGGCGATGTGTCCCGCGCCACCATCTATCGTACTCTCGACCTCTTGGTGGACCGCGGAACACTCCAGAGGGTGCCTCTCGATGAGGGCGGCTGCCGCTACGAACTCAGCCGGGAGCGCAAACCTCACGCGCATCTCTATTGCCTGGCTTGCGGCCGGCTCTCTGATTACCATGTGAAAGAGCTTGAAACAGTTTTGCGGCGCGTCGGCCGCAGCGGATTCCGCACCGAGCATCTGTTGCTGCGCGTGTGCGGCTATTGCCCGCGATGCGCGAAGGCACGCCCCCGGGCGTGCCGCCAGCTCCTCGCCGGGCGCAGAAGCGGAAAAGCTACACCAAATCAACGGGAGGCAATGGCATGGGCAAGATAGCGAGAGAAGTGGTCGTCAAGGCCGGCGTCAACGTGGATGAGCTGATCAAGAAGCTCGTCCGCGCTGCGTCGGCGGAACTCACAACCTTTTATTACTACACAATTTTGCGCGTCAATTCGATTGGCTTCGATGGCGAAGGACTCAAGGAGATCATCGAAGACGCGCGCATTGAAGACCGCAACCATTTCGAAGTCCTCACCCCGCGTATTTACGAGTTGGGCGGCGCGCTTCCAAGAGATGTGCGCGATTTCGCCGGTGAAGCCGCCTGCCCGGATGCCTACCTGCCCAAGAATCCCCGCGATATGAAGGAAATGCTCACGGTGCTGGTGGAAGCAGAACGCTGTGCCATTCGCGTCTACACAGACATTTGCCAGATGACCGCCGGGAAAGACCCTCGCACCTATGATATGGCTCTCGCCGTGCTCCATGAGGAAATTGAACATGAGGCCTGGTTCAGCGAATACCTCGGCGAAGGTCCCTCCGGGCATTTCCGTCGTGGTGCGCCGGGCGAATCGCCCTATTGCAGCCGCTTCATGACCGTCCCGAAGTCCTAAGCGGCGCGGTGAGCCTATGGCGGAGTCGATCGAAGATTGGATCGAGGTGGCCCGGCTGCAGGATCTGCGGCCGGGCGCCATCCGTCGCGCTCAGGCCAAGGGCCTCACGCTGGTCCTTCTCAATCTCGATGGCGTCATCTACGCCCTCGATGGCATTTGCCCTCATCAAATGGGGCCGCTTTGGAACGGTCAATTCTGGCAGGGCCAGCTCGAGTGCCCCTGGCACCACTTCCGTTATGACCCCGTCACTGGTGCGAACACCTACCCCGCAAATGTCTACCCCGACGATATGCCGCAGCTGCGCTCGCAGATTGCCCCTCTGCGCGTATTTCCCGTTCGCCTTGATGGGGAAGCAATACTTGTAAATCTCGCGCCGAATGAAATCAGTTCGAAACGCTAGCGGGATGAGGCACTGATCGGCGCGCCAACCGGCGTCAGCCAGCCATGTCGGTCTGCCGCCGCGCCGCTGGTTGTCGCCAGGTACAGCTCTTGCAATCTCTTCGTGATCGGTCCGCGGCCTCCGTTGCCTAATTTGATCCTGTCAATCGAGCGGATGGGCGTGATTTCCACGGCCGTGCCGCAAAAAAATGCCTCGTCGGCCAGATACAACATCTCGCGAGGCAGCATCTGTTCTCGCGTGGGCAGGTTCATTTCGCTGGCCAGTGTCAGAATGGTGTTGCGTGTGATTCCGGGTAGCACACAGCTCACCAGCGGCGGAGTGATCAGCGTGCCATCGGCAACCAGAAAAATATTCTCCCCGGAGCCTTCACTCACGTAGCCATTCACATCGAGTGCGATCCCCTCCGTATAGCCGTTTACCGCGGCTTCCATTCGGATCAGCTGCGAGTTCATATAGTTGGCGGCGGCTTTGGCCATTTGCGGCAGTGTGTTCGGTGCGGAGCGGTTCCATGAGCTCACGCATACGTCCACGCCATTTCTAGTGGCTTCCTCGCCAAGGTAGCTGCCCCACTCCCAGCAAGCCATAAATACTTCGATAGGGTTGTTGAATGGCATCACCCCGACCTCCCCGAATCCCCTCAGAATGATCGGGCGCAGGTAGCCGGACTCCATATGATTGGCGCGTAGCAGCTCGGCTCCGGCCGAGCACAATTCGTCCAGCGAAAACTTCGGCTCCATGCGATAAATGCGCGCTGAACCAAGCAGGCGCTGCATGTGCTCTTTCAGGCGAAAGATGGCTGGGCCTTGCGGCGTGCGGTAGCAGCGGATGCCTTCAAACACGGCGGAGCCATAGCTGATGACGTGAGAAACAACGTGAACCTGCGCGTCGTCCCAGGGAATCAGCTTTCCGTTGTGCCAGATTTTCTCAGTCTTTTTTACAGCCATCGGCAGTCTCCGTACTGCCGGGTCGTTCCTTGGCCCGGCGAAGGGTGGATGGCCTGGGCACAGGTTCCATCCTGGCATCTACAGCTCATGCGGTTCCCGCAGTTCAACTCATCAATATGTTACCAGAGATAGTGTCATCTGCCGCGTGCCGGGCGTCCACTTCCAATTTGGCCGCCTGTTCCTGCCCCTTCGGCGGAATCGCCTTCCTCCCCAATGAAGTAAAAAAGCCTTGCTGGGCGGGCGAATGCTGAATCGCCCGTTCAAAAATGCGAATCAGTCTCGTCGGCCAGTGGCTCTTCTGCGGAGCTCCCGCCGGGCACCTCCGGTTGCATCGCCTGCCCTGCGCCTTCGGGTTTCTTTCCCCACGCCATGGTTTGCCAGTTGTTGGAAACCGTGGCGGGCGCGCGCCAGGCAGGCACCTCGAATTCCAGGTAGCCGGCCAGCGCATTGATATAGGGTTCATAGAGGCGCCGCAGGTCGTTGATCCGCCGGGCCACTTCTGGTCCGCTGCGCAGCATCACTCCCGCTTCGGCCAGCGATGCGCGAAGCCGCTCAATTTCGCGTGGTGACAGGCGGTCCTTCATGCCCGATGACGGCTTCCTGCGGAAGATTCGCGCCAGGTCCACGATGGCGTGCCGCGCGATTGCGAAGGTGAGTTCCGCCTGGCGTGTGCAAGCCCCTTCGACGCCGGCCATCAGGAGCGTGCAGGTGTCCAGAATGCAGCAAATCGCCGATATCCACGATTGGTTATCGTGTTGCGATCGGAAAAGGCAGAGCACCGGATAGGAGAGATGACTCTCCAGCAATTCCGCGGACCAGTATTCCCATTCCTTCAGCAGGTCGCGCAAGGCCTCCGCTCCTTGCTCTCCGGGATGGCGGCGAAGCAGTTCTCCGGCGGTCGGCGGCGATCCAGCGCGTGAATCCAGCAGAGAGATGGATAATTCCCGCCGCGAAAAGGATTGGTAAATCACTGGCAAATACCCGATCACGATGGCCAGAAATCCAAATCCCGTGCCCGCCTCGAAGACGGTAAGCACGCGCGCCAGTGTGGTGTGCGGAATCACATCACCCAGGCCGAGCGTGAAGAATGTGGTCCCGCTCAGATAAAAGGCCGTGAAGAGGCTCGAAGCAAAACCGTGAATTTCTATCGCCGCACCCAGCGACCAGTAAATCAGCCCGAAGCCGGCAATCAGGCCCACCGCCCAAAATCCAACCAGCAGTGGCAGCGAAAGCGGACCGAAAAACCCCAAATAGGTTGACCGGCGGCGCGGAGTCCGGAATAGCCGCGCCCCGGCTTTCCATGGTCTCCAGCTCACTCGGTAGTAGATCTGAGTCAAGCGAAAGCGATGGCTCACCTGCCGGGGAAGCACAATCGTTTCGAAGGCATCCCAGAGCACAATCAGGATGAGCAGCGTGCCAGAAATTCCCGCGATGAAATTCATGGGAGGCTGCCTGAAGGGAACAAGCGCATAATCTGGGCCTCGATGGCTACCGCGGCGGGACCGGGGGTCCGGAATGCTGGACAGAGTTGAATTCCTGATGAATCTGCTTCAGCCGGGTGCCACGCGCATTCTCCCACACGCCCAATACGATGAACGGAACCAGCGCCACGGCCACCCAGAATTTCGATTTTCCCGGAACTTTCTGTTCCGGCTCCCAGCGGAAAAGGCGGCGCGACATATCGAAGGCCACCAGCAGGCCCACCGTCAGCGCCAGCACGTCGCCGGCGAGCTCCGGTAATTGGGCGGTCCGAAGCATGGCGCCCTGAAGCCCGGAGACCAGATAGGTGGCGGGAAGGAAGAGCGCTCCATGCTGGATCCATGTGGGCAACATCACCAGCGGAAAAGTGGCGCCAGAGAAAAAAAGGAACGTAAACCAGATGACGTTATTGATCACCTGAGTTTCCTGCATGTTGTTGGTGACGCTGGCGACGATCAGCCCCAGAGCCGAAAACGTGGCCGCGCCGATCGATACGAGGACGAAGACCCCGGTCAGATTGCCGAAATTTGTCATGTGAAAGACGAAGCGGCAGATTAGGAATTCGAACACCACCGTGGGCAGCACAAGAAAATAATTCGCGAGGATGCTCGAAGCCAGCATTGCCCCGGCCCCTACCGGCGTAAGCTGAAAACGCCGCAGGATGCCCATCTCGCGAAAGGTAACGAGCTGTACGCTGAGCCCCCAGAAGCTACCCATCACGGTGAGGGCCAGCACCGGCCCCATCACGTACGAAAGCGCCACGGGATTGCCCCGCGCAAATACCACCGCATAAAGAAGCAGGAATCCAATGGGGAAAACCAGGCTGAAGAAAAGGAACGCCGGATTCCTCATCGCCAGCTTCATGCGAACCTTCGCCAATGTCCAGGTATGTCTCACAATCCCCTCAATATGGCCCTGCGCCCTCGCCTGCGGCTCAAGGTGAAGCGCCAGCTACTTCCGCCTCGCCCACAGTTCGCGCGTGGCCGCATCCTAATCCCGCAGCCGCCGGCCGGTTAGCTCGATGAACACATCCTCGAGCGAGGGCGCGGAAATTTCCAGGCTTTGCAGTTCGTTCCCCACGGCTTCGAGATGCTTCACCAGTGCAACAATGGTTGCGGGCGGCCGGATCGAATGCAGCACGTAGGCGCCGTCGAGCGTCAGGCAATCCGCCACGCCATCCAGCCGTCCTAGCGCGCCATCGGAATCCGCATGCGCCAGGCGCACCTGTATTCGTGTCTGGCCCGCCGAGCGCCCGCGCAGCTCCTGGGGCGTGCCGGTGGTGATCACCTGCCCGGAGTCTATGATCGCCACGCGATCACACAGACGCTCGGCCTCTTCGATGTAATGCGTGGTCAGCAGCACCGTCTTGCTTTCGCGTTTCAGCTCCTCGATGATTTCGTAAATCTCGCGCCGCACCTGAGGATCCAGGCCCGCCGTTGGCTCATCAAGGAAGAGCACGGGTGGATCGTTGATCAGCGCCAGAGCAAGCGCCAGCCGCTGTTTCTGCCCGCCCGAGAGCTGGGCGTAATACGCATTGCGCTTTTCTTCGAGCTGAAAGCGCCGGAGCAGTTCCTGTGGATCACGGTGACGCCGGTAAAAACTGGCGAAAAGAGTCAGAGCTTCGAATACCCGGAGTTTATCCGGCAGCGCCGTGGATTGCAGCGCTGCGCCCACTTGCTGTTTGAAGGAATCGCGGTCCTTCAGGGGGTCCAGGCCAGCCACACGGGCCATTCCGCTGTCCGCCGTGCGAAGACCCTCCAGAATTTCCACTGTGGTCGTCTTGCCCGCGCCATTCGGACCCAGCAACCCGAAGACTTCGCCAGGATTTACCTGAAAGCTTACGCCGCGCAACGCCTCCACACTTCCATATTTCTTGCGCAAGTCCTCTACTTGAATAATTGGCTGGTCCATTGGTCCAACTTTTATATCACACATGACCCCGACTTTTGCGGGTGGGGCGTTTCCTGGCGGATTTGGCTGCCGTCGCGGACTTTTTCTCAGGCCGGGGCAGCCAGCTATGCCGTGGCAGGTCAATTCGCCCTTCCCGGATGGTGATACCTTCGCTGTCCAGCAGCCGGCGCTGGAGAGAGGCGTGGGGCTCGGGAATCAGCAGCCGCCCATTCGCTCCCACCACGCGATGCCAGGGAATGCCTCGGCCCGATGGGCTGGCGGCCATGGCGTAGCCGACGGAGCGCGCCCCGCCGCGCAGTTTCAGCATGCGGGCGATCGCTCCGTAGGTGATCACACGCCCTCTCGGCACTCGCTTCACCAGGCGGTAGATGGGCTCCCAACTCATTTGGCCAATGGCCTCGCTTCCCCGCATCCCATGATACGTCTCCCCACGGGCTTGAGTTGCACTGCCAAGCCAATCCCTGGAAAATAATGGCAGGATGATTGGCGGCGGTATCGGTTGGGGGAGGCACGGATGCGCAGAGCGACGGGAGAGCGGCGAAAGAGCGCAGGCGGGCGGCGCGGCGCGGCGCCAGCTGTGGCCGCGGCGATGCTGCTGTTTGCCGCCGTGGCGCACGCGAGCAGGACGGAGCTGAAGCCCGGATGGAACATTTTCACCCCTCAGCAGGATATCGAGATCGGCCAGAAGAATGCCCAGCAGGTGGAGAAGCAATTGCCCATGCTCAATAACCCGCGGGTGGATAACTATCTCAACCAGCTTGGCCATAGGCTGGCCGCCCATGCGCCTGGCTATAAATTTCCTTACAGCTATCGCTGCGTGAACAGCGAAGAGATCAATGCATTTGCGCTGCCGGGCGGACCGATTTTTATCAATCGCGGCGTGATCGAGCACGCTGACGACGAAGCGCAACTCGCCGCGGTGATGGCGCATGAGACTTCACACGTGGCCCTGCGCCATGGCACAAACCAGGCGTCGAAACAATCGCTGGCCCAATTGCCTCTTGCGGCTCTGGGCGGTTTGCTGGGCGGCAATGCGGTGGGTGACCTGGCGGCGCAATTGGGCGGAAGCCTCGGAATCAATTCTCTGTTCCTTAAATTCTCGCGCACCGATGAATCGCAGGCGGATGTGCTCGGCACACAGATTCTCTACGACACGGGATACGATCCGCGGGCGATGGCCCAGTTCTTCGAAAAAATTCAAGCTGAGAGCAAGCACCAGCCCATCCAATTCTTCAGCGACCATCCCAATCCAGATAATCGCATCGGCCGCGTGGATGAAGAGATCGACAAGCTCGGCGGCCCTCCGCCCAATGCGATCACCGATTCCCCCGAATTCGAGCAGATCAAGGCATTGGTGAAATCGCTGCCTCCTCCTCCCAAGAGCGGAGCCGGCGGCGGTGCACCATCGCCCGCGCCGCGCTCCTCCTCTCCGCCTCCCGCCCCCTCCAGCGGCCTGCGGACCTTTTCCAACGCGGACCTGCAGGCCCAGCATCCGGATAACTGGCAAGTGTACGGCGAGGGAAGTGAAGTGACCATTGCCCCACAGGGAGGCATCGTGGACGATGGCAAAGGCGGCGGCGCGATGGCCTACGGCATGATCATCGGAAGCGTGATGCCGGAAAGCAATACAGCTCCTGGCACACTGGATAACGCGACCGATCGTTTGATCGATCAGCTTCGCTCGTCAAATCCGCACATGACCATGATCGAAGAGCACCAGCAAACACAAGTGGGAGGCTCGCCCGCGCTTTCCACCCTCTTCCGCAACGATTCACCTCTGGGTGGCCAGGAGAAGGATTGGCTGGTGACTGTCCAGCGCTCCGACGGGCTCCATTATTTCATTGGGACAGCGCCGGAGGCGGATTTCCCGTCCTACCAGAAACAGTTTGAAGCGATTCTCAATTCCGTGCATTTTTTGAAGTAGGGCCGCTCGGAACCGGGCGGAGCGCCACTTCCGCGAGGCAGCCCTACGGGTTCCAGCGAAGGATGGGCTTTCGCGCCGCAGCCACCTCATCCAGCCGCCCTACCCGCGTGGAATGCGGCGCTGATTTCAGTATGTCTGGGTTCGACGCCGCCTCCTCCGCGATGGCGTGCATGGCGGCGATGAATTCGTCGCATTCCTCGCGCGATTCGCTTTCCGTGGGTTCGATCATCAGCGCCCCGGGAACAATCAGAGGAAACGCGGTGGTGTACGGGTGAAATCCGTAGTCAATCAGGCGCTTGGCGATGTCCATGGTATTCACGCCCGTCTTCTTCTGCCGCGCATCGCTGAAAACCACTTCGTGCATCGAGGCGAGATTATAGGGCAGGTCGTAGGCGTCTTCGAGATGCTTGCGAATGTAATTGGCATTCAGCACGGCATCCTCGGTGGCCTGGCGGATCTGGTAGCCGTAGGCGAGTGTGTAGGCCAGAGCCCGCAGCAGGACGCCGAAATTCCCGCAGTAGGCGCGGACCCGGCCAACGCTCTGCGGCCGGTGATAATCCAGCGCCAGCCTGCCATCGGGCCTTTCCACCACCATAGGGGAGGGAAGGTAAGGAGCAAGAAACTTCTTCACCATCACGGGGCCGGCGCCGGGGCCGCCTCCGCCGTGGGGAGTGGAGAAGGTCTTGTGCAGGTTGAGGTGCATCACGTCCACTCCGAAGTCACCGGGACGGGTGACGCCGGCCAGCGCGTTCATATTCGCGCCATCCATGTAAAGCAGGGCGCCGCGTTCGTGCAGGATGGCGGCGATTTCCGCGATGCGTTCCTCGAAGACGCCAATTGTCGACGGATTTGTGAGCATCAGCGCCGCCACATCGGGGGTGACGAACTCGCGCAGGTGATCGGTATCGAGCTGGCCGCGCGCGTTCGATTTTATGTTTTGCACCTCGTAACCGGCGATGATCACCGAGGCCGGATTGGTGCCGTGCGCGGAATCGGGGATGAGCACCTTGCGGCGGGCATCGCCCTGGCTCTCCAGGTATTTTCGAATCAGCAGCAGACCCGTCAGCTCACCTTGCGCCCCGGCAACGGGCTGGAGCGTGCCGGAATCCATGCCGGTGATTTCGCAGAGGCACTTTTCCAGCGTGTGGATGATGCGCAGGCAGCCCTGGGCAAGCTCGGCTGGCTGATAGGGATGTTCGGTGGCGAGGCCCTCGAGGCGGGCCACGAATTCGTTGACGCGCGGATTGTATTTCATGGTGCAGGAGCCAAGAGGATACATGCCTAGGTCGATGGCGTAATTCCATGTGGAGAGGCGCGTGAAATGGCGGATCACTTCGATCTCGCTCACTTCCGGGAAGCCGGCAATTTCGTCGCGGACGAGCGAGGCGCCCAGCTCGGCGGCGGCATCCACCGCCGGAACGTCAAGGGGTGGAAGTTCAAAGGAGCGCTTGCCCGGGGAGGACCTTTCAAAAATGAGACCCTCATTCAGGCTGGTGTGGCGGGA
>VFSW01001208.1_pt1 | contig 39102 bp, 33 predicted proteins | sample 5358111 | NCBI WGS metagenome assembly VFSW01 (sample SAMN11554181, study PRJNA540505) | mine drainage metagenome | isolation source: sediment from site ElyBrook_90M | place: USA: Ely Copper Mine, Vershire, VT | collected 2017
CGCCGCGGTGTCATTCCGAGGAGCCGCGGGCGACGAGGAATCTGCTTGTCTTTCCGCCGCATACGGCAGGCTTTGTATCAGGGCCCGACTTCAGTCGGGCCGAAGAGCCGACCCCAAAGGATATTTTCTTTCTTCCTCGCCGCAACGGCACGGCTAAAGCCGTGCCCTGGTACGCCCGTAGAGGCGTTTGACCTGTGGCATAGGCGTCTGGCGCATGTGCACGGCGAAAATGGCCGTGCCAGTGCGTCTGAGAGCGCGCGCAGGGCCGGGAAAGCTATCTTCTCAGCCCTGGCGGCTCATTTGCTTAGAAGCGGAGGAAGGCGGCGAACTGCACCAGCCTTTGTCCGTAAGCGCCTGTCAACTGACCGAACGTCCCCGCGCAAATGGACCCGTTGGTGGTAGCTGTGGAAGTACAGCTCGTGCTCGGATCGTAGAAGTGCGGGTTGTTGAACAGGTTTTCCGCTTCCGCGCGGAACTCCAGGTTGAAGCGCTCCGACAGCTTGAAGGTGCGCTCCAGGTTGGCGTCCATCTGCCAAAGTCCTGGCCCTCGCAGCCACGAAAGGGAGCGTGGAATGTTCCCGATCGAAGTGGTGGAAGTGTTGGGAACGAAAGCAGCCGGGTTGAACCACTGCGGCAGCCCGTTCGAGTTGTTGGCGGCGCCCAGATACTGCACCGGACCCACAAAGTCGGGCTTTTGAGGAGTACCGGGCGTGTTGAGGAAATTAACGTTCTGATAGATGGAGAGGGGATCGCCGGAGAAGGCCGAGAAGATGCCGTCCAGCTTCCATCCGCCCAGGATCGCCGTGGCGGCTTTGCCGGTGTTGGCGTATTTCTGTCCGGCGCCCAGGGGCAGATCATACACAAAACCCAGCTTGAGGTTCTGCGTATGGTCAAAGCTCAGCGGCGAGTAGTTGAGCGGCTGGCAGCCTTGCGGCATGGCCGGCGAGGCCGGGCAATTAAAGGTCAGCCCGTTCTCCCAGGTGTTGTCGTTCACGTAGCCCATCGCTTTCGAGTACGTGTAGGCCGCCTGCATCATCAGCCCGTTGTTCATGTGCCGCTCCAGGCTCACCTGCAGCGAGTTGTAATTGGAGTCCAGGTAGCCCTGGAACTGATAGGTGGATTGCGTGTAGCGCCCAAACTGCGCCAGCGGCACGGAGGAGCTGCCGCCGCCGAGCGGCGCGGCGTTGATGTCGCGCCCGTTGAACTCGTGGAGATAGTGGTTGCCCACGTAGCCCACGCTCAGCAGGAACGTTCCCGGAAGCTGCCGTTCAACAAAAAAGTTCCAGGACTCCACTTCGCCGCGCAAGAATTCACCCGGCGCCAGCGTTCCCACCGTTACGTTTGTCGGCGGGCTAAGCTGGCCGCTGGAGATGTTGGGCACCTGAATCACCGGCACGCCCTGCGCGAAGGTGGCCACCGGCGCAAAGCACGTGGCCCCGGCGGCCTGCCCGGCGCAGGATGCCGCCTGCGGCGCGTAGAAGTTATCCGCGCCGATCGCCAGCGGGTAGAAGCCGCGCAGCGGCCGCTCCAGCGGCGTGGTGTCGTTGGAGATGCCAAAGCCGGCCCGCACCACGGTGAGCGAATCGATCTGGTAAGCCAGCCCGATGCGCGGATCAAAAAGCGTGGTTTGAGTGGTGATGCCGTTGTGCACCGGGTTGCCGCCGATGCCGCCAAAAAGCAGGGTGTTGGTGGCTGGATCGTACAGCTCGCCCTTATCCTGCCCGTCGCGGGTGATCAGCGGGAAGTATTCGTAGCGCACGCCCAGGTCGGCGGTGAACTTGGGCGACACTTTCCAGCGATCGCCAAAGTAAAACCCATACTGGGTGTCTTTGCCCGTGGACTTGATGAACTGGGCGTCGTTCTGCGCTTCGGAAATGTAGCCCAGGTCAAACAGCGCCACCGAGTTCTGCAGGAACGGCGTGAAGCCGGGAGCGTTCAGCGCCGTCCCGCCGTAATCCTCAATCACGTTGCCACGCGGGCAGCAGAAAATTTCCGGCTGGAACGCGTTCAGGTGATTGTGGGCGATGTCCACGCCGGCGCGGAATTCGTGCGCGCCGTGGATCCAGGAGAGGTTGTGGGAAGTGGTCAGAGTCCAGTCATTGCGCTGGTCCGGCTCCCAGGAGTTCAGGCTTCCCAGCCCGCTCCAGCCCTGCATGTTGATGCCGGGAAGGCCGGTGTAGAGAATGTTTCCGGAGGGCGTGTTGGTGCCCGCAATGCCCAGCACGGTTTGCCCCAGCGGCTGACCAAACCCGGGCGGCTGGGCGTGCTCGCTCATGCGGTCAAAGCCCACCGTTCCGGTCAGCACCAGGGTGGGCGAAAGCGTCCAGGTGTGGCCGATGGTTTCGATCTGCGCGAACTGGTGCGCGGTGCCGGTGCCGTTGCCGCCCGCCTGGCCAAAGTCAAACGGCTCCAGGTAGTTGGCATCCTGAATCGTCCACTTGCCCCAGATCACGTGCCGGTCGTTTTGGTTCCAGTCAATGCGGTTGGTGTAGATTTGCCGGTTAAACGTGGCGATCTTGCTGCCAAAGTCGTTGTACGCGGTGGTGGGCGTTAGCGCCACGTTCACGTTGGGCGCCGGCAGCAGCGCCCAGTATTTCTGCGCGCCCGCGTTCAGCAGGTTGGGATTGATCACGTTCAGTTGCCCGTTGTAGGAAAAGACGCAGCGTCCCGTCCCGTCCGCATTGCCCGTGGCGGGGTCAAACACCATGCCTTCCTGCAGCGGCACGGTGGCGCCTTCCGTGGTGCACACGTTCTGCCCCGGAACCACCGGTCCCAGCGCGGAACTGAAGTTGCCGCCGCGGTACGAGGTGGGCGGAATCAGGTCATTGAACGCCTCGGCCTGATTTTGCCAGGTACCGTCCCAGTTGGCGAAGAAGAACAGCTTGTCTCTTTTGATCGGCCCGCCGATGGCGACGCCGTCGTTGTTCAGAATGTTCTCCGTGTTGCCCGTGTAGTTGAACCAGTTGCGGGCGTCAAATGAACTCAGCGTGTTGAAGCCATAAAGCGAGCCGTGGAATTGATTGGTTCCCGATTTGGTCACCACGTCCATGGCCGCGCCGGCCGTCAACCCTTTTTCAACGTCGTAGTTGGCGGTCTGCACGTTCACTTCCTGAATCGATTCCTGCGGCGGCACCACCAGCATGTGGTCCGGCAGCCAGATGAAGATGTTGGTGGCGCCGTCCACGCGTGTGGTGTTGTCGTGCGCCGGCAGCCCGTTGGAATACACTTCAAACGAGCGCTCCGGCGTGTCTGCGATCGAGTTGGGATAGCTGTTGGAAATGCCCGAGGTCGAAAACACTCCGGGCGTCAGCAACTCCACCGCCTGAAAGTTGCGATACGCATTCAGCGGCAGGTTCTGGATCGCCGTGGTGCTGATGGTGGTGTGCACGTCGGCCTTCTGCGTTTGCAGCGCCGCCGCCGAGGCCTGCACGGTCACTTGCTGCGTGGCGGAGCCCACCGCGAGCTGAAGGTCCTGCTGGCTTACCTGCCCGATCACCAGCCCGATGTTGGTCCGCTTCAAATCACGGAATCCTCGCGCGGTCACCGAGATCGTGTACGTGCCTTGCGGCAGGTCCAGCAGCCGGTACAGCCCCTGATTGGTGGTGACCGCATCCCGCGTAAGGCCCGTCAGATTGTTGGTGGCCGTCACCTTGGCGCCAGGAATCACCGCGCCGCTCTGGTCCGTCACCGTGCCCACAATCGAGCCGTAAAGAATCTGCGCCCGGCCGCGCTCCGTGGTGATGAAGAGAAGGGCGATGACGCTGATAAATACGCTTAGCATGCCAGGAAATCGCAATGCTCGATTACTCATGACTACTCCTTTCCAACACTCATCGACGCAAAGGAAAAGAAATGTAAATTGGAACCAACACCTATCGACGCATGGGAAGAAAGCTGGAAAACTAAACCAACACTTATCGGCGCCAGGAAATAAACACAAGCAAGGGCTTGCTCCCCGGCTTTGTATCCGGGCCGGCTTCAGCCCGGCAGGAGGTTGCGTTAGCGCCGGCGTCTCGCCGGCTGTCGCATCAGCGCATGCCACCCTAAAGGGCGACGCGACCATTGGGCCTTTTACCAGGGCCCGACTTCAGTCGGGCCAAAGAGCGGGCCTCAAAAAGAGATTATCTTTCCCCGCCGCACCGGCACGGCTAAAGCCGTGCCCTGATACGCCCGTAACGCCGGCGTCTCCCCGGCGGTTACGCTGATCCGCCGAGTTATTTCCAGGCGATTCCGGTGCACGAATTGCTATTACGGGCGCTGCTTTTTTCTTCTACTTTCTTGCCACTGACTGCCATACCAACACAATTAATGAGCAGGATGCTATCGTACCCCGCACCCCCTGTCAATTACTTTTCAATCCTTGTTACAACACGATAAAAGGTTTCTATGGCCGCAATCCACGCCCTTTTCGCATTCGCTTTGGCCGCTCCTCGCCGTCGTTTCCGCTTCCGCTATCGCCCCCCCCGTGATCCTGGACGCCACCATGATCGGTCTGTGCGCTTCGCTGTTCGACTGGGCCGCCTGCAAGCGGACCAAGGGGCAGTCAAATGGCGCCTGCGGCTCGACCATCAGGGCTTTCTGCCTCGGTTTGCCGTTCTCACCCCGGGCAAGACGCAGGAAATCGAAGCCTGGTAGCGCGGACCTCCGTTCTTGAGGTCCGCGGGTTTTGCTCGCCACGCCCGGGGGGCAAGGTGCGGGAAACAGCCAGGGCGAGATCCTTTGCCGCACAAACCGCGACTCAGGATGACACGGCGCGTGCCGGGGCGGGTTGCGCCCGCCACGGCCGGGGCGCAAGGCGCGGGAAACAGCCATGCGAGATCCTTCGCCGCATCGTGGTCGAGGTCCCAGACGGGGAACACCCCTTGGTGCTGTTGACCAACCACCAGGGTCTGGGTCCTACCACCGTGGCTCGCCTCTACCGCGAGCGCTGGCAGGTGGAGGTTTTCTTCCGTGCTCTCAAGCAGAACCTGCGCATCAAGACCTTCGTGGGCACCAGCGCCAATGCCCTGAAGATTAAAATCCGGACTGCCCTGATCGCCGTGCTCCTGCTCAAGTATCTGCAGTTGCGGGCTTCCTATGGGTCGTCCTTATCCTATTGGGTTGCCTTGCTGCGGCAGCAAGTCTTCGTCTATCGCGACCTGTTCGCCTGGCTCAATCAGCCTTTCGAACCGCCGCCGGCCTTACAACTGCCTGCTGCGGTTCAGCTTGCGCTGCTGCCGTGAATCGAGGCCTGAATTTGGACAGCACCAGGCCAATCCGATGCCAACCTGGTTTTGAAAATGGCCGCTATAGGCTTGCTAAGCCTATTTTTCCCAATGTCACCACTGCCGGACCACCGCTAATTTGGACAGCCGTGATATGCAGCGCGTCCGAGGGGGCCTTTTTCCGCGCATCCCAGCATTATCCGTGGGAAGGTACAGCTTCCGCCGGAAACGCGGCAGCAACTTGAAGAGAAGCTTGCCTCGTTGCCCAGTGAGGTTTTCAAAGCCGACGACAGTCTCGGGTGGGTATATCAGTTCTGGCAGTCGGAGGAGAAAGACCGGATCAACGACTCCGGAGTAAAGATCGGGGCGGACGAGCTACCGGCCGTCACCGAACTTTTTACCGAGGACTACATGGTCTGGTTCCTACTCCACAACACGCTGGGGCGGTGACACCGACAGCGAAGCCAATGGCCACTCCGATCAGGGAAGGAAATCGCGGCGGAGATGGCGCGGACTTCACGCCGCTTATCGCTGCCAAGGCAGGAACACGCCCGCTAACCGCCCCCCTTCTGAGAGAACGACTTGAAGCCGCTGGTGTTGATGTGCTCGATACAGAGGAGACTCGCATAGCGTCCGGTGCCATGGGTGGCGGGTGGACTGAATGCGGATCAATCGATAGCTTGGGCCATAGCCTTCAAACGGGACTCGTCCATCAATTAGCGCCCGAACTCGAACGGATCGGCGAACGCATAAACAGTCTGCTTGAGGCCGGGTGGCGGCGTATCCAGATCGTTGCACCCAGTTATCTGTGGCAGGTCATCGTCATAATGACCGAGACCGGTCTTCGACCGTTCAAGGAACTGATGCCGATGCTGAAGTCTCAGGTCGATCTCGAGAACCGGCTTGTCCACATTTCGGATTCAAAAACTGACAACGGAATAGGGAACATGCCCATGACGGAACCGGCATACACTGCTCTCAAGGAGCAAATCGAGCAGACTCCCGGATCCGATTACTTGTTTCCGCGGCTCACCGAGCGCGGAAGCAAGCCTTACCTGTGCAGTTTGAAGAAGGTCTGGCGTACGACGCTGCGGCGTGCCGGCGTGCCCTACTTCTCTCTGTACGAGCTGCGTCACACGTTCGCCACAAGGCTCAGCTCAGGAGGAGTAGCCGATCACTTCGTCACGTTGATGCTCCGGCAAGGCGATGCCGAGGTGTTCAAGCGGTATAGCCAGGCCAAGCTCAATATGATGCGCGAGGCCCTGGCAAAACTGGATCGCCACGCCAACGATCACCAAGAGATTTTTAGCACAGCAAAGCCAAATTGATCGATTTTTCGCACATTTTTCGCGCAATTAAGCAATTTCCAAGGCTATGGAAAACGAGGAGAGATTGAATCAGAAGGATTTAGCTGGCGGGGACGACGGGGCTCGAACCCGCGACCTCATGCGTGACAGGCATGCGTTCTAACCAGCTGAACTACGTCCCCGAAATAACCGCGCAGGGTGTAACCATGCCTTGAAGAGCCGTCGGACCCGGGCAAAGTCCCTTGGCGCTTTAAGCGTGCCTTATAACCTGAAAGGCGAGTTGGAAACGCCCTGATGCCGCTGGAGTGGTGGGCGGTATCCGGCTCGAACGGATGACCTTCTGCTTGTAAGGCAGACGCTCTGACCAACTGAGCTAACCGCCCGAGCGAAGCCGCCTTTACGGCTTATCCTGCAACCCGTCCTGCGCTGGGGTTGCCCCAAATTCTTGACACCCCCAATCTCAAAAATATACACTTGCAGTGACCAAAGGTCAAGGAGAACCCAATCCGTTTATGCAGTTCCCGCGAGAATATGTGGCCTACATGGCCAAGCAAATTACCAAACGACTTAGCGAAAAAGGACTGATTCAGTTTGAGCAGCCCGAATATGTGAACGAAGTGATGACCCGGGTGCTGCTTGAGGAACTGAGCGTTGAAGACCACATTAATGACGAGGTGCGGCGCATTCTGGAAGAGCATCAGCAGGAAATGACTGAAAGCGGCGCCTCGTATGAGGAATTGTTCAAGAGAGTCAAGCGCCAGTTGGTACGCGAGCGCAATGTGGTTTTATAAACCTCATTCATAAATCATGCCATGAAACTTTCACACGAAAAAATTGTAAAACTTTCCCACATGGTGATGGATGCCATTGAACACATTGATGAAATCGAGATTTTTGAAGAACCCAACACCATCCGCCAGGAAGTGGTTAAGCTGCTGAACGATCTGATGAAGGAAGAAGAAGCAGTTGACCGCGCCGTTAAGGTGCAGATTACTTCGCAGCGCCGAAATATTCCTGAGGGGGGAGCCGAGTGGGAGATCCTGTACCGCAAATACTACAATGACGCTCTCCGCAAGCTGGGGGTTGTTTTTAACGCTTCGGCTCGCACTTAGTCCCAATGCTGTTCACTTAGACCAAGTCCGTTGCCCAAGGCTTTGTATCAGAGCAGGGCTTCAGCCATGCCGATCTCCTGACCTGAATAGCGCTTTGGCCCCAGTGACGTCAGCGGCTAAAGCCGCCCGTGTACCGGGCCGGCGGTCGGCACGGCTAAAGCCATGCCCTGATACAAAGCGGCCGCCCAAGGCACGCTTTCTATGCCATTTGCATAAGCGTATCGCTAATCTTTTCAACGGTGATACGGCGGGATTCTTCATCCACATTATCACATTTAATACGGAAGTTTGCCAAGGATTTGGAGTTACGCATTCGTTCCCCCCACTCCACCAGCACTGTGGCGTGGCTGGCCAGAACTTCATCCAACCCCAGCGTGTTCAATTCCTGCTCCGTCTCGATGCGGTAAAGGTCAATGTGAAAAACCAACGAGCCCGAAGTTTCAGCCAGGGAACTAGCCTGCTGGTATTGATGCACCAGGGTGAAGGTGGGGCTGGTGACTTCATCCTCCGTTGCGGCGCCCAGGCCGGCGGCAATGCCCTTGGCTAGCGTGGTTTTGCCGCTGCCCAGGTCGCCTTCCAGCAGCACAAGGCAGGGTGGCCGGAGCAATTCCGCCAGACTACGCCCAAAGGCTACTGTCTGCTCCGGGGAGTGCGAGAGAAATGTTTGAATGATTTGCGCCATATTCAAATGCTGTAAAGGGTAATGGCTGGCCGCAGGATTTTTCAAAAACAATCAGGATGCACTTGCGAGCGCCAGGAAGGCGCTTGAAATAGCTTCCAGCAGGTCGCCAGCCAGCATGGAGCGCTGTCCCTTTTTTTGAGCTGCCAGATCGCCCGCCAATCCGTGAACATAAACAGCCGCAGCGGCCAGTTCTGCAGGCGGCCGCCCGGGCGCCTGGGCCAGCAGTCCGCCTAAAAGGCCCGTAAGGCAATCGCCGGTGCCGCCGGTGGCCATGCCGGGGTTGCCGGTGGGGTTCACGAATACCGTGCCCCCGGGCTCCGCGACAATGGTGCGCGCGCCTTTAAGTACCAGGCAAACCCCATGCCGGGCAGCGAAGTTGCGGCTTACCTCAATGCGTTGCGCCTGCACACGAGCTGTGGGAAGTTCACAAAGCCTGCTCATTTCTCCCGGATGGGGAGTAAGAATGCGCAAGCGCTCCGTGCCGGACAGGCTTTCCAAATGGCCCGCGAGGCAGTTCAAGGCGTCGGCGTCAATCACCATAGGCAGCGGACAGCTTGCCACAAAATCGCGCACCAAGGCCGCGGTTGAAGGATGCAAACCCAGGCCAGGACCAATTGCCACGGCCGTTTTACCGGCAAGCAACGTATTCAGGCGGCCGCTGCTATACGCCTGGTGGTCCAGCGTTCCGGTCTCTGTTTCAGCAAGCGGTTCCGTCATGTATTCCACGCCCAGCGCGGCCAGGGCGGTCACAGCGCTTCGAGGCGCGGCAATAGTCACCAGCCCAGCGCCGGCCAGCAGCGCGGCGCGCGCGGCCATGGAGGCGGCTCCCGTCTTCCCGTTGGAAGCGGCAACCAGCAGCAGATGTCCGTAAATGCCTTTATGGGCTTCGATGGGTCGCGGCTGGTTCAACCACGCCAACTCAGTTCGTGTGATCAGGTTCAGGTTCAGTTCCGGGTCGCAATCCAGCGCCTCGGAGGGTGTGCCGATGGGATTTACCTGCCATTCGCCCACCCATTCGCAGGCCGGCGGAAAGATGTGGGCGACCTTGGGTGCAGTAAAAGTTACGCTGGCCGTGGCGCGCAGGACATCGCCAATCAAAGTCGATGAATCGGCAGAAAGGCCGGAGGGTAAGTCAACTGCGACCACGGGTTTGCCCTTGAAGCCAAGGTTTAAATCCCGCACCACCTGAAGCAGCATGCCATCAAGAGGCTTGGAGAGGCCGGTGCCCAGCAAAGCGTCAAGCAGCAACGTGAAGCGAGGAAGCTGGGGCGCAAACTGCCGCCAGTCCTCGAGGGACGAGGCGGCGTGGATGGAACCTGATTCCAGAAGGCGGCTGTAGTTGTGCAGAGCGTCGCCCTGCAGGCGCGATGGCTCCGCCAGCAGCAGCACGTAGGGAGCAAGGCCTGCCTGGCGCAGATAGCGAGCGGTCACAAAGCCGTCGCCGCCGTTGTTGCCCCTGCCACACACAATCAAGATGCTGTGCTTCTCGATGGGCTGATAGCGCTGTCGCAGAAACTCAAACACCGACATGCCAGCGTTTTCCATCAGTGTAAAGCTGGGCACGCCGTACCGCTCCGTGGTTAAGCGGTCAATTCGCTGCATCTGGCTGGCGGTCAGAATCTTCACAGGTTTATAGCATCCACCCGCCGGTTACATTGAGCACCTGACCGGTGATAAATGAGGATTCTTCCGAAGCAAAAAATCCTACGGCTTGGGCAACGTCCTGCGCAGTGGCGGGGCGCCCCACGGGGTAGCGGGCATCGGTCATGCGGCGTGCTTCATCCACTGAAAGGTCGTCTTCATCAATAATGGCGGGACTTACTACGTTTACGGTAATGCCGTGGCTGGCTTCTTCCAGGGCCAGGGAGCGGCTAAAGGCGACCACGGCGGCTTTGGCGGCTGAATAGGCGGAAATCTTGGCCTGGCCAAAGGAGCGATCGGCGCCAGCCGAGCCAAAGTTGATAATGCGGCCCCAGCGCTGGCGGCGCATCATGGGCAGCACGGCTTTGGACACATAAAAAACGCTGTACAGATTGGAGGCAATCACCGCCTTCCACTCATCCAGATTGCTTTGTGCAACGGACTTCCATTCAAACTCACCCACGTTGTTCACCAGAACGTCCAGGCGGCCGAATTGTTGAACAACGCTTTCAACCGTTTCCTTCACGCGCAGCGGGTCAGTAACGTCTGTGGGCAGGGCCAAGGCGGCTACTCCCATGGCTTGAATGGATTTTACGGCACGCTGTGCCGCCTGCTGGCGCGTGCGGTAGGTGATGGCCACCTTCATGCCCTGCGCGGCCAGTGCCAGAGCGGACTTCATTCCAATTCCCTGTGAGGCGCCCGTGACCAGGGCAACGCGGTTATTGAGCGGCAAGCGGCTTCTCCAGGCGAGCAGATAGCGAAGCTTAAGAATTGAGTGTAACGGAGATTGAGTGACTGATCAACGGCCCGTAATGACACCACGCTTTTTGGGGTGCATGAAGGCACGAACCCTGCGTTAAGAAAGTTCCGGCCTGGCGCAAAAGCCGGCTATGACTGAACCCGTCAATTAATCGGAGAATGCGCCATCCGGCCACCAGGAATCATAGCCTGCCTGCTGAAGGAGTGATCAAAACCTCGTCAACATTGGAGCGCAGGGGTGCGCTTAGCGCCAACAGCACTGCCGCGGCAACGTCCTCCGGTTGCATTAACTTTTCACGGATCACAGGGAAATCGAACTCGCTCATCATGCGCGTGTCGGTTGAGCCAGGGAGAATGGCGCTGACGCGAATGCCCTCACCGCGAAGCTCCTCCGCCAACACGCGGGTAAGGCCAAGCGCTCCGAATTTAGAAGCGCAGTAGGCCGCGCATTTGGGGAAAGCCCGGCGGCTGGATACGGAAAGAATGCTGACAAGCTGCGGGGCAGCCGCCTGCTTCAGCAGGGGAAGCGCGCCCTGCATTACCAGAAAGAGTGATGTGAGATTGCTGGAAAGGTTCAGGTTCCAATCGCGAAGCGTGGTGCGGACGAAAGGCTTGTAGGTAAAAATGCCGGCGCTGTGCACCACGGCATCCAGCCGCTTGCAGCGGTGCGCAACGGTTTGCATCAGGCGGCGCACCCCGGCAGCTTGGCCCAGGTCCGCGGCAACGGTGATGGCATCGCCGCCCAGCAGCGCGGCAGAGCGGCGCAGGCGGCGCGCATCCCTCGCCGCCAGCACCACCCGCGCACCCTGTTGCCGGCAGGTTTGGGCGATGGCCAGGCCTATGCCGCCGCTGCCGCCAGTAATCAGAATCACCTTGGATTGAAGGGCGCCGGCCGGATCGCGATTTACATTTTCTGCGTTCCGGCGGTGTTTAGCGCGTGCATCGCCGGTCATATCACGCCGCCCGCGCTTCGCCCGCGCACCAGCGATAGAAACTCCTCTCGCGTACGCTGTTCTTCACGAAACACGCCCTGCATGCTGCTGGTAACAGCAACGGAATTCTGTTTTTCCACGCCGCGCATGATCATGCACAAGTGCCGCGCTTCAATCACCACGCCAACGCCCTGCGGATTGATTTTTTCCATGATGATTCCGGCAATTTGGTTGGTAAGGCGCTCCTGCACCTGCAGCCGCCTGGCAAACATATCCACCAGGCGCGGCAGCTTGCTAAGGCCAATCACCTTCTGGCGGGGAATGTAGGCCACGTGGCAGCGGCCGAAAAAAGGAAGCAGGTGGTGCTCGCAAAGGCTGAAGACCTCAATATCCTTCACAATTACCATTTCGTCGTAGGCCACATCAAACAGCGCGCCGTTCAGGACTTTGTCGACGTTCTGGTGGTAGCCGCTGGTAAGAAACCTTAGGGACTTGGCGACGCGGTGCGGAGTTTTGACCAGTCCGTCGCGTCCCAGTGTTTCGCCCAGCTCGGCCAGAATTACCTGCATGCTGGTTTCAATCGGATCGGGAGCTCCCGCTTCTAAACCAGGACTCTTGATGCCGGTCAGGGTTCCACCGTTGTTGTGTGTCATGCTGCCTCTCTTCCATGCTGCGGCGCCGCCCGGTGGGGCCGCGATTTCATCCGGAGTACTCAAAAAAATTAGATGCCGTTTCCTCCACCCGGATTCGTTTCAAAAACGCGCCGGGCGCCTCTGGCAAGCCGTTCAGCCGCGATTTTAAGAGATTGAAAATGACAATGCAGAGATTCTCCGTAGTGGGAACACTGTCGTCAAAGAGGCCGGAATCCAGATTCAGGTTGGATTCGTGAAGGCGGTCAAGAACCTCGCGATGCACCACGGCGTCAAGCGTGGCGAGATTTATCACCATTCCAGTGGCTGCATCCACCGGGCCAGACACGCTCACCTGCAGCGTATAGTTGTGGCCGTGGCCAAAAGGGTTGTTGCACTTGCCGTAGACCTCGCGGTTTTCCTCCGCGTTCAACCGCGGCGAGTGCAGGCGATGCGAGGCGGCAAAATGGTAGCGGCGGTTTAAAACGACCATCTATTCTCCGTCGTAATCCACAAACAGATTGGGCGATTCGTAAAGACGCACGCGGTGCAGGCGGCAGCGGGTTAGCCGGGGCTCCAGCAGGTTCCAGATCTCAATGGCGATGTTTTCTGTAGTCGGGATGCGAGTGGCAAAAGCAGCTACCTCGTGATTAAGAAAGCGGTGGTCCATCAGATCCAGCACTTCGGCTTCGATAAGCTTCTTCATCTCCTTCAGGTCAATCACCATGCCCGTTACAGGGTCAACTTCTCCGGCCACCGTAACTTCAAGCGTGTAGTTGTGGCCGTGGCCGTTAGGATTGTTGCACTTTCCGAAAATGCGTTGGTTTTCTTCCGCGCTGAGGGAGGGATTGTGGTAGTAGTGCGCGGCAGAGAATTCCGCGCGACGGGTAAGATAGATCATGATGTCCCCTTAATGGGATAGGTGCGGCCCTTCCACGCGACGGCGCCCGTCACGCGATAGGCCCGGAATGAATTGACCAGCAAGGCTGCAAACAAGGGGGCTCCCAGAAAGAAATAGGGCGAAAGCCCCGGACTAAAGCCAATACGTCGCAGGGCGCGGCGGTAGGAAAAGTGGCCATAAAGGGCGCCTGCCAGCGCGGCAAGCCCGAATGGCGCCGCAGCCCTAAGATGGAGCAGCGCAAAGCCGAGAATGAACAATACTACCAGCGGACCGCAAAGCCACACTGCAACGTGAGCCGCGCCTGCCCGCAGCATGCGTCTGAGACTGCCGCGATAAAGCAAGTACAGATTCTTGGTCCAGCCACTCCACATCTCCGCATAGGTGCGGTACATACGAGTGGCTACGTAACCGGCGCCGGGCATAAAGAGGATTCTGTTTCCTGCGGACTTGATGCGCCGAGCCAGATCGACATCCTCCAGAATTTCGGCGCGGCCGGCCTCATGGCCCCCGACCTCCTGATAAATCTGCCGCTGCACCAGAATATATTGCCCGTTCGCGGCGGCCACTTCGGACGCCTGGTCGTTCACTTCCTCAAACCGGAACAGGCGGGCCAATTCAACAAATACCAGCGGGATGACAGCTTTTTCCCACCAGGTAACGGTCTTCTGGCCAGGAGAGAGCGAAAGCAGGGCAGCGTTGCTGCCGCGCGCAAGCTGCAGAAGGGCTTCCAGGCTGCCGGGCATGTGCTCTACATCCGCGTCTGTAAAGAGCAGCCAGTCGCCTCTGGCCTGGCCTGCTGCGCAGGCCAGCGCGTTGGCTTTGCCCAGCCAGCCGGGGGGTAGGGAATTAACGGTAATCACGCGCAGTGCGGAAATTTCGTTCCGCAAATCCTGTAAAATGGTGGGAGTGAGATCGGTGGACTGATCGTCTACCACCAGAATTTCGAGCACGTCCGATTGCCGCGCAACGCTGCGCACAGCGGTGGCTATGTTCGCTTCCTCATTGCGGGCAGGTATAATTACAGAGACCGGACGGGCATTTTCAACTTTCATGAGAGTTTTTATAAGCTCGCCGCGACTGGCGGATTTGGATTGCCGCCTGGGCCCGTGCCAGGCGAAACGCGACGCAAAGGATTATTATAGCTGCAAGGATAAAATATGAGCAAATCTACGAAGACCATTATTGCTGTGGCCGCGGGCCTGGTAGCCCTGATGCTGCTGCTGGCGGCCCGCCAGCGGCCGGCGCACGCGCTGGAAATTGGCGACCGCGTCCCGGCGTTTGCGCTGCCCTTGCAGCCCGGTGGCACTGTGGACGTTCGCCAATTTCAGAACCATGTGGTAGTGCTGAATTTTTGGGCAACCTGGTGCCCGCCTTGTATTGACGAAGCCCCCAGCCTGGAAAAATTCGCGCGACAGATGCGGCCGCGCGGCGTTGAGGTGATTGGCGTGAGTGTAGACCAGGACTCAAACGCGCTTAGCCAGTTCATCAGCAAGTACGGTTTAACGTTTCCGATTGCGCGTGACCCCGACCAGAGGCTTGCCAACGGCTTGGGTACCTTCAAATTCCCTGAGACATATATTCTTGACCGTAGCGGCCGCGTGGCGGAAAAGATTATTGGCGAAACCAATTGGGAAGACCCGCGGATGATCCAGTACGTAAGTGCCATGGCTGACTGGAGGCATGCGCCAACCGCCCCCACCGGAGGCGCCGTAAACTACTGAAGCCGCCTTGCGCCGTGAGAGTACCGAATAGCCGGTGCAAACCTGCGACACCACCTGTTCAGACGCGTTGTTCGCACCAGGCTTGTCCACATAGTGTTTCCTCTGCAGTTTTCAAGCATCCAATAGCCAGTGCGCATTCGTAGACGGCACGCGTGGAGGAAAGCGCGGTATCAGCACCTTTTCCGGAAGGAGCTAAACCTTTGAGTGAACACCCCGCCCGCCGGCCGGCCGCAGATCCAGGGGATAACCCATCCGAACAAACCGCCCAAACCGTGCTTGACGTGGTGTGCGGTATGGAAATTGATCCTTCCACCGCGGCCGGCAGCGTTGAACACGAAGGGAAAACGTATTACTTCTGCAATCCAGTTTGCCAGGAGCGGTTCGCCGCCGACCCCGCAGGTTATCTGAACGATGCTGCAAAAGAACGGCGCGCGTCCGCCGCGGCTGTCGGAGGCGCCATTTACGTGTGCCCCATGGACCCTGAAGTAAGCCAGGACCATCCTGGCGCCTGCCCCAAATGCGGTATGGCGCTTGAGCCGCTGATGGTTACCGCGACCGAAGGTGACAATCCTGAGCTCACCCTGATGACGCGCCGCTTCTGGATCAGCGCTTTGCTCACCGCGCCGCTGTTGGCGCTAGCCATGGGTCACATGCTTCCGGGCGCGGGCGAAAAGCTGATGGCCGCCGGCCGCTCGCTGGGGTGGCTGCAGGCATTGCTGGCCTCGCCGGTGGTGCTATGGGGCGGGTGGCCCTTCTTTCAGCGTGGCTGGGCCTCCATCGTTAATCGCAGCCTGAATATGTTTACACTGATCGCCATCGGCACTGGCGCGGCGTATCTGGATAGCCTTGTGGCGGTTATTGTGCCTGGAATTTTTCCGGCTTCGTTCCGTGACGCATCCGGTGCTGTTCCGGTGTACTTTGAGGCGGCGGCAACCATCACCACTTTGGTGTTGCTGGGGCAGGTGTTGGAGTTAAGGGCGCGCAGCCGCACTTCAAGCGCTATTAAAGCGCTGCTGGGCATGGCGCCCAAGACCGCGCGCCGCATTCAGGATGACGGCAATGAGGTGGATGTGCTGCTTGAAGATGTGCAGCCTGGCGACCTGCTGCGTGTACGCCCGGGAGAAAAAGTGCCGGTGGATGGGGTAGTGCTGGAAGGGCTGAGCGCCGTGGATGAGTCCATGATCAGCGGCGAGCCGCTGCCGGTGGAAAAGACTCCGGGAGAGCGCGTGACTGGCGGAACGCTGAACGGGACCGGCAGCTTTGTGATGCGCGCGGAGCGTGTGGGAGCGGATACGTTGCTGGCGCAAATTGTGCGTATGGTGGGAGAAGCGCAGCGCAGCCGCGCTCCTATTCAGCACCTGGCGGACGTGGTGGCCTCTTATTTTGTCCCCGCCGTGGTCGGCGTGGCGATTGTTGCCTTTTTCGTATGGGGAATTTGGGGGCCCCAGCCGCGCATGGCCCACGCGCTGGTTAATGCCGTGGCGGTGCTGATTATTGCCTGCCCTTGCGCCCTGGGTCTGGCCACTCCCATGGCGGTGATGGTTGGCACAGGGCGCGGCGCCTTGGCCGGAGTGCTGGTGCGGAATGCTGAAGCGCTGGAGGCGCTGGAGACAGTGGATACGCTGGTGGTGGATAAGACGGGAACCTTAACCGAGGGTCGCCCGAAGCTTTCCACCCTGCAGGGATTGAATGGCACGGATGCGGGAGACGTACTGCGCCTGGCCGCCAGCATTGAGCGCGCCAGTGAACATCCACTCGCGGCGGCGGTGGTGGAAGCCGCGAAGAACCGCGGCGTGGAACTGGCAGCCGTGCAGGATTTTGCAGCCTTGCCGGGCAAAGGACTGACCGGCGCCGTGGATGGCCACGTTTGCGCCGTGGGAAATGCCCAGTTGCTGCAGGATTTGGGGATCAGCTCCCAGCCAATGGAAGGCCGCGCTGAGGAAATGCGCCAGAACGGCGAGACCGTGGTTTGGGTTGCTGTGGATGGCAAACTGGCCGGCTTGCTGGGCGTGGCGGATCCCATCAAACCGCACGCGCAGGAAGCCGTGGCGATACTGAAGAATGCGGGGCTTCGCATCGTGATGCTGACCGGCGACCATGAAACCAGCGCCCGCGCGGTGGGCCGGCGGCTGGGCATTGATCAGGTTGTGGCCGGAGTGCTGCCGCAGGAGAAAGGGCAGATTGTACAGCGGCTGCAGGCGGATGGCCGCAAGGTGGCCATGGCCGGCGATGGCATTAACGACGCTGCGGCGCTGGCGCTGGCCCGCGTAGGTATAGCCATGGGCACCGGCGCGGATGTGGCCATGGAGAGCGCGGGCATTACCCTGGTGAAGGGCGATTTGCGAGGCATTTGGCGCGCCCGCCAGCTTAGCCGTGCGGTAATGCGCAATATCCGCCAGAACTTGTTCTTTGCTTTTGTGTATAACTCATTGGGCATCCCGCTGGCCGCGGGAGTTCTTTATCCCGTTTTCGGGCTGCTGCTTAGCCCGGTAATTGCGAGCGCCGCCATGACGTTCAGCTCGGTCAGCGTTATCACCAACGCGCTGCGGTTACGCCGGGTTAACCTGTAGCTGGGCATCATCAGCCTGCCTGGCTCTGGAGAAGCGCGCCCTATCCTCCGCAAACTTGACGTTCAGTGCCCAGGCCCGCGTCAAGACGCGTCGCTGCAACTGGATAGCGCTCCATTTATGCTATGATTCAAGGCATTCTAGGTGAGGTTAATCGCTATGACTTTTTTGACCACACGCTACTCGCTGCAGCGCGAATTGAAGCCTGCGGAGTTGTTGTGCCTGGGTGGCGTTACCACGCATTACGGCATTCGCGCCGTTTCGGTCGAAGGCAACGACCTGGTTGTTGAATACGACGCCTCGCGCATGCACGAGGCTGAAGTGCTGGGCGCGATCCGACAAGCCAGCATTCCCGCCGTGGCGCCCAGGGCCATTCCTGCCGGCGGCTTTGATTACACCGGCGAGTTTTGCGACTTTTCCTGGCCTATGGAAGGGTTGAGCCCGGCCAACCGAAAGTGAGCCCGGCCCATCGCATGAGCCAGGCAGGCGAATGGCGCCCGGCGCCGAAGAGAGGGAGGGTTATTCCATGAAGCGCAGTTTGATGGTTTTGGCCGTCGTAGTGATGGGATTGGCGGCAGTGCGGCAGTATGGCGCCAACTCGCCGGCTCCGCCGCCCCCTTCGCCTTCCCAGGACGGCACGCTGCCTGCGCTGACCGCCATTGCCGGTGAAGGCATGATGGACTCGCACGCCTACGATTACCTGGAACAGTTGAGTGACAACATTGGCGGACGCTTGACCGGATCGCCGGAAGCGAACCGCGCTATTGAGTGGGGCGAACAGACGATGCGCGCCATCGGGCTGCAAAACGTGCGCGCCGAGCATTGGCAGATATCACACGGATGGACGCGCATTTCCGCGCAGGCAGCCGTGGTGGCTCCTATTCATCACCGCATGCTGGTGGATTCGTTGGGCTGGGTCGGTTCCACTCCGGAGCGCGGCGCGGAAGGCGACGTGGTGGAGGTTAACGCCTACGACCTCGAAAATGAGATCAAGAACAACGCTGCGGCGTGGGCCGGCAAGGTTCTGCTGGTTACTCAGAAGGGGGAGCCGCCCAAGGATCGCATGGCGGCGTTCGGCAAGTTCGGACCTTTTCTGGAGGCTGCCTACAAGGCACACGCTATTGCTGTGATTGGCGGCCAGGGCGGCTCCAAATCCACCGGCATGCACCTGACGCACACCGGCGCGCTGGGCTTTGACAAGTATTACGACATTCCCGTGGTCAGCGTGGCGCCGGAGGATCAGGACCTGCTGGAGCGCCTGATTGACCATGGCAAAACCGTGCGTGTAGACATCAACGTGCAAAACCGTGTTACTTCAGGTCCGGTGGATACGGCCAACGTAGTCGGAGAAATTCCCGGCACGGAGCATCCGGAGCAGGTGGTGGTGGTGGGCGGGCATCTGGACTCCTGGGATCTGGCCGAAGGCAGCACGGATGATGGCGTGGGCGTTGCCACCACGCTGGGCGCGGCGCAGGCCATTCTGCAAAGCGGGCGGAAGCCGCTGCGCACACTCCGCTTTGTGCTTTTCACAGGTGAGGAACAGGGCCTGCTCGGTTCCTTTGCCTACACTAAACAGCATAAAGACGAAATGGCGAATCACGTAGCGGCCGTGATTCTGGATAACGGGCAGGGCGCGGTAGTCAGTCTGGACCTGGGCGGGCGCAAGGACCTGGAAGATGCCGTGCAGGCCTTCGGCAAGTCCGTGGCCGCGTTTGGCAAGGTCAGCGTGGATGACCGCACCAGCTTTGGCACGGATTGCGGCCCGTTTATACTTGCGGGACTGCCAGGCATCAACATGGGGCAGGATTCGCCGGACTACAAGTACACGCACCATTCCGTTGTGGACACTTTCGACAAGGTCCAGCCCGATCTGCTGACGCGCGACACCACGCTGATGGCCTTGACCGCTTTCTGGATTGCGGACCGGCCGGAGCGGCTGGCCTCGCCGTGGCCTCCGGAAAAAACTGCGCAGATGCTGGTGGAAAAGAAGGCGGACAAATTCCTGAAGATGGAAAATCTGTGGCCTTTCGGCAATCTGGGCGGCGAGCCGGAAAAGAAGGCCGCGGGTGGAAGTTCCGCGGCGTCTTCTGGCGGCCACTGAGCCACAGCTTTTCAACTGCGTTTGAAACGTAACCAACCTTAACTCGTAGTCTTGCCTGATTGGCGCTGCAGGGCAGGGGCTGTCGTTTGCCACAGGCAGAGAGCAGAAGGCATGAATTTATCGGTCCGGCAGGAAAATGAGGCCAGCGTCATCGCGATTCAGGGCGATATTGACCTGAAGCACTCTCCCGACGTTCGTCGTGCAATCCTGGAAAGCATTGGCCAGGCTCCGGGCGCGAACGTTATTCTGGACTTGCGCGCTGTGCGCTACATTGATAGCTCCGGTGTAGCAACCCTGGTGGAAGGGTACCGCAAGACGCGGGAACTGAATGGAAGGTTCATTCTGGTCGGCGTAAGCAAAGCCGCGCGTGAACTGCTGGAACTGACCAAGCTGGTAACGCTGTTTGAAATTTATCAGGATGCCGAGCACGCCCTTGCCGCCGTGCGCGGTATTCACTCACGCACCTGAAGACTGATGGGCAAGACCCTCTGAGCGTTCCCTCCTGTCCGGCCCGCAAGGCTGGAGAAACGAGGCTGACTTTGGGTTGGTTGGAGAATGTGGGCGGCGCCGTGGTGCGCGCCATGGCCTACGTGGGCGGGTTGGCTCGCCTGGGGGGCGGAGCCGCTTACTATGTCTTCATCCATCCGTGGCGGGGTGGCAAGCTGCGCCTGGGCCGCGCCGTGCATCAGGCTATGGAAACCGGCGTTCGAGCCTTGCCGGTTCTTTCGCTGATCGGCTTTTTTGTGGGCCTGATTCTGGCTCTGCAGGGCGCATATGAACTGCGCACGTTTGGCGCGCTGCAATACGTGCCCAGCGCCGTGGGCATTTCCATGACCCGCGAACTGGGCCCGCTGATGACCGCCATCGTGGTAATTGGCCGCTCAGGCTCGGCTTTTGCCGCGGAAATCGGCACCATGAAGGTCAGCGAAGAGCTGGACGCTCTCGAGACCATGGCGCTTGACCCCGTGCCCTTTCTGGTGGCTCCCAAATTTCTCGCCATGCTGGTGATGCTGCCTTGCCTGACTACGTGGGCGGACTTTCTGGGCGTGCTGGGCGGGGGGCTTTTTAGCGTCACCAGCGTGGGCATGACGCTGGGCGGCTATTTTCGCGCCATTGTTGACGCATTGGTGTTTCACGACCTGATCAGCGGTCTGGTTAAGAGCGTGATGTTCGGCGCCGTGATAACGACGGTAGGGTGCTATGAGGGTTTTGCCACCGGGCCGGGTGCGGAGTCTGTGGGCCGCTCGACGACTGCCGCCGTCGTCAATTCAATTTTTCTGGTGGTGGGCGTGGACCTGCTTTTCACCGCGCTTTTTTATTTCCTGGTCGGGGTCTAGAACGAATGCCAGGAAGTTGTCTTATCCCGAGGGCGAAAATCCGGTGCTCGAAGCGAAACCACAACCCGCCACCGGAAACGAAGAGATTGTGATCTCCATCCGCAACCTGCGTGTGGGCTACGGGGACGTGGAGATCCTGCACGGCATCAGCCTGGATATCCGCCGCCATGAAACGATGGTAATACTGGGCGGATCAGGCTCCGGCAAAAGCACGCTGCTGCGCACGCTGGTGGGGCTGGAAGCGCCTTCTGCTGGCGAAGTGCTGATCAACGGCAGAGACATCGCACGCATTTCACACCGCGAATTGGACGAAATTCGCAAAAAGCTTGGCATCTCGTTCCAGGGTGGGGCCTTGTTCGGGTCCATGACGGTGGGTGAGAACGTGGCGCTGCCATTGCGGGAGCACAGTCAGTTGGAAGATTCAACCATTCGCATCGTAGTGCGTATGAAGCTGGAGCAGGTTGGCCTGGCGCAATTTGAAAATTACATGCCCGCGCAGTTGAGCGGCGGAATGAAAAAGCGCGCCGCCATCGCCCGCGCCATGGTGATGGATCCTGAAATTCTGCTGTTTGACGAGCCTTCCGCCGGTTTGGACCCCATCATTGCCGCCGGCATCGATAAGCTGATTCTCACCTTGAAGGCGGCATTCGGGATGACGATTGTGGTGGTTACGCACGAGCTGGCCAGTGCCTTTGCGATTGCGGATCGCATGGTGCTGATTGATCAGGGCGAGATTATGGCGCTGGGCACGCCTGCGGAACTGAAGGAATGCACGAACCCGAAAGTGCGCCAGTTCCTGGACCGCGTGCCCGACCCGGAAATTTCCGACAACAAGAATTATCTGGCCATGCTGACCCGCGAAGAACCTCCCGGCGGCTGGCGGGAGCCGCGCTGAATGGGGTAGATTGATGGGTATTGCCGGGTAGTGCGCAGGTTGGAGGAAAAGGGAAGGCGGGGAATGAAGCCGAAACGCGAAGACGCCGTGGTTGGTCTGTTCGTGGTCATGGCCGCCGGCATCCTGGTGGTTACACTATTTGCCTTGCGCGGGCTGCTGGCCCCGCACGGCATCGACTATCGAACTTACTTCCGCTTTGCAGGCGGCCTTGCCGCAGGGGCGCCGGTGCGGTTTGGCGGAGTGCGCGTTGGGCGTGTGGATTACGTCGGGGTTGATCCGCGGCATCGCAATCGCATTCTGGTGCGCTTTAACGTGGCGCCGCACACGCCAATTAACTCTGCCTGCGTGGCGAAAATCACCAGCCTGAGCGCACTGGGCGACAATTATCTTGAAATTACAACCGGTAATGAGGACCAGCCCACGCTGCCTGCCAACAGCGTGATCGCCTCCGCGCCCTATACTTCCCTAACTGATATCACCGATTCGCTGAATGATTTGACGCCCAAGTTGAACGAGGTGCTGGATAATGTGAACGGGCGCCTGGCACAGTTGCAGGAAACCATCGACAGGGTTGATCTGCTGCTGAGCGACAGGAACCAGGCCAACCTGGCCGGAACCCTGAGCGAGCTGCACGGAATGCTGCAGGAGGACCGGCCTCAGGTGCGCTCCACGCTGAAGAATATCGACGCGGATTCGGCGAAGCTGGGGCCCTTGATTGATAATTTTCAAAAGACCTCAAAACTGGCCAACCAGACCTTGACACAGATGAATGGCGTGCTGGACGAGAATCGCAAGGGGCTGCGGCAATCCATCGCGGACCTGCAGCAGGCATTGGCGTCCACGCGCACCCTGGTTGACCATTTGGACCGCAGCGTTGTTTATAATCAGGACTCGCTTGACGAAACAATGGAAAATATTCGCCTGGCTACTGAGAACCTGGAGCGTTTTACGGAGCGGATCAAGACCCATCCAAACAGCCTGATCCACAGCTCCAATCTGCGCGAACACCGTCCCGGCGAGATACCTAAACCATGAAGCCAGCCTCAGCCAAGGAGCGGCAAAGGATGCCTGGGAGTGCAAACGGCAACAGCAGAAGCAGTGCGGGCCGGCGAGAGCGCGGCTACTTACAGTCTGTAGCCCTGACGGGCATTGTGATTTATGCGTTGGGGTCTGTTGCGTGCGGCGGAATGCGGCCCGCGCAATACTACCTGCTGGAAGTGCCGCCACCCCCTGCCGCCACAGGCACCATGCAGGGCGTAAGCCTGGAGGTTGCTTCCATCACCGCGCCGGCCATGCTGCGTGATGATCGCATTCTTTACCTTACCGGAAAGTCCCGGATTGGCACTTATGAATACCACCGCTGGGAAGAAAATCCCCCGCAGATGCTGCAGGAACTCCTGGTGCATTTGCTCCGGTCCGAAGGTGAATACCAGTCCGTGGAAACGGAGCGGAGCGCGTCGCAGGCTGAATACCGGCTGCATGGAGAACTGCAAGAATTTGAAGAGGTGGATTCGCCACAGGGCATTGTGACCCGCGTACGCATGGACTTTCATCTGGAGAGTACGAAGACTGGCAAGATGGTTTGGATGAACGAATATTCCAACGATGAACCGGTGCAGGGAAAAACCGTTCAAGGCGTGGTGGATTCAATGAACAGGAATGTGCAGAAGGGAATGTTGCAGATTGCCGCCGGCCTTAGCGCCTATTTTGCCAGCCGGGGACATTCCTGAGGCTTGCACCACACCTGCCACGGCCTTGGCCATGGCCGCCGGTAAAACTTTGCTGAAACTCACCGGCCCATCTCGATCGATGCGGCTTACCTGACGCCGCAGTTCGCTGGTTCGCAGTCCTTCAATGAGTTGGATGAGGTGGACATTGCTGCGCCCCTGGCGCGGCCGTGTGGCCTGCCGGAACAACGCGGGCAGGGGATGCGTGCAGTGCCCCTGCCCGGCCGGAACAGCAATTCATTGCGGATTTGCGGCGGTTTTCACTGCCGGCATGGTGAATTTGGAATCGTCCACGGGAACGTTCTGCTGCACGGAATCCACCTGGATGGTGAAGCGGCCCATGGGGCGCGCAATGGTCCACTTGAAGGGGATCTTGACGCCATCCACGGTGCGGTAATCGGCAAAGTCCGTTTGAACCGGATTCAGGCCCAGCGGGGTATCGGTGTATTGCACTTCCCGCACCAGCAGGCCCGATTGCTGGTCAAAATAGAGTCGGACCGGCGGCATCCCGCGACGCATGCCCAGCAACAGGTAAGTCTGCTGGTCGCCAATTTTTTCAGGCTTCCCGATACGCAGGAAGTTGAAGACTTTCCTGGCATCGGCCGGAAAGGCAAAGTCGGCCTCCAGTTTTGCGCCATCCAGGTCACCGCCTTCCATCACCCGAGGTGGATGTACGCCGTCGCCCATCCAGCCGTTGCTGCCGTCGAAAGCGGTTATGTTCTGGCCGCGTGGCATCTGCATTACCGACATGCGCTTATCGGGCGCTTTGGCGCTGATTTCAATGGGGAAGCTGTTTGGTCCAAAGCCGGAAAGGGTTCCCTTTTCCACGCGGCTGGTAACCTTGCCGATAGCTTCCTCACCGCCCATCGCCTGGATCGCCTTATCCAGAATCTGATTGGCATTGGGCACGCTTACCGGCTGCGCGCCGCCCCCAGGCATCATGCCGGCCATTTCCTGTTGAGGAGGATGGTCGCTGATCGCCGGGATGCTTGCCGGGCGCGCCGCGCCGTTGTGACAGGTGTTGCAGGTGACGTCACGGTGGCCCTTAAAATCTTCGTTGTTGATGGCGAACATCATTTTCATCATGTCACGGGCCTTGCGTTTGGGAAGCTTGTCATCCTTGTCAAAGTGGTGTTCAACATGGCAGTAATCGCATCGCACTCCGAGCGAACTGGAAATAAATTGCATGGCCGGAATCAATTGGTTGGCCGGAATATCCTTTAAAACAGTGATGTTTTTGAATTGCTGCACGGCGGTTTTGCCTGCCGGGCTGGAGCCGTTGGGCGGAGGCGGAGCGTTTTGCGCCAACGCCACCGCAATGGTTGCAAATAACGCGATGCCAGATGAACTGATCGCGCAGGCGGGTCCTTTAAACGATCCCTTCATGGGTTCCCCTTTCGTGAGGTATGGCTTGCGAATAGTTGAATACGTTAAGACGGTCAAGAGGCCTGGCCGGTTACGTGTTATCGATCCGGGCCGGTGATGCCGCAAGGGCCGGCCGGTTGTTACGCTTGCTCTGAAAAAAAACGGCGAACGTGATAGAAGCGCTATCGAGCGCCTGGAAATTATGCTGGCCGGGAAAAAAGTTTAACACAAGGGGTGTTGGACTGTCCGGATATCGCCGCGGCGAAAGAGTCACAGGCCGGGCCTGACAGGATGACACGGGTTTGGCAGACTCTTATCCCAATCGGGTTTGAAAGGTTCTCCAGGATCGTACCGACGTTTTGCGCAAAGTCTCAGGGCAGCCGCCGCAAGGCCAGCATGGTCAGGTCATCCTGAAACTGGGTTGAACCGTGATAATGAGCCACATCGCGCAGCAGAAGCTGGCAAAAGCCGCTTAATGATGGCGGAGCGCTGGGACCTTGCATCAGCGCGTTGGCCAGGCGGGTGAAGCCCTCGGAGGTCAGGGGTGTGCCGCCGGGTGATTCCACCTCCGTCACGGCGTCGGAAAAAGCCAGTACGATATCTCCCTGGAGAAGGCGGATGCTCTGCTGGCTGTAACTGACGCCGGCAATCGCCCCCAGCGGCAAGCCCTCCATGCCCACGCCCAGCGGCTGCCATTGCGCATCGAGGGCGCTCCAGTGCAACAGATGAGGGTGCGCGGCGTAGGCGTAGTTGAACTCACCGCTCAGACGGTCAAAGGTGGCCGTTACCACGGTGGAAAGGCGCAATTGCGACGCGGGGTCCTCGCCCAGCACAAATGACTCGTTTAGCGCCGCGAGCAAGCCGGCCGTATCGCGCACATCGCTATAGCGGTGCAGCAAACCGTGGATGTGTGTGGCCACGCCGCTGGCGCTGAAGCCGTGGCCCGTGGCGTCGGCCAGCACAATGCGGGCGTAGCGCGCCTCGCCGCAGGAAAAAAGTGCGTAAAGGTCGCCGCCCGCAATCCCGCCGGATGGAAGAGCGATCACGCCGCCCTCAAGACCGGGAAGGCTCACATGGTTCAAAGCAAGCTGGTTCCCGGCGTACAGCTCCACTCAACCGAAGGGCTGCGCAGCGCCCGCCTGGCAATTGATTTCCTCGCCCATGCAAGGCATCTTAGCATGCAGAGAACCGGCTTTTGCGGAAGGATCGTGGCTGCGGGATCACAGGCGGGGCATATGGTTGGCACAGGCCGGATCATTTGGCGTCAGAAACAGGCTGCAGAGAGTAACCGTCTGGCGCGCGACTTTGGCCTTCTGGCCGCGTTCGACCCCGGGAACTTTCGGGCGTGATTCCTGCCAGCGCCCCCGGCGCAATCCCTGTCCCGGCTGGTGAGCAGCCGCCGAAGGTGAAACTCCGGCCACCGTGTCCGGATTCGTGTAAAATAGCGCGAGACTTGGGGTTGCGGGAAGTTACGGGCAGCGGCGCGGCGAATAATGTTCCCGGCGCAACGGGAACCGAACGCATTCAACTATCGTATGGACGATATGGTGGCACTCCTTTGCACTCTTTTCAAAATCCAATGGGGGGAAATTTTGTGGCATTTAATTTAAAGAGACTGTTAGTACTGGTTAGTCTGGCTTTGGCGGCCACAGGATTGGGCGCCTGGGCGGCTCAGCCCGCAATGCACTTGTTGCTGCAGACGCCCACGCTCAGCAGCACGGAAATTGCCTTTATGTACGGCGGAGACATCTGGGTTGTAAGCCGCCAAGGCGGCGAGGCCAAACGGCTGGTGACGGGTACGGGATTGCTGAGTGGGCCGATCTTTTCGCCCGACGGCAGCATGATTGCCTACAGCGGCACTTACGACGGAAACACCGATGTGTACGTAGTGCCGGCCTCCGGCGGCGAACCGAAACGGCTTACCTATCATCCCGGGCCGGATGTTGCTACAGCGTGGACACCGGACGGAAAGTCCGTTTTGTTTCGGTCCCGGCGCTACAGTTTCTCTGACCCCGACCAGCTTTACACCGTGCCGTTGACCGGGGGCTTTCCGCAAAAGTTGCCGCTGGTCATGGCGGAATCAGGCTCTTATTCGCCAGACGGCACTCATCTGGCTTACGTCCCAGTTTTCCAATGGGAACCGGACTGGAAGCACTATCACGGCGGTCAAACGCTTAAGATCTGGATTGCCAATCTGGCGGATTCCAGTATAGCCGCGGTGCCGCGCGAAAACTCCAACGACAAGAACCCGATGTGGGTGGGCAATAAGATCTATTTTCTTTCCGACCGCAGCGGCGCCGTAACACTCTTCTCGTACGACACGGCCAGCAAGAAAGTGACTCAGCTTGTAAAGAATAACGGATTCGATATCAGCGCTGCCTCCGCGGCGCCGGGGGCCATTGTCTATTCGCAGTTCGGCGTGCTTCACCTTTATGATTTGAAATCCGGCAAGGACCGCCAGGTGAATGTTACCGTAGCCGCGGATATGCCTCAACTGCGCCCGCACTTTGTGAATGTGGGCAAGCACCTTGAAAATTACGCCATCTCGCCCAGCGGCAAACGCGCGGTTTTTGAAGCGCACGGCGATATTCTGACCGTGCCGGCGGAAAAGGGCGACGCCCGCGACATTACCAACAGCCCCGCGGTTGAGGATCGCAACCCCTCCTGGTCACCGGATGGAAAATCCATTGCCTACTTCTCCGACGAATCGGGCGAATACGCGCTGCACATCCGTTCCCAGAACGGCCTTGGACCGGTGCAAAAAATAAGCCTGGGCCAGCCGCCCAGTTTTTACTACTCGCCTACTTGGTCGCCGGATAGCAAAAAAATCGCATATAGCGATAAGGGTCAAAACCTGTGGTATGTGGACCTGGCTGCCGCCAAGCCGGTGAAGGTGGATAGGGATGAATACGGCGGAGGCGGCGCGGTATCGGACTTTGTGTGGTCGCCAGACAGCAAATGGCTGGCCTATACCAAGCACCTGGTCAACCATCTGCACGCAGTTTTTGTGTATTCGTTCGACACCGGAAAGATCACTCAGATTACCGATGGCATGAGCGACGCGCGATTCCCGAATTTTGACAAGAGCGGAAAGTATCTCTACTTTGCCGCCAGCACCAACACCGGGCTAAGCGCCACGGGCCTGGATATGACCAGTGACGCGCATCCGGTCACACGCAGCGCTTACGTGGCGGTGCTGCGCAAGGATTTACCCTCGCCGCTGGCGCCCGAAAGCGACGACGAAAAGGTGGCCGGCGAAAAGAAAGGTGAAAACGGAAAGAGCGCCGACAGCCAGGAAAAGTCCGGCGAAAAGAAAGAGAGTGCGGAAAAGAAGAAGCCCGTAACCGTGACCATTGATTTTGATGGTCTCGATCAACGCATTTTGGCCTTGCCGATTCCGGCCCGGAATTATCTGGGCATGTTTGCCGGCAAAGAGGGTGTGGTCTATCTGGTGCAGGGCCCGCAGGTGATGACGGGCGGCGACCGCGAGCAGGGCTTTACGGTACAAAGGTTCGATCTGAAAAAACGCAAGACTACCAAGCTGCTGGACGGAGTTACAAACTTCACGGTTTCCTTTGACGGCTCAAAGGTGCTTTACGAGCAGAAGCACGCCTGGTTTATTAACGACGCTGAAAAGCCCCCGGCCGCCGGCAAGGGGATGCTGAAGACCGCGGGGCTGGAGGTCTACACCGATCCGCCTGCCGAGTGGGCGCAGATATACCACGAAGTCTGGCGCATTGAACGCGACTTCTTTTATGCGCCCAACTATCACGGCTTGAACCTGAAGGAAGCCGAGCAGACGTTTAAACCTTTTTTGGCCGGAGTGGCCAGCCGTGACGATTTAAATTACCTGTTCCGCGAGATGCTGAGTTACATAACAGTAGGTCACATGTTTGTGCGCGGTGGCGAGCAGCCGGATATGCCGCACGTGAGCGTGGGCTTGCTGGGTGCGGATTACACGGTTGAAAATGGCCGCTACCGCTTTACCAAGGTCTACAACGGCGAAAACTGGAATCCGGAGCTGCACGCACCGCTGACCCAGCCGGGTGTGAATGTGAAAGCCGGCGAGTACCTGCTGGCAGTAAACGGCAAGGAGGTGCAGGGCACCGACAATATTTACAGCTTCTTTCTGGAGACAGCCGGAAAGCAAACGGTGTTGCGCGTCGGCCCCAACCCCAGCGAAAGCGGCTCGCGCGAAGTGACCGTGGTGCCTGTGGACAACGAGGCCGCGCTGCGCAATCTGGATTGGATTGAAAGCAACCGCCGCCTGGTGGATAAGCTGAGTGGTGGAAAAATAGCCTACGTCTATTTGCCGGATACCGGCGGCGGCGGGTTCACCAACTTTAACCGCTACTATTTTGCCCAGGTGGGCAAAGAGGGAGCGATTATTGACGAGCGCTTTAACCACGGCGGACAGTTGGCCGACTACATTATCGACTACATGAAGCGGCCGCCCATGTCGGGCGACATCACCCGCGAGGGTCACATCACGATAGATCCCGCCGAGGCTATTTTTGGCCCCAAGGTGATGATCATCAATCAGTACGCGGGCTCCGGCGGTGACGCCATGCCCTGGTACTTCCGCAAAGCGGGCATTGGTCCGCTGGTGGGCATGCGCACCTGGGGCGGTCTGGTGGGCATTGGCGGGTATCCTCCTTTAATGGATGGAGGCATGGTGACGGCGCCCCGCTTTGCCATTTTCGGATTGAACGGACACTGGGAGGTGGAGAATCACGGCATTCCGCCTGATTATGAAGTGGACTTTGATCCCCAGGCGGCGCGACAAGGTCACGATCTGCAATTGGAAAAGGCGGTTCAGGTGGAGATGGATCTGCTGAAGAAGCAGCCGCCGCAAACCTACTCTGTTCCACCTTACCCCAACTACCATCCGCGCCTGCCCAGCGTGCAGTAAATGCGGGGTGGGCGGAAATGGCCCGCAGGGTTCAACGGCGCTTGCGCGAAGGTTCAAGGCATGGCCCTTGTTCCTTCGCGAGGCGCGCAAACCTTTTGAACCACGCTTCCTTGCCTTGCTGCCGCCAACAATTCGGGTGAGAAAATTCTTGAATACCCACGCCGTTGACAACCATGGATTCATAGTTCACAATCTACCTCTGAAGTTCATGCCGCACAGCTTGGACCGGTCGTGTTCGAGGCAGTTTTTCCCTGGTTTTTCATATAATTTTGCGTCGGGTTGCAAGTCATAGGTCTGTTGGCGCAAATGCTTTCGCACTTGCTTATCTGCTCGTGTTGGGATTGCCATTAACGATGCCGGCGGGAGTGTGTGCGGGCATTTTGTCCTGAAGTCATAAGTTGATCTTCAAATGAAAGCGGGCGCAGGAACGACTGCGGCGCAAGCACTAAATAGCAGACATGGCTTGAATAGCGTGGGCGCAGAGGTTTGCCTTCACCGGAACTTAACGGCGCTGCAACCTGCACGTAACGCGCCTGCGGCAGGATGACACACGGAATTCCAATTGATCTGGACCTCTCCAACCAAAGCGATATCGCACAAGGGGAAATATCATATGCAAAGGGCGCATCTTAAATCGTTGGTGCTGGTTTTTACCTTGGCAGGACTCCTGGTGGGCGCCTGCCGCACCGGTTTTGCGCAGGGTGCTCTGGGCGGCATTACCGGAACCGTCGCCGATTCAACCGGCGCGGTCATACCCAATGTGAAAGTTGATTTGAAGAATCTCGATACGGGCCTTACTCTGACTACAGTTTCAAACTCCACCGGCAGTTATTCATTCAATGCGCTTCCCATCGGACGTTATTCTGTCACTTTCTCGATGACGGGGTTCAATTCCCAGGTTTATTCGCCCATTCAGGTGCAGGCGCAGCGCACTTCAACGGTGAATGGCGTTCTGAATGCCGGAAGCGTATCAACCACCATCACGGTTACGGCCACGCCGCTGCTGAACAAGGTGGATGTGACCAACGGCTACGTGATGGGCACTGCCACCATTGAGGCCACCCCGCTCGGCACCGGCAGCTTTACCCAGCTTGCCGTGCTCAGCCCGGGCGTGAGCGCGGATTTGTTGAGTGGCTCCGGCACCAACGCCGGCCTGGGCAACCTGAACATCAATGCCAATGGCCAGCGCGATACCAGCAACAGCATCTCGTTTAACGGCATCAACGCCAACAATATTTTCAACGGAAAAACTTCGAGCTTTGTGGCGGAAAACCGGTTTGACCTGAATACGGGAGAAAGTTTTCTGGCGGGCGGCCAGATTGCCACCAATACGTCGGTCTATGACGCCATCGGCCAGGGCTTGCCCACGCCGCCGCCCGAAACCCTGCAGGAAATCCGCGTGAACACGTCGATGTACGACGCCTCGGAAGGCGCGAACAGTGGAGCTCACATCGAGTTGCTCACCAAAAGCGGCACCAACGACGTGCACGGCATGCTTTACGAGTACTTCCAGAACAACATTTTTAATGCCGCACCGTACTTCTTTAACGCCACGCCGGCCATTCCGCAGGAGCAGAAGGTTCCCGCCCTGCACCGCAATACCTTTGGCGGCACCGTTGGCGGGCCCATCAAGAAAGACAAGATTTTTTACTTTGCTTCGTACCAGGGTGTTCGTGATCACGACCAGTTCAACGGCTATTCGCAGGCAACCGTGCCTTTGCGGCTCACCAATGACCGCAGCGCCGCCACCCTGGCCCAGCAATTCAACATTACGAACCCTGTTACTGGCCTGGTTGATCCCACGCAGATCAATCCCTCGGCGCTTGCGATCATGAACTTCAAGCTGACGAACGGCCAGTACCTCATCCCGTCACCCCAGATCACCGACGTCAACACGGCATTACAACTGGGCTACGACACGGTTTTGCAGGGCCAGCCTTCTACCTTCACCGCCGATCAGCTCAACGGCAACATTGACTACATCATTTCCGAAAAAGATCGGATGGCGGTCAAGTATTATTACCAGAACGATCCCACCACCAATCCTTTCGCAGTCAGCAACCTGCTGGGTTTTGGTCAAACCCTGAACGCCGGCAGCCAGGTAATTTCGCTGGATAACACGGTCGTCGTCAGCCCCTCGGTTACCTGGGAGCAGAAGATCGGCTTTACGCGCCAAACCGCTTTTGCCAATACTGCCCAGCCGCTTACTCCGTCCGATGTGGGCATCAACCTTTTTGGCAGCGATATTTTCCCGGGACTCACCTTTCGCAATGCCAGTTCCGCGCTGGGTTTTGGCCTTTCCGTCGGTCCCAACAGTAATTTTTCAGATGCGGGCATGTTTCAGAACCAGTTCTCAGGCAACACGGATTTGAAGTGGGTCTATGGCCGCCATACGTTTTCCTTTGGCGGCGAATGGGACCGCAACCAACTTAATGTCATCAACAAAAACAACAACCTGGCGGCGCTCACTTTTAACGATTTTCCCAGCTTCCTTACCGGCACGCTTCGCCTGGGTGAAGGCAACAGCGTGTATTTCACGGGCACCAGCAACCGTTATTATCGCGCCAACCAGATTGGCGGCTACGCTCAGGACGACTTTAAGTTGACGCCCAATCTCACACTTAATTTTGGGCTGCGCTACGACTACGACGGGCCGCTTACTGAAGCCCACGGTATGCTAACCAATTTCAACCCGCGCAACTATCAGTACAACCTGGCTACTGACACGGTTGTGAATACGGGCCTGGTGCTGGCGGGCAATTCGCCCTATGCCACGCCGGGCGCCAGCAATTCCACGCTGTTCGGAAACCAGTACGGCCTTGCCCCGCGCCTGGGATTTGCCTGGAGCCCTTCGTTCCTTAAGAATGTTGTGGTGCGCGCCGGATACGGCATTTACTACGATCGCGGCGAGTTCTTTACGGAGTTTTCACCCAGCGCCGGATTCGGCTTCAACGGCCCATTCGGCGTCACCATGGAACCGCCTTTCGTCCTTCCTCTGCTCAGCACGGCGCAGAACAACCTTTCGAATCCTTTCGGCACCACGGCTCCAACGCCGCCTTCCGGCAATCCCAGCGGCTTCACCATTCCCAATCAGGCAGCGCTGCTGAACGGCGCCGCGCCCTTCCTGTTCGGCGGCTACGACCCCGCCAACAGCCTTCCTTATTCGGAAAACTGGGAGTTTGACTTGCAGTGGCAGGCAAGTAACGACACTATGTTTACCCTGGGCTACGTGGGCAACCACGGCGTGCACGAGTTGTTGCCCATTCCGTTCAACCAGGCGCAGATCGCCACGCCCTCGCACCCCATCAACGGCCAAACCTCTTCTTATGGCTATAACGTGGTTCCGTCGGAAGGCGCCTTCACTTCCGACGGGGGCAACACGGACCTGCGCGTGCCCTACATCGGTTACAGCACCAATTCCGTGTTCTATGAAGGTGAAGGTAGTTCCAACTACGACGCACTGCAGTTCAGCGTGAACCGCCGCTTGAGCCACGGGCTGCAGATCAACGGCTCCTACACCTGGTCGCACGCTCTCGATATGGGCAGCGGGCTGCAACTGTTCTACAACGGCAACAACCCTCTTGACCCGAATTCCGGTTACGGCAGTTCCGGATTCGACCGCACGCACGTGATTGCCGTCAGCTCGCTTTACGCTCTTCCCAAACCGGTCCACTCGGACCATTCCATTGGAGGCATCCTGCTTAACGGCTGGCAGGTAAGCGGCGTTACTACGCTGGAGAGCGGTACGCCTTATAGCATCATCGACTTCACAGGCGGCGTGGGCAGCCTCTATTACAGCGTCAACGATTTCATTACCAACCCCATCGTTCCGCTGGGACCCGGCGCCACCAGCCAATCTGTGCAGTTGCAGGGAACAACGGGCTTAAACGCCGGCAAACCGGTTCTGAATTCCGCCGGTTTTACGGTCCCGCTGCTTCAGCCTGGAACCAACGGCATTCCAGCAGGCGATAATTTTGAAACCGGTTTCGGCGCGGGCGGCCGCAACATCTTCCGCAGCCCCTTCCAGCCCCAGGTGAATTTCACACTGATGAAAGACTTCAAGCTTTCCGAGCGCTTTACGCTGAACTACCGCTGCGACGTTTTCAATATGTTTAACTGGTCCAGCTACGATGCTCCCAACAACAACGTGCAGTTCAATCCTTACTATGCCGACCCGCCGTACAATCCTGTAACCAACCAGAATGGCTATCAAATTCCACCTGCAGGCCAGCTCGGCATTATTCAGCACACGCTGGGCACGCCGCGTTTTATGCAGATGGCCCTGCACCTGAATTTTTAGCCCTTATCGCGCGGATTTCAGGGGCGGTTGTGCTTTGTGGCATAACCGCCTCTTTTTGCATGGCCCTGAAAACGGCCAGGGGCAAGCGGTCGCGGTCCCACAAATCCAGGCTCGAGATTCCCGGGTTGAAGTTCCCGCATTGCGATTACAATGGCTGGTCGGGGAGGTGAAACGATGAAGCTATTCCGGCTGCTCGCCGTCACAGTGGGGGTTGCGATCCTTTGCCAGCAGCCGCGTGCCATGGCGCAAAGCCCTGAAATGCGCACGGCACGATACCTGGACTCCATCCGCAGCCAGCCGCCGCTGCTCGACGCCTTTCTACGCAAAATGCCCAAGGGCGGCGACCTGCACAATCATCTTTCCGGCGCTGTCTACGCGGAAACCTACATTCAATACGCCGTGCAGGACGGCGATTGTGTGGATTCGCTCAAGCTGGCCTTGGTGGCCGCGCCCTGCAGCGCGACGGGCGGAAGCCTTCCGGCGGCGCAGTTACTCACCCGCCAGAGCCTGTACGATCAATTGGTGGATGCCATGTCCATGCGAGGTTTTCATGCCGGTGCGGAGACGGGCCACGACCACTTTTTCGCCACTTTCGGCAGGTTTTCCGCAGTTACTGACGGGCACGAAGGCGACATGCTGGCGGAGGTAGCCTCCGGCGCCGCAGCCGAGCACGTAACCTATCTGGAACTGCTGTTGACTCCCGACCACGGCCAGGCTGAAAGACTGGGCGTTGAAGCGGGATGGAACGGCGACTTTGAGGCGACGCGGCAAAAACTGCTGAACGCCGGCCTGAAGGCTGTGGTAGCCAACGGTCGCAACAATCTTGACCAGGCCGAGGCTCGAATGCGCGCACAGTTGGAATGCGGCGAGCACGACGCCGATCCGGGTTGCGGCGTCACCATCCGCTATCAGTATCAGGTGCTGCGCGGCATGCCGCCGGCGGCGGTTTACGCGCAGATCCTGGCCGGCTTTGAGATGGCGCAAAACGATCCGCGCGTAGTGGGCTTGAATCTGGTGATGCCGGAAGACGGCGTCATCTCCATGCGCGATTTTACGCTGCACATGCACATGATCGGCTTTCTGCATCGCCTCTATCCTGGTGTCCGCGTGTCACTGCACGCGGGCGAGCTTTCGCCCAGCCTGGTGCCGCCGGAAGGCCTGCGTTTCCACATCCGCCAGTCGGTGGAGCTGGCCCATGCATCGCGCATAGGCCACGGCGTTGACGTGATGCACGAGGATCATCCGCTGCAGTTGCTGCAGCTAATGGCCCAGCAGCACGTGGCCGTGGAAATTTGCCTCACCAGCAACGATATGATTCTGGGCATCCGCGGCGCTGACCATCCGTTCCCCATTTATCTCAGCCACCATGTGCCGGTGGTGCTGGCCACGGACGATATGGGCGTTTCGCGCTCCGATATGACGCGTGAGTACCTGCGCGCGGTCGAAACCTATCGTCTGGATTACCTGACACTGAAGCGCATGGTACGTGACAGCCTGGATTACAGCTTTCTGCCGGGCTCGAGCTTGTGGACCGCGCCGGAGCGCTTTATTCCCGCCTCCGACTGTGCCGGGCAACTGCCGGGTTCCGGCTCACCTGTGCGGGGCTGCGCGGCATTCCTGAAGGCCAGCCCCAAGGCCGCTTTGGAATGGGAGGAAGAAGGCCAGTTCCGGCGGTTTGAAAACTCGGTGCCTGATAAATAGTCTCTTGCGTCCAGTCGCCAGCCTTTAATGGCGGGCGGCGCACGTTGACCAGCCCTTGGAGATCCCGCTTGCTGCTCGATTCACACTGCCATCTTGACGACGACGCGTTCAACGCTGACCGAGACGCCGTGTTTGAACGTGCGCGGCAGGCGGGCGTCAGCCAGATGCTGCTGATCGGCGCTGGTCCCCAGGCTGAAAAGCTGGGCGCCGCGCTGGAGCTGGCCGTGCCACGCCCGGGCGTGTATGCCGCGGCGGGAATCCATCCCCACGAGGCGGCAGATGCGACTGCCGCACACTGGCAGCAACTCCAGGCGCTGGCCGGCCGGCCCAAGCTGGTGGCGATCGGCGAGATCGGGCTGGATTACTTTTACGACCACTCGCCGCGTCCGGCGCAGCAGCAGGTGATGATCCGCCAAATGGAGCTGGCCCGCGCCGCCCGCCTGCCCATCATCATCCATTGCCGCGACGCCTGGCCGGACTTTCGCCGCCTGGCTGCGGAGCACTGGCGCAGTTCCGGCCTGGGCGGCGTTCTGCACTGCTTTACCGGCGAGCGGGATGACGCTTTTGACCTGATGGATGCCGGTTTTCTGGTCTCTTTTGCCGGTAACCTGACCTATAAGAAGGCTGAGGGCCTGCGCCAGGTGGCACGCCAGATTCCTCTCGAGCGCCTGCTGACCGAGACCGATTCTCCTTATCTTGCCCCCGTTCCGCACCGCGGCAAGCGTAACGAACCGGCCTTTGTGCGCCAGGTTACGCAGCTCTTGGCGGAATTGCACGGTCTGGACGAGCAGGCCATGGGGAGCGTGGTGACGCGCAATTTTACCGCTCTCTTTGGCGTGCCGGCTCCCGCGGCAGGGCTTGAAAGCCAGGACGCCAATCCGCTGCCACCGCCGTTCTAACTAATTTCTTCCCTTCGCCGGTGATTTATGGGAGTATGAAAATTCTTCCGGGCTTTGTGGAATTACTTATATTGAAAGGCGTTGCAGGCGGAGTTATCGGTTTTGTCATCTACGAAATACTTGACTGAAAAAGAGATATTCGAGTTGGTGCGTGGCGACCTGGCCAAGGTTGAGGTTGAACTGGGCCAACAAAGTGTATCCTCTGTTCGCCCCATCACGGAGATTGGCCAGTACCTGCAATCGAGCGGCGGCAAACGCCTGCGCCCGGCGCTGTTGCTGCTGGCCTCGCGCCTGTGCGGTTACGAGGGGGCGCCGGCAATCCGCTTGGGCGCCGTCGTGGAGTTGATCCACACCGCCACCCTGGTGCATGACGATATTATCGATGGGGCAGATAAGCGTCGCGGCCGTCCTTCCACCAACTCCCGCTGGGGCAACCACACCAGCGTGCTGGCTGGCGACTGGCTTTACATGCAGGCTTTCAACATCGCTCTCGCCGAGCGCAACTTCAAGTTTCTTGACATCCTGATCGGCCTTACCCAGGTGATGGTTGAGGGCGAACTGCTGCAACTGACTCAGCTTAAGCGTCTGGATATTACCGAGGACGACTATCTGGAGCTGGCCTACCGCAAGACGGCCTGCCTGTTTTCCGCCTGCCTGAGGCTTGGCGCGCTGCTGGGAGGGCTGAATGAGGAGCAGGAGATCAAGCTGGGCGCCTATGGCGCCAACCTGGGATTGGCGTTTCAGGTTATTGATGATCTGCTGGATTTTACCTCCTCGGAGCAGACCCTGGGCAAGCCTATTGGCAACGATTTGCGGGAGGGCAAGATTACTCTGCCCCTTATCTACATGCTGCCGCGCTGCCGCCCTGACGAGAGGGAAAAGATTTCGTTGGTGCTGCAGCAGGGCGCCTTTCAGTCGGTGACGTTTGCCGAGATTCTGGCGATGATTGAGCGCTATGGAGTTCTGGCGCAGGCCCGCGACAAGGCCGAATATTTTGCCTCCATGGCGCGTGAGGCGCTGGAAGGCTTTGACGAATCGCCCTACAAGGATGCGCTTCGCTCCCTGGCGGAGTTCATTGTGGAGCGCCAGTATTGAGGTCTGCTCCGCGCCGGCGCTTGCGATCCTGGCATAAGCGGGGCGGCCATGGTTAGCCAGCGGGAAATTGAGATCAAGCTGCCGGTTTCCGATCCGGCTCGCATCAGGCGGCGCCTGCGCGCCTTGGGATTTCGCGTGGCAAGCCCAAGGATATTTGAGAGCAATATCCTGTTTGACGCTCCCGGCCAGCCCTTGCGGCGCTCCGGCAGTATGCTGCGGCTGCGCCAGGAAGGCAAACAGTGGCTGCTGACGTTTAAAGGACCGCCTCAACTTTCCGCCCGTTATAAGATCCGCAGGGAAGTGGAATGCGCCGTTTCCAACGGCGGCACTCTGCAGCAGATTTTTGCATTGGCGGGGTGGCGCGCCGTCTTCCGGTACGAAAAATATCGTACGATTTTCGACCGGCCTCTGGCATCGGGTGAGCAATCCGGCGGGCTTTTGATGTATGATCATACGCCGATCGGGGATTTTATTGAGCTGGAAGGCGCCCCGCGCTGGATTGACCGTGTGGCTGCCGGTTTGGGTTACACCGTGCGCGATTATGTAACCGCCAGCTACGCCACACTGTTCAGGCAAAGCCGCAAGGGTAAGCGCGCTTCCGGCATGGTTTTTTAGCCCTGTGAGGGCCGGGGGAGGCACAGGCTGGCTTATGCTCCCGTTGCCGTTTGGGTTACGACGCGGGATGGAGTATAATCGTGATGAGCAAGGCGCCGATTGCCAAGCGCAGCGGGGCCGGGAGGGAATTTAGATGGAAGGCTTACTGCAACCTACACATTTGCTGATTATTCTGGCGATCGTGCTGATTTTGTTCGGGCCCGGAAAGTTACCTGACCTTGGGAAGGGCTTGGGAAAAGGCATTCGCGAGTTTAAGGATGCCATGCGCGGCACCATGAACAACGATACGGATAAAAAGCCCGACGAAAAGAAGGTTTAAAGGCTGGCTCAGGATCCCTTCCATAGGGTCTTCCGGAGCCACGTCTCCCGCACTTTTTGAATCCGAAAAACGTATTCCAATCTTCGGCCCAGGGCGGCCGTGCCCCAAAAGTGGGGCGGGCTTTTTGGCAGCAAGCCTTGACGCCTGGCGCCTTATCTGCCGGTGCCGTGCGCTGTCCGTGCTGCAATCCTGATCCCGCTGGCTGCGAGGCATATTTCCAGATGCCTCCGTCCCAAACATTGACGGATTTTTGCCGCGCGTGTTATAAATTTAACGTTGTTGTTTGGTTCAGCGCCCCGCACCATTCCTCGGTAGCTCAATGGTAGAGCATTCGGCTGTTAACCGAAGGGTTCCAGGTTCGAGTCCTGGCCGAGGAGCCAT
>VFSW01001209.1_pt1 | contig 39099 bp, 47 predicted proteins | sample 5358111 | NCBI WGS metagenome assembly VFSW01 (sample SAMN11554181, study PRJNA540505) | mine drainage metagenome | isolation source: sediment from site ElyBrook_90M | place: USA: Ely Copper Mine, Vershire, VT | collected 2017
AAGTGAGGTGCCATAATTTCGGGAAGACTTGGGGTCAGAATTTGGGGAACCGACACGAGGGTGTCCGCGTACAGCTTTCGACTGGATTCGAGATCCCGTCCAATGGGCCCGAATCCCGCGATGAACTGCACCTTGAGGGTTCGCTTTGCCTCGTTTCCAGCCTGTTTCCTTGCTCGGCTCATAGCGCAGCGTGGAACACTTCTGGGCTTGGTTAAGGCGCGGGGGGAGGTCGAGAAACGGTTGCCGTGTTTGGGCACTCGTCTAGAATCGGAACACTCGTTCCGTGCTTGGCCCCGGCCCTAGGCCCGTCGCGATCCCTCTGAGGGCGGGTGAAGTCGAAGCCTGGTGAGAGCCGGACGAGCGTGGCCGAACCCTGCGTCCGCCAGACTGGGCAATGTCTCCTCCTGAACCCCGACTCCACTGTGCGGCCTGCCCGCGGTCTCGCCGTCCTGGGACCGACGAAAGGCAAGCCCGCTCGCCGGGAGCGAGCACGCCGACGGCCCGAGGCGGAGTCTCGCTCCGGGATATCTACCGCGGCGTCCTAACCGGCACGATCTCCATGGACGGTCCCGAGGCGGTGCTCCAGGAGTACGGCAGGTCGATGAACACACATCGCTTCGAGGAGGTCGCCCCGCTCATCGATGGCGACGCCGTCTTCTGGTTCAGCGACGGGTCGGCCCACGAGGGAATCGCTGCCATTCGTGAAGCCTTCGAGCGCAACTGGGCAGCAATACGAAACGAAGTCTACCGAATCGAGGACGTTCGTTGGCTCACCAAGGACGACCGCGTCGCGGTCTGCGCGTACCGGTTCCGCTGGGAGGGAGAAACGAAGGAGGGCCTTCGTTCGGGGGAGGGTCGAGGAACCTCGGTTCTATGCTTCCAAGAGGGAGCGTGGCGAGTGGTCCACGAGCACTTGAGCCGGCCCGCGCGGTAGGTAAGCCTTCGGAACGAGGAGCGACAGAGCGGAGAGGGCGAGGGGGCCCCGTCGCTTTCTCACCGCACTCGCCAAGGTGTCACACGATCGAGATCGATGCCGCGAACGGACGCAGGAGATGAGTCACACCTTCCGGCTCTTTCCCCCGTGTTCGCCCGAATCCATCGGGACGAAGTCGTATCGGGTCCGAACTTAAAGTGCCCAGTCCTGGCCCCGGCGCACGGTGCCCCGCGATCGCCCCGTCCCATTCACAGCTCTATCGGACCTCGGTGGCGGGCGAGCGTGTGGAAGCGCGTCCTTTTCCGAGACCGAAGGCCCCCCCGGATCGACCCTCGTCCGGCGAGGCTCGTCGTCTTCCACACTTCACTACTTCAGTGGGAAGAGAGACCTTCCTCGAGCATCCGCGGGGGGCCTCTCTCGATCCGCGTCACCTTCGGATCCAGGGCCGGAGGCCCCGACGGCCGCCGTCTCCCTGCGACCGCGGAGAAGGCTTACTTCGGAGCCTCGGGGGATGGTTCAGCCCACTCTTGAATCGGTGTCTGGCGAATCCCCGCCGCCCTCGCAAGGGCCCGCTTCGTCCCTTTCTTAGCGAGTCGGGGCGCCTCGGCGACATCGATCTCGATGTCCTTGCCGATCCCTCCCAATGACTTCCGTATCTCGCGTAGGTGCTCTCGGAACTGCGGTCGGTCGCCCTCGTCGCTCATGAACCCGGACCGATGAAGCCCGGCTCCTGGTCCAAAAGCCTTGAGGTGGATTCGCATCGATCGAGCGCGGAGCGAGAGTCCTTCGATCCGGAAGTTGCGAAGCCTTGAATTAGCGGAACTCGGTCTTTTCCCTCGATGGCGAAGGGCCGGAGCCCAGGACGTCGTCGCATCGGGCGGGCCACCGCGCTGAGTCAGAGCCCCGAGAAGCCTCGTCCACAGAAGCCGCGATTGATCGTCACCCCGGAGCGGGGCGGGAACGGCCAGCGGGTCCGCCTGAGGATCGGCGAGGAGCAGATCCTCCTCGGGCGGCGGGGTCCGGAAGAGGTCACCTCGCTGCGCAACCTCGTCCGGTCGCGACTCCACCTGTGGGACGATCTCCTCGAGGTCTGGGTTCCGACGCCGAGCCTTCTCCTCCGGATGACCCAAGCCGGCGCCCCGGATCTCTCCCAGCTGCGCGGATTCCGGGAACTCGGGGAGTTTCGGCCGTTGGTCGCGCCGGCCCTCGATGACCCCAGCCTATGGACGAGGACCGCGCTCGGCGCTCTCAATGACATGCCCCTGATCTTCGGGGTCGTACGGGAGGGAGCGGAGGTGTTCTGGGTGTTGCCGCTGGAGCGCCGAGCCTTCTTCAAGGCGACCCCTCGCGAGTTCGTTGCCACGGCCCCTGAGCTCTTTGCGGCGCTCGGTATCGATCGATTGATTGACTACCTTCGAGGGAGCGGAGTGGACCGCTGACCGCGGACGGAAGACCCCCTTCCCGCACTCGCCCGGACCGGCGACGGCGGGGTCCGGTACGCTCCGTCCGCCCGTGGACGCGTTCCCCGGGGGCTGGTGGGGGAGGGGTCGGGCCGGTAGAGCTGCCCGTTCGGAACCCCTAATGGTTCGGTTGCGTCGACGATCTCGTCAGGCGGAAAGCGTCTCGGACAGGGCTTTCGCCTCGGCCCTTCTCAGCAGCTCGGAGGCGGTACTGCGGCTGACCCCCAGCACCCGGCCCAGGTTCGAGAGCCGCGCACGCCGGGGAAAGGCGTAGTAACCGAGCCGGAGCGCGGCTTCGAGGGCGAGCGCCTGGCGCGCCGTCAACCCTCGTGACGGGCGAAACCGTCGCATTCGGAAGGGCGAGGAACCTGACGAGCCCATGGAACTCCCGAGGGCCCGAAAGATCGGACGCGCGGCTCGGCCGCTCGGGACGACGACCGTCCATGCGGCCCGGGAGGAATCTCGCTGCGGGAGAAATCGACAGCTCGTGCAGAACGCTCCGCTCTCGAGGACGAGCGCGCAGGCCGGGGAGACGGCCTCCACCGTCCGGACCCACACTTTCGAAGGCCCGGCCCGCGCCACCGACAGCTCCCGCAGCTCGGGCCGTCGCCGAAGGGATTCCTGGAGGTTCGCGACGAACTCGGGCCGGCCCGTCACCTCGACAAGCTGGAGGAGGGCCGGGTCCCGCCGGCCAATCGTCCGACAGCTCCGAAGCCGGATGCGGGCGACCCTACGACCCTCGACCTCCCGGGTCCAGTGCGGGTCCCCCGGGTCGGCGAGACGGAGCTCGAGGAGCGATGGGTCCGTGAGTCGCGGTCGTGCCCCGGTCCGACCGGAGGACCTAGTGGAGCGCGCCGAACGGAGCGTGATCGCCCTCGAGAGCGCGGCCGCGCTTCGCCGCGCGGCAGGCTTTCCCTCGCGCCCCGTGGGCGCCCGCCTGGGCAGGGCTTCGCGAGCGCCTCCCCGCACGAGGGTTCGGTTCGTGCGGTCGGTGGAAGAAGTCCGCGGCATGCTCGTTCGTCGATTCCGATGGCGCCGCACTCAGGGGGACTCGCGATCGTCCACCGGACCGGTGAGCCGGGCGACCACAATTGCACGGGGTGCCGGGGACGGAACGAACATCGCCTTTGGCTCGGGAACGTGAGCCGTCGCGCGGCGGGAATCGCTTCGGGGGCGGGCCTGGAACCGTGCCTTGCCCGAGGTCACCGCGGCAGAGACGACCGACTCCGCGAGATCAGCGTCACCTCCGGCCTCTTGGGCCCATTCCCGTGCTCGTCGGCGGACACGTTCCTCCTGATCGGGGTCGACCAACGAGATCGCGCGATCCCGCTTGCGTTCGAGCAGCTCCCACTGGGCGCGTTCGCGCGCGGCGAGCGTTCGGACGAGGCGTCGGTCGATGCGTGCGAGCCGGCCGCGCAGCCGACGGATCGTCGCGTCCGAGGTCGGTGCGCGCGCCATCGAACAGCCACCGTCCCGGCGTGCATAGGCGGGAGCCCGTACCGGTACGGGCATTCTCTTACAACGCCCTCGAACTGCTAGGGTCGATGGAGCTGGTACTCGCTTCCAACTTCGACGACGCGCTGGTGACGGGATCGGCATCCCTCCCCGTCTCTACCTTCTTTGGCAACTTTCCGGTCGGGCTTACGGGCGGAGGCCGGCCCCCGCACATCCTCCCGCAGATCGATGCCGAACGGTTCCGGACCCATCTCGGGGCCGTGCATCGTCAAGGGAGGAAGTTCTTCGCGACGCTGAACTCGAACGACCTTGCGCTCAAGGAATACGCGACAGGCTTCGAGCAGGCCTTTCTCGATGAGGTCGACCGCTTGCTCGACCTCGGGGTGGACGGATTCGTAGTCGCGGTCCCCCTGCTGATCGAGCTCATCCACCAGGCGCATCCCGAGGTCCCGATCTCGGTCTCGACGTTCGCCCGGATCCGGACGGTCACGCAGGGCGAGTTCTTCCTCCGCCTGGGAGCCAGCACGCTCGTTATCGAAGAGGCCAACCGGGACTTTGCGCTGCTGCGAGGGTTGGTCCGGCGTGGGGCGTCGGTCGAAATACTCGTGAACCAGACCTGCCTCCAGGGCTGTCCGTTTCGCGGCCATCACCTCAACACGAGCTCGCTCGCCTCTCAACCCGGCCAACCCTGTCCCGCCCTCGAATACCCGATCGCCGAGTGCGGTTGGGAGATGGTCCAGGACCCACGGCGGCTCGTTTCCGCGATCTACGTTCGTCCCGAAGACCTCGCGGTGTTCGAGGAGATCGGCATTTCGCGGTTCAAGGTCTCGGGTCGGAACAAGCCGACCCCCTGGCTCCTCCGTGCCGCGACCGCGTACTCCGAGCGGAGCTACGCGGGCAACTTGCTGGACATCCTGAGCTACGTGCAGGTGAAGGCACCGCTCCAGTATCTGCGTTCGGTTACCGAGGCCTCCGTCGAGCCCCTCGAGGAGATGCGGAGCCTCCGCGATGCCTACGGACGGCTCGGCGAGGTCACGATCGACAACCGCGCGTTCCCGAAGGGGTTCCTGCGACGGATCTCCGCGACCGACTGCGAGCATACCTCGTGCGACGAGTGCGGGTACTGCGGCACTGTGGCCCAGAAGGTCCTACGGATCGGCGGGCGACCGCTGTCGGAGTACCGAGCGCCGGAGCGGATCCCGCCCACTGCGCTGCTCTCCCACATCGAGAACGTGCCGCCGACGGCGAGCCCTCCTTCGGGAGGATCGACGGTGACCGCCCCGAGCGCCGCTCATTAGGTCGAAGCGTCGGGGTTCCTCTACTTCCCCGACGCGCCGCTCTCACTTCGCGGATTTCGTGGGGGGATCCACGGACGCCCGCCATTCGCCGGAACGGCGCGGTTGATCCGTGCAAGCAATCCCCCCGGTGTCTCACTAGAAGAGGGGGCGAAGCGTCGACTTACTTCTTCCCCTTCTTCCCTTTCTTTCCTTTCTTGGCCTTGGGCATCGCTCTGGTCCGTCCGGCCGGCGACCGGACTGATTTCGGTATAGACGTTCGGATATTTCAACTGACAGACGGCGACGTGACAGAGCGAAAGTTCTCGCAGGCGGAGCGGCCCCAGCCGCTCTGAACCTCGAGTCGAACTCGGGAAACGCCGCTCGAACGGACCTGCTTCGTGGCCGTATCGAAGGTCGACGGGGTGGCGTTCGCCGCTCTACGCGGACGTCGAAGCCGACGCCCGAGAGCGACGACCGATCCGGCTCGAAGCGGTTTTCCCCTCGCGCCACTGATCCGGTCACCAAGGTTTCTTCATGGGCCACGTCGCGATCTGGGCACGTGCCGGAAGTGCCGAGGACCGACTCGCTTGGGACGCTTGGAGGAAGCGATGGGTGGTCTCCTGTCGGGCCGCGGCGACGGAAGGGGAAGCGAACGCGGCCATCGCTGCGCTTGTCGCGCGATGGGTCGGCGTTCCGGAGTCCCGAGTGCGGTGGAGTCGTGCGGGGCGCTCTCGGGCGAAGAGTCTCGAAGTCGAGGGTTTCACCGACGCGGAGCTCTCCGTTCGCCTCGAGCGCGCCGCCGATCGTGACGAGACGAGATGACCCCGTCCCCGGTCGGGATTGTCGCGCCACCTTCGCGCCGCGGTACGCGTGCGGGCAACCCCGAGCGAGCCACGTAGCCGACCCGTAATTCAAGACCGTTCCGCCGGGGCCCGTGTCCTCGCCGAGCTAGAGCGTGGAGCGGGGCCACTCGGGAGGGCAGGCCGTCAAGATTGAGTCGAACGAGCACGAGCTGAGCAGCGCAGCGTGTGGCGCGGAAGGTGCAGCAGAGCTCCGGGGTCGAAGCCTACGGACCGAGTCCACCAGCAGAGCCCTGCGGTTCCGCGGTTCTCGCACTCTGGCCCCTCGGTGAATGACCGCGCAGAGTCTGACGGGTTCATCGTAACTAGAGTGCTCGATAGAGGGGAGCGGCGGTCTCGATCTAACCGTCCACCGGTCCGTCGACCCGGCGGAATAATAGGTGGATGGTCGTTTGAGCGGCCATGCCCTATCGCGACCGTTGCGAAGGATGCCACACTGAGCTCCGGGGGACGGACGAGGTCTACGTCTGTTCGTACGACTGCACGTTCTGCGTCCGTTGCTCCCCCGGGCCCGAGCGCATTTGCGCGAACTGCGGAGGAGAACTCGTGCGTCGGGCGCGACGAACCGAGCGAGGGGACGAACGACCTGTGGCGCTCCCCTCGTCCCGCCTCCGGGGTTCCCCCTGTGAGGTATCCTCGCCCGCGCGAAGTGAAGACATCGAGGAGGTCGCCCCGTTGTTCGATGCCTATCGACAGTTCTACCGTCAGCCTTCCGATCTCGCCCTGGCCCGCCAGTTCTTGGCCGACCGTCTACGCCGGAGCGAGTCGACCGTCTACCTCGCGAGGGCCGATGGTCGGGCTGTCGGTTTCGTCCAGCTGTATCCTGTCTTCTCTTCGATCTCCTGTAAGCCCCTCTGGATCCTCAATGACCTGTTCGTCGCGGCCGAGTTCCGGCAGCGGGGCATCGCCTCCCGTCTGCTCGAGCGCACGAAAGAGCTCGCGCGGGACACGCATGCCGCGGGGGTGCTCCTCGACACGGCGATGGACAATCCGGCCCAGCACCTCTACGAGGCGCACGGGTGGAAGCAGGACCGCGAATTCTTGCACTACGAGTGGACTGCTGCTGCCGCGGACGACCCCGTTAAGTAACCGGGAATCCCGCGGAAGCTAGGACGTCGTCGTGGGACCGGGCGATCTCTGCGCGGGAGACCCGACGCGTGTCCACGAAGCGAAGTTCGGTCCAGGCTTCCGGAGTCGTCAGTTCGGAATCGCTGGCGTTCCCCTGGAAGAGGAACTCGAGGTCCCAGTGGCCGCCGGCCGTCGCGCGCCGCGTCGGTGCGTACACCTCGGAAACAACTCGGGGACCCGAGAGCGGGCGATCGCCCAGCCCGAGCTGCTCTCGTAGGATCCGCCGGGCCGCCTCCTCTGGCGACTCTCCGAAGATGAGGTGAGAGGACGGAAGCATCCAACCCGCGTGGTGCGCCGCCACTCGTTCGGCATCGAGGGCGCCCAGATGGTCCCAAGGCGCCGCCGGGTTGAGGTGTCCCATGAGGACGGCCGACGGAGTCGACCAGGAGTGGAGGATCACGAACGAGGAAAGGCAGAGGCCGTCGACGGGGATCTCGGTGACCGAGAAGGAAGCGGTCGACGGGGACTTCGAGAAACGGCAGAATCGTCGATTGGTTGCCATGACGACCGCAGGTCCTCCGCCCCTTAGCCCCTTCGCCGGAAGGTCGATGCGTCCCCGCGCTGTCGAAGACGCGCCCAGAGTTCGAAGGTATCCTCGAGTCCGCACCTCGGTTGCCCGGCGCGCACGGCCTGCCCCGACTCGGAGCCACCCTTGCCGACAGGTATGTCGGGAGCGATCTTCGGGAGCCGGTCCACCGGGAGTTGTGCGGCGGGATTCGACATCGAGGGAATCCCCCGCCTCCCCCTGATCGGCCGACATCCGGAGGCGGGCGCGTGGGCCCCTCGGAAGATCTCCGTGCGGTGAGGGGAAGTGCGAGCCGCCCGCCGGACGATCGATGCCTCGCCGAGCCCGCCCGCCAGCGCCATCGACATGCCTTACCCTGGCATCGCGGCGGCGCTCTTCTTCGCGTCCGTCCTTACTGAACTGTCCGATGGGACGAACTTCGGTCCATATTCGCCCCTTGCTACCGCCATGGACCGCCCCCTTCGCTCGCGGTCCGGGTCGGGCCACGACGGTCCTGAGTGCCAGGTGGGCATGCCGCGGGGCGACTCGATCGGCCAGAGGTTCCGGACGCTCGACATCCTGCGGGGTTTAGTAGGGGGAGTCGGATTCCCGGTAGATGGCGGGGCCGGTCTCTCGACGAGTCTGGGCTGTGACGCTCGCCGCTTGGGTCGGCGGCGTCGTCGGCTCGTTCGTGGCTCCATCGATGATCTCGCTCGGACTCTCGGTCGGGAGCAGCAGCCCGCTCCTCGGCGGGGCCGCGGCGATCTACGTGGCGTTCGTCCTGGGTGCCCTCGTCGGAGCCGCGGGAGGCTCGTGCGTGGCGTACGTCGCAAGCCGCCAGGGCCACGCAACGTTTGCCGCGTTCCTTGGAGCGGCCATCGGGATCGCACTCGCTGGCGTGGCCGGCTACTTTTCCGAGCGCGTAGCCGATTGGTGGGCGTCGACCTTCTTTCAAGCCCCGCTCTCTGCCGGGCTCTTCGGCGGGGTCCTTGCCGGCATCGCGGCCGGGATTGCGGGAGCGCTGGTCCTCCGGCCGCTCCGCCCCCCGGGTCCGCCGCGGCCCAAGGAGCGACGGTTCGCCACGCTCGTCGGCAGCCTCCTCGGATTGTTCGCGGGGTATGGTGGGGGTAGCCTCGGCGGTTACCTCGCGCTCGCCCATTGTCCCTTCGCCAATGGCGGAGGTTCGGGCCCGGTCCTCTTCACAGGCTGTGACTTCACCCAGGGGGCCGCGGCGCTCGGAGCTTGGGCCGGGGCGGCGGCAGCTGCGCTCGCGGCCTTCGCGACGGCGACGATCCTCTCCGGGGCTGCGTCTCGGGCGGCGCGAGACCGGCCGAATGGTCCCATTGGGTGAATCCCGACCCACGCGCGCCGGAAGGACTCTGGGAGACCGGGATTCGCGCGGACCGAGCGTCGCGGGTTCGGTGAGATAGAAGTGGAAGGAAACGGTTGGTCCGGTCGAGAGCAAGGGACTCGCGGGCCGCTCTAGCTTCCTGTAACCGTCACGTCGATCGCGGTGATCGCCGGCTGCGCTTGCGTCGCGGCGATGCCCGTATCGATATTGATCACAGCCTGGCATTGGTTCTCCACCCCGCTGATGGTGCACGAGATCGAGACAGCGCTCGTCGTGTACGAGGTGGCGGTCCCGAACTCCGAGGAGACCAGGAACTCGTCGGTGTAGGTCTTCGCGGTCAACGAGTTCGCGCTCGTGAAGGTCAGTTGCATGATGTAGTCCGGCGTGGTTGTGCACGCGCCCGGCCCGCCCGCGATCCATGCCGTGACCGTGACCGTCGGGGTCCCGGTCGAACTGGATGCCGTGCACGTGCCTCCGGTGCCGCCCGCCGCAGAGGTAAGCATGCTGTTCGAGATTCCGGGGGAGTAGATCGTGTCCGCAGTCGCAATAGCTCCCTGGTTCCCGTTCACGGTAGTGGCGGTGAACCCGCCAAACAGTCCGCTGGCCAAGGTGAACCCGCCCACCATCACCAGCATCGCCACGATCGTCGCCGCATACACCGTTCGCCGCTTCATGAGGGGCCTCATTGTCCCGCCCTGGTAGCACATCGAAGGGGTGGAATGCGTATTTATACGTATTCCAACCGCTTATGGGTGTAGGGGACGTTAGGAGTCCCACCGAGCACCGTCGTGAGGCAATCTATCGAGGCCCGGCAAGGGCCCGGATCCGCATGAGCGACAGGAACGGCGCGACGTATGCGCCGTCCGCCGGAACGATGCGCGACGGGCTTAGGGAAAGCATGCCGCTCTTCTTGGTGGCGGGGCTCATGTTCGTGGCCGGAGTCGTCGCTCGTTCCCGGGGGACCACTGTCGGAACCTCCCACTTTGCGGTCGCCGAGCTGTTGGTCGCGCTCGGATTCGCCGCCGCGATCGGCGGCGTGCTCTCCTGGTTCTTCGCCGGGGGCCCCGCCCGACCCTCCCGCACCGAGGGAGCGGAGCCCACGTCTACCGACGGGGGACGCTTGGGCTGGCATCCTCGGCCGCAGGTGCGGGTGGAGTCACTCCCTCACGAAGTTCGGCCCCCTCCCTCGGATGCCCTATCGACGACCGCCCCCCTTCCGACGGCCCCCTGGGACGAAGGGCCGGTCGACCTCGCTCCACCCGCCGGGGCGCCCCCACCTTCGTCTTCCGAAGCCGAGTCGACGTTTCGCGAGCTCGATGGTATCCAGGAAGAGCTCTCAACGCGCCGGGGCCGGGGTCCGAGCACCCGGCCTTAGCCGCGACGAGGGCGCGGCGGGTCCGAGGGCGAGTTGCCTCGTAGGGGTACGTGGTCGAAGCAACGGTCGACACTCCGGGACGAAGTCCATTCGGCTCGGAGGCGCGTCCGCTTTACGGTGCGACGTAGGTCCGACAGGAGCGACCGGTTAAGATCCCGTGTGTTCCGGCCAGCCCATTGCGCTTCCAACTCGAAACCCTCGGGTGTAGGAGGGCGGACCCGCCCCCGCGAGCCAACGGGATCCGTTCGAGCACAAGCGCGAGCGCACTACGGTCGTCGGTGTCAACCCGGGCGGAGACGTGGAATCTCATAACCGTCGGTCCGGGGGAAGCGGCCGAGGAGCGTGGGGTTTCCGCCGTCGGGAGGCGTCTCCTGTTTTGTGCTTGCGTGGCAAGCGAACTGGTCCGGAGCGTCGGCGTAGGCCCAAGAGAGCCCCTTCCATGCGAATGCGCGGGAGGGGCAGGCCCAACTCGTCGGGAGGGCGGCCGTGTCGCGCGGCCGGGGCTTGCGCCTTGGGACCTAAGTTCCCTTCAGTTGCCGGGGGCTCCGTCTAGTCCTTCACCACGGTGGAGAAGCTGTACTTGGCGGCCTCGGCGTGCGTCATGAGGTGTTCCGTGATCTCGGTGGTCCTGAGGGTCTGGTATCCGCAGACCAGGCACCGGTAGAGCATCAGTTCGCTTGGGCGACCCCCGACAGATCCGGTCAAAGACGATCCGGCCATGGCCTAGTCAGTGAGGCTTGGTCGAAATAGGTTTCCGTCACCGAGAAAGGGGAGATAGAGGCGCTTTCACCCCCTCTTCGAGGCGGCGCCCGGCCGAGGCTCTCCGCGCCACTCGTCCCGTGCACCTTCGTTATCCCGTTCGGTCTCCTCGGGCGGTCGGAAGGTTCCGTGAGACGAAAAGTGATGACCCGGCCGGGATCCCGGGGACTTGCTCCGCCCGACCCGAGCCCGGAAGCGCGAGCGGCGGAGTTCCCGCCGATCATCCCCGAGCTTCCGCTCGTCGAGGTCGATGTTGACGCCGGTCCATCCCTCCACTGGATCCGGGACGTCACGGACCGGTGGAACCTGCGCGTCCGCATGGACGTCTGCCGGCCGATGGGCGCCGACTCCTCCGACCTGCTCCAGGTGGTCGAACTGATCGGAGATCCGGGGGATCTCGGCGCGGCCGAACGCTTCCTCCGACGGCGGTCCGATCTCCGGGCGCTCACGGTCATGTCGCCGTCGCCCTCTCGCCGGTTCGTTCGCGCGGTCACGGCGTTGCCCGAGCCGTGCCGACGCGTCTTCGAAATCGGCGCTATCTGCGGTACCTGCCGGTTCTCCTCCTCCTCGCGGACGGGCGATCGGGAACGCTGGACCCTCGTTGTACCGAGAACCCCTGCCGCGCTGCGCGCCGCTGCGCGCGCCCCCACCGGCTCCAAGGGTTCCCCCTCGCCGATCCTCCGGATGCGCCGGTTCGTGCCAGCGCGGACCCTGACCCCGCGGCAGACGACGGCGCTCGAAACCGCCTACCGCCTCGGCTTCTACGCCTTCCCGAGGCGGACCAACCTGAGGGAGATCTCCCGCATCCTTGGGGTGAGCCGCTCGACCACCGCCGAGCTACTCCGCCGGGCCGAGAACAAGATGCTCGCTCATCAGATCGGCGACGGCTGACCGGGCTCGCGGGGCGCGGTCCGAGCTCCCCGCAATCGTACGGGTCCGCTCAGGCCTGAGGCGAGGTCCGCTTCCGTCCGAAAGTCGTGAGAGCCGCTCGGTTCTCTCCGCTACCTCGCAGCGGTTCCGCGAGGTCTTGTTCCAGCGAGAGCCCATCGACCAGGGAGAGCTCGAGGCCCCGTCGAACCGATTCCCGGGCGTGTCGTACCGCGCGCGGAGGGAAGCCCGCGATCCGCTCGGCGATGGCGAACGCCTCCGCTCGCAGTCGCGTGAGGGGAACGATGCGATTGATGAGCCCGATCTCGTAGGCGCGGGACGCCGAGATCGGCTCTCCCGTCAGAATCATCTCGAGCGCCAGGTTCGGTGCGATCGCCCGTGGAAGCCGTTGGGTCCCCCCCTGACCGGGGATAATGCCCCAGCGTACCTCTGGTAGTCCGAAGACCGCGTTCGGGCTCGCAAGGCGCACGTCGCATGCGAGGGCCAGTTCGAGGCCCAGCCCGAGACAAAAGCCGTTGATGGCAGCGACGACCGGCTTCCCCGGATCAAAGTTGCGGGTGAGACCGCCAAGCCCGGGTTCCCGTGTCCAACGGGCGCGGCGCTCGCCCGGGTGGCGCTCGGAATAGAAGTCGGCGAGCCGTTTCAGGTCGATTCCGGCAGAAAATGCCTTCTCGCCGACCCCGCTGAGGACGGCCACGCGAAGGCGCTCGTCCTCCCGGAGCCGTTTCCAGGCCACGACGAGCTCCTCGTGGCTCTCGGGGTCGATCGCATTGAGGGCCTCGGGTCGATCCAGGGTCACGAGGAGGACCGAGCCCCGCGCGCGCACTCGTATCGGCACGACCCCGGCGACGGGCCGTGGGTTCAAGTGATTATCTCCGGTGCCATGCCTCGGTGTGCCGATCTTGCGGGGGAGCGGCGAGGTCTCCCCGAGCCCCGCACCGGTGAGGTCTCACCGGGCCCCCGGGAGGAATTGACCGTGGGTGCGTACGACCCCATTGCGATCCTGATGGAGGAGCACGAGCAGTTCCGCGAACGGCTCGGACGCTTCGCCGCGCAGATGCAAGCGCTCGCGTCGCCCCCGCGAGTTCCTTCGCCGGTCGTCCGCCAGATCGCGGAGTTCGGCCACTTCCTCGCCCGGGATGTGGACGGCTGGCACGGCCGGAAGGAAGAGGAGGCGCTCTTTCCGGCTCTCGGAAGCTACCTTCCCGTCGATGCGGGGCCGATCGGAGTGATGCTCTCGGAGCATGGGCTCCTCCGGGAACACCAACGGTCGATCGAGCGAAGCGCGGAGCGACTCGCGAAGGACCCCGAAGCGATCGACGCGCTCGCGACGGCCGAGTCGGCCGAACACGCTATCCGAGCCCTCCTGACGGATCACATCGAGAAAGAGGACCACGTGCTCTTTCCGATGGCCCGTAGCTTACTATCGGAGCGGGAGCTCGACGAAGTGGCGGAGCTCTGCCAGGCGATCGATGCCCGTCGGGCGTCCGACACTCCGCCATAGGGCACGGACCGCGCCCGAGTACCGATCCACGGGAACGTCCATCCCTTACCGGTTAGGGAGAACGACCATCCCCTCGGCTCCCGATGGCGACTCGAGGAATCCGTGTCGGCCCGCGCCCGAGCTACCGTCGCCTCCAACCCCAGCCCCGCTCCCCCTGACCCGATCGCCCCGAGCGATCTCCGAGCCGAGGCATTCCGGGAAATTCTCTACGCGAGGTCCGAAGGGGTGGCGCGGATCACGCTGAACCGCCCGGAGGCGTACAACGCCTACAGCACCCTGACCCTCAGCGAACTGGCCCGTGCGGTGGGCCAAGCGGCCATCGACGACCGAGTCGGTGTGATCGTCCTGACCGGTGCGGGCTCGCGCGCCTTCTGCACCGGGGGCGACGTGAAGGAGTACGCGAGCCGCTTTCTCCGACGGCCCCACGACTACTGGAAGTACATGGCGGTCTTCCGTGAGGCCGTCGAATCTCTCCTGCGGTGCGGCAAGCCCGTCATCGCCCGTCTCAACGGGATCGCGGTGGGTGGGGGCAATGAGCTCCATCTCGCCTGCGACCTCTCTGTGGCCGCATCCCACATCTATCTCGGACAAGTCGGCGTAGGCGTCGGCTCGGTCGCCGCAGGGGGCGCGACCCAGTGGCTATCGCTCGTCGTCGGCGACCGACGAGCCCGATCGATGCTGATGTTGAACGAGCGCGTCCCCGCGGCCCAGGCGGCGGAGTGGGGGCTCGTCACCTCCGTGGTCCCTTCCGTCGTCCGCAACGGCGAGTGGGTCGTGGCGCCGACCATGGAGGAGATCGGGTGGGCGCAGAAGGAAGAGCGCGGATACCGGGTCGACCTCCGCAAGCTCGACGACGCGGTGGACAATCTCGCCCGGAGGCTCCTTGGGATGTTCCCGGAGTGCCTTCGGTACACCAAGACACAGGCGAACTACTGGAAGGAGCAGGCCTGGAACCAGACGGTGGGTCACGCCCAGGAGTGGCTTGCGCTCCACTTTGCTACGGCCGAGCCGTTCGAAGGGATGCACGCGTTCGTCGACAAGCGGCCCGCCCGCGTTTCCGAGCTTCGCCAGCGACTGGCCCAGGACGGCGGGGGAGACTACCTTCACGGCGCTCCCCTCCGGTCGTGCGGCAGCTGCGGCGAGACCGGTCTCCCCGAGCAGTTCCGCTACTGCGGTCGCTGCGGCGCACCCCTCAGTACCGACCCGGATCGCGGGCCGGCACCCGGGTAGGGGTCCGAGGATCGAACGATGGTGGACGCCACGGCGGAGCCTCAGTTCCTCACCACCGCGAGGGACCGGCAACGCGCGATGGTCGAAGAGTACTACGCGGGCCTCGCCGACGCGGGCGGGCCGAAGAAACCGGTCGCGTACATGCTGGTCGGTGGGAATCTTACCGAGCTCGTCCGATCATTCGGTTACGAGGTCGTCTTCCCCGAGATCGTCGCGCTCAACTGCGCCATCAAGCACGTGTCCCTGCCGAACATCCTTCACGCGGAATCGCAGGGATACGGCCTCGACGTATGCGGGTATGTAAAGAACGATCTCGGTCTCCAGGAGCTCGGGGGCCAGACCCCGTTCGGAAGGATCCCGCCTCCCGACCTTCTCGTGTGCAGTTTCTCCGGCTGCTACGTCTACGTGAAGTGGTGGGAGGCGCTCGCCGAGAAGTACGGTTGCCCGCTCTTCATGCTCGACGTCCCGTACATGCGGGACGACCCGCCGCTCCCCGAGGACGTCCAGTACATCGTGGCCCAGCTGAACGAGTTCATCGCCCTCCTCGAGAAGACCACCGGTCGAACGTTCGACCTGGCGGAGCTGAAGCGGATGCTGGCTCACTCCCGGAAAGCCGAGGAGGGGTGGGTCAACTACCTTGCCTCGGGCCGCCGACGGCCCTCTCCGATCGAGGCGTATTTCGAGGCGGTGTTCTACATGTTCCCGATCAACGTCCTGCGGGGCACCCCGGCAGCGGCGGAGTTCTACGCGACCGTGAACTCCGAAGTAGACGAGCGGGTTCGGACCGGAACGTTCCCGGTCCCGGAGGAGAAGTTCCGCCTGGTCGTGGAGGGAGTGCCTCCGTACCCGAGCTACCGGACGTTCTGGGACTTCTTCCGGAAGTGGGGCGCGGTATCGGTCGCCGCCACGTACCCGAAGGTCGGTGGGCTCTTCGACCGGGGGTTCCTCCACGACCCGGCCCGCCCGCTCGAGAGCATCGCAGAGTACTCCCTCGGAGCCTACGTCAACCAGTCCTGGCCGCTCCGTCGTAAGCTCATCGAGGAGTACGTCCGCGACTTTGGAGCCGACGCGGTGTTGATCCACGGGATCAAGTCGTGCCGCTCGTTCACCGCCGGCCAGGGCGACCTGCGGGATCGGCTCATCCACGACCTTGGGATCCCGACGCTCTATATCGAGTCCGACCACGAGGATCCGCGGTACTTCGCCCCAGCGCAGATCAAGAACCGGATGGATGCGTTCTTCGAGTCGCTCGACCGCCGTCGGGGTTCGACCCCGCTCCCCCTGGTGACGACATGACGCTCGTGGCGGGGGTGGACATTGGTTCCACGACCGCGAAGTGCATCCTGATCGAGAACGGAGAGATTGTCGGTAAGTCGCTCGCGCCGGTCGGCGTCGAGCTCGTGAAAGATGCCGAGCGGGCCCTGTCCCAGGCGCTCACAGAGTCGGGCCGGGAGCGACGCGAAGTGACGGTCGTGACCGGCACCGGCTATGGCCGGTTCAAGGTCGCGTTCGGGCAGTTCACAGTGACCGAGATCGGCTGTCACGCCAAAGGGGCCCACTTCCTCTTCCCGGGGACGCGCGTCGTGCTCGACATCGGCGGGCAGGACACGAAGGCGATCAAGGTCGACCCGAGGGGCGAAGTGGTCGACTTCGCAATGAACGACAAGTGCGCCGCGGGGACCGGTCGGTTCCTCGACGTCTGCGCCGGCGCCCTCGGATACGACGTCAGCGAGATCGGCGCCCTCTCCCTCGGTGCCCGCCACCCGGTCAAGGTGACGAACACCTGCACGGTGTTCGCGGAGTCGGAGGTCACTTCCTACGTGGCCCGGGGCAAGGACCCGAAGGACATTCTCGCCGGCCTCTACGGCGGGATCGTCAGCCGGTCGCTCTCGCTGATGCAGCGCGTGGGGGTGGAACCCGAAGTGACTTTCACCGGCGGGGTCTCGAAGAACGAGGGGATGGTCCGCACCCTCGAGCATCGGCTGGTCCTCAAGATCAATGTAAGTCCTCTCTCCCAGTACGTAGGCGCGATCGGGGCAGCCCTCTACGGGCTCGAGCGCGTGGGAGGGATCCCCGCATGATCACGTGTGGCCTCGACCTCGGCGCGGGGACCACGAAGGGCGTTCTCCTCGAAGACGGCCAGCGCCTCCTCGCTACGGGCCTCGCGCCGACTCGGGGGAACCCCGTCGAGGCCGGGCGACGAGTCCTCGAGCGCATGGTCGAGGAGGTTAACGTACTCCCGGACGAGGTCGAATACCTCTGCACCACCGGGGGAGCGCGGTACGCGTACCCCGACCGCCATCTCCAGGTCAGCGACATCACCGCCTCCGGGCGCGGAGCCGTCTTCCTCTTTCCGGGCACCCGGCATGTGGTCGATATCGGCAGCCAGTCGTCCCGGGCGATGTCCGTCTCCGAGACCGGCCGTGTGGTCCGTTTCAAGATGAACGAGAAGTGCGCCGCAGGGGCCGGACGGTTCGTCGACCGATGTGCGAAGTATCTGCAGGTCCCGCTCGACGAGATGGCCCCGAAGGCGCTCGCCGCCGCCCACCCGAAGATGATCTCGAGCGTGTGCGCCGTCCTCGCGGAGACCGAGATCATCAACAACGTCGCCGATGAGGTCCCGCTCGGCGACATCCTGATGGGGGTCTTCTTGTCGCTCGCGCAGCGAGCGTACATTCTGATGCGCAACGTCGGGATCCAGCCTGAGGTGACGCTCGTCGGCGGGCTCGTCCGGAGCGAAGCGATGGTCCGGGCCCTCGGGCAGACAGCGAAGGTCGCCGTGAACGCCGACTCGCGGGCCCATCACGCCGCGGCGATCGGGGCCGCGTTGCTCGGCCACTCCCGCCTCCAGAAGCTCGGCCATCGGCCGGTGGCGCTCTCCGCGGTCGAGGTGTGAGCCGTGGCCGCTCGCGTTCCGATGGGAGAGGAGCTCGGGGCAACCGACATCGTTCCCTCGCTCGAGGTCAGCGATACCTTCGAGGAGTTCTCCCGCGCCCCGTCGCTCGAGGCGTTGATCCAGCTCGCGAGGGACGTCGTCTCGGACCCGACCTGGCCCACCGTCCGGGCCTGGACCCGCTCGGGACGTTCGGCCGTGGGATGCTTCCCGGTCTACACCCCGCAGGAGCTCATGCACTCCATGGGACTCCTTCCCGTCTCTCTCCACGGAGGGGGGGAGAGCATCGAGATCAGCCATGCGGACGCCGCGCTCGGCTCGTTCCTCTGTTCCATCAGCAAATCGACCCTCGAGCTCGCGCTGACGAGCCGCCTCGCGCCGTTCCGCGCCTTCGTCTTCCCGTACATCTGCGACGTGAGTCGCAATCTCGAGGGGATCTTCCCGCGCGCGGTGCCGGGGGCGACCACTCACATGCTCCACCTTCCCCAGAACTTCCACTCGGCGGCGACCGTGCCGTTCCTCGTGGCCGAGTACCGTCGACTCATCTCGAAGCTCGAGAAGGCCGGCGGCGAGCCGTACCGGCCCGAGCGCCTGGCCGCGTCGATCGAGCTGTTCAACCGGCAGCGAGCCGAGATCGCGCGCTTGACCGAGATGAAACGTCTCGACCCCGGGAAGCTCACGCTCACGGAATCGTACCTGATCCGACGTCTCGGCGGACTCTTGCCCCGCGAAGTGCATCTTCAGGTCCTCGAACGAGTCCGCGGCCAGCTGGAGGAGCGACCCAGCCGACCGAAGGACGCCATCCGTGTGATCCTCGTGGGTCCGTTCTGCGAGCAGCCGACCCTCGACCTCCTCGACCTTCTCGAGCAGGTGGGGTGTTACGTGGTCGATGACGAGCTGTTGCAGATGTACCGGTGGTACGACCCCATCGACCCGAACGGCGACCCCCTCGAGAACCTCGCCACCGCCTATGTCCGGAGCACGATGGACATCGGCGTCCGAGCGACCCCAACGACCAAGGGAGAGGCCATCCTCCGGCGCGTCGAGGCGGCCCCGGCGCAGGGCGTCCTCTTCCTCACCGCGAAGTTCTGCGAGCCGGCCCTCGAAGACGTGGTGCTCTACCGCAACGCGCTCGACCGAAAGAAGATCCCCTACCTCCATCTCGAATTCGAAGAACGTTCCGCAGCGTACGAACAGTCCCGGCTCCAGCTCGAGACGTTCGTCGAGTCGATCCTCTTTGACTGACCGCGGAGGGCGATGCCGGTCGAGCGAGGGACGGTGCGAGTCGACCGGACGGGGGTCCGGGCCACCGTCGAGTGGAGCCGACCTCCCGTGAACGTATTCGACATCGCCCTCCTCGACGACCTCGCCTCGGCGCTCCGTTCGGAGACGGTGCGCTCCGCGCACACCGTGGTCCTGCGCGGGGCCAACCACCGCTGGAGCGCCGGCTTCGCCGTCGAAGACCACCTCGCGGGCCGCGTCCGCCCCATGTTCCGAGCGTTCCGTGGAGTTCTCGAAGCCCTCGGGGAGGTCCCGGCCCCGACCCTCGGCCAGGTCGAGGGACCGTGTCTCGGTGGGGGGCTCGAGATCCTCTCCGCGTGCGACCTCGCAGTGGCCTCGGCCTCGGCAACGTTCGGACAACCCGAGATTCGGCTCGGCGTCTTTCCACCCCTCGCCGCCGCGAGCCTGGACCGGACCGTGGGCCCGAAGCGGGCCGCCGAGATCCTACTCCTCGGGGAGACGCTCTCCGCGACGCGGGCCGAGGAGGTGGGCCTCATCTCCCGAGTGGTGCCGGACCTCACGACCGAAGACGAGGTGATGCGAACCGCCGAGCGCCTCGAGGGGTTCCGTCCCGAAGCGCTCGTTCTCTTGAAGCGGGTGATTCGCGAAGCACCGGCCACTCTGGGTGGCCGGTTGGACCGAGCCGAACGGGTCTACCTAGAAGAACTGATGGAACTGCCCCAGGCCGAGGAAGGGCTTCGTGCCTTCCTCGAGAAGCGGGAGCCGGTCTGGTCGGCTCACGGGGAGTGAGGAGGGGCTACGCGGGCCGCGGTGTTTCGCGCCCCGGGCCAGGCGCTACGGGTGGAGGACGTCCGGACGCCCGAACCGGGTGCCGGGGAGGCGAGAGTGGCGGTCCTTGCCTGCGGCTTCTGCCACACCGACCTCCACTACTTGGACCACGGGGTGGCGACGGCGAAGCCCCCGCCGATCGTCCTGGGCCACGAGATCTCTGGCCGCGTGGATGCGCTGGGGCAGGGGGCCGAGGGAGTGGACGTCGGCGACCGAGTGTTGGTTCCGGCCGTCCTCCCGTGCGGTCGGTGCGAGTACTGCCGGACCGGGCGGGAGAACATCTGTCCGAAGATGCGGATGTTGGGGAACCATCTCGATGGGGGCTTCGCGGAGTTCGTCGTGGTGCCGGCGAAAGACCTAGTCGCGTTACCGAGCGAGATCGACCCCGTCCTCGGCTGCATCATCTCCGATGCGCTCACCACTCCCTACCACGCGGTGGTCCACCGGGCGCGGGTCCGCGAGGGGGAGCGAGTCGCCGTCGTCGGCTGCGGGGGGGTCGGGATCAACGCGGTCCAGTTCGCCCACGGCGCTGGCGCCGAAGTGGTGGCGATCGATCTGAACGACGAAAAGCTCGAGATGGCACGACGGCTCGGCGCCGCCGCGACCCTGAATCCGTCGCGGACCGGGGACCTCGGCAAGGAGCTGCGCCGGCTTTGGGGCGATGGGGTCGACGTCGCCATCGAGGCGGTGGGAAGCCCGGCAACGATCGCCCTCGCCTTCTCCACGCTGCGCCGCGGGGGCCGGCTTTGCCTGGTCGGCTACAGTAGCGCCCCGGCCGTCCTCCCCGCGCCCCGGGTCATGTTCCTCGAGTACAGTGTCATCGGGTCCCTTGGCTGCCGTCCCGGCGACTACCCCCGAGTGGTGGAGCTCGTTCGGCAGGGGCGGATCCAGCTCGAACCCGTGGTCACCGGACGTGTGCGGCTCGAGGAGATTGCGATCGCGGCCGATCGGCTCCGCCAAGGCACCGGATTCCGAACGGTCGTCCTACCGTAATCCCGCTCCTCGCGAGTCGTCCGGCCCCCGACGCGCATTGTCGAGCGCACGATCTCCTGGAGGTTAGGGAGAAGCCACGACGGCGAGCGGGCTCCTCCTGCCAATATAATATAAATACTTAAATGTGGCATCTATCGACGGATGAAGCTCGAGGTGACACTCCTTCGGGAGCCGAACGAGCGGCCGCTTCCGCGGGCGATGCTGCCCCCAACCGCCCGGGTCCGAGGGCGCCCGCGGAGGGAGTTTCGCCCGAGGGTCCGGTCGGCGGAGGACGTCGAGCGACTCCGTCGTCACCGCGTGCCCGCCTTCCTTCTCACTTCCGAGTGGGTCACTCGGTCCGGATACCCTGTGCACTTTCGCCCCTGGCTCGCCGTGCCCGAGGAGCTCTCGACGAAGGTCTCCTCCGAGTATCGAATACTCCCCGTCAAGGACGCGGACGCGCTGCGGGATCCGGGGGTCGTGGAGCTCGTGACGCTCCTCCTCCGGTTCGACCCTTTGGCCGCCCGGGTCGTGGCGAAACGGAACCGGTCGAGGCTCGACCCGAACGAGCTCTATCGACGGGTGCGCAACGAAGGGCTGGAACGGCCCGCGACCAAAGTGCGATTACAGGAGTTCGCTCCGGCCATTCCCGTCGTCGGCGAAGCCCTCCCGCGCGAGGAGCTCCGGTGGATCGAGCGAAACAACCCCGCCCTCGCCGGGGCCCCCTGATGGAGCCCGAGGTCGCGGCCGCCGATGCGATCCTCCGTCGCCACGAGATCCGCTACGTGGTCATCGGCGGCCAAGCCATCGCCCGAACCGCGGCCACGGCGACCCACGACGTCGATGTGATGGTGGCGACCGCGGATTATTCCGAAACGCTCAGTCGACTGCGGAGGGACGCGGAGCTGACATTCGACTGGGACGAGAATCCGCTGGCGCGCTTTCGGATCCGATCCGAGGGCGGAGTACCGCTCGACATCATCAACGCCTCCGCGTTCGCCGGCGGCGAAACAGGAGAGGCGTTCTTTCGGTTTCTCCTCGAGGAAGGATCCGCTCCGAGCGACGGAGTCGCTTATGCCTCGCCCGAAGTGGTTTGGTACACCCGGCTCCTGACCAAGCGGTGGAAGTCGTACGCCGAGAAGATCGTCACGAACGTGATCGACGGGGTCGACGTCGGGCGGCTGCGGAAGGTCGAGGAGATCGCGCGCCGCTTCGGAACGGAGGCGATGCTCCGGGAGCGGCTCTCCTACGTCCGGGAAGAGCTCGCCCGTCCTGACGTCGCCTCGCTGCTTCGAAGGGATTGAGCCCGCTCCGAGCCCGGGAGCGCAAGTCGCGCCTCCCGCGCCTGCGGGCTCCCGCACTTCTACCCCCGAGAGAGAGGCATGCGAATCGAGCGGTCACTGTCCGCCTGCGACCTGGGCCCGGAGGCCTCGGAGGCAGGGGTTCGAGCACGGCTGAAGGGGTGGAGTCGTGCCCTACCGAGGCCGTCGCTCGGGAGGTTCGGGATCGAGGGTTACGTCCTTCCTCGGACCGCGAGGACCACTCCAATGGCGAACAGAAGCATACCTGCGCTCGCGAAGAGGATCGTCTGACCACAGCTGGGCCCCGTGGGGGGAAGGCCGGGGATCACCTCTTGATAGCAGCTCGCGCTGAGGCTGACCGTCGCGATGATTAGCCCCACGGCGAGGAGGATCAGTCCGACGCTGGCTGATGCCTTCAAAGCGGCCCACCGCGAGCCCCCTGCTCAAGTCCGTCCAGGGCAGACCCCCCCAACAAGCCGACGCGCTGTAAGGCGACGCGGCCAGCCAGCGAATCCTCCTCAGGACCGAATCGACCGGCAGGTGAAACTCGCCCGGGGACTCGGCGGAGCCAGTCTGAGGGGCCGTACGGGTGACCTCGAAATCTCCCCGAAACGGGTGTCGAACCAGGAGGTCCTGCGGGACGTCGGTGCACGGGGTCGGCGGCAAGACCTCGAGACGACCGGCCGTGTGGGGTGGGGCTGCCCGTGCCCGACCCCGGGCGCGCGCCCCGATCATTGTGGCCGTCGTGGGTTGACAAGTAGGGTATCCTCATCCGTCCGGAGCCGGACCGAAAAACTCGATCCAGTTCCCGTCGGGGTCTCGTGTGTAGATGATGTTCTCGAAGGGCTCCCGGATTCGAGCCACGATCGGGAACTTCCGGCGTCGGAGCTCGCGCTCCCAGGCTTCCACGTCCGAGACACGGAATCCGAGATGGTCGAATTCCGTTCCCTTACGGATCGGTTCGTAGTATCGATTGGACCGCGGGTAGAAATTGAGTTCCAGCCGCTGGGTGGCACCCGGGAAGTTGAGATGGACCCACCGGCCCCCATGACCCATCGTCCCCCGTTTGTGGACGCGAAAGCCGAGCTTCCGGTAGAACCGGAGCGAACGCACGAGATTCCGCGTGCGAAGCCCGGCGTAAACGAACTCGATCTTGACTTTGGCCATTGGGTCGAGAAGTGAGGGCAGAGTGATAAGGCATGCGACGGGAGCGGGACCGCCGGCCTACGCGTCGAACGGAAGGGCGACAGAGTCGCTCGGACTCCCAGCAAGCCGAGGGTAAGCCATCGGCAGCAATGTGACGGCCCATCCCCCGAAGGGTAATTGTGATCGCACTCACGGTCGAAAGCAGCGCCGTCCTTCAAGTCCATCCGCGCCGTCATTAGCCATAAAGTGTGAGCCCCCTGGCGCTTTCCCCGAGCAGAGGGGGGGGAGCTTCCAAGAGGTCGCCCGTGAGGGCGATTCCGCCATTGGCCCCGCGTGTCCTTGACTCCCTAGAGAGTCTGTCCGAGGCTCCGGGACGGGCCACAGTTGGGGCTGATGACGCGGGAACTAAGGGCCAAACGGAGGTGCCCCGTGGATCCTATGATGGAGCCCCCGGGGCGCTTTAACCGGCCGCGGCTTCCGTCGACGTATGGGTCGAACGGCACGACGAGCAAAAGATCGAGAAGAGGCCCAGCGGGAACGTACCTCCCAGCTCGGCGCTCGAGAATCACGCGGTGCGGCTGCCCCGCCCCTCGTTGGTGCGAATCTCGAGACACCGGACGAAACCGCTCGCCGCATCTACCGCACGGGCGGAAAGTCCGACCGTCGGGCAAAGAAGAGCCGCCGCGTCAGCGAGAAGCCTCGCAAGTGGCGAGAGGGACGACAGTAACGCGGAGGGTGCTGGATCCGGTTCAGTCGGTGGTGGGACAGGCTCAGGTTCGCGGGGTTTTCGAGCGTACCCCGCCCGGACCGTCCGAGACCAGTTGGTTCCGTGCACAGTGCTCGAGAACGCGATTCAGTCCCGCCAACGAGATCCGGCGGCCCCGAACCTCGAGCTCGGCGAGGATCTCACGCCGGCGCATCGGCACCGGTTGCGACCGGAGGATCGCCAGGACTTCTTCTGCCGACCCCGGGGGGATGCCATCCATGCTGCGTGACCAGCAAGTTAGACCGGTTCCTTAACTTCACCTCTCACCCGGTCGCGGGCGAGCATCCCGCTCGCCCATCCCAGGGGTCGCATCGGCTTCTGGTATGGGTCAGTAGGACAGTCGTGCACCACGGGATCTAGCACGGTCTGCGAGAACAACAGGGGTCCTCCCGCCGGAGCCGGCGTCGTTCGTCGGGAGGAGCACCGCCGGCGCATCCGTACTACATCGGCCTTGGTTGGGGCGCCGAGCGTCGCGCGAAGAATCCGAAGTAGAACGCGGGTTCCCCCTCCGTTCGAGCGGGACGAAACTCCACGCGGGTCAGCAAGAACCGGGATTCAAAGACCGCCGCTACGTCACGGACCGAGGGGCGATGAGGCGGGCCCTTCGGCCCGGTGTGCTCGCGCGCCACCCAGGCAAGCACGAAACTTCCCCCCGGGCGCAACACCCGGTGAATCTCGCTGGCGTAATCCCCTCTCCGAGACAGCGGGAGGGTATGGAAACAGCCGTGGTCGACAACCCCATCGAGGCTCGCGTCGGCAAACGACAACGCAAGGGCATCTCCCTCTTGGATGTCGGCACGGAGGCGAGACTGGGCCGCTCGGGTGCGAGCGGCCGTCACGGCTCCGGGCGACAGGTCGATCCCGTGCGCGCGGAATCCTCTCTTCGCGAGGAAGAGAACGTTCGATCCTGCGCCACACCCCACGTCGAGGACATCCCCTCCTTTCCGGAGAAACCCCTCCGCCACCGCGAGCTTCACCGAGAGGCTAGGCCCGGGCTCGAACCACGGGAGTTGGTCGTATCGGAGCTTCTCGTACGTCGCTCGCCACGAAGCACGGTGCGCGGGGGAGCTGCCTCGCTTCGCGGGTATCGAAGTAGGAATCTTCCGTCTCGTCATTCGGCTCGTCGCGCCTTCGCGCTCCATGTCTACGACCCTCATGAACCAATCCCACGTTTGTTCCGTGGCCTACCAGGTGCCGACGGAAACCCTCCGGTTTCGGTGGGGAGCCCGTAGCGGATCCTGCGGTTCCCCTGACCCTCGAGCACCGTGCGTTCGAATCCCGAGAAGCGTTCCCAAGGCCATGGCGACCCAGCGACCCGAGATTAACCGTCGCAAGGTCCCCAGGTAAAGGCCGTGGCTAAGGTACCGTACTCCGAGCTCGAGGTCGCCCACGGCGTTTGGCAAGTCGCGGGATTCCACGGTTGGAGGTACGGCGTGAATGCCGTGAACCTCACCTCGGAAGAGAACGCGATTTTCGTCGACACGCTCTGCTCGCCGAAGGAAGCCCGTCGGCTGTTCCAGCGAATCCGGAGGTGGGGCGTCGAGCCGGTGGCGCTCGTCAACGCCCATTGGCACACCGACCACACTATGAGAAACTCCCTGTTTGACTGCCCGATTTGGAGTCAGCGGCTCGGTCCGAGATACTTGAAGCGCTACTGACCGACGAGGGTCGGCAGTCCTCGAGACAGGCGAGCGGGGGGTCTTCGGCTCAAGTTTCCGGATCGACTGTTCGCCCACCGGGCAAACCTTCAGGAGGTCCGGAACGAGACCATCAAGGCTCGGTAAAGCACCCGAGCGGAATCCGTTCGGCATCCAGCGCGACGCGATGTGCTTCGCCAAAGACGCTTGGGCGCGGGGTTCCCGATTCAATGACTGTTCAAGTAGAACTGGTGTCAACTTCGATGCCACCATCTCCGGAGCCCCGGGACCCGTCCGTGAGATGCGAACGCCCCCATTCCTGGGTTCCCATCCCAAGCGCTCAATTTCGGCAGGGTATTCCACGCAGGGGAGGATAGGCCCCCCTCGAGCATGGCGAACTACCATCAACGGATCGCTCGGGTCGAGACCGTTCGTTGGAAGAGGCTCGTCGCGGCCGTTTCGATAGTGACGGTCCTCCTGGTCGTTCCCTGGGGAGCGGTGGGGGGCGCCTCGGCAGCTTTCGCCGCGGCTCTGACGAGCCGGACCCACCTACCGATGACCATCACCGTCGGCTACATCCCCGCCGAATCGATCGTGGACAGCGCGAATCACGACATCTACGTGGTCAACGCCGGCTCTGACACCATCAGCGTGATCGACGGGGCCGCCCACCGGGTCGTCCATACCCTCCGACTCCACGAGGCTCCGAACTCGATTGCGTACGACCCGGTACACCAGATCATCTATGTGGCGGGAAGTCCAACCCTGGAGGGCGGGGCTGGACATTTTCTGTTGATTAACGGCCGGACCAACCATGTCGAGCGAAGCCTTTCGATTGACGGTTACCCGACTTCGGCGAACTATGCGGCCGACCACGTCTACGTAACCTACGCACCGGGTCCCGGGGATGGAACTTCACACGACCACGTCATGGTGGTCGATGCCACCAGCCAGCAGGTGGTGGCTCGCACACTGGTGGGTTCCTACCCCTGCGTGTCGGCCTATGACCAGCGAAATACCAAACTCTACGTCGCGAATTGCTACTCGAATACGATCTCGGTCATCCGGACAACGGACCAGCGGGTGGCTTCGACCTTTTCGGCAGGATCGGGAGTAGGCTGGATGATCTTCGATGACCGGGACGGGGACCTCTATCTTGCCAATTATGGTGGCACGACCGTAACCGTCGTCGACCCAGTTGCGGAACAGACCCTCGGGCAGGTCGCGGTGGGGTTCGGCCCTCGGGGCGAGGCGTTCGACCCGCTGAACGACCGGCTCTATGTGGCCAACGCAGGCTCTGACACGGTCTCCGTGATCGACGCGTTCACCCAATCGGTCGTCCGGACGGTCAATGTCGGCCCGGGCCCGCTCGGGGTCACGTTCGACCCGTTCGATCAAGAGATCTACGTGACCAACGCCGCCACTGATACCATCAGCGTCTTCGGAACCTAGCGTCGGGTTCGAGAATAGCCGGCTACTCGGGTAAACTGAAAGCGCGTAAGCCCAGTCCTCTCGCGTTTGCCGAGGGCACCCTCGGTTCCGACTCCCGATCGATCGGGTCGGCCCAAGCAGCCCGATCCCGACCTGGAATCGCGAGGTCACACCCTCGTCCGCGCTCCCCTGCCGCGCGTAGTGGCTGCCAGCCCCGCGAGATCCAATCGGGGTCGATCAGATGGATGCAGCGGCCGTAGATACGGAGACCCGAGTGGGGTGAAGGAACGATGGCGACCCAACCTCCGGCCGAGCGTTCGCTGGTGAGATTCGGTCCCCACGATGCGCGTACCGTTCGGTGTCGGGGGCTACCGATGAGGATAAGCAGAGCCACGTACCTCGGTGAGGAGCGAGAAGATGAAGAAGATCAAGCAAGGCTATCCTCGGAGACGTGAGATGCTGAAAACGTCGTTCGAGCCATTGTCGGATGACGACTTTCGAAAGTTTGTTGCGACCGGCGTGGCGAGCCCCCGTCGGTTGGGTGCTGCCTTGTTCGTTACGAAGTGGAAGGATGGACCCGGACTGGGAGCGGACGAGTTCTTGGACAGTCTGCATGCGCAGGGGTCTGCCATGGTGTTCCGGAAGTTCAAGTCCGACGTCAACATTCGGGTAGTCCGAAGCAAGGAGTCGGTCGCCCAGCGAACGCGGCCATCGGGTGCTTGATTCAGTCAAAAGACCCCCACCGACCCGGAAACCCCGGACCTACTCGGGACTCCCGGCACAGAGTCGAGGCCACCGGGGACGTTTCGGACTAGGGGCGCGACATTCGGTCCAGTTCGAGCGTGGAATCCCTAAGCTTGGCAACACCCTCGAGGAGCTCGGATATGACTTCTCGTGCCCCCTCACAGTCCGGAGGGGCATCCGTGAACCACTTCTTCTCGAACCCCTGGTGAGTCGAGATAAGATCGTCGAGGTTTCGTCGGATCTCGATCGAGATCAGTCGGATCTTGTCGTCTCTCGGAATGAGGATCCGGGCCTCGGCACGCTTCGACTTCGCGGAAACGAGCTCTTGCGACATGAGCTACCGAGTCGATCACCGAACGATCCCCGCTTGAGGCTTCTCTTCGAGTGGATGGGGCTACTCCGAAGCGTACGCGGGTCGAATTGCACCCTGCGGGCCGAAGATGCGGTCGCCATCACCGGATCGAGGGGGGGCAAATCGAGTCGGATACCGGTATACGGCCTCCGTTCGCCCTCGAAGCGTTCGGGGACCTCGACAAGGATGTCCGCCAGTCGATCGCGCGCATCAAGGCCAGCCCGTTCGTCCCGCACAAGGAGCAGGTCCGCGGTTTCGTCTACGACGTCAAATCCGGTCGACTCAGAGAGGTCAAGTAATCGACGGACGCCCCCGATTTTGGCGCCTTGCCGGCACCGTTCCGCTTGGTCGATCACGGAAAGCACCGCCGAGGGAGAGAGGGGTGGCGCACGAAGCCGCTCTCTTCCAGAGCGGAGCCGGCGGAGGCGCATGATCAGTGCACTGCGAGGAGGGCTCGAATCGGGCGAGCCCGACGGATCGGTCCCTCGTGTCCTCGATGTTTCGCCTCAGTCGGTGGGCCCAACTAGGCCGATCGGTCGCCGGGAGCTCTTGTAGCTGCCCGACGGTCGGCGCCGGCTCGGAGTTCCGAGCCGGGAAAGGGTTCGACGGAAGGTGGGCGAACGCCCGGCGGAAACGGGGTTACTTCGCTGACGTCGGTGCCGTAACCGACTGGGCGCTGGTACTCGACTCTGTTCCGGAAGACCCCTTCGGGGCGTTGGGGGTCCGGAGCAGGCGGTTCATCCGCGACGGGTTACCGTACGCGCGGAAGAGCGATACCTTGCCCGACTCGTCAACGACGACACGGGTCAGTTGCTCCTGGACGAACGTCTTGTTGGTCGGGGCCACGGCCTTCCCGTCGGATCCCGTGAACGGACCGGTGTGGGTTCCGTGCACCGAGTTGACGACGATCGCCTCGTTGCCCGAGACGATGACCTTGTTGATGTCCATGGTCCAGTCGGGGAACGCCGCGAAGGCGCTCGTCAGGTACGACCGGATCGCGGTCTTCCCCTCGATAGGGGCCTCGAGGTTCGGGACCTGGAACGACGCGTTCTCCGCGTACTGCTCCATGAGCTTCTCGACATTTCGGGTATTGACCACGTCGACCATCTGGCGGGCCACTGGCTCGGTTAGCTGCGTCATTCTTTGCTCCTCATCTATATAAGCGCCGCCGAAGGGGATAAGTAGGAGTACGACCACGAGTCACCAACACACGGGACTGGGGCTAACCTGATTCTCGATGTCGGCCCCAGGATCAGAGGCGGGGTCGTGGCCCCCTACTGAGTTCTAGCGTTGCGGGGGAACATTTCGCGAAGCAAATCGGGGACTCCCTCCCTAAAGCTGGAAACCCGGGCCCTCCACCCCAGCCGGCTCAGTTTGCCGCTCGATGTGGGTCGGTCAGCTGCGAGGTGATGAGCCACCGCATTGCCCATCTCTCCGCTCGCCGCTTCCAAAGTGATTGCAGCCGGAGGTGACACCCCGAGCTGCGTCGCGACGAAGTCGGCGAAATCACGAAGGGTGGCGGGATGTCCATCCACGACATTGTAGATCTCCCCGGCGCTTCCCAGCTCCAATACGGTACGGAACGCAGCTCCGGCGTCCCACCGGTCCACAAACGACCACCGGTTCGTGCCCTCCCCGACAAGCCGGTACTTGCCGGACAGGATCGCTTCCGCGATGCCGCGGAACCACGACCCGTTTCCGTAGACCATCCCCGGCCGCACGACTAGCACTTCGAGCTCTCCGGGTGAGTTCGCGGCCATGCCTTCCCGTTCGGCGTCGTAGTTGATCTGCGACTCGCCCCGAGGGTCGACGGGCGAGTTCTCGTCGATGAGCTCGGGCTGCCCCCGGTAGACCCAGTAACCCGATCCAACCACCACGCGTCTGACTCCTCGTCGTCGGGCAGCTTCTACGATATTGCGGGCGCCCTCCACGCGGACTCGGGCCGTGTCACTCTCGACCGGAGGATTCGCCGCGAGGTGGATCACCCCGAAGCAATCCGTGGCGGCTACTTCGAGCGACCGGACATCCAAGACGTCTCCCAAAACGGATGTTCCTCCGTCCTCTAGAACGCGCGCGCCTTTCGCGGTGTCCCGGACCAGACCTCGAACCTCATAACCGGCACTCGCGAAACCTCGAACCACTGACCGGCCCAAGAAGCCGCTGGCTCCGACCACGAGGACCTTCTTCCCGGCGTGAGACCGGTCGGGGGCCAGGGCGTTTGTCGACATAGGTTCCTTGCGGGCTCCCGCCGCGGGCCATGTCGGGCGGCCGGTTAACTCCTGCGTCATCGCATTCGGGGCGTCATGGTCGGTGCGGTCCATCCTCCGCTGGGGCCGCCGCCAGAGCCTACGCTGCCTCCGAAGGTAGGTGCACCGTGATTTGCAACCAGGGTGCTTGTGCCATGGCACCCAGACGCCCGTTGGGTGACGCGGTGCTCGACCCGAGGCCTGGTCCCGCCCGGTTAGCCCGAGGCTACTCCTACGTTCCGAAGGAGGCGCAGGTACTCCGCTCTCCTAAGCCACGGTACGTGAAGGTACTCACGAAGGTAGCTGTCGGGCACTCTCAACCTCCGGGCTTCCGCAACGGAGAAGGAGTACGCCTCGATCTCCGTGTGTCGATCTACGTACGGGATCCGTCGGCGGGGCCAAATCTCGCGTCCCTGTTTGCGCTGAAGGATGTGTAGGAACTCGTGGATGACGTCGAGGTACACATCCATGCGCGGGCTGTTCGTGAGATGGGATCGGGAAACAACCACCACATCTTCCGAGGTTTCCACCATCCGGAAACCCACCTCGCGGATTTCGGGAGGGGTCTTGGGTGGAGCCACATACATCCAGCCAGGGCCGTCGGAAACCTCGGCCCAGGACTTCTCCGCAATCTTCAGTGTTCGCGTATCGTCCCCGGGGTACTTTCGGAACGGGACTGTTTTCTCTAGTCCGACGAAGACCTTGAGTAGCGGGAATCTACCCGGAGGCGTGCTCTTGACGGGACGGAAAACGCTGGGGACTGGATGCACCTCTCGCGCGGTACCGGCTCGTACCTGAGGCAGAGTGATGCGAGGCTGCCTTGTCCGTGCCACGCTCAAGACCCTTCCCGACGGTTATAGCGATATGTGGTCACCTTTGTGATGGTGCCTATGCCCCGGCATGAGAGCCTGCAATTCGAGTGAACTCGTCGGCGCAACTAGCCGTACGCATTTGCAGTAAGCTCCACAGCGGGCGCTATAATTGCAAGGTTGATTGCACCTTGGAGACGGGATTGGACGCTTGAGTGAAACAGTTGTTGCGCCCTCCGAACCGGGATCACCTGCTTGGTTTACGTTGAGCTAGTCTCCCTCCACGATCACCGCGTCGGACCGTGAGTTGTCCAACCGAAACTCGCGTATCGAGCGGTACTCCGGCGAATCGTACCATGCTGAGAGCTGTTTCATCGTCGGAAACTTGATTACAATGAGGAGGCCAGGCTTCCACTCGCCCTCAACCACTCTAAAATCCGAGCTGGCGATGATAAAATCCCCTCCGTGCTCTTCAATCATGTTGGAGAGTCGTCTCACATACTCTCGTTTGGCCTCATCGCTCTTCCAATCAATCTGAAGGACAAAATAAGCGCCCATCCGTCGTCCCCCGTCGCATTCGGAAAAGGCTCTCCCGTAATGAACTTTCCACGCGCACGAGGAAGTACCACCGGTGGGGACCATCCGGGGTTCGGACGGATAGGAAGAGGCTGCACCGTGGGCCCAGAAGATTGTCGGAGGGTGGGGTCGAGCGGGTTTCCAGGAGGGGTAGATGCAAGTGCCGTTCGACCTATCGCCAAATGAGGTGCAATGATTGTTGCACCTTGTTCACGAGGTAACTGGACGGTATCAGTCCGGATTCGCTCCCGATGGTCGGAGCTCCAGCCCACGCTGTCGTGTGGAATCGTGAACGCAGCGCCTAATTACTAGGACCGTAATCGCGGGAGAACTTCGAACGAAGGTGCGAAGGAAACATTGACCGCCACCGGGGACTTGTTCACGCCGATTCACAAGGGGCTACGCTCGATGATCTACGGCCTATCCGGCCGGCTTCAGACGAATGACTTCGCCGACGCGGCGGGAACCAAAGCCCTGATCACGGACCTCGAGAACGATTTTGCGGTCGCCCGGTCGGCCGGTTGTGCTCTCTGTATCCTCGCGCACCACGCCGTCGACGAGGAGTCGGTCATCTTCCCCACCGTCGCTCGGGTCGGGAACGAGCTGATCACCGAGCTGATCTCGGAGCATCACGACCTGACCCGACGGGAGCTCGAGATCGCGAAGGCGGGCCACGAACTGCTCTCGATGGGCTCTGCCGAAGACCGGGTTCGTGCGGGAGCCCAGCTCAACCTCGCGGCGAATCAGCTATTCGGGGCCTACATCACCCACATGAACCGGGAGGAGGTCGAACTGGTCCCTCTGATGCAGGAGAACTTCTCTGACCCGGAGATGGCCGCGATGCAGGGGAAGATCATCGGCCAGATGCCCCCCGACCGCGTGTTCGCAATCCTGGGGTGGATGCTTCCCTCCCTCAACGCCACAGAGCTGTCCCGGCTCCTGTCGTCCTTGAAAAGCGCGGCACCCCCTCCGTTCATGAAAGCGGTCTCGGACCTCTGTGCCGCGCGGGTCGACTCGGCCCGTTGGGACGCCGTCAAACTTCGGGTCGGTTTGTAGGACATTCGCCACGCCTCGGCCCATTGGCACCTTCATCCATCGGGGGGAGGTACACGGAAGATTGCGTCTCTCCAAAGCACCGGAGTTTCGATGTGTGGGAGAAACAGTTGTTACACCCTTGACTGGTGGTCGGAGGGCTCAACAGTCGCAACGACCGTTGCAACCTCCTAAACACTTCTTTACCTGCTCTTGCCCGGACTACGCACACCGGTCAAGAGGACAGTCGTCATGACGATACGGCAGTCGAGCTGAAACCGGCTTAAGCCTACGTATAAGTATGCAAGACCAAGTCACGGGATGAAGTGGTTACGATGGGGTATAAGGAGTATGAAGGGGGCGGCCTCATGAAGGTGCTCGGAGGGTTCGTCATTCTCGTCGGGCTGGGCCTGGCGGCCTACTTGCTGTACATGAGCCGGAGCTACTGGGTGATTGCGTTGCCCGTGTTTCTGGTCTTCTTGGTCCTCGGGGCCGTGATGATCTCCAGGGGCAGCTACGCCCGGAAGCAGAACACACCGATCGGGCGCGTTGATGACGTCCACGGCCAGTAGAATCGCCCAGTCTAACTTCGACGGACTGTGCGCGTCGGGCGCGATCAATCGCTAAGGGCGAGCTCGCCGAGAGGTTGTCGCAACGCTGGTTGCGCACAGCGTCGCGCGATGAACTCGCTCGCCGCTACGAGGGTGGGTCCTTGATCCGGCCCACCGTGTGGGCCCACTTGACCCAACTCACGACCGGCGGATTGACGTCGAGCTGCCAGAGCAATGCATTGAGTTCACCACGATGCTGGAGTTCCTCTTCTACCAGATGCCAAAGCGCATCTCGCACCGGAACCTGACAGTCATGGTCCGACCCCCTCCCCTTCACTCGGGTGATCGTACGTGAGAAATCGGCTTCGGTCAGTTCCGCCATGACCCGTTGGATCTGGGTCTGGATGTACGTCTCGTCCTTCTTCAATGCGTCAATGGTGGGCGGACCGTCGGATTCATCCTCTTGCGGCGGGAAGGGAAACGTCGCGCAGTCCTTCATCCAGAAGTAGAGGGCGCCTTGAGAGTGCGCGAAGATATCGAGTAAGGAAGGGTACGACGCGCCCCGGTCGCGAGTTAGCTCTGCGGGGGGCAGTTTCGCGGGCGTCTCGAGGTAACCCCGACGCGTATCGGCGAAGTAGGCGAACCACCCACGAATCAACTCGAGTTCGGAATCCATGTGGAGTCGCTGCGATCCCCGATACCAACGGTTCACTTATGGCTGCCCACTATAGCCCGGTTCCAGAGGCCAGGTCGCCCGGCTTCGAATGTCCAACGCTTGCTGCACCCTCCGTGTTGGTTAGAAAGGGTTCGGTAGGTGCAGCAGCCACTGCACCTCTCGCCAATAGCGCTCCTAATACGATGGAAGTGTTCTATCTTGGCGGAATGTGCCACACTGACGAGTCGAGAGCTCCTGAACCACCTCGTAGGGGTCCGATCGGCGAACACGGGCCGATAGAACTTCTCTCGGCGGACGAAAATCGGTTCCGGGCTTACCTCGCCTATCCCGCCGCCCCGGCGGTTGGCGGCTTTGTCATCCTCCCCGATGTGCGCGGGCTACACCCCTACTATGAGGACCTCGCGGTACGATTCGCCGAGGCCGGATTCCGGACCATCGCGATAGATTATTTCGGCCGCACCGCGGGGTTGGGTCGGCGAGACGATACGTTCGACTGGAAGTCGCACTTCCCGAAGGCGAGTCCAGAGGGCGTAGCATCCGATGTTCGCGCCGCGGTAGGAAGGCTTCGCGCCGACTCTATCGATTCAACGCTCGCGATCTTTACTGTCGGGTTCTGCTTCGGGGGAGCCAACTCCTGGCGCCAATCTGGCGAGGGACACGGACTAGCGGGATGTGTCGGATTCTACGGCGGCCACCCGATCGACCGAGCCGGGGCGGCGATCCCGAGGATGGCGGCTCCATTGCTGATGCTTCTCGGTGGGGCCGACGAGGGGACTCCGCCTGCCGAATTCGAAGAGTTTGCGTCGCTCGTTCGCCGCCGGGGCATCGAGGTCGAGTCGCACACGTACGCGGGGGCTCCGCACAGTTATTTCGACCGCTCGTTCGCGGATTATCGCGACGCCTGCCAGGACTCCTGGAAGCGGATCCTCGAGTTCGCGGAACGGCACAGGTCCGTCGCGTAGACGAGGGCCATCCCCGAGAGCGTAGAATCCACCCGACCTGTGATTGTGCATGCCTGGGGGCAAGCGGTTTTGCACCCAGACGCCTGTCGGTCAGAAGTCGTCGAAACCCGTGACCGGGGGATCGATGTCAATCTGCCATAGAAGCGCGTTCATCTCGCCCCGGTGCTGGAGCTCTTCTTCCATCATGTGGATGAGCATCTTGCGGACCGGGATTCGGAATGGCCTCCGACCCCGCCAGGAGACGGTCTTGCTCAGACCCCGTGAGCCCACTTCACGGAGGGTCTTCTGGATGAGCCGGTCCACGGCATACGTCTCGGTCACCGCCTCGGACTTCGTGAAGCGCTGACCGATAGGGTACTCCTCGAAGGGTTTTCCGTTTCTGTAGACAGAAATGAACCACCAGCGGTACGCGTCGAGAACGTGCATGTAGATGTCTACGAGCGAAGGGAACGATCCCCCTCGGCTCTTGTAGCGCTGCTGGGGAGGGAGTTTCCAAATCGCCCGGAGGTACTTCTGTCGGACTGCAGAATTGTACCGGTAGAGCTCGCGGATTGTTTCGTACTCGAACCTCATGATTGTCCCATTATCGCTCAATCCAAATCCGTTGTGGGTGCACGATGTCTTGCACTCAGTTCCGCCAGGATAGTCGCGCGTCTGTCGTTATGGTTCGGTATTCTTTCACTCACCTACCTGTTCATAACGCGACAGGTGGATGTCTCGCGGCCCTCCGGAATCGCTGAGGGATTGAACGATGTCAGCAGACACGAACAAGCGAGGGCGCGCCCCGGACCCGATCGTCTTCTCCGAACCGAGGGCCTAGAGGAAGGTCGATGTCGCGAAGAATCACCGCCAGTCTTTACATGACTCTGGACGGCCGCGGCGCGTTCCCGAAGTACCCGGGATCGGACCGGCAGACGAACGAGCCCAGCGACATGTGGAAAGAGATGTGGTTGAATCGGTTCGACGACGTCACTACCGTCATTATGGGTCGGAGGTCGTTCCTAGGTCACCGACGCGTCTGGACTGAGAAAGCGCGAAAACCGAGCGACCCGAAGTACTTGGTCGATTACTCTCGGTGGCTCGACCGCGTCGACAAGGTCTGTCTGTCGAACCGCTTGAAGTCGACGGGATGGGAGAACTCCCGGATCATGAAGGGCGACCTCTCCAAGATCGTTGCGAAGTTGAAGCGAGAGAAGGGCGGGAACATCATCGCGGAAGGAGGCCCGCGACTGATCCTCGAGTTCTTCCGGCGGGGGCTCGCGGACGACTACTGGCTCGTCGTGCAGCCCGTCGTCTACGGGAAGGGTCCGCAGTACTGGGGTCCTATGAAGGCGCAGGCGACCCTCAAGCTTCTCTCGTCAAGTACCATGGAAGACGGAGAGTTGATGCTCCACTACGAAACCGTTCGGGGGTTCCGCGCCTAGGGCGACGCGGAGGTCGTCGGAACTTCGGAGCGCAGCGGGGCTGTCCACCTCAGGGGCCGAAGCACAAGCTCTTCCTCGCGGGCCGCCCGGCCCGAACCGCTCAGTTCGGATTGCGCTCGCACCGGGTTGCAACGTCGCTTGCATCCACCGCGTGTGCAAGGCCGAACGCACCTGCTCGCGGATTCTCCAATCATCAATCGCCCGAGAGCTGGAGCCGACCCGTACGCGTCAATGTAAATTGGATTGTATCGATTCGAGGCTGGGTGAGAGAGGTGGTGGATAGGGTCTACAAGGCGGACATACCCGCGCTGAGAAAGGCTCTCGAGAAGCTAAAGACGGAGTTCTCCGAGCTCAACTCCAGAACCGATTGGACAAAGCTCAGAGTCGAACCGCTGCTGCGACATGTGAAGGATTTGGAACAGCAGTTGAGGTTCCAGGGGTCCTCTCGATTGACAAAGGGAGTGAGGTTGTTTCACTCCGATCTGGTCTACCTTCGAGAGAACGTCAAAGGATTGAAGGAGGTCCTCCAATCTGAGAGGAGATCTGTGAAGCGAAGAATCAAGATGCCTGGAAAGCGAGGGGCCTGAGCGAACTCCCTTTGATCTGACGCGGGCCACGCGTCCGTGGTTTAGGACGGCCCTCCACGTTCTCGGTGGTCGCAAGGTGGTTTGTACCATCCCGGTCAATATTTGCGGACGTTTGAGAGCAAGCGCTATTGCGCCAACATCGAAGGGGTTCATTCCGGTAGGCAAGGCCGTTAGCCCCGAGCGGCGACCGTTCAGACTGAGGGCGGCCAGGCACCTTCGCGCGTAGTTGAGCGCTATAACCGATGTTTGATACGGGTAGGGCGGAGCGAGCAATGTCCGATGTGATCGAAGGCATAGAAGCGGTGACCGTCCACATTCGAGACATTCAGCGTGCACGGAGATTCTACTCCGAGGTGCTCGGCCTCAAGGAGGTCTCCTACATTCCGTCCGTGTCTCGGGCAGCCTACGAGATTCCGGGCACGACGACACTGCTAACGATGCATGTTCTCGGTGAAAACGAAGGAGGCCGCGAACCCGGAACGGTCTCGGGAATCGTCTTCTCGCACCGCGACCCTAAAACTGCCTGCTCGGAGATACGGAAGCGGGGCGGATCGATAGTTGATGAGCCGGAGACCTTCCCGACCGCTATGGGAACGGTCACTTTGGGAGTGTTTGCCGATCCGGACGGCAATCAGTTCGTGCTACGTCACATCGAGAAGGGACCGGCGCTCACCTCCCCGTAGCTCGACTCAGGAGCGAGCAACAGCGGCAGCACGCTCTTGCTGATTGTAAAACCCGATACACCCGACGCGGAGCGGGAGTCCGATTCCAGCCACCTTCACGCCGTCGCCTGCGTGCTACGGAAACCTCATCCACCTTCCTCAGCTGGAGGGGCGGGCGCGACTCAGTGTCGGAATCCCCTACGCCTCTCTCCCGGAATTGCCGAAACTGCGGCACGGCAATGGAAGGCGGGCATATCGTTGCTCAGCCGCCCATTAACAGTGCTCCCACGACAGTAGGATGGCTTCCCGGGTCCGTGACACCTTCCGGTCGCGGGATTCAAGATCAGATGAATGCAGAGCCGCTTGTCCAAGTCGGATTGTTCGTCTGGTCTCCGATCCCGCGTTTCCCCGCATGGCGATGCACGAAGTGCAAACTCGTCGAATTCAGTTACGGGGATGTCATTCTGAAGGCGCCCGGGGAAGACGAGCCCCCAGAATCAACCTCGGCGGATTCCCGCCCCGCGTAACTCAAGGGTTTCCGACACCCGTCACGCGCTCGAATTGCAGCGTGCAAGATTAATCGCACCCATTCGTGTTGCTGCCGCCCGTCCACTAAGGTTGCAGCAATCTGGGGTCTCGGAAGAGAGTGCCACGGGGGAACGCTGGTTAAAGCGCTGAGGGAATCCCTCGAACGGTCCGGTACCGATGAGCCAAGAACCTGTCACTGCCTCACTGGAGTCCGTCCGACGCCTTGCGGTCACAAAGCAACGTCTGGCCGGGAAGCTGCCTGCAAGGGCCACGACCAGTTCGATCCTGTCGGTGGTTCGGGACCTCGCCTACGTTCAGTGGGACCCGGTAAGCATCGTCGCACCATCGCATGTCATCTCTCTCTGGTGCAGGCTCGGCGATTTCCGGCTACAGGATCTGGATAGACTCCTGTGGAGCGAAAAGAAGCTCTTCCTGCACTGGACGCCGGCGGCCTCCCTTGTGCCGACCGAAGATTTTCCCCTGTATCATTCGCTCATGAGCCGGTATCCGGATTCGATGTCTCCATCGTGGGCCAACCATGGGAGGCGGGCCGAGAAGTTCCTCGCTGAGCACTCGGAACTTCGGAAGAGGATTCTGAACGACCTCAGGAAGGGACCGCTTCAGCTGAGCCAATTTAAGGACCACGCTCGAACACGGAGGAGCGACGGCGAGTGGACTTTCGGAAGCGATGTCTCACAAATGCTCTTCCATCTGCTGATGAGCGGCGAAGTGATGGTCGTCGGCCATCAGGGAAACCAGAACATCTGGGGACTCTCCGGCCAGTTTCTCCCCGACTGGGTCAACCGGGAGGAGATGGGGAAAGAAGCTTTCGAGCGCGCGGCCGCTCAGAGGGCGATCCAAGCCTTGGGCACTGCGACTCGTTCCGAGATCACCTACTACTTCGTTCGTGGTCGGTATCAGAACCTAAGAGAGACGCTTGCGCACCTTGAGGATGTGGGTTCCCGAAACTCTGGCCCCGCCTTTCCCGAAATTATTGACCCACCCTGC
>VFSW01001210.1_pt1 | contig 39095 bp, 35 predicted proteins | sample 5358111 | NCBI WGS metagenome assembly VFSW01 (sample SAMN11554181, study PRJNA540505) | mine drainage metagenome | isolation source: sediment from site ElyBrook_90M | place: USA: Ely Copper Mine, Vershire, VT | collected 2017
GGAGATCGGGTGGCGGGGAACCGGCGAAGCCGCCGACGTCGGCACCGGTCATGCCAAAGCCACTGAGACCCAGATTGACGATCTGTGGAATGGTCATGCGCAGATGGTTCCAGGTCGAGCTATTGTCGCCTGTCCAGGTGGCTGCATAACGCTGACCGCCCGCGTAGCTGGCCCGCGTGAGGACGAACGGCCGGAGGTTTGGCTGGAGTGTCAGGAGGCCGTCGTAGGTGGCGCGCGAGTTCTCCATGCCGAAGACATTGTGGATCTCCAGATGGCTGGCGGTGCGAGGGAGGAAGCCGGGTTCGTCGATGCGGTGCTGGATGTCGTCCGGCATAGTCTTGGTGGGGACATTGAAGACGGCTGGCTCGTTCATGTCGTTCCAGAAGCCAGCAACACCTTCTTGCGTGAACTGTCGATAGAGTGTGCCCCACCAGTCTCGTGTTAGTTTGCGTGTGAAGTCAGGGAAGACCGCTGGGCCGGGCCAGACTACACCTGTGTAGACGGTGCCGTCGGGGTTCTTGACGAAGTGATCGCCTGCTGTTCCGGTGTCGTAGGGGGCGTACCCTGCGTTGGGCAGATTTGCTATGTGGAGATCGGTTATGGCGACGATGTGGAAGTGGTTCGCTGCCAGTTGTTGAATCATCTGAGAAAAATGGGGGAACTTGTCGGGGTCTACAGTGAAGGGACGATTGACTTTCTGGTAGTCGATATCGAGGTAGATGGCGTCAGCAGGGATATGATCTGCGCGCAGGCGTGCGGCAATATCGAGGACGCGTGACTCTGGCACGTAGCTGTATCGTGATTGCTGGAAGCCTAGAGTCCAAAGGGGTGGAAGGGGGGTGGGTCCGGTGAGCCAGGCATAGGTTTGCATGACCTGCCTGGGAGTTGGGCCGTAGAAGACGTAGTAGTCGACTGGACCGTTTGGAGCTCCAAAGCTGTATTGGTCGGGGAGTTCGCGGCCGAAGTCGAAGGAAGTGCGCCACGTGTTATCCAAGAAGATACCGAGAGCGCGTCCGGCGCGGAAGTTGATGAAGAAGGGAATGCTTTTATAGATGGGATCGGACGACTCCTGCCAACCAAAGTTGTCTGTGTTCCACATCGCGAAGGCTTCTCCGGCGCGGTCGAGTGGGCCGGGTTTGTCTCCGAGACCGAAGAAGTGATCATCGGAGTGCTTTTGCTTGCGAATGCGGAAGCGGTTGCCCTGCCAGTTGATGGGTTCAGCATCCTGCTGGAGTACGTTGCCTAAATGATCGCTGATGGTGAGTCGAAGGTCGGGAGTGATGGCTAATAGGAGGGTTTTGGTGCTGAACCCCGTGGTTGTAGGTGTGACCGCCACGGTGGCGGTGCGGGCCGCAGAGAGAACTGCCCAGGAGGCGTCTTCAGGTAGCGGGGCCTGATGTGCTGCGCGGACGCGGATGACATCATCACGGAGGGCTGTTACCTGGAGAGTTGTTCCATAGGCAGAGCAATCGACACCGTTGATCCTGGGCAAGCATTTGAATTCGTTTTGAGCGGCTGCTACGGCGGGGAAGAGCGCTAACACAGTCAGCAGGGAGGCGAAGCGAACTCCAACGGGCGATGGCATGAGGAGAATAGTAGCAACTGATGTGTTCTTTCGTCTCTGAGGGTGTCTTTAGTTTCAGCTAAACCGCAGATTGTGCTGCATTACGACTGTGATTCAGTATCTGGCATGGAGAGGTAGATGAGTACGATGCCGACTACAGTGAACATACGGGCAGCAGCCTCCTGTCCATTCCAGGTTTTGGACTGCCACATGAGAAACCACTCCGCCCCGACGGAGAGGAAAGCGATGAACCACATGAGCAGGCTAAGCGTGAGAGCCATAATGCCGAAACGTTTTGCCGTGTTGAAGCTGGAGGCCGAGGTGCGGAGGTTTTGCGCCAGGCGGTACGCACCAAGAAAACATAGGATGGTCGTGAGAATCTCCCAGCAGATGATGGAAGCGTAAAAGGCATGGTGAATTGTAGTGGTATTGATTGCTCTCCACATACCGGAGTTGCCGGGGAAGGTCGAGTCCATCATAAGGACGTGGTGGACAAACTGATAGTTTGAGTTGTAGTCGGTGGTGTTGTTGAAGACCACAAGCAGGTAGAAGAAGCCGATGGCAAAGAGCAGCAAGCACTTGGACAGACGAACAGTCATGGGGAGTTACTCCGAGGGAAAGGCTTGGAAGTACGCGGTGATGGCTGCGAGTGTTGCCTGATCGTAGGCAGGATTGCCGGGCATGGTGGCTTTGCTATCCACGCGCCGCGGGTCGTGGACGTAGTTGGCAAAATCTACTGGATTGTGTCGGGCGTGGGCAGCCAGCGTTGACCAGGTGCGACCAGCTTTGGTGCCTCCTGCTGTACCGTGATTGTGGCATCGCAGGCAGTTCTCTTTGGCGATGGCAAAGCCGAGCACTACAGGAGAATCTGGTGGAAAATGGCCAGATGGAGTGATGGGGCCGAACTGGTCTTTCTGGGTGCCAAAACTTAGTAGGAACATTTCAGTTGGCTCCTGTGGCATATCTTGATGAGTGAGAACCTTGAACGAAGGCTTGAAGTCTGGGTATGTGATCATGTAGGGCCCGGGGTCTTGGTTCTTCGTCGCGGCGGCCCATTGGGACGTAGACAGGCCGTTGATTTTAAGGACCAGGATAGGATGGTGGGCGACGACGTATTCAGCCGGCAACTGGGATTGATACCGATCCACACAGAGCGCGTTCATCATGTCGGAGTTGGCTAGAACTCCGATGATGCGAGCGAGCACGCTCAACTCGACACCGCTCACCTTAGCACGCGGCGTGTGGAGTTCGTTGAAATTGATATCCTCGACGATAGTTGTTTCTACCTGCGGCAGCGACAGCAGACTCTGATAGGGGATGAACCAGTGGCTAGAGGGGGGGACGCCAGCGATCATTCCTGTGACTTCCAGGTCCGTAACGCTATGTCGCTGAGACTGGAGCAGCGGAGATGGTGTGACTGGTTGGGCTGAATGTGCGGAGGACAGCAGACTGCCACAGAAGATGCCACCTAAAGCGAGCAGGCCGATTAGTCTTTTGCGTTCCATACGTAATGCTAACCGCAACAATTAATTTAGCAAGAGAGAAATTCTACAGTCGTGTTAGAGTACGGCCACATGGACATTGAATCACAACTCTCTGCATACGGTCACCATTTGCCCGTGCTACCTAGCGCCGGTGGAAATTATCTTTCTGCAAAACGAGTAGGGAACATGTTGTATCTTGCGGGTGTGATCTCGACACGTGATGGTACCGTGCTGACTGGTACCGTTGGTGGCGAGCGAAGTATCGAAGATGGTTACGCTGCGGCTGCTGCTTGTGCATTGACGCAGTTGGCAGTGATCAAACGGGAGCTGGGTACGCTGGACGCTGTGGAAGGTATTGTAGGGTTGAATGGATACGTGAATGCGGTTGCTGGATTTGCCGATTCGCCGAAGGTGATCAACGGAGCGTCAGATCTGCTCGTTGCAGCTTTTGGCGATGCGGGGCGTCATGTTCGAGCAGCCGTCGGTGTGAATGCTTTGCCACGTAACGCTATGGTTGAGATACAGATGACGGTGCTAGTGAAGTCATAACCAGATTTGTCCACATTGCTGTCATTCACGAAGGAGAGGTCTGAGCAACTATGGCTGAATACAGTTTGTGTGCCATCCCTACGCATTCGGTTTGGGACAATCGGCTTAGCCCGCGACTCGTGGTGGTATCAGGCGACGTAGTGCATTTGGAATGTTTGGATTCCAGCGGGGGACAGGTAAAGCCATGGATGACGCTGCCCGAGTTTCTGGAGATTGATCGGAACCTGATTCATGCACTGACTGGGCCGATCTATGTTGATGGCGCTGAACCCGGAGACGTGCTGGAGATACAGGTTCTAGAGGTTGAGCATCTTGGCTGGGGTTGGAGCAGTGTGATTGCAGGGCTTGGATTCCTGGACAACCGCTTTACGGAGCCATCCCTTTTTCACTGGAAGCTTGATGGAGAGATGAGCTTTTCGTTGGCTCCTGCTGTTGTTCCGTTGCGCCCGTTTTGCGGTGTTATGGGAGTTGCTCGTGCAGAAGCAGGAAGTTTTCGTACGCGTCCACCGGGGGAGTTCGGGGGCAATATGGATGTGCGTGAGCTATGTGCTGGGTCGACTCTGTACCTGCCGGTGCAGGTGCGCGGAGCAATGTTCTCTGCAGGTGACGCCCATGCGGCGCAAGGAGATGGCGAGGTCTGCATCAACGGCATCGAGTGTCCAGCAAATGTGACACTACGTTTTGTGTTGCACCGGCACCAGAAGTTGGCTGGGCCGTTGGTTGAAGTTGGACATAACAGTATTGAGCCGTCGTCTGCAGCGTGGCTCGTAGTGGAGTCTGCGGAGGATGCGTTGCAGGCGGCACGCACGGCTACCTCACGCATGGTCGATTTGCTGATTCAGACCTGGGACTTTGAACCTGTGCAGGCTTATTTGCTGTGTAGCGTTGCCATGAATTTAAAGCTGAGTCAGGTTGTGAACCGGCCGATGACAACTGTAAGTGCTTCTATCGCGAAAAGCATTCTTCCCCAACGGAGCTTGTTCTGAACATGGTGATTGAGATCAATGATGCTGCCACATTAACAGAGTTAGCGGAGCTTTATCCTAAGTACGAAGAGGCGCTGGTTACGAATGACGTAGATACCCTGACCGCGATGTTCTGGGCAGCGCCTCATGTCATGCGTTTTGGTGTTACTGAGAATCTGTATGGTATTGAAGAGCTAGAGGCGTTTCGCAAAGGACGTTCTCCGGTGAATTTGGCTCGGCGGGTGAAGCGCTTGGACATCATTAGCTTTGGTAAAGACTTTGGCAGTATTACTCTCGAGTTTGAGCGCGAAAGCAATGGCAAGATTATGCGTGGCCGCCAGAGCCAAACCTGGGTGCGGATGCCGGAAGGCTGGCGAATTGTTGCAGCACACGTATCACTGCTGCCATAAGAGTTGCAAAGTGTGTTGGCCCGCCAGAACTAGCAGCTTACGGTAACGGAAAGTGATGTGATTGCTGCTGCCTGGAACTGGTCTTGCAAGTCCTTGGCTGATGCAAAGCTCTTGCCTTGCACGTGGCGTGCGGGCAGGGTGAATTGAAGTTTCGGTTGCGCGAATGGGTAGGGTGAGAGTTGGAAGTGGCGCTCACCTACAGACTTAACCGAAATCTCCTGTTGGCCACCGTTGGTTAGCGGTAGTGGATGAAGTAAGGTCGCTGGATGGCGGTAATCGACGCAGGAGAGTAGCGATAAATTGTCTGTTGCCTGGAGCAGTCGAAAGTGCTGTTGGATTCGTGGCCACGCGATCTCGTATGGTGTCAGTTTGTTGTCGGTAGCAATGCTGGTGTGCAAATGCTGCTGCAACAAACGCTGACGTTCCAGGAAGGCATCGAGCAGTGGGAGTTGTGCTGAAGCTATGGTCGAGCGGTCAGCACGCTCGGTAAGTAGGTTGTAGGTGTGCAGTGATACGAGCAGAGCTGCGTACGGATCCTCGGCTGCGACCACTGCTACTGCGCGCTCTCGGACGGCAAGATAATCGGCGAGGTCGATCTCTTCGAATGCAGAGTATTTCCCCACGAGTTCAACCGAGAAAGCCGAGGGCAGCCCTGCCTTGGTGATCTGCGGCTCTGCATCTCGGACCGCCCATCCGTCATCGTGTGTGGAGATGCCAAGGAGTACCTGACGTCGTGGGACCGGGGAAGAGAATTGCTCGTTGCCCCAATGCTCTGCAAAGGCTCCGGCGAGACGGGCGTGGTCAGGATGGGTGATAAGCCACCAACCGGTAGCAGAGGCAAGCCGCAACATGATGAATCCTTTCTTGTCTTTTCTTTGCCGAGTTTGATGGAGCAGAATTTACTGCGATTCCGTCTTGCGAGCTGACTCGTGCCAGTTATGTAAAAAGTAGTACTCAAGAAACATGACAGCAAAGAAAAACATAAAGCCTAGTACTGTTGCGGCTAAGACCAGGGCAAAAAGATAATCCGTTTGCAACTGAGCGAGCGCATATGTGATCGAGTAACCAAGGCCACCTTGTCCAATGGAACTTGAGCCGGCGAATAGTTCGCCGGTGATGGCCCCGATGACCGAGATACCGCTTGCGATGCGTACTCCAGTAAAGAGTGAGGGAAGTGCATGAGGAAGGCGAAGCTTCCAGAGTATCTGTGCGCCAGATGCGTTTTGCATGAGGAACAGATTGACCATGTTTTCGTCGACGCTCACGAGACCTTGGGTAGTGTTCGCGATGATAGGGGCCAGACAGATGATGAAGGTGATCAAGGTGACAGCAAAGAGTCCTGCCCCGGCCCACATGATGATGAGTGGTGCTATGGCTACGATAGGTACTGTTTGCAGCAGGATGGTGTACGGCAGAAACATTAGTCGGAGCCATCTGGATTGCGCGAAGATTAGTGCTATTGCGGTACCGACGAAGATACTGGCAAGGAGACCGCTGGCTGCGGCTAGTGCCGTGATGTAGAAGGAGTTTGCCAGTGAGGGAAAACGGTGTATGACAGTTTGTGCGACAGCGAGAGGTGTTGGCAGCATGTAGGGCGGAATGCTAAGTGCCCAGATGAGAGCACGCCATAACAGCAGTAGCATCAGAAGTACGCCACCAGTGTTAAGCACGTTATAGAAGGTGCGCTTCATTCGCTCTGCACTCCTCGCAGTGTCTTACTGATAATCGCGATGTACTCTTCAAAAGCTGGGAACTGCCGTGTTTCTGCACTGCGGGGGTAGGGCAGGTTGATCGGAAACTCATATGCGATACGACCAGGGTGCGGTGCCATGATGAGGACGCGTGAAGATAGAAAGACTGCTTCTGCAACAGAATGAGTAACAAAGAGCGCCGTCCAGTTCTGTTCCTGCTGGAGTCGTAGAACCTCCTCGTTGAGTCGGTCACGTGAAATCTCATCGAGTGCAGCAAACGGCTCGTCCATGAGCAACACGCGTGGCCTGGTTGAGAGAGCACGTGCGATGGATACACGCATCTTCATACCACCGGAGAGTTGGCGTGGATACGACTTGGCTGCGTGGCTTAGGTTTACCAACTCCAGAAGTGAAGCGACTTTCTCCTTGCGCCGTTCGCGCGTGGCGTGCTCGAGTTCGAGTCTCAACCCAACGTTGTCTTCGACTGTTCGCCATGGGAGGAGAGTTGCATCCTGAAAGATGAAGGAGACGATCTCACGTGCGTTTGCAGGAGTCATTCCGTCGATGCAGATTTTCCCGGAGGTGGGCAGAGTCAGGCCGGCAACCAGTTTGAGCATAGTTGACTTTCCACAGCCGGATGGGCCGATCAAGCTTACGAACTCGCCTCGGTGGACGGATAGATCTATATGTTCCAGAATCTGCTGGTGGGATCGTCCCCTGTCGCTGTTGTAGGATTTTGAGACTCCAGAAAAAGCTATCTCAGGAAGCTCCTTTGATTGGGGAAGTGCGGGCGAGTTGAGGTTATCCGTTGTCATCATTACTCAGGAAGCAGCGGGAGTCGCAGACGAGAGGGAAAGTGCAGATCATGACGAACTGTGTGCGTACAACGCTGCCACGTCCACGGATCTGCGAGAGAGTGGGCAATGTCGCTGGAAGAATTGCGATCATATAACGGGAAAGCAGAGCCAGCGATTTCAAGTCGAATACGGTCTCCGGCAGCAAATATGCATGAGGTTGGCTCTAGTGTGAATGCCCACGTATGCAGTATGTCTGCCGTGTAGTTGGAGGCACGGAAGAGGTAGCTTGAGCGTGCAATGCCAAGAGCAATGAACTCAGCTCGATTGTCGGGTGTTAGCCGTACCAGTTTTCCTGTCACGTCGGCATTACTTGCGGATGTAGAACAGTAGAGGGTGAGTTCGGCTGATCCTAAGACGTGGATTGGTTCTGGGAGTGGTGAGGACGTGTAGACGAGAAGATTATTGCCTTGCTCTAGTACAGACTGATCGAAGGGGCCACTGAGTGCGGTACTACCGCCGGGCGCGAAGACAGGTACCTCAGGATCGTAGACGAAGTGATCGGCTGGTTGTGTAGTGGTTGGAGGTTCCATGCTGAGAGTGCCATCGCCTTTGGACGAGTTTGCACGGCCATCGCTGGAGAGGTAAAGCGTGATGGCCTTAGTGCTGGTAAGGACATCTGTTGCAAACCAGCGGCTCGTTGCTGGCTGGTTGTGGCCGAGCGCGAAGTGGCGAATTCGCGGTTGACCTGCGAATTCGTTGGAGTCCTTAAGCCAGTGATTGAACCAGCGCAGCAGAAGGGAATCGGTGTCTATTGAAGCATCGGAGCCAAAGTTTGTGTCGCCAATACGTGAGCCCCAAGGGATGTGTTGCCAAGGGCCGGCAAGTAGGTACTGGTTCTGGCGGGCGAAGGGAGTTGCTGCTTGTTGCGCAAGTGCGAGAAATCCATCGTAGCTTCCCTGTAGGTATGTGTCGTACCAGCCGGAGACATGCAGTGCTGGAACGTTGATTTGTGTGAGCGAGGTACTGATGTCGAGTGCAGACCAGAACTCGCTGGGCACAGTATGGGCAAACCAATCGTGGACGTAGGTCGGCAGGCCAGTGGATTGAAGTGCGGGCAGCTTGGCGTATGGCGCAAAAAGTGGCTGAGTCCGAACGTTGGACCAGGCTGCTTCAAGTTGGTCGTGTGCCTGCCGTAGGCCGAGTCTGCGAGCGTCGGAACGCAACATCTGGAGACCCCAGCCCATAGCCGATGACAGCCGGAGTGCCCCATGATGATAGAACCATCCGTGATAGAGGTCGCAGGCGGTCATGGCCGGAGCAATGCATAGAAGTCCTTCAGGTTGTTCCGCTGCGGCCAGTAGCTGGGTTGCACCCTGATAGGAGAAGCCGTACATGCCGATCTTTCCATTGGATTCAGGTCGCGATCGCAACCATTGGATAGTCTCAGCCCCGTCGCGACGCTCAGATCGGAATGGGTAGAATTCTCCCTCGGAGTCACCGCGTCCCCGTACATCCTGAATAACGACGTTATAGCCATGTCGTGCAAACCAGACAGGATGTGGATAGACGACAGTGGAGGCAATGTCTCTACCGTAAGGTTGGCGCATGAGCAGGGTTGGATTCGAAGCGTGCATGGATGCAGGCGGGAAGTAATGATCCGAGTAGAGTGTGCATCCGTCAGACATGAGGCAAGGTACGCTCCGCTGGAGACGGACGCCGGAGCCGCAGTCGATCAATGACGTGATGGTCAAGGCTGAAACCTGTTGGAGTAATGGAACATGGCGGTGAGTGCTGCGGCGACTTTCTCTGCAGACTGCTTGATCCACTGAGCTCCGTGCTCTGCTGTGGCGGCGTTTGGATCGCCCATCACGCCACTGGGAGCGATGTCGCGCGTAAGCCAAGCAAATGTTGCTGGACCATTCTCTGGTAGCAAAGCTTCGGGTTGGTCAATCTGTGCGATGTAGTTCACGGTGTATAGCTCAGTGTGAACCAGTTCTGGAGTTCCATGGAGCAATAAGGCTGTCTCGTACTCCCCGGCATGAAATCCGTAGGCACGCTCCTGCAGTGAGATGTTTTCGAACTTGGCACCACCTGAACCCGAGAGATAGAAGGTGCGCAGGCCAAACTCGGCGCGCAGATCGCGACACATGACGTCGTCGAGCGAGGTATTGCCGCCGTGCGTGTTGTACAGAACCAGCTTCTTGAAGCCTGATGCCGCAACGCTGGCACCGATATCATGAACTACAGCCATGAAGGTAGAGGCCGAAACGGACATAGTTCCGGGAAAGCCAATGTGCTCGTTGCTCTTGCCATAACAGATGGGCGGCAATGCGAAGACAGGTAGTTCTTTGGGCAGCAGGGCCAGTGCATGTCCCAGAAGGAGATTACTGATGAGCGTGTCAGTTGCGAGGGGAAGATGGTGACCATGCTGCTCGATTGCTGCTGTGGGTAGGATGATTAGCGTTTCATTCTTCGGGAGAGCTTCGACCTGCTTCCAAGTCAGGTAGGCAAAGTTGCGCTCATCGGGAATCCAGGTCTTCATCTAGTTTGCATCCTCCGCTACCAGATAGCTGGCCATCTTGCCAGGGTTCAACAAACCTTTGGGATCGTACTTACGCTTGGCCTGCAGTTGAATGTGGTCCTGCCGATAACGACCTCCGCCTTCGACGTTGTTGACGTGTGGATTGGCGACGCTTACACCGATCTCGCGACAGAAATCTATCATTTCGTTCAACCGTTCTGCAGTGGTAAAGCGTACGACGGGAATTGAGCCTGGAACGACGAGGCCGTCACTATTTTTCATGAACTCTATATGAAAGAGGAAGTCGTCACCGTAGCGAGCTTTGAGTTGAGAAAACTGGCTGCGTGCGGTGGTGGGACTAAATCCGCATTGCAGGTAAGTGAGTGTATTGTCAGTCTTCATTGCCCAGAGCGTGGTGTGGTTCCACGTGTAGTCCGAGAGCAGTGGAGAAGTTCGCAGGCCTTCGTAGGCGACGGCAAAGGTAATCTCCCCTCCGACAGCTTTTGCGGCTAATTGCAACTCCTCCAATTGTGCTGCCGCAATCATAAAAAAGATGTGGGCCTTGTCTGGCGTGATGATATTGCGTATCGGAGAGAAGCTGGCAGTGATTAGGGATTCGAAGGTCGTGACCAGTCGCTTGGTCCAGTGATTGCTGGTTGCGATCTGCTCACTGAAATCGAACGCTTCGTTGAAGCTGGGAAATGCAACCACACACTGTGCCCACTCTACCGCTGGAGTTAGGCAGAGCCATATACGCGAGATGATTCCGTTAGTTCCCCAGGCATGAAGTATCTCGTGGATTGCATCGCCTTCGTGTTTGATGACTCGAGGTTCAGGTTCCATCGTTACAACTTCGAGAGCGCGTACGGTGTTGAAGTCGCGTAGCCCCCCGTGCGCGACCGATCCGATGCCGCCTGATCCACCACCTAGAAATCCTCCGACCGAAGCCTTTGCGACGGTTGAGGGATAACAACGTAACTCCCATCCATGACGGCGGCCCTCATTCTCGATAAGGCTCAGTTTTGCACCAGGCTGGCAGATAGCGATACCGTCGGGATGAATGCATTCGACTGCGTCCATCAGAGCGAGATCAAGTACTACGCCGCCTTGCAGTGGAATTGCCTGCCCATAGTTGCCGGTGCCAGCGCCTCGCGCTGTGACAGCGATTCCTTGGTCATGACATAGCCGCAGCACGGCACAAATCTCGTCTACGCTAGTTGGCTGTACGACTACATCGCCGACTTTGTCTGAAAGGAGTTGCTTTAGGACGGGGGAGTACCAGTAAAAATCGCGCGAAAGACGCGCCACCGTTGCTGGATTGGTTAGTACTCTGTTTGCATCACCAATGACTTGCTTGAGATCATCGACGAAAGTCGAGAGAGTGGGCGTCATGCTATGGCTCGCTTTCCATTGTCGGAGACATGCTTCGAACGACTAGCGTTGCCCCAGGCTTTGAAGGCTCTCAGCATATTGGGATGGGTGAAGAGGGTGTAGGCTAAATCTCGTTCCACCGGGCCAACGACTTCGCAGGTCATGTCGCTTCGCTCGGCGACCTCGGTGGCTGGAATATGGATCTGACGGCAGTGTCGATTGGCATCGTCGATAGTGGCTCCGTAGACGATGCGATCAATTCCCGCCCACAGTAAATTGGCCATGCACATCGGGCAAGGTTCGCAGGTGGAGTACATGGTGTAGCCGCGCAGGGAGGGGGATTTGAGCTTTTTGCAGGCCATTCGAACCGTGCGTACCTCGGCATGGCTGCTGGGATCATTCTCTTTGGCAACAGCGTTCAATCCCTTGAGGAGCAGCTTGCCGGTCTTGGTTTCGACGATCATTGCGCCGAATGGCACAGGCTTGTCGGTGACGAGTGTGCGTGCGGTGAATTGCACAATTTCCGTCATACGAGAGCTATCCAATACCGAAAGGCTCGGCTTTTTCTCTCTAGTGTGTCCCATGTCGAAATGTAACACGACATGCCAGATTTGCTAAAGCGAAGAGTGATTTGTAGAACTACACAAGGCTGTTTTTTGCTGGTGCAGCCCTTAGAATTTAGGTATGCACAACGTCATGACGCCTCTGGAAGAGGTGCAGAAACGGCTAAGGTCAGATCCGGGCGCGATCGTCGAGGAGATCAACGAAGCTTTAGGCCACTCGAACTCCAATGCTGGCCACAACGTTTATTTGTGTCAGCAGAGGGATCGTACTCGCGCCGAAGCGACTAGGCTCGCGGATGTAGGATTACGGCCGCACCTACCGCTGTTTGGCGTGCCTGTGTCTGTCAAGGACTGCTTTGATGTTGAAGACTATGTCACTAGTTGTGGATCACGTTTTTACGCGGAGAATAATTCACCCGCTTCCAAAGATGCATGGATTGTGCAACAGGTGCGCTCTGCGGGTGGAGTGATTACCGGCAAGACACACATGCACCAACTGGCCTACGGGATAACAGGTGAGAATGCGTACTTCGGGGATTGCTGTCAGCCACGGAATGCTTCTTTGCTCACAGGGGGATCATCCAGTGGAGCGGTCGCCAGTGTCCAGGAGGGCTCGGCGATGGTGGCGATTGGCACCGATACGGGTGGATCGATTCGGGTACCTTCAGCACTTTGTGGGGTAGTTGGATATCGCTCGTCGGTGGGTGTTGGGAATTGGCAGGGCGGAGTACATCTGGCCCAATCATTTGATACGTTTGGCTTCTTTTGTCGTGACCTGCGCGATCTGCCGTTGATTGCCTCCGCAGTGCTAGGGATCGGATCGGTAAAGGCACCTCTAGACCTAAAGACCGCACGCATTGCTGTCGTTCCTGCGGGCTTTCTGTATGACTGCGATGCCAGCATTCTTGCTGCCTATGCGATGCGACAGCAAGAACTTGAGCAATTGGGGGCACACATTGCGACGGTAAATATTTCGTATTGGGCTCAAGCGATGGAAATATTCGCCCCAATCCAAGCGCATGAGGCAGCAGCAATCCAACGTGAAAAGCTGGCTGGACGAGCAGGTTTTGAGGTCTTTGAGCCTGCCATTGCAGAGCGACTATCGTGGGGCGCTTCCATTTCCGTTACAGAAATGGAAGCGCTTCGTGAGAGACAGCGTAAGTTCCGAGAGTCAATGGACTCTATGTTGCAGCAGTATGATTATTTGCTGATGCCGTGTGCGCCTATGTCGCAGTTGCCGGCCGGTGCTGACCACTCGAAGACCAGGCAGCAGATTTTGCGGTACACCACCCCGGGCAGTCTGGCGGGAATGCCCGTGGTCACCTTGCCGTGCCCGGGCGGGATTGGAATGCAGCTAGTTTGCGGACGGGGCAGGGATGCTGAACTTTTGGCGTACGCATCTGCTCTGGCGGAAAGATTTCTGTCTGAAACTTGTGCCTAGAATGCTAGGCTGCTGAGCATGAGTCGTTTTTTCAAGCTGACCCTTGGATTTATTGTGCTGATTGGCGCAGCAGCCTTGTTGAATGGCTGCCAACATAAGCCTGCCAGTGGTTTGATTTCGGTCAAGTTGCAGACGGACTGGTATCCGCAGCCGGAGCACGGTGGATTCTACATGGCTTTGCTGAAGGGCTACTACAAGGATGCTGGGCTGGATGTACAGATTCTTCCTGGTAGTCCATACATCACCGGGGAGCAGTTAGTTTCCGTTGGTTCGGTGCAGTTCGCCATGGGGTCGTCCGACAGGATGATTGAGGCGGTAGCAGGCGGTCAGCCGCTACTAGCGGTTGGTGCGACCATGCAGCATGATCCGCAGGCCGTGATGGTTCACGCCGAGTCTCCTGTACATAATTTTGCTGATCTGAACGGACACGCAATATCCGTGCGACCGCCCGCGACATGGTTTGAGTACATCGTGAAGCGATTTGGTTTGAAGGATGTTCGAGAAGTTCCTGCAACATACAGTGTGGCTAACTTTATCAAGGACCCTGAATATATTCAGCAGATCTTTGTTACGTCGGAACCCTTCTATGTAAAGAAGGCCGGCATTCCGTTACGGACGCTACTGATCAGCGAGACTGGCTACGACCCATATCGAGTCTTTTTTACCTCGCGTGACTACGCCAAGTCCCATCCGGATGTTGTGGCAAAGTTTGTGCTGGCCTCTATTCGGGGCTGGCATGATTACCTGCAAGATCCCAAGCCTGCAAATGATCTGATCCGAAAACTCAATCCAGCGATGGATCCAGAGTTGATGCAGTTCAGTTATGAGGCGTTGCGGGATGGACACTTTATCGACGGCTCTGCGCCAGCAGGCACGATCGGAGCTCAACTGGGGCAGTTCGATCCCCAACGTTGGGCAGCGATGTCCCGACAGCTAACGGAGTTGAAGTTGGTGGACAAGCCGATTGATCCTTCCACGGTTTACACCATGAAATTCCTCAGCAAGTAACATGGTGTTCTGTCCTAGAAAAGTAGTTTTAACGGGGTGTATTCAGTGGACGTTCTGAGTGTAATGCAGGGTGTTTCAGCGCCAGTACCAGCCATAGCCAAACCTATTGTGATGATCGGTTCTGGTGGGATCGTACATGATGCCCATCTGCCTGCGTATCGAAAGGCGCAGTTTCCAGTGGCGGCTTTGGTGGACGTGAACCAGGATAAGGCAATTGCGCTTGCCGGTGAGTTTGCAATCCCGTTCGCGACGGACTCTATCGCTGCGGCTGTTAGCTATGCCCCAGCAGGTTCTATCTTCGATGTTGCGGTCCCGGCCAAGTTGATCTCGAGTATCCTCCCGCAGTTGCCGGATGGAGCCGCTGTACTCATCCAGAAGCCGATGGGGGAGACTTTAGCGGAAGCGGTCGAGATTTTGCGTATCTGCCGGGCTAAGCGACTGACCGCGGCGATTAATTTCCAATTGCGCTGGTCCCCGAATATGCTGGCTGCGCGCGCTTTACATGCGACCGGAGTAATTGGGGAAGTGCATGATATGGAGGTCGCTGTCAGCGTCCATATGCCTTGGGCGCTGTGGAGTTTTTTAAATACTGCTCCTCGGCTGGAGATTCTCTACCATTCGATTCATTACGTCGATTTGATACGTTCGTGGTTTGGAAATCCGCTCGGTGTCTATGCTCGGACTGTGAAAAGCCCTCGTACTCCAGCCTTGGCAGCAACCAAGAGCGTTATTATTTTTGACTACGGGGAGGGGAAGCGAGTCTTTCTCACGGCCAATCATAGTCATGATTTCGATCCTAAGATGCAACGTAGTTACGTGCAGTGGGAGGGGATGACAGGGGCAATGCGCGCTCAGATGGGAGTGAACTTAAACTATCCCGAGGGCAAGCCAGACAATCTGCATTACATCGTGGCGGGGAGTGGTGGCTGGTGCGAGGCTCCTGTGAGTGGTAACTGGTTTCCGGATGCCTTCATCGGGTCGATGGGGAGCCTGCAACGGTATGTTCAAGGTGAAGACGGTACGTTACCAACCAGCGTGGAAGATGCAATCGATACCATGCGCACCGTTGAAGCTGCCTATATTTCGAGCCAACGTGGGAGTATTTCGCTGCCGGAGATTGAGTAGTACGCTTTACGGCTGGGGTCAGCGTCCCATCCAGCCGCCATCGACGGTTAGTATGGTTCCGGTGACATAGTTGCTGGCAGCAGAACTGAGGAATAATGCGGCTCCAGCAAGGTCGCTTGGGTCACCCCATCGCCCGGCTGGGATCCGTTCGAGGATCTGACGATTGCGGGTCTCGTCAGCTTGCAGGGCTGAGGTGTTGTCTGTTCTGAAGTAGCCAGGAGCGATGGCGTTGACTTGAATGCCTTTTGCAGCCCATTCGTTGGCCAATGCCTTGGTGAGTTGGGCGACAGCTCCTTTGGATGCGGCATAGGCGGGGACACGGATGCCTCCCTGAAAGCTGAGCAAGGAGGCAATGTTTACTATCTTGCCCGAACCGCGTGGGATCATGTCGCGTGCAGCTAGTTGCGAGAGCTGGAAGACGCTGGTCAAGTTGACTTGCAGGACTTGCTGCCAGTCCTCGAGAGCGACGTCTTCGGCAGCCTCACGATGAATGGTGCCGGCGTTATTGATCAAGATATCGATGCGTCCAAACTTTGCGACTACCTGGCTGAAGAGGTCTGCGGCTCCACTGGTGGTGGACAGGTCTGCACGAAACGCTGCTGCGTCACCGCCGATCTTTTCCGCGGTCTCGGTTGCTGGGCGGCGGTTGCCGTGGACGGCGACGGTTGCACCGGCCTGTGCCAGCGCCGTAGCAATGGCGGCACCCAGACCGCTGGCTGCACCGGTTATCAGGGCGACTTTGTTGGGGAGACGGAAGCTGTCAATTACGTTTAGCATGGCAAACCCACTCTACCAGCCTGACAAAGAATCCGCACCACTCGCTATACTAATTGCGTAGCAGTTCCAGTTGAACAGGAGATTTATGAGGCTGTATCAGATGGCGGATCAGATCCGCTACGGATTGATGAACACGGAAGAGTTGCGCGAGACCTTTCTGCTGGAAGATATGTTTGAGCCCGGTCAAATTGAGTGCGCGTATGTTGACCTGGATCGGACTGTGATTGGTGCAGCCGTACCGTTGCATGAGCCACTGACGCTGGAAGTCGAGTCAGAGTTGCGTGCGGATTACTTCCTTGAACGCCGTGAGTTGGGGGTGCTGAACGTCGGTGGAGCAGGATCGGTTACCGTGGACGGCAAGGTTTTCGACTTGGGTAAATTGGACTGCTTGTATGTTGGGCGTGGCAGCAAACAGGTCAGTTTCGCCAGTGCAGACGCATCGGCACCGGCGTATTTCTACCTGCTCAGCTATCCTGCTCATGCAGAGTATCCAACGGCAATGGTAAAGTTTGCGGACATGCAGGGGCTGGCCTTGGGATCAGTGGAGACATGCAATAAGCGAATCATCTATAAAGCGATCTATCGCGACGGTATCAAGAGTTGTCAGCTTGTGATGGGCTTTACGTTGCTGGAGGCTGGAAGCAACTGGAATACAATGCCACCGCATACTCATATGCGCCGATCAGAGGTTTATTTCTACTTTGATGTCGATCCTGCGCACCGTGTATTGCACTTGATGGGGCCACCGGATGCCACCAGTCACCTTATTGTGGCTGACAAAGAGGTAGTCGTGTCGCCTGGTTGGTCGATTCATGCGGGTGTTGGCACCAAGAACTACGCTTTTTGCTGGGGCATGGGCGGAGAGAATCAAGCCTACGATGATATGGACGGCGTTACCATCGCCGAACTGAGATGAAGCCAGGCAATACATCCGATACCGCGGGTCTTCGCCTGCGTCCGAAGCAGCAGTGCCGTTGGGATGTGGTCAGCATGGGCGAAGTGATGCTTCGTTTTGATCCTGGTGAAGAGCGCACCACCACCACCCGGAATTTCCGCGTGTGGGAGGGTGGCGGTGAGTACAACGTGGCGCGTGGACTGCGACGGTGCTTTGGCCAGCGCACGTCCATCGTAACCACACTCGCCGATAACTCCGTTGGCAGATTGCTGGAAGACCTGATGCTGCAGGGCGGGGTGGATCTGTCGCACCTGCGCTGGGTGGAGTACGACGGTATTGGCCGTGAGGCCCGCAACGGGATCTATTTTCTGGAACGAGGCTTCGGCAACCGTGGTGCGTTGGGCATGATGGACCGTGGCCACACGCCAATCTCGCAGCTAAAGCCTGGCCAGATTGACTGGGACCAAATTTTTGCCCAGGAAGGTACTCGCTGGTTCCATACCGGTGGCGTGATGAGTTCACTTTCCGTGGATTCTCCGGCGGTGGTTAAGGAAGCAATGCAGTCCGCACGGCGTCATGGTGTGATTGTTTCCTACGACTGCAACTATCGCCCGTCACTGTGGAAGCATGCAGGTGGACGACAGGCGGCCTGTAATGTGAATCGCGTCCTTGCCCCTTATGTGGATGTGCTGTTCGGACATGAAGGCGATGTTGCCGCTACCCTAAGCGAGGCCTCACAAGGGCCACCGTGGCACGACCTTGACAGTTACACCGCTATGGCTCAGCGTGTTTGTGCGGAGTTTGCTGATATCAAGCTAATTGCGACGACGACAAGGCGTCCGAAGACCGCCAATCGCAACGATTGGGCCGCCTTTGCCTATGCAGAAGGTCAACCTGTGCAGAGTATCGAGTTTCAGGATCTGGAGATCTTTGACCGAGTGGGTGGGGGAGATTCGTTTGCTGCAGGCCTCATCTATGGGTTGCTGGAGGGCAAGGGAATCCAATGGTCGCTCGACTGCGGGGTCGCGCATGGAGCATTGGCGATGACTACTCCGGGGGATAGCTCGATGGCCACGCTGACTGAGGTAGAACGTCTGATGCTTGGTGGTTCGGCGGCAGTTCAGCGGTAGTCGCTATACAACAATCCATTGTTTGGAAGGAATTGGATATGGAAAAGGCAGCAGTTTTATCGGCACTACGCAACATCGGCCTTGTACCTGTGTTGCGTGCGGAGAGTGCCAAGCAGGCGCTTGCTCTGGCTTCGGCTATTGCTGCGGGTGGGGTCACTGTGTTGGAAGTGACGATGACGGTTCCCTGTGCGATTCAAGTGATGCGTAGTATTGCGGAGCAGCGCCCCGATATTCTGATTGGTGCGGGCACCGTGCTCGACCCCGAGACTGCCCGTATGTGCATTCTTGAGGGGGCGCAGTTTGTCGTCAGTCCGGCACTTAACGTGAAGACGATCGAGATGTGCCATCGTTATAGCGTGCCGGTGCTACCCGGTGCGCTTACTCCTACGGAGATTGTCACGGCATGGCAGGCTGGCGCAGATGTGGTGAAGGTATTTCCTGCCAGTGCCATGGGTGGGGCCAAGTATTTGAAGACGCTCAAAGCGCCGTTGCCACATATTGAGATGATCCCTACCGGAGGCGTTTCACTAGCTTCTGCTGCTGAGTTTCTTGCGGCCGGTGCGTTTGCGCTTGGTGTTGGTGCAGACCTAGTGGATGCGAAGGCGATGGCAGATGGTAAGCCCGAGATTGTTACTGAAAGTGCCAGACAATATCTGCATATCGTCCGCGAATTCCGCAGCAAAGTAGCGCTGGATGCTTAGTCGACTTTGTTAGAGCGCAGGTGTTCGCCTTATCCAGAGCAGAGGCTGCCGAATAGGGAATGTCCGCTGTAATGTCAGATCGATCGGATCTGGATTCAAGGTCTTCCATAAGTCGATATACTCCGGTCGAGCGTAGGCACGTCCAGCTAATATTAGATTTGGCTGTCGTAGCGGCAGATCGTTGAAGTGGGTTGCATCTGCACGATACGGCCAGCGACCTCGGTCCTGCGTGAAAGGAAAGTGCCTCGCCACGGCGACGCGCATTCCAGGACCGTCCTGTAGTTCATGGTTCCACAAGCTTTCAAAGCGCGAAGTCAGTAACGAGCAGGCTCCAGCTAGCATATCCAGATTGAACAACGAGTTGCGGTAGGGGTTGATGGTTGTAAGCTCATGTTGAAAGCTACCATCAGGCGAGATCTGCGCGCGAATGGTGACTGTTTTGAACTGGTGCTGGAGTATTGCCAGTCCGTTGTCCCCAGTCTTTGATGTTACAGGCAGGAGTCGTGTGATGGCTGCTGCCTGTAGCAGCCACGATGAACCATGGTGGTTCTTCTGATCGCGTGCCAAACCCGCAAGCCGACTGGTGGTCAGCCAGTCAAGATATGCAGCAAACCATGCATAGATCAAGTCGAGTTCAGCTTGATCAAGCCCTTCGTAGCGAGTGAGGTAGCTCATTGCCTGGGCTACCTCGGCTAGATGAACGGCTTCGATGACGCCTTCCAGACGGCTTGTAGGGTTGCCAGGAATCATCTGGCCATAGGAGAAGTTAGGAGTCATCCGCTGTTGTGGATCGATGAACCATGCGCGCAGGTGAGCGGCTGCATGGTCAGCGTAACGCGCCTCTCTGGTTAGTATGTAGGCTGCCGTCAATGTGGGCATTTGAATCGCCATCAGGAGCAAAGCGTCGCTATGAGCTTTGAAGGCCTTTGGATTCTCGACTCCTTCGTGGTAAACGTATGGTCCCGAGGGAGCATTAGAGTCATGCCACCAGTCCGTTGCATCGGAGTAAAAATCATGTCTACCACCGGGACTGTGGGGGGAAGCGAAGGCAGTAAGCGTGACGGGTGCTTGTGTTAGATATTGTTCAGCTGCTTTTAGAATTCGGTCGTGGTCTATATTGGCCACATCGACGTGTGCCGCTGAGGTTGTGGATTGTGCGCTTGCTTTTTCTCGCAAGAGCGATGGCATCAACGAGGCTGCCATCATACCGCAACAAAATTGTCGTCGTGTCGATCGCATATCGGCGCAAGACTATCACGCTTCTGCATAGTTTGAGCAGCCGAGTTGAGGGGCGATAAGCTAGTTGAGTGAAAACCCTTACGGATAGCTTGAAGACTGTGGCCGTTGCGCTCCTGCTGGCTCTGCTTTGCAAGGATGCACTGGGGCAAGCGTACATGGCTCGGATATGCGTACAGGATCAGTCTGGCCGTGCTGTCGTTGGCGCACGTATTCAGGTAGTGGGTGATGTTGGTCAAGCGACTGAGAGCGACGGGTTTGGCTGCGCTAATTTCAAAGCTGATGTCACAAGTGCGTCGCGGGTCTTGATTACATCCAAAGGGTTTCAGGCAAGCGTAGTACAGATCGGTGTCTCTAGCCACATGGATGTGGTTTTGGTTCCGAACGCGGTGAGCCAAGTTGTTGAGGTGACGGCTGCTCGTGTTCCGTTGCCGGTTGATGCTACGGCCAGTAGTGTGCTCTGGCTGTCGCAACAGAAGATGGATGAAGCTGCTGGACTGTCGTTGGATGATGCGCTGCGTCAGGTGGCGGGGTTTCAACTGTTTCGTAGAACGAGTTCGTGGGTTGCCAACCCTACCACGCAAGGGACTTCGCTGCATGGCCTTGGCTCGACGGCGGCCAGTCGCACGCTGGTGATGAGTGATCAGGTGCCACTCAACGATGCTTTCGGCGGATGGATTCATTGGGATGAATCTCCGAAGCTAGCTGTGGCAGCAGTAGAACTTATGCGTGGCGGTGCTTCTGATCTCTATGGTTCCAGTGCCATCGGCGGTGTCATTGATGTGATTCCTGTGCTGCCTAAACGGCGAAGCTACGTTCTGGATGTTGCTGGTGCCAGTCACACGACGACTGATCTGAATGGATTGGTGACGGAATCGACTCGGCATGACGATGTACTCGCTGCTTTGTCCCTATTTCGCACGGATGGGTACATCCTGATTGATCCTGCTGTTCGCGGTCCGATTGATACTCCGTACAATGTGCACTCGCAGGCTGGGCGGGTTGAGTGGCATCATGTGCTCGGCGTTGGCGCAGATATCTTTCTGCGGGGCAATCTGCTGAATGAAGCGCGGAACAACGGCACACGTGTGCAGACCAACGGCACACGACTCTGGCGATACGTCGCGGGTGGTGACTTGGCACTGCCTGCTTCAGGTCGGCTGCGCGTTCGATTCTATGGTGACAATCAGAGTTATCGACAAAGTTTTTCTGCGATCAGCGTAGATCGCTCCTCGGAGCGGTTGACTCGACTGCAGCGAGTTCCATCACAACAGGTAGGTGGCTCACTTCAATTGTCGGTGAGCCACCGGACACTTACGTTTGTGGCAGGTGGTGACCTGACGGATACGCGAGCTACTGACGACGAGACACCCATCGTTAGTGGAGCTGCACAGCCGATACAAAGCACCAGTGCTCGCCAGAGACAGGGTGGCATCTATGGTGAAGTACTTTGGCAGCCAATGAACTGGTCCATTGCGTTTTCGTCACGATTCGATCGTTTCCACAGCTTCGATGCGCATCAGGTGATCGGCATCGCAACGCCGATCAGTATGCCTGCTACCGATGAGTATGTATTCGATCCGCGGCTGGGAGTTGTTCGTAAGATTGGCAGCGGTATTTCCCTGACGGCGGCGGTCTTCCGTGCGTTTCGCGGGCCTACGATGAATGAGCTGTATCGCACCGGTCAAGTAGGGCAGCAGATAACCAAGGCCAACCCAAGCCTGCTGTCGGAACGAGCCACTGGTTGGGAGGCAGGCACACTCTTCACTGGGGATCGTACTGGCTCACTACGTGCCAGTTACTTCTGGACACAGGTGAACCGTCCTATTGCTGCGACCACGTTGAGTTCAACAGCGACTACGCTGCTGGAGATGCGGGAGAACCTTGGTCAGCTCACCAGCAAGGGGACCGCGGTGGAAGGCGAGTGGAAGGCGAGCACTTGGCTCCAGCTGGATGCGGGGTACCAGTACGCGGACTCTACGATCACAAAGTTTCAGAGTGATCCGTTGTTGGTAGGGAAGTGGACTGCACAGGTGCCTCGCAACAGTGCCACAGCACAGTTGCGGATGGAGAGATCACGTCTTGGGGTGTTGCGACTGGATCTCCGCACGAGCGGTCAGCAATTTGATGATTCAGCGAACCAGTATCGCCTGGCTGGGTATGCCCAGATTGATCTCTATGCCGACCATCGTGTGAGCCAACATCTTCGAATCTACACGTCTGTACAGAACCTGGGAGGCAACAGGTTGGAGGCGGGCCGTACTCCTGTGTTGACCCTTGGGGTTCCGCGCACCGCTTTGATCGGCCTCCGTATCCGCTAGCATTTCAGCTACCTTGCTGATAGCACTTCAGTACTCCCTCCATGGTGACTACTCCCTCCAGCGTACCCCTTTGTGAACGATTGGATACTGGCAGTATGGGCCAGCGAGAGAAGTGATGCAGCGCGGTATCGAGTGGAAGATCAGGGAAGATGACAGGAGTCCGCTCCTGCCCCAACAGGCTTTCGATGGAGATGTCCTCTTGGTCCGTATCGATACCAGACGTTAGGTCGTTTAGCTCGACTCCACGAGTGGCATACCAGCGCATGTCGCTACAGAGTATGAGCACCGTCTCTGGCAGACCTGAACCGAGAAGGGCACGAATCTCGACCACCCGCTTGTTGCCCGGAATTATCGGAACGGTCGTCGGTTCTATTGCGGCTTCAATGTGCAGGTTGCTCTCTTCACGCTGCTCCTCCATCGAGGGGAGGTCCAAACCGTCCTGGTGGGTAAAGATCTCGAAGATTGGGACAGGCTGCAGACTGCGTGCGAGCAGATAAGCGATTGTATTGGCGAGGATAACTGGAAGGATAATCGAGTAGTTACCACTGACCTCCAACACCATGAAGACCGAGGTGAGCGGTGCGCGCAGAAAAGCTGCGAACAAGACACCCATTCCAACTAAGGCATACGATCCGATCGAACCAGTCAAGTGGGGGAAGAAGACTTTTTCGAAAGTTCCTACAGTAGCACCCAGCATAGCTCCGATGAAAAGCGTAGGCGCAAACATACCGCCGGGTGTGCCACTTGAAAACGAGAGAGTGGTTGCCAGTATCTTGAGCAAGGCCAGTGCCAGCAGTACTTTCCAAGCAAATTGGGCATGCATAGCCTGATCGATGGCTGAATAGCCTGGCCCCATCACCTGCGGAAAGCCGAAGTACCCAATTCCTCCAACGAGCAATCCTGCTATTGCTGGCTGGAACATTTGCGACTGTGCACCAAGGTTTCGTAGCCGAGGTCGCAGGTAGCCTAACGACTTGGCGAATACCAAAGATGCAACTCCACCTACAAGCCCCAGAACCGCATATGCCAGCATTTCGCGTGGGTCGCGCAGCGTGACTGCCGGGATACGGAACATGGGTTCTGCACCCCAGAACCAACGGGCTACTACCACGCTGGAGATGGCGGAGAGGACGATGGAGCCAAGAACGGCTGAACTCCATGTCCCGATGACCTCTTCAATAACAAACAGTATGGCCGAGATCGGAGCATTGAACGCGGCAGCCAGTCCGGCAGCAGCGCCTACAGGAGCGAAGATTCGGAGACGTTCGCGTGACAGGCCGATCTTCCTGCTGATCAGAGAGGCGACGCCTGCGCCAATCTGTAGTGAGGGGTCTTCCGGCCCCAAGGAGTGCCCTCCTCCAATGGCCAGTGCGGATAGCAGAAATTTGCCTACTACTGTACGAACCGAGATGTAGCCATTGTGAATGTAGAGGGCAGCTTTGGTTTGATTGACCCCGCTACCACGCACATTTGGAAAGACGTAGCGTGCCAGTACTGCAGTGATGAGGCCAGCAAGCGCCGGTACGATGATCAGGCGAACCTGTCCAGCACCAGGCGCGGAACCTAGTAGCAGCACGTTCAGCCACTCAATCGCCATACGGAAAGAGACCACCAGCAGGCCGGAGATGATGCCAATGAATATAGATAGCAGGAGGAACAGTCGTTCCTCACGGCCCGGAGCGATACGGCTAATCTCGGCTGACGATGGCAGTTCCAGTAAAAGAATACGACGTTTTGGTTTATCGCTATCTGGCTTATGGCTGGTTGGGAGCATCATTTCAATACTCCCTCTGGCGATCTGGACGTTAGCAGTAATAGTTGGTCGTCTCCGTTAGGCTCGCCACAGACCTCCTGTGTGATCTGCTCTGTTTGGAAGATGTTTTGAATTGCAGCATCCTGCTGTTGGAGATCACCGCGTAGTTTATTGATGACCGACCCGACGTGGCCGTTATTCCAGAGAGCGTCTGCCGGTTGGAGCGCCGCTACCGATGTTGCATTATTCGCTACCTGTGCGTGGCAGGCCTTCAATCGGTTTTGAGCAGTTTGGATTGCCCCGACAATTCTTGCGAGGCGCTGGTTAGCAGGCAGGTCTGCACCCGGAAAAATCTGCAAAATACGTGCACTTTGGGATAACATCCGGCTCGAAACTGTCGACAAACTGCCGTCGTTGGTCATGGCATGACGGCGTGCAGCATCTTCAAGGTACCGACGCGCCGTGGAGTAATGACCCATGCGGAAGGCTAATTGACCAGCTGCTTCGTACGCTCGCCAGTCGGAGGGTTGCAGGTGTATAGCTTTTTCATACTGGGCCAGTGCCGCGTTATCATCTCCCGTTTCCAGCATCAACTTTGCTAGTTGGAGACGAGCTGATGTGTCCTCCGATGCATTTCCTGCCGCAATCAATAATTCTGCCTGGGCTTTGGCGTAGTCTTGTCGATCGAGCAGGTAGCGTATCAACTCCAATCTGACCTCTCGTCGCCGGACCGTCCCGTCCCCTTCCCAGGTACCGTAGATGGATGCACGATAGGAATGCACTGCATCGTCCGCGCGGCCCATTTTGGCCGAGAGTCTAGCCAGTTGAAGGTTCAGTAATCCGCTGCCAGGCTCGACTTCCCAGAGGTTCATAAAGTAGGAGTAGGCTTCTGCAGTGTTTCCGACATCACTCAAAGCCTCAGCAAGGAGCAACTGATATGACCGTTCCTCCGGAGCGTAGGCAAGTGCTGTTTGCAGATCCGTGACCGCTTGCGCGGGAAGGTGCGCCGATAAATCGCGTGCTCCTCGGTCGTACCAACGCTTGGCCAAATCAACACGATGGGAGGAAAACGAACGGAAAAGGAAGAGCGTTACAAAAAACAGCGCTATACAAACCACTGCAAGCATCAGAAAAAAAATGGAGTCGCGGACGATGAGCCGACGTCTTACTAAACGAGTTTCAAACTCTTGATTTATCATCCCGCGGATGTCATTCAGCCAATGTGTACAAAGTGTTATCACCTGATGTCAGTGAGCAACGACATATGATGCCCAATCAGAACTGTGTCCCGCAATTGAGGCTTGAATATTTTGGGTACTGTCGGTGCTCAATTGGCGTCCCCGATGGGATTCGAACCCATGTTATCGCCGTGAAAGGGCGGTGTCCTGGGCCGGGCTAGACGACAGGGACGCATCAGTTGGAGAGTTTTTCGTGCGTATCTCCAACTTCAACGCTATCAATATCGTTTCTGCGTGTCAAAGCATTGCGATGCGCGCAGATCACAAACTAAAGCTAAGATGGAGCGAGACCACCCCTCTCTATGACTGTTTCCACGCGCCGCTATAGATATCTGGATGCCTTGACCACCGCGTTCGTTGTTATTTTGCTAGTATCCAATCTGATCGCCCAAAAAGTATGTGTCCTGGGGCCGTTTGCAGTCAGCGGAGCCGTGCTGTTGTTCCCAATTACCTATATCTTCGGCGATATATTTACTGAAGTTTATGGATTTGCTGCATCACGACGGGCTATTTGGCTGGGATTCTTCGGTACAGCTTTGCTTTATTTCATTGCGGCCATCGTTATTGCACTCCCCCCAGCACCCGGCTGGGCAAACCAGAAAGCATTTTCGGTCGTATTCGGGTTTATTCCTCGTATTCTGGCTGCCAGCCTAGTGTCCTTCTGGGCGGGTGAATTTGCCAATTCATACACCATGGCCCGCTTGAAATTGCTGACAAACGGTCGCAAACTGTGGACACGGACGATTGGTTCCACTGTGGTTGGTCAAGCCGTGGATACGACACTCGTTATTTTCCTTACCTTCGTTGGAACCATTCCGCTCAAGACGCTGGTCAGTATGATCCTCACCGGGTACACGCTAAAGGTTGGGTATGAAGTGCTGGCAACACCGCTGACCTATTTGGTGATCAATCGATTGAAGCGGGCGGAAGATGCTGACGCATACGATCGCGACGAAAATTTCAACCCCTTTTCCTTTGCTGAAAAGCAGCAATAGTCAGCCTTCGGCCCGAGAGTGTTTCAGACTGTAGATCGAACCTGACCGCTGTCTATCTTCGTTCGCGAAATTGTTGTGTTCTTTCGACAGAATTTCGCACCTTTCGACCGACAGTGTCATCAAAAATGGAACAGAACTTTTAAGTTGTGCGTTAACCATTGTGGGGCTAGCCTACCCGTGGTTTTGTTGGCATGAACTCTGTCGAAGCCTATGTTTTTCGAATTAACAAGGAGTAGTAGATTGTCGCTGCTTAGAAGAAAAAGTTATTGCGTTGTCTCCCTACTGGTCCCCATGGCCCTCTTTGCTTGCTTGCTGGGCTGCAAGCACGACCCACCGCCAGTGCCTCCAATGCAGGCGATGCCGGTGCAGGTTGCGACGATTGCGCTCTCGCCTGTGCCGAATTCGGATGTTTATGTCTCAACCATCAAGAGCAGGCGCTCGGCAACGATGCAGCCACAGGTCGACGGCAATCTTACGCGTATTCTGGTCAAGTCTGGTGACACTGTCAAAGCTGGGCAATTATTGATGCAGATCGATCCGCTCAAGCAGGTTGCTACGGTTCAGTCGCAGCAGGGAACTGAGTTTCAGAAAAAAGCCATCTACCAGTACAACCAGACAGAGGTCGAGCGCCAGCGCAAACTCTATGAGGCTGGGGTTGTATCCAAGCAGGCCTACGATCAGGCCGTACAAGCTTTTGAGAATTCCAAGGGGGATCTTGATTCGTCTGCAGCCCTGACGGCGACGCAAAAGCAGCAACTTGGTTATTACCAGATTCGAGCTCCATTTGCCGGGGTTGTCGGTGACATCCCAGTACATATTGGCGACTATGTCTCGTCCACGACGCTGTTGACTACGGTAGATGAGAATGCTGACCTGGAAGCCTATATCTACTTGCCAACGGAACGTGCGGCCGATGTACACACCGGACTTGCGGTGGAGATTCTTGATACGGCCGGCAACGGTTTGGTCAAGTCAACGGTCAACTTCGTCTCGCCGCAGGTAGATAATGGGCTGCAAAGTATCCTGGCCAAGGCTCCGATTCCGCGGACAGCAGAACGCCTACGTAATCAGCAAGTAGTGAAGGCACGCATTACGTGGAGCACGACGCCTTCGCCTGTTGTTCCTGTTCTGGCGGTCACTCGCATTGGCGGTCAGGCATTTGTCTTCGTCGCTGCCCCCAGTGCCAATGGTTATGTTGCGCATCAGGTCGCAGTGTCGTTGGGAGAAACCCTCGGGAATAGCTATCCTGTGCTGACAGGACTCAAGCCCGGCGACAAAGTCATCTTATCTGGCCTGCAATTTCTGCAGGAAGGCGCACCCGTCAAGCCGCTTGGTTGATTGGCTTGACTTGACATAGCACGCAACGAACTGGCGCAGCGTTTGAAATCACGCACTGCACAGTACCCTGTTTACCCGGGCTTCATACTCCGTCCAGAGGTCACTCTTGGTAGATTTCTTTATTCGTCGTCCGATCTTCGCCACAGTCTGCGCGCTGCTGATTGTATTAGCAGGTGCTGTCTCTATCCCTACGCTGCCGATTTCGCTGTACCCGCAGCTTGCACCGCCTCAGGTGGTCGTAACTACCAACTACATTGGTGCAAACTCGAAGGATGTCGAGTCCGCCGTCACCACGATTCTGGAGCAATCCATCAATGGTGTGGAGGGCATGCGCTACATGTCGTCCACGAGTTCCAACGATGGAACCTCCGCAATTACTGTAACTTTCCAGACTGGTTACGACCTGAACATTGCTGCTGTAGACGTTCAGAATCGTGTGGCCTCGGCACAAGGCCGTCTGCCCGCCGTCGTCAACAACACTGGAATCAGTATCATCAAGGCGAACTCGAACTTTGTTCTGGCCGCGGGATTTGTCTCGCCCGATCACTCGCTTACACCTGCCTTCATCTCGAATTATCTGGATGTATACGTCAAGGACGCTCTCAAGCGTGTCCCCGGAGTAGGGGATGTTGTCATCTTTGGGGAGCGCAAGTATGCGATGCGGATATGGCTCGATCCGAGCCGCCTTGCTGCCCGCGGCCTCACTGCTCTGGACGTGACGAGCGCACTCGCCGAACAGAACGTGGAGGTAGCCGCAGGTCAGCTTGGACAGCAACCCTCAGACCCGCACCAGAACTTCCAGATGGCAGTTCGAGTGGTCGGACGACTATCCGATCCGCGGCAGTTTGAGAACATCATTATCAAGAACAGTCCCAATGCAAGCGGTATTGTGTTGCTGCGTGATGTAGGGCACGCCGAGATAGGAGCAGAGAACTACAGCACGGAACTAAAATTTTCCGGTGGTGATGCTGTCGGTATCGGCGTTCAGCAGCTTTCCAACGCTAATGCGCTTGATGTCGATAAGCGGTGCCGCGCAGTTTTAGCTGAATTGCAAAAGTCCTTCCCGCCGGGCATGAAAGGTATCATCGCTGTCGATACGACTACCGTCGTCAGCGATTCTATTCGGGAGGTTGTTCAGACGATTGGTGAAGCAGTCATCATCGTCATCATTGTTATCTTCCTGTTCCTCCAGGATTGGCGTGCCACAATCATCCCTGCTGTAACTATTCCGGTGTCACTGATAGGTACGTTTGCGTTCATCAAACTATTTGGCTTTTCAATCAACTCGTTAACGCTCTTTGGTATTACGCTAGCCACCGGTCTAGTTGTGGATGACGCTATCGTTGTGATTGAAAATGTCCAGCGCCATATTGAGAAGGAGCACTGCGATAGCCATCAGGCAACTTCTGAAGCTATGTCGGAGGTCACCAGTGCCGTTATCGCAACGTCTCTGGTGCTGATCTCCGTGTTCATTCCAGTCAGCTTTTTCCCTGGCACTACTGGAATCCTGTATAAGCAGTTCTCGCTTACGATTGCCTTCTCCATCGCTATCTCCGCATTCAATGCGCTCACGTTGTCGCCTGCGCTAGCGGCGATCCTGCTCCGTGCGCAACAGAAGCAAACTGGCTTGATGGGGTTACTGCTCAACCCTGTGGAAGCATTTATTCAATGGCTCATTCGTATCTATGCTAAGGCGGTTACGTTCGTCGTCCGTATACGTTACGCTATGCTTCTGCTGTTCGGCGGCGCACTTGCAGCTACAGCATTTATGTACAACCACGTTCCTACGGCGTTCATTCCGCAGGAAGATCAGTCCTACTTCCTGATCATTGTGCAGACACCCCCGGGAGCTTCACTCAGTTACACTTCGGAGTTTGCTGATAGAGCAGCAGCACTCGTGCGTCAGAACCAGGGTGTATTCGGCACGTTCTCGGTCATGGGATTCTCCCTCGCTGGGGGTAGCTCCCCGAACTCAGGCCTGATTTTTGCACCACTCAAGCCAATTGATGATCGTTCCAAAATGGGGCCGAACTATACGGCCAAGGCAATCGTTGCCGATATAGGACCCAAACTGTTCGGCGTACCAGGAGGCATTGCGTTCGCCGCTGAACCGCCTGCGATTCAGGGAATTGGAACAGTTGGAGGATTTCAGTTCATTCTTCAAGATGGCGGTCGTAATACCTTCGCGGATATTGATCGCGTAGCTCACACCATCGTTGCGCAGTCGCGAGCCCCGGGATCAGGATTGGTTGGCATGAACACGACGTTCACCTCCAATGATCCTCAGTTGCTTGTCACGATTGATCGTGAAAAGGCTAAGACTATTGGCGTTCCGTTTAGCCAGATTACTGCTGCACTGAACACATTCATGGGTTCGAGCTACGTCAACGATTTTGACTTCAACAACCGCTCTTACCGTGTCTATGTTCAGGCAGATGCTCCATTCCGCAAGACGTCGCAGGATCTCCGTCAGTACTACGTTCGATCAGATTCCGGACGTATGATTCCGCTCGATAATCTTGCAACGATTGCGGAGACCTCAGGCCCTCAAGTCATCAATCACTACAATCTCTTTCGTTCAGCAGAAATTGACGGCTCGCCTGCCCCTGGTCTTAGTTCCGGACAAGGACTCGATGCAATGCAGCGGCTTTTCGAGAAGAACAAGCTTCAGGGCATGACCTTCTCCTGGACAGGTCTGGCTCTTGAAGAAGTTGAGTCGGCAGGCAAGGCGATCATCATATTTGGCCTCGGGTTACTGGTGGTTTACCTCACCCTTTCCGCACAATACGAGAGCTTTGCGCTGCCGTTTATTATTTTGCTTGCTGTCCCCATGGCCGTCCTCGGCGCACTAGCGTTGGTAGCCGCTCGGGGACTCGTCGACGACGTCTATGTGCAGATTGGTCTAGTGATGCTCATTGGGCTCTCTGCGAAAAACTCCATCCTGATTGTTGAGTTCGCGGAGCAACTACTGGAGCAGGGCAGGTCCATCATTGACGCTGCGATCGAAGCAGCTGAGTTGAGGCTCCGTCCAATCCTGATGACCTCGATCGCGTTCATTCTAGGAGTGTTGCCGCTCTACTTCGCTACTGGTGCCGGCGCCTACGGACGGCACTCCGTGGGTACGGCGATCGTGGGTGGAATGTTGCTTTCGACGATCCTCAATCTCTTCTTTATTCCAGTACTGTATGTCGTACTCAAGACTCTACTTGGGCGGTTCAAGGTCAAAGCGCGAGTTCGTCCTGAAGACTGCGAAGATCCAGTCAGCGTTTAGAGTCTTGAGTGATGGAGTTGTACTTCTGTGATGATTGGCAGGTGTCATTCATCACAGAAGTCCCGCACTCTAAATGGTCGAAGCCGCTGGTTTCCATCGGTTTAATCAGGCTGAACAACATCTCGGAAACTCTCTGCTAACAGGCTAGTATCGATAACCAGCCAATTGGCATAGATTCCGTCTATGATGACCCGATGATGTCTCATCCTCATCCGCCGGCTAGTCCAAGCGCCCAGTCCTGGGTTTTTGGAGCTAACAACCCCGACCTTGGCCTCCCCCTTCAGCATCTACCGTACTGTGTCTTTCAGGCTCCAGACACTGCCCATGCGCACCTCGGCGTAGGTATTGGGGCATGCATCCTTGACCTCTTTGTGTGTGCTGAAACTGGCCTGTTCGAGCACCTGCCTGCAGAGATCGTCGCTGCCTGCAGCTTCCCTGCGCTTAACCCACTGATGGATCTTGGCCCCGAAGCCTGGGCTACACTTCGTACAGAGCTTCAAGGTTTGCTGAGTACCTCTACTCCGCTCTCACCAGATCGTCGTTTGCTTACAGAAGCAGCTCTGGTGTCCAGTCGCGAAGTGACATTTTCGACTCCGGTTTTCACCCCAAATTACACGGACTTCTATAGCTCGATCGATCATGCGACCCGAGTAGGAAGGCTCTTTCGTCCCGATCAGCCGTTGCTGCCTAACTATCAGCACATTCCCATTGGCTACCACGGCCGCACCTCATCGATTGTCCTAAGCGGGACGTCGATACACCGTCCTAGAGGACAATCCAAGCCCGCTAGCTTAGACGCCCTTCCCGGCTTTGCTCCCACGATCTCTTTAGATTATGAGTTGGAACTCGGTTTTTACATTGGACAGTCCAACCCACTCGGTACACCGATACCTATCGAACGTGCCTCCAGTCATCTTTTTGGTGTCAGCCTGCTTAACGATTGGTCAGCACGCGACATTCAGTCCTGGGAGTACCAGCCGCTTGGCCCGTTTCTGGGGAAGAGCTTTGCCACCTCCATTTCTCCATGGGTAACCCCGATGGCGGCACTCGGTCCCTTCCGTTCGCCAGCAGCTGCTCGTCTGCATCATCTTGCTAAGCCGCTACCTTACCTGCTCTGTAAGCATGACCAGCATGATGGGAATCTCAATTTGATGCTCGAGGTTTTTCTTGCGTCTGCTGAGATGAAAAAGAAGAATATTGCTCCAGTCAGATTAAGCCGAGTCTGCGCACGGCACCTCTTCTGGACCCCTGCTCAACTTATCGCTCACCATACCAGCAACGGCTGTAACCTGCAGATAGGCGATCTGCTGGCTACTGGCACGATATCCGGTCCGGATGATGCTTCCTCTGGATGCCTGCTTGAACTTACGCGTAACGGAACACAACCAATCACACTGCCCTCTGGGGAGTCACGGAGATATCTTCTCGACGGGGATGAAGTGATCTTTCGTGGATATGGGGAGGCCTCCGGCCATCCGCGCATCAGACTCGGCGAGTGCCGCGGCATAATTCACTCCAACTCTGCCTGAAAGGTTCTCGTTTCGAGAGAGGCTTTCTGGGCTTAGTCTTGGCATAGGGCCACTGAGGGTTAATTTAGAGACCCTCAAATAGATTGGTCGTCAGTCTGGCCGGTTGGGGCTCCGCTGTTGCCACCAGTGCATAGTGCTCGTAGCCGCCGTACCGTTCGAAAGTATCTTTTGTCTTCTCCATGAGCGGAGCCTGAGACACGTGTTGCCTAAACGCCTCAGTTTTTTGCGATTGTACGGTACGTATGTCCAGTGTGACTGTCCATGGCACTGGTTGGGGAGGCTGTCGCTCCGGCAGAAAATAGGAGGTGCTCAGGTGAAACAGTCGTCTGGCCTGGTGTGGCTGAGCCAGGTCGGGGTATCGTTTGGCACGACCTGCCCAGTGGTAGGCTGCCGTTGTCAGCATCGAGACGATCATGTGATCTGCATGCGTATTGAGTCCACCATCACCCCCAAACGTGATCACAACGTCTGGACGGAATCGCCGGATGCGTTCGACCAAACGGCCTGCGGCTTGAGAAAAGTTGGTGAACTCCAATCGACCATCCTGATAGTCCAGTAATTCGTGGTGCCTGACCCCAAGCACGCCACACGACGCTGCGAACTCTGCACGCCGGATGGCACCGAGGGCGGCACCGGACTCAGAAGCCCCTCGGTTGGTCGCTGCCTGACCATCCGTCAGGCAGAGGACATAAGTTTCTACTCCACGTGCCGCTGCCAGAGCGAGCGCGCCGCCAAATGCGAAACACTCATCATCCGGGTGTGCGACCACACACATCATCTTCAAACTCAAAGCGAGATCTCCTGGTTATCACTGGGGAAGGGAAGCCCAGGTTTGACTGATTGCTGCAACGCAGTACTACGTACCCATGCCGCAGCCACTGGAGCGAAACTGCGGCGATGCAGCGCACATGGGCCTAATTCAAAGAGTGCTCGTTTATGCTGCGGGGTTCCATAGCCCTTGTGTGCCGCCAAGCCATACATTGGATACAGGCTATCCAGCTCTTGAAGCAGATTATCGCGATATACCTTGGCAACGACAGAAGCGGCCGCGATCGATAGGCTCAGCGCATCGCCATAGATCAACCTGGTTTGTGCACAAGGATGATCCAGTCGCATGGCATCGATGAGGAGATGATCCGGCGTTATTGCCAGACCTTGCACAGCTGCGAGCATTGCAAGCCTGGTTGCCTGATAGATGTTGACCTGATCGATCGTCGTCGCGTCGATCTCAGCTATCGAGATCGAGAGGGCCACTTGCCTTATTTGTTGGTCGAGGGCTTCGCGGTTGCTGGCCTTGAGTTGCTTTGAGTCGGTGAGACCAGCGCGAGCCAGAGAATCAATTTGCTCCGGCAGAATAACCGCTGCAGCAACTACTGGGCCCAGCAGAGCTCCACGACCTACCTCATCCACTCCAGCAATCAATCGAAAGCCCCGATGCCGTAGTGCCTCTTCAGGTGCATCACTGCATACCAACTGCTTCAACATACGCTGTTTGATAGTGGCTGAGGAGAGGCGCTTGGGATGGGGTATGGAGGTGGGAGAAACCATATGGGGACAGAATTGAGTGTACAACCTGACACTTGATAAGCGGACAAAGCAAAAGCCACGGTATTTGCCGTGGCTTTATACAGAGCAGATTGTTTGATTACTTGGTGGCACGAGCAACTTCAGTAAGACGAGCAGCCTTACCGCGCAGGCCACGCAGATAGAAGAGCTTGGAGCGGCGAACTTCGTAGGAGCGAACTTTCTCAACCTTGTCGACAACTTTGGAGTTGTAAGGGAAGATACGCTCAACACCCTGACCGAAGCTCATCTTGCGAACGGTGAACGTGCCTTGCGGTCCCTTGCGGCTGGCAATGACCATACCCTCGAAGGCCTGAAGACGCTCTTTCTCGCCTTCCTTGATCTTGACTTGAACGCGAACGGTATCGCCAGGGGCGAACGGAGGAAGGTCGGTCCGCTGTAACTTGGCGGCCAGCTTTTGCATGATTGGATGGATTGACATGACTACTTTCCTATGGTGATCTCGAATCTTTAGTGTACACGAATAATTGCAGACTGGGTAACGGGGATGGCCATCGAACCTTGGACCCTATCTTGGTTCCGGGCACTTGTTAATCATCCAAATTATTTTGTGGTGCAAGTTTGCGTAATATCTCCTGATCTTCCTTGGTTAGATGCGCCTTGGCGAGCAGATCGGGGCGATTGCGCAACGTCTTTTCCAGGGACATGTGTCTCCTCCACTTACGAATAATCTCGTGGTTGCCGCTGGAGAGTGCTTGCGGCACGGCCCTGCCGTGAAATTCAGCTGGTCGAGTATAGTGAGGGTAGTCGAGCAGCCCTCCAGAGCCGTGGGTCGAGCGCGGTGGCCCGAGCGCGGGGTCCTGATTATCCGGCACGTCTATCTCCCCAAAACTTTCAAATCGCGACGAGTCCGGATTGCCTAGAGCGCCCGGAAGCAGACGTACGACTGCATCAACGATGATTGCAGCAGCTAATTCGCCCCCAGAAAGTACATAATCGCCGATGGAGATCTCGCGGTCACACAGCAGATCGTTGATGCGCTCGTCCACCCCTTCGTAGCGTCCGCAGATCAGGACGATTCTCTTCAATTTAGATAAATCTTGTGCAACTGCCTGAGTGAATGGCTTCCCTTGCGCCGAGAGCAGGATGACCGTCTCCTGTGTTGGGTCGCGGTGCTCTTTAGAGGCGATATCCAGCGCTGCGACGGCATCGAAGATCGGCTCAGGCTTTAGAACCATGCCCTCTCCACCGCCAAAGGGCCGATCATCGACAGTGCGGTGTCGATCATGCGTGAAACTACGAAGGTCATGGGTCGCGATTTGAACCTGTCCGGCCGCAACTGCCCGGCTCAAGATGCCGTAGCGGAAGGAACTGGTAAAAAAATCGGGGAAGATGGTCACAAGGTCAAAGCGCATAGTTAGGTTGGGCTATCAAACAATGGTTGTATCGATCTCTTGTCCGCAAATTGGTAGCGTAGAGGAGATCATCTCCCAGTGTATTCAATTTGGGGTTGACGTACTTACTATCCCGACTGCTTCTGAGGCCGATAACAGGAGTGACGGAGAGGTCTCGTACCATGTTGCTGAAGCGAATCGCCGTATTGATCCTGCTGCTCGTGCTCGGCTATGCTGCGGGGCACGGGCAAACGCTACTAGCCGGGAGTTCCTCGTCGACAATGGGGAGACTGGACGCAGTCACAAACGGGATTGTTGACGGTGTTACCGACAGCGTTGGGGGGGTGAACCTTAAGACATCGGAACCTACTGGATCCGAAGCCGTGGGCGGTAGTACTCTTCCTCCTCGTCCCATCAAGCAAAAGAGAAGATCAAATCAGGATTCGAGCAGGGTTCGTGCATTTTCAAGTTTTGGCATAGGGTTCAAGGTAGATACTTTAGGCGGGGGAATCGAATTTGCAACACCGCTCTCACGTAGTTTTAACCTGCGTACTGGTGGTAATTTTCTGCGGTTCGGCTATGGACTGAATTTAGATGGTGTCAACTATGCATCTAAGTTGCATTTCCAGTCTGAGCAGGCCAGCATCGATTGGTTTCCCTTTCATGGGGGTCTGCACCTGAGCCCGGGTATCCTGTATTTCAAGAACTCTGTGAGCAGTATTCTGAGTGCGCCTCCCGGGCAACAGTTTCAACTAGGCGACTCGACTTTTATGAATAGCATCGACGACCCTGTGACCGGTACGGCATCGATTGGCTACGCCGGTAGATTTGCGCCTACATTTACTGTGGGCTTCGGGAATATCCTGCCGAGAAAGCATAAGCATTTCACGATACCGATTGAAGTGGGTGCAGGATACATGGGAGCTGCACGGATGAATATCAAGCTGGCCGGAACAGCTTGCACCTCGCAAGGTTGCTTCAATATGGCTACAGATCCTTCAAGCCAAGCCAGTATCAATCAGGAAGCAGCGCTGATCAACGAACAGTTGAAGAAGTATCAGGTGTATCCGATTGTTTCTATGGGGTTTGCGTATAAGTTTTAGCGCAAGATCTTCACGTCTTATCGATTGATATCGACCAGTCCATCGGGAAGATCCATGTCGATTCGTTGCAGCGATATGTCGATGTTCTTTATAAATCTCTTGACGAAAGGGATGAGTATCTCATCCTTGTCCGCAGACTCCAATATGAGAATTGGTGCTGCCTCCGATAGACGCCTGGTGCCGTCGGCGGAGGAAGGGAACTGTACATCGACGATTGTGCCAACGAGGCTGTTTTTGTCGAAGACGTGACAATCCAGAAGGTCACTGATGTAGCTGGAATCGTCATCTAATGGCAGGCGCTCTTCGTAGGGAACTACTACCTGTAATCCTGCAAGCTCTTCGGCCTGCGAGATCGTGTCAATTCCAGCAAACTTGAGGACAATACGCCCGTTATTTTTCCCCAAGGGTAACCAGTAAGACAGTATCTCCGCTTTGCGCGCAGCATCTACAGGACCAGAAAAGTCGGGTCGCACAAGGTAGACAGGTGTGCGTTCATCGAATCGTTCTGGGAAGTCAGTGAGCAGCTCAGATAACAGCTCACCTTTTCGGCCCTGTGGCCTCAGCAACTCCGCCAATACTACCCATGATGAAGACTCAGTCATTCCAAGTGCGATCAAAGAATCTGCCTACTCACTCGATTCACTCAGGTGATCTGATGTGAATCGAGTGTTGGAACGGTGTTGGACGTGTCTTCTTCGACGATGTCTAAAGAATAGCGGTGTTTGAGCTTCATACTGGCAGCGCTCAGAATAGTCCGAATTGAGCGGGCAGTACGACCTTGCTTCCCGATCACTTTACCGACATCTCCAAGTGCTACCCTCAGCCTCAAAACTGTTCCGTCTCGATCAGCAAGAGCCTCGACTGAAACATGTTCTGGTTTATCTACTAATGCATGTGCGATCTCAGCGATGAGATCGACCATATTGTTCGTAAAGCTTTCTGTCGAAGCCGAGGTAGGGGCTTCCGTCATTACACATACCTCCTGGGAGTAACGGTACGGTGCTCATGCTCAACCTTTCGTCTCGTCTGTTGCGAGATCTTCCAGAGTTGAACTAGTACGAGAACAATACCGATTCTATTGAATCGCGTAGCCATACTTCGCATGCGATCTAAAAGGCGCGACGGTCAGGCAGTGAATTGTCGCAACAACCAGAAGTCTACGTGAGATAAATGCACAAGAAACTTGCAGAATCAAAAGCATCAGCAAACTTTGGGAACTTGAGCCATGTTCCCAAAGGGTGCGTATCTTGGGTAACCTTAGAACTTAGGCAGCAGTTGCTTCTGGGGTATTCGAGACGGCAGCAGCAAGCAGCTTGCCAACGCGATCAGAAAGCTGAGCGCCATTGCTGGTCCAGTAGTCGATGCGATCACGCTTCAGATCGACGGTAGCAGGATTTGTACGGGGATTGTAGGTGCCAACTACCTCAACGGAACGGCCATTGCGGGCGCGATCTTTTTCGATAACAACGATGCGGTAGTGGGGCTGCTTGCGCGCTCCAACGCGCGCCAATCGGATCATCAACACAGGGATTGCCTTTCAAAACGTTTATTTTGGGCGATACAGCATCTTTTATCTTCGAAGCAGGGAAAGAAGCCTAATATCACCCAACACCTAAGTATGGCGGATAATGCGGTTTTTCGCAATTGCGAAGAGCGTCCCGACGCTTACGCGGTGGGAAACAGGTAACGCAGGACGCTTCCGAGTCGGTTCGACCAAGCCACTTCATCATGGGCTGCATCCTGGTCTCGCAGGTAGGTTACATCGACGCCGCGTTTCCAGCCTCGCTGAATCAGAAGACTATAAAGCTGATCGGTATCACGGAGATGACGGGCGCCTTCTGCCGTTCCCATATCGAGCCATATCCGGGGTAAAGTGCTTATTTTCTTGTTCGCTACTAAGGTCAGGATTGATCGATGGTTCCACCACAGGGAGGGTGACATTACGGCGAGTTTCCCGAAGATCTCAGGATGTTCCAGTCCAATATGGAGCGTGATCAGGCCACCGAGAGAGGAGCCTCCAAGCGCTGTGTTGGTCGAGTCGACAAGCGTTCGGTAAGTAGCATCGATGAAAGGCTTCAACTCTTCGATGAGCAAACGCGCATAACTGCGGCCTTCGCCTCCGCCCATCTTGAAGTCGCGAGTTGGGGTGTATTCTGCCATGCGGCGAAGTCCCGTGTTTGCAACGCCAACCAGAATTACTGGTTCGATGCAGCCAGCCAGGGTTAGTTCATCGGCCGTTGTCTGCGCATTCCAGGTTCGCCCAGCGATATAGGAAGTCGTGCCATCAAAGAGGTTCTGCCCATCGTGGAGATAAAAGACAGGAAATCTGCGGGTTGGTTCGGCTACATACTGCGGTGGCAGGTACACCGCTACCGCTCGATCATCGGGCAGAATTGCTGAG